>Ga0213872_10001928_pt1 | contig 12686 bp, 11 predicted proteins | sample VelepicomBERX_R2_FD_160071 | JGI IMG/M metagenome (GOLD analysis project Ga0213872, IMG submission 160071) | Rhizosphere microbial communities from Vellozia epidendroides in rupestrian grasslands, the National Park of Serra do Cipo, Brazil - RX_R2 | ecosystem: Host-associated > Plants > Roots >...
CGGCTCCGGTAGCCGCGCACACAGCACCAGCACCCGGACAGCCTGAACGTCCAACGCCACCCGCGAATAACACCAGGCCGGTGACGCCGACGGCGAACAATCCGCGGCCTGCGGCACCACCGGAAACGCGGCCCACGCCGCCACCAGTGAACGAAGCACGACCCGGGACGCCTCCGAATGCGCGTCCTGTAACGCCGGAGAACCGTCCTGCTCCAGTAGCTCAGCCGAACCGGCCGACGCCGCCTGCATATAACCCGCGGCCTGTCGCGCCAAATGAAGAACGGCCGACGCCTCCAACAAATGCACATCCGATGCCGGAGAACCGCCCGGCTCCTCCAACGCAACCGAACCGCACAACCCCGCCGCCTAATGAGACGCGGCCCATGCCATCGAATGAGACCAGGCCTGTGCCTCCAACAAACGCGCGTCCAACACCGACGCCGGAAAACCGTCCTGCTCCGGTAACTCAGCCGAACCGGCCGACGCCTCCTTCAAATGCACATCCTGTGCCGGAGAACCGCCCGGCTCCTCCAACGCAACCGAACCGGCCGGCGCCGCCTAACGAGACACGGCCTGTGCCTCCTCCGCAGCATCCGCAGCAGCAGCGGCCTGAACCCCAGCCGCAGGCTCATCCTGCACCTCAGGGGCAGGAGCATCCTCAGCCGAAGACTCCCAAACCAGAGGACAAGGAGCCACAGCGATAACATCTTTGCCGTAAATGCAAAGGCCCCGCCGAGGCGGGGCCTTTTTGTCAGGCGAGAAGCTTAGTGAATCCGGACGTCGCCCGAGCCAGTCTCGACTTTCACCGTGGGTCCACCGCCATTCACATCGCCTGTGATGTGGTGCTTTTCGAGGCTGCCATGCATGGTGATGGGAGGATCGCTGTGGACGGTACCGGAGCCGGTTTGAGCATCGAGTGAAAACTTGGCGCTGCTGCCCGTATTCAGCGTGACGGAGCCCGAGCCGGTTTGAAGTTTCCAGTTCGATCCGGGCTGGCCGTTGACCTCGATGTCCCCCGAACCGGTTTCGGCCGAGAGGCCGCCCGTCACGCCACGCAGATGGATGCTGCCGCTGCCGGTGTCAGCCTTCACGTCGGGCGCGGAACTCATTTCGGCGCGGATATCGCCCGAGCCGGTCTCAAGCGCCACCCGCCCGCTGAGGCCGTTGGCTTCGATCGATCCGGAGCCGGTGTTGGCCTTGAGGGAACCGCCCAGATCGGAGATTTTCAGGTCGCCGGAGCCGGAGCTCGCTTCGAGGTTCGTGCCCTTCGGCGTGGTGACTTCATAGTCGATGGAGACGTTGTGATAGCTCGGGTGCTTGCCGACTGTGATGCTGTTGCCGCTCTGCTCGATCGGCGGATTCGCGACGACTTCTTTGACGCGCTCCTCGGGCGAGCCCCCGTCGCCCCATCCGTGGCCGGCATGCACATGGCCAACGATGTGGATCTCGTTATCGGAGCCTGGCGAGACGTGAACGTAACCCGAGCCGGTGTTCAGGCTTACAGTTGGTGTTCCGCTGACGTGCAGGGTCTTGTCGAAGGTGCCGTCTGCCGCCAGCATGTACGCTGGAGAAAACGCCAGCGCCGCTATGGCTATCCATCGCATGTTCATGTGCTGCCTCCTGAGTTGCATTTGCTTCGCCGGTCTTTCCGTCTGCCACACGCACGAAGCGCAGTGCGGCTGGACGGGGGGCCCTACTGCTGCAATACCACGGTGTCGCCTTCCTTCAATCCATCGAGGATCTCGATCCGGCTGCCGTTTGAGATGCCGGCCTTGACCGGGAGCTTCTTCTGCCCGTCCTTTTGCTTCGCATCGGGCACGAAGACCGACGCGTTCTTGTCGGCGTCATACACGACGGCCTGCGCCGGAACGGAGAGCGCGCCCTTGTCTTCCTTGATGAGAATCTCCGCGTTGGCAGTCATGTTTGCCTTGAGCTCGCCGCTAGGGTTGTCAATGGAGACGCGGACTTCGAAGGTCGTTACGTTATCTTTTTCGACGCCGAGCGGTGCGATCTTTGTCACCTTGCCGTTAAAGACACGGTTAGGAAAGGACTCCACGCGTATGCGCGCCGGCTGGCCGAGGTATACGTGGCCGATGTCCGCTTCATCGACCTTGCCATTCACATAGACCTGAGTCGTATCGCCGAGCGTCATCACGAGAGTTGCGGTCGAGCCGAGAACGAGGATCGAACTGACGGCATCACCGACTTCGACGTCACGCGAGAGCACGACTCCGTCCATCGGCGAAACCAGCGTGGTGTAGCTGAACTGCTCGTTCAGCTGATCGAGGCTGGCCTGCGCCTGCTGCACCTGCGCCTGCGCCTGCTTCAGCTTGGCGGCATCAACGCCGATCTGCGCCTGCGCGGCCTGCTGCTTGTTCTTATTCGCGAGATAGTCGCGCTCGGCGTTGTCGAGCGTCTGCTGCGATACGATGCCCTGCTTCAGCATGGCGAGATTGCGCTCGTAGGTGTCCTTGTACATCGGGAGATCGGGCGCTTCGGCATTCACCCTGTCCTGTGCGATGTTTTGTTGGTAGGTGACGACGTTGGCCTCTGCCGCGCCGAGCTGCGCCTTTTGCGCGGCGACCTGGGCCAGGATCTCCTGCTGGTCGAGCTGCGCGAGCACCTGTCCCTTGTGGACATGCTGATTAATGTCGACGTAGAGCTTCTCGACGAGGCCGCTGGCCTTGGACTTCAGCTCGACTTTGGTGATGGGCTGGATCTTGCCTGTAGCGACGACACTTTTGGCGATGTCTCCGCGAGTGACTTTGGCGAGGCGCCCCGGCTCAATTTTTGTTCCGCTTCCGCGTGCCGCAACAGTTATTCCCACTGCAATGATGACCGCCAGTGCGATGCCGCCGATCCACCACCATTTTTTTCTGCCCTTGCGGTGATTAGCCAAGCAGTTCCTCCGGAAATGTGCGCGGACGACAAGCGCACTTCACCCGCCAGAAGGGATACGCATGACATTTGTCATAAGTTCCGGAAAAGCAGGGAACAGGGCTCAGGGCTCAGGGCTCAGGGCTCAGGGCTCAGGGCTCAGGGCTCAGGGCTCAGGACACCGGCACGAGTTAAAGGGTTGTAACACACTCAAAGTTTATTCCTGTTCCCTGATACCTGTTCCCTATCCCCTGATACGTGGGTTCACTACGAAATAAAGCACATCGGTCGCGAGATTTACGAGCACGTAGGTGAGACCGACGGCCAGGATGCAGCCCTGAAGGAGAGAGTAGTCGCGGTTGGAAATGGCGGACACCGTAAGCTGGCCGATTCCTGGCCAACTGAAGATCTTCTCCGTGACGATGGCACCGGCGAGCAGCGCTCCGAATTGAAGGCCTACGAGCGTGACGACCGGGATCATGGCATTGCGGAGGGCGTGTTTGTAGACCACGGTGCGTTCGGAGAGGCCCTTGGCGCGGGCGGTGCGGACGTAGTCCTGCCCCAGCTCTTCGAGCATGGCGGTGCGGACCATCCGCGTGAGGATCGCCGCGAGCGCGCTGCCCATGGTGACAGCGGGCAGGATGAGGTGGCTGATGTCTCCTGTGCCACTGACGGGCAGCCAGCCCAGCTTGATGGAGACGAGCAGGATGAGTATCGGCCCGAGCGCGAAGCCGGGAAACGAAAGGCCCAGCAGGCTCACCACCCCGAGCGTCTGATCCTGCCAGTGGTTTCGATGGAGCGCGGCCGTGATGCCGGCGGGGATGGCAAGTGCGAGGGCCAACAGCACGGCGGCGGCGGCAAGCTCGATGGTGTACGGATAACGAGCGAGCACCAGATGCGTGACGGTGTCGTTGAGGCGAAGCGAACGCCCGAAGTCACCGTGCAGCACACCGCGCCAGTAGCGGATGTATTGCTGGCCGAGCGGCGCATCGAGTCCGTAGGTGTGGCGGAGCGCGGCGATGTCGGCGGGGCGTGCGCCTTCGCCGAGCATCTGCTCGATAGGGTCGCCCGGAACCAGGTGGATGAGCAGAAACACGATGGATACCACCAGCCACACCACGGGAATGGTGTAGAGCATCCGGAAGAGCAGCGCTCGCAAGGCCCGGGGGAGCCGCATCAGCTGGCGTTCTCCAGGGCGGTGGGACCGGCGGCTTCAGTTTCGCCGGGCTCGATCTCAAGCTTCTCGATGCGCACGCGGCTGATGCGATTGCCGCTCATCTCGATTACGGTGAAGCGCCGTCCTTCGTACTCGACGATTTCGCCCCCACGGGGAATTTTCCCGAGTCGCGCGAGCAGGAACCCGGCAAGTGTTTCAACACCGGCGAGGCGCGGCAGGCTCCATCCCATCTGGGTCTCGAGGTCGCGCAGGTTCACGCTGCCGTCGAGGATCAGCTCGCCGCGGGCCGTGGTGAGCACGGTCTTAGAAGCGATGTCGAATTCATCTTCCACCTCGCCGATGAGCTGTTCGATCGCGTCTTCCACAGTTACCAGCCCGACTGTCGATCCGAACTCGTCGACGACGATGGCCAGGTGACGGCGGCGCGCCTGGAATTCGTGCAGCAGGTCGAGGACGGGCTTGGTCTCCGGAACGACCAGCACTTCGCGCATCACCTGCTTGAGGCGCAGATCCATGAAAGGGGCTTCGGCGAAGCGCGTCTTTGCGGAGGCGCGAAAGTGCATGAGGCGCGAGATGTCCTTCGAGTAGACAACGCCGACGATGTACTCCGGGCCGCGCGCGGGATCGTACACGGGCACGCGGGAATGCTGCTCGTCGACAATGCGCGCGCTGGCCTCTTCGATAAGCAGATCGAAGGGGAGGGAGAAGATGCGCTGGCGCGGCGTCATGATTTCCCGGGTCGGGATCTCGTTGATCTCGACGGTGCGATGAATCAAGGCTTCCTGGTATTCGGGCAGCAGGCCCGAGCGGCGAGCGGCGGTGGCGATCAGCTTCAGCTCCTCGGGCGAGTGAACCGAGCCCTCGTGGATCATCGGTGTGCGGAAAAGATGCAGCACAGCGCGCGCGGAGCGGTTCATGAGGCGCACGGCGGGACGGGTGAGCTGGATGAAGACTTCCATCGGCCCGGCCACAGCCACTGCTACCTGCTCGGTCTTGCGCAGGGCCAGGGCCTTGGGCACAAGCTCGCCGAGGAGCACATGGAAATAGGTGATGAAGGCGAAGGCAACCGGCACGGCAACGACGTGCGCGTAGATATGCGGGTGCGGGAGCCACCACAACCAGCGTTCAAAGACCGCGGCCACGACGGGCTCGCCGATCCAACCAAGGGCCAGGCTACAGAGCGTAACGCCAAGCTGAACGGCAGGAAGGAAATCATCGAGATGCTGCTGGAGCCTGCGGACGAGGCGGGCCCCGGGGCGGCGCTGCGCGATGAGTTGTTCAATACGAGTTTCGCGGACGCTGACCAAGGCGAGTTCGGCGGCCACGAAGAACCCGTTGGCCAGGATGAGCACCATGATGGCGACGCCGCGAAAAAGCAGGAATTCAAACATCAGTTTTCAGAAGTTTACAGCGAGGGCCTCACTGTCGTCGGCGACCTCGGGTGATTCGAGCTCTCTCACGCCTGTTCGATGGTTGCCCGGATTGCAAGCAGGTACTTCTCCGGCAAGCTCCGCCTTTGCATCGACTTATTTACGGTCACGTGGACGGTTTCGGCTTCGGCCAGGAGCTGATCGCCGTCGAGATTGAGACGCAGAATCCGGTAGGCAAACTTGATCAGAGAACTGCGAACAGCGGTCACCCGTGTTTCGATGACGACCTCGTCGTCGTACCGCGCCGGTGCACGGTACCTGCAGTGGGACTCGACGACGGGCAGGTGGCAGTCGTCGTCGATTTCCATCTGCTTGTAGTCGTAGCCGAGCTGACGGAAGAACTCCACGCGGCCGATCTCACACCAGACGAAGTAGTTGGCGTAATAGACCACGCCCATCTGGTCGGTTTCGGCATAGCGAACGCGGAGGGTCGTGCGGATGGGCATGAAAAGAGGTTTTCAGTAGTTAGTCCACAGTCCCCAGTGCAGTAAGGTCGTACTGACAACTGGGGACTGACAACGGGTGACTTTTACGGCTTGAGCTTCGAAAGGATATTCAGCTTCGCTACGTCGTTAAACATCACGAAGGCCGCGAAGAGCACCAGCACAACGAACGCTACCTGGTAGACGCGTTCCTTGAACTCCTGATTGAGATCGCGGCGCAGGATGCCTTCGATCAGCAGCAGCAGGATCATACCGCCGTCGAGGATCGGGATCGGCAACAGGTTGAAGATGCCGAGGTTCAGGCTGATCAGCGCCATGGTTCCGATGAGCGGCTGCCAGCCCGGCGCGGTGACGGCTTCGCCTGTCTCGCGGGCGATTCCGATCGGACCACTGAGCTGCTGCACGTTGGATCCATGGGAGAGCAGGCGGCGCAACACGTCGATAATCAGGCCCGAGTACTGAAGATTGACTTTAGCCGACTCACGGACAGCCTTATGCAACGGCAATTGCTCGACGTGGAACGGCTCAGGCATGGGATAGAAGCCGAGGCGGTAACCCATGCGGCCCCTGCCATCGTCTCCCCAGATGGGCTTCGTGGTGAAGCTCAGTGTCTGATTGCCGCGCAGGGCAACCACGGTCACGGCCTTGCCCTGGCTCTGCTGGAGGATGGCCATGACGGCGGAGACTGAATGTACCTGCTGGCCGTCGACAGAAACAATCTTGTCTCCGGCTCGGAGCCCGGCTTTATCTGCGGGATTGCCCGGCATTACGCCGCGCACTCCAAGAGGGCCATTTTGCACGCGGGGCAGCAGTCCGATGGAGTCGAGCTCGAAGTGCTGGCCCTTGCTCGGGTCGGCGAGGAACAGCTCAAGGTCCACGCGCTGGATCTGTCCGTTCAGGTTGCGCTCTACCGTAACCGGGATGTAGGAGTTCGCGTCGAGTGCGGCGCGCATCCCGACCTGCTCCCAGGTAGGATTGATGTCCTTGTCAAAGCGCACGAAGCGGTCGCCAGGCTGGATGCCGGCGCGCGCGGCTGGCGTGTCGGGCGGGACTACGTCTGCCACGGCGGGGCCGGACATGTAGTTCGGGACCTCGTTGTGCATCATGTAGAGGCCCGTCATAAGCAGAAAGGCGAGGAGGAAATTTGCCACCGGGCCGGCCAGTCCGATCAGGATGCGCTGCCATCGCGGGTGGGAGGCGAATTCTGCCGGGTCTCCAGTGCGGCTGTCGCCGGGGTTTTCGCCGGACATCTTGACGTAGCCGCCCAGCGGCAACAGGCTGATGCGGTAGTCCGTGTCGCCACGCCTGAATCCAATCAGCCGCTTGCCGAAACCGATGGAGAAGACCTCAACGCGGACGCCGAACAGCTTCGCCATGGCGAAGTGGCCGAATTCGTGCACAAGCACCATGATGCCGAGCACGACCAGCATGGAAACGAGGGCGGTAAACGCAAAGCTCATAATTATTTGATGAACACCAATCGACAGCGGAGTCGGGGGAGCGTCTCTTTCCTTCTCTTGCGCTCAGGACGAAATATTACTCGCCGGAGACGCGATTGACTTCACGGCATATTTCGCCATCTCACGCGCCCGCTCGTCCAGAGCCAACACTTCCGGGATAGTCGCCGGATGGGATTCGGGGATTGCCTCAAGTACCTCTTCAATTGTACGCGCGATGGCCGGAAATGATATGGCTCCTTCGAGAAATGCTTCCACCGCGATTTCATCTGACGCATTCAGGGCAATGGCGTGCGCCCCGCCCCGCTCCGCCGCCTCGTAGGCCAGCCGGAGGCAGGGAAAGCGCTCGAAATCCGGAGGAGCGAAGTCCAGATGGCCCAGGGCGGCCATGTCGAAAGCCAGGTCGGACTCGACGCGTTCGGGGAAGCTCATGGCATAGAGGATTGGCAGGCGCATGTCGGTGACCGAAATCTGGGCAAGAATGCTCCCGTCGATGTATTCGACCAGCGAGTGCACGGTGGATTGGGGATGCACCGTCACTTTCACGGCCGAGGGCGGGAGGTCGAACAGTCGGCAGGCCTCAATGATCTCGAGGCCCTTGTTCAGCATCGTGGCGGAATCGATGGTGATGCGGCGTCCCATGACCCAGGTAGGATGCCGGAGCGCCTGCTCGACCGTGATGTTCTCGAACTCGCTCAGCGGCAGGTCGCGAAAGGGGCCGCCGGAAGCCGTTAGCCAGATGCGGCGGATCTCGCGCTTCTCGCCAGCCCGCATGCACTGATGGATAGCATTGTGCTCGGAATCGATTGGCAGCAGCGGAACGCCCCTGACACGGGACGCCGCGACGAGAATTTCGCCTGCGGCGACCATGGCTTCTTTGTTGGCCAGGCCTACCGGCTTGCCCGCCTGAACTGCGGCGTAGGTTGCTTCGAGCCCCGCTACACCGACAATGGCGGAGACGACGAAGTCTGTGGCGGGGAATGTGGCGACGCGCACCGTTCCTGCTGTGCCGTGCACGACCTCAATGCCGGTAAGCCCGGCCTGCTTCAGGCGGAGCTCGAGCCCTCCGGCCAGCTCATCGGTCGCCATGGAGACGACCTGTGGGCGCCAGCGGAGACACTGCTCGAAGGCTGTGTCGACGTTCTTGCCTGCGGCAAGAGAAGCGACAGCGAAGCGATCAGGATATTTCTCGATGATGCTGAGAGTGCTCTGACCGATGGAGCCGGTCGAGCCGAGGATGGCGATACGCTTCAAAGCTAACTCAAAGAGGATGCAAGGCTAAAACGACACCTGTAAGAGTAGAGCGTACCACAGCACGGGGGAAGCGACGAGCAGCGCGTCGATGCGGTCCAGCACGCCGCCGTGGCCGGGCAGAATGGCTCCTGAATCCTTCACGCCCGCGCCGCGCTTGATGGCCGACTCGACCAGATCCCCGACCTGCGCGGCGATATTCAGCATTACGGCGAGTCCGAGCCAGCCAGCCATCGAGCCGGGATACGACAGCAGCGACGAAAGCTTCCCGAAGTTGCCGCGGGACAGCGCTTCGGCCAGTTGCACCAGCAAGAGAGCGACCAGCACGCTGCCCGCAACCGATGCCACGGCGCCCTCCCAGGTTTTGCCAGGACTGATCGCCGGGGCGAGCTTGCGGCGTCCCCATGCGCGGCCAACGTAGAGGGCGGCGATGTCTCCGGCCCAGACGACGAAGAAGAGGAAGATCAGCAACGACGGGCCGTTCTCCTGCTCGCTCAGGAGGGGAAGCGTGGTGAGCGGCACGCCGATGTAAAGCATGCCGAAGACGGAGTAGGCGGCATCGGGCAGGACGCGGTTCATGGGCGAGCGGAAGGCACACAGGGCAAACAGAGCGAGCGAGAGAGCGCTGAGCAGCGTGCCGAGGAAGTCCGGACGCCGGAAGATGCATACAAACAGGATGGCGACGGCGGCCGATACGGCGATGCGCGGTGTCCTGGCCCCCATGGCGTCGGCCAGGTTCAGATATTCCCAGACCGCGAGCTCTGCGACGACAGCGGCGGCGAGCACCAGAATCCAAAGCGGAGCCCAGAAAATCAACAACAAAACAAAAGGAATAAGAACGGCAGCAGTGACGACGCGTTTCATCTTGTTGAAAAGCATACACGTCCTGCCGTCTGGTCCTTTGCGAGACGATTCCCGTCTAAACAACTAAGCCCTGAGGTGAGGGTTTGACATCTGTAATAGAGGGGTCAATGCGTGGTTTGGCAAAGTGGATGCCGGGCGCGCACGGTCCACGAAGGAGTACGACATGAAGCTGAATCGAACTTTTTTTGCCGCCACCGTTTTGAGCCTGCTGGCGGCGGTTTCGCCTGCTCTCGCTCAGGGAGGTGACACCGCGGCCGTCAAAGCGATTATCACGGCAACGGGCAAGGGCAATGAGCATCCGGCCCCGCTTCGCCAACAGGACATTGGGGTTCAAGTCGCCGGTAAATCCACGCCTGTTACCGGGCTGGTTCCCCTGCGCGGGACCGATCTTGAGCTCGTCATTCTTATTGATGGATCGGCCCGCAGCAGCATTGGCAGTCAGCTCGGCGACATCGAACGCTTCGTGAACTCCCTACCGCCAACCACGTCGGTCGGGATTGCTTACATGGAGAATGGCCGCGCCGTGTTTTCACAGCCGCTGATATCTGACAAGGCCCAAGCTCTGAAGGCCCTGCGGCTACCCGGCGGAACGCCAGGGAGCAGCGCCAGCCCGTACTTCTGCCTCTCTGACCTGGCGAAGCACTGGCCCTCAAACAATCCGGAAAACCGCCGCGAAGTGGTGATGATTACCGACGGCGTCGACCCTTATAACCTCCGCTTTGATCCCGAGAACCCGTACGTTCAGGCGGCAATCGAAGATTCGATTCGCGCCGGCCTGATCGTCGACTCGATCTACTGGCACGACCAGGGACGATACGACCGGGGACTGTATCAGAACAACGCCGGAGAGAGCCTTCTCGGTCAAGTAACGCAGGTGACTGGAGGAAAGGCCTATTGGCAGGGAATCGGCAATCCAGTGTCGTTCGCGCCGTTCTTCGGCGACCTTAGCCAGCGTCTGCAGAACCAATATGAACTGGGATTTAATGCCCCGGTGAAATCGAAGCCGGAGATCGTCAGCCTGAAAGTCAAGCTCAACGAGCCGGATGTGAAGATCGACGCTCCGCAGCGAGTCCTGGTCGCGCCGGGAGGAGTTGCGCGGCAGTAAACGCTGTTAGGCTGGGGCCGGCCTGAAGATGCGCCGTAAGACAGGGCCGGCCCGCGGTTTGCCTAGTATTTTCTCGGCTTCCTGGTGGGCTTCTTTTCTGGTTTCGGAGCGGGCTGCGGCCGGGAGCCGACGTCGTGCAGATGAATCACGGCGGCCGCGGCTGTGATTCTGACCTCCGCTTTGCTATCCTGCAGGCCCGCTTCGGCTGCACCTATCAATCCGGGATCTTCGCGCTTGGCAAGCGCCTGGAATGCCGCGGCGCGGACCAGCCATTTCTCCTGGTCCGCGGATGCATTCGCCAGCGCGTCACCACTCTTCGGATCCGGATCTTTGGCCAGCATCAGGGCAGCCGCGGCAAGAACGGGAGAAGTATCGTCCCGCTTGAGCAGCTTGTAACCGGAAAGCGCCACACTACCGAAGGGGATAAAGCCAATCGCTGCCTCGCCTCCGATCGCCGCCAATTTCTTTGGATCGTGCAGCAGTTTTTTCTGCTGCTCCGTCAGGCTGGTTCCGGTCTTCTGTTCGCCGGTGAGGATTGCATAATAGACGTTGTATCCGCGGTTGTCTCCAAGCTGGATGAGAGAGTGCGCCGCAGCAATGATCACCGAGGGGTCCGGGTCCTGGAAGGCGTCGTTCAGGTCCGTCGTTGTATCTTTGGCCCCCATCTCTCCCAGCGCCTGGGCACCGGCGGCGCGCACCTCGGGCTCTTTGTCATTCTTTAGCGCGTCAAGTGCTGCTTTTTCCGCCTTCGGATTGCCATCGAGATCTCCAAGAATACGTGTGGCCCTTGCGCGGATTTCCTTGTTGTTGTCTTCCAGTCCAGTGTTCAAAACGTTCCAGGCAGTATCGATCGAAGCCTGGTTGCTGGCCTGGGGTGAAGCAATTCCTGCGCCTGTGAGCAAAAAAGCCAGGCTGACGGCGCGAAAGACCTGTCTCATGTGCTATCCCTCTCTTCTCCCGCAAAGGCACCCTTAACGCGATGGTACGGCATTTTCGGAATTACGGAGTCCCGTCAAAAGTGTGCGAGGTCGCCGCTCCCTGATGGTCGCGTCGACTTGGAATCAGTGGCCCGGGATACACCAAATTCCGAGGATGTGTTCGCGGGTTTTCCGCCCCCAATGGGCGAAGTTTTCAAGGTGAGAGGGATTGGTCAGGCTTTGATCGGCTGCGGAGGTGTGAGATACGCCCAGCGCTCGACGAGCTGGCTGTGCGCGATGCGCCAGATCACGATGCCCGAGAATTCATACTTTGTGCCGGATGAGGCCTCTGTGCCGGTCCAGTGATTGCGCACCACCACGCGGTCGTCCTCGGCGATCAGGTCGAGGATGTCTACATGAATGTCCGGGAACTTCCTGTAGGCTCCGCCGACGTAGGCCTTGGCCCCTGCGGGGCCGGGAGGCGTGCCCGGCGGAACATCGGCGCCGTGGTCTTCAAACTCCGGGGCAAAGTTCACGTCGCCGATGTCCAGATTTTTGCCGTTGACAAACTCCTCGAAGTGATTGCGGACGAAGTCCTTCATCTCGGCGAGGCTCATGCCGGTCTTCGGATTCACACTTTCGGGCGGCATAGCGCTTCTCTCGCTCTTATGCGGCGGTGCGGAAGCTGTCCTTAAATTCCGCCAGAAACTGATCCAGGGTGATGGGCGGCCTGCCGAGCACGCTCGGCAGAACATTGGTCACCTCGCCACCCTGGCCGCCGGTGTAATAGCGCTGCAGACCCAGAAGTGCGTCCACCTGCCACTCCGGCATGCCCTGCTCGAGCATGGCCTTGCGCTGCGCTTCTTCCGGGATGTCAACGAATTTCACAGGGCGCCCGCACGCCTGAGAGATTTTCGCGGCAAGCTCGCTTTGGGTCACCGCCTGCGGGCCGTTCAGCTCATAAACCTGGCCGGAGTGGTCCTTCGGTGAGATCAGCGCCTTTGCGACTGCCGCGCTGATGTCACGCAGGTCGATGTAGCTGATGCGCGCGTCGTCCATGGCGGCGTAGAACGCTCCCTGCTGGCGGATACTCGGCGCGTCGAACGCCACGATGTTCTGCATGAAACTGTTCGGCCGGAAGATGGTGTATCCCAGGCCGGACGTC
>Ga0213872_10001929_pt1 | contig 12684 bp, 10 predicted proteins | sample VelepicomBERX_R2_FD_160071 | JGI IMG/M metagenome (GOLD analysis project Ga0213872, IMG submission 160071) | Rhizosphere microbial communities from Vellozia epidendroides in rupestrian grasslands, the National Park of Serra do Cipo, Brazil - RX_R2 | ecosystem: Host-associated > Plants > Roots >...
ATTCCTTGACGCGCACCAGGAAGGTCACGGCTTCGCGCCCGTCAATGACGCGATGGTCATAGCTGAGTGCCAGATACATCATCGGGCGAACTTCGACCTTGCCATTCACGGCAACGGCGCGTTCCTTGATGGCATGCATACCCAGAATGCCCGATTGCGGCGGGTTCAAAATGGGCGTGGACATCAATGAACCGTAAATACCGCCGTTTGTGATGGTAAAGGTGCCGCCGGTCAGTTCATCCATCGACAATTTGCCATCGCGGGCGCGCTTGCCCAGATCACCGATCTTCTTTTCAATATCGGCGAAATTCAACACATCCGTATCACGCACGACCGGTACAACCAGACCCTGCGGCGTACCGACGGCAACGCCGATATCGTAATAGTTTTTGTAAACCAGGTCTTCGCCGTCGATTTCAGCGTTAACGGCGGGCAGTTCTTTCAGCGCCTGCACACAAGCCTTAACGAAGAACGACATAAAGCCAAGCTTCACGCCGTATTTCTTTTCAAAGCTGTCTTTATGCTGGTTACGCAGGGCCATAATGTTGGTCATGTCGACTTCGTTAAAAGTCGTCAGCATGGCCGCCGTGTTTTGCGCTTCCTTCAAACGTTCGGCGATGCGCTGACGCAGGCGTGTCATGCGCACGCGTTCTTCACGGTCCGCACGCAAACGGGGACCGGAGGCCTGCGCCACCGGACGGGGCGCTGCAGCCGGAGCCGTGGCGGGGGCGGTGTAGCCCAGAACATCTTCCTTGGTCACACGACCGCCCTTACCGGTGCCGGGAATTTCATAGGGGTTCAGGCCGCGATCTTCCGCCTGCTTGCGCGCGGCGGGCATCACGGTGACTTCGGCCGTTGCGGCGGGCGCGTTGGCGGCTACCTTTGGCGCTTCGACAGGGGCCGCCGTAGTCGCGGATGCCGTCGGCGCAGAAACCGCTGCACCACCTTCGGCAATAACGCCCAAGACAGCACCGACACCGACATTGGAGCCCTGCTGCGCCTTGATTTCGCTAATCACGCCGGCGGCGGATGCATTGACTTCCAGGGTCACCTTATCGGTTTCCAGTTCAACCAACGGCTCATCCAGCTTGACGGCATCGCCGACTTTCTTCAGCCATTTGGCAACAGTGGCTTCGGAAACGGACTCGCCCATGGGCGGAACAACGATTTGCGTGCTCATCGGAACCTCTTGGTCATAAAAAACAGATCAGGAGGTTTTTAGCGCACCGTCAAGGCCTTGTCCACCAGCTCGGCTTGTTCCTTGTTATGGCGCTTTAAGGAACCACAGGCGGTCGCGGCGCTTTCGGGACGGCCGACATAGGCCGGACGACCGGCACGATGATTAATGCTGGCCAAAGCCGCTTCGATACGGCGGTCAAGGAAGGTCCACGCCCCCATATTTTCGGGTTCTTCCTGGCACCAAACGACGTCTGCCTTGGCATAACGCGCCAATTCCGTCGCCAGTTCCTTTTGCGGGAACGGATAGAATTGTTCCAAACGGACAAGAGCAACATCATTGATCTTGCGCTCAGTGCGCGTGGCCAACAAATCGTAATACAGCTTGCCGCTGCAGATCACGACGCGGCGGACCTTTTTGTCTTCGACCATCGCCTGGGTTTCACCGATCACGCGGTGGAAACTGGTGCCCCCGGCCATATCCTGCAACGACGAAACGCACAGTTTGTGACGCAGCAGCGATTTTGGCGTCATGAGCACCAGCGGCTTGCGGAAGTTACGGCGCACCTGGCGACGCAGAATGTGGAAGTAATTGGCAGGCGTCGAGCAGTTCGCCACCTGAATATTGTCTTCGGCGCACATCTGCAGATAGCGTTCAAGACGGGCGGATGAATGTTCCGGCCCCTGCCCTTCGTACCCATGCGGCAGCAACAGCGTGATGCCCGACATGCGCAGCCATTTAGATTCAGACGAGGTAATGAACTGGTCGATGATGACCTGTGCCGTATTGGCGAAGTCGCCAAACTGGCCTTCCCAGCAGACCAGCGCGTTCGGTTCCGCCAGAGAGAACCCATAGTCAAAGCCCATCACGGCGGCTTCGGACAACGGGCTGTCATGCACGTCATAATAGGTTTTGGTGTCGGGGATGTTATTCAACGGCACGTACCGTGCGTCCGTCTGTTGATCATGCAGGACGGAGTGGCGTTGCGAGAACGTGCCACGACCGCAGTCTTGCCCCGACAAACGCACCGGGTGTCCTTCGGTCAACAAGCTGCCGAACGCCAGCGCTTCCGCCGTCGCCCAGTCGATGCCCTGACCACTGGTCATCATATCCCGCTTGGCTTCCATCTGCTTGGCGATCTTCGGGTTGACGTTAAAGCTTTCCGGCACGCGCGACAGCGCCTCGCCGATGCCACGCAGCTTGGCAAGGTCAACGCCCGTATCGACATCCTGCAGTTCATGCGGCGCGACTTCGAGCCCTTGCCATTTACCTTCCAGCCAATCAGCTTTTTGCGGCTTGTAATCCGTCGCGGCTTTGAAATTGCCTTCAAGGCCAGCCCAGTAATCAGCTGCAATCTTATCGACTTCCGCCTGCGGCAGGGAACCCTCGGCCACCAGCTTGCGCGCATAGATATCGCGCGTGGTCGGATGATCCTTGATAACGCGGTACATAATGGGTTGCGTGAAGGCAGGTTCGTCGCCTTCGTTGTGCCCATGGCGGCGATAGCACACCATGTCGATAAACGCGTCCTTCTGGAAAGCCTGACGGAATTCGATCGCCATCTGTGTGACGAAAACGACCGCTTCCACATCATCGCCGTTTACGTGGAAAATAGGGGCCTGCAAAACCTTGGCCGAATCGCAGCTGTAAACACCGGAGCGCGAGAATTGCGGACTGGTCGTAAAGCCGACCTGATTGTTGATGATGTAGTGCAACGTGCCCGCCGTGCGGTAACCTTTCAGTTCGGACAGCAGCATGGTTTCACCCACAATGCCCTGACCGGCAAAAGCCGCGTCGCCATGGATCAACAACGCCATGACCTGCGCACCGGCTTCGTTGGTCAGCTTGTTATGGCCTGAACGCTGTTGCTGCTTCGCGCGCACACGCCCGGTGACCACCGGGTTGACCCACTCCAGATGCGAGGGGTTCGGGTTCATGGTCAAATGGACATTCTGACCGTCAAAATCGCGGTCGATCGAAGTGCCAAGATGATATTTCACGTCGCCAGAACCCTGCACACTATCCGGATAGGCGGCCATGCCCTGAAATTCAGAAAACAGCGCCGTAAAGGATTTACCCAGAACGTTGGTCAGCATATTCAAACGACCGCGATGCGCCATGCCAACGACCACTTCGCGCAGGCCACGTTTGGCACCGGTTGTTATGGCCATTTCCAGCGCGGGGATCATGGCTTCGCCGCCTTCCAGACCGAAACGCTTCACGCCGACAAACTTGGTTGCCAGAAAACGTTCGAAGGAATCCGCCGCGGTCAGGCGTTGCAGAATCTCGCGCTTCATGGCGGTGCTGTAATTCGTGCGGCCGCCCCATTGTTCCATCCGGTCGCGGATCCAGGCATGCTGATCCATATCCAGAATGTGCATGTACTCGATGCCGATTGAGCCGCAGTAGGTTGCGCGCAGACGGTCGACAATTTCGCGCAGCGTGGCAGTTTGCAGACCGAAGGCTCCGTCAACGAAAATCGGGCGGTCGAGATCGGCCTCGGCAAAGCCGAAATCCTCAATGCCCAACTTGGCGGCAGGCGCGTAGGAAGCCAGCCCCAGCGGATCAAGTTTCGCATGATAATGACCGCGACGACGATAAGCGGTAATCATCATCTGAATGCGATAGCTGTCGACCGCCGCGCGGTCAGTCGGCAGAACTTCGAGCTTACCCTTGGCTTCGGCCTTCGCCGGTTCATTCTGGTTAGAGATAACGCGGTCCTGCCGTTCTGGCGCCCAGCTGGCGCCGCCCATTTCGGCCAGCATGTCACGCACATCATCCCCCAAACTCTGGAAGAAATTGCGCCAGCTGACATCGACCGCTGCAGGGCTTTCAGTGTAACGCTTGTAAAGTTCGGCGATAAAATCGGCGTTGGCGCTGTAAAGGAATGATGATTGTTCGCTACCCATGTTCATTGCAGACGCACCTGCATCCGCCCCTCAAGTTATCTTTATTGTGCTACTCAGACAGCCTGATACGCACCGGTTGGCGATCATAGGCTTTACGTCCAATTTGTTAAGCAAATCTTATATTGCTTTGCAAAACCGTGACAACCCCTTAATTCCCAAAGGTAAAGGTGTAAATCTGCAACCCCGGCGTTGCCGCGTCTATCGTCACCACACCATCGGTTGATGACGGGGAATTAACCAGTTCATACAAAGCGTGGCTGTCGACCGTTACCTTGTCATCTTTCACATCTTTGCCGGCCAGACTGCTGAGCGGCCAATCATTCAGGCTGATCTGCGCCTCGACGGGCTTGTTGCCCAGATTGCCCATGACGGCGAAAACCTTCTTGGCATGGAAATGCAGCTTGAGCAGCGCATGGGGTGCTGCTGAGGTCAGGTTCTGCGCCTCCACCTTCCATTTGCCGCCTAATGTCCAGTGATGCACCGGCAGGTCGGTAGCAGGCTTGAAGCGCATGATACTGCCCTGCTCAAGCTGTCGCGTGCTGACAAACCGTTCGGCGCGGGCACTGCCAAAATAAGTCTCAGGCGTCTGGTTCTCGCCACGCGGCGAGTCTTCGGTCATCACAAGACTGGTTGGTTCGCTTTGGCCTACATTCAGCAGATAGCGTATATTCCGTTCCGTTACATCATAATGGCCTTCGCCAAAATGCGTGTAAACGACCTGACCGTTGCGGTCGATCAGATAATGTGCGGGCCAGAAGCGGTTATTATAAGCGCCCCATGTCGCCAGATTGTTATCCAGTGCCACCGGATAGCGAATGCCGTACTTTGTCAACGCCTCCTTGATGTTGTCGACGTTCTTTTCAAATTCAAATTCCGGCGCATGCACGCCGATGATGACCAGCCCTTTGCCACGGTACAGCCTGTCCCACGCGGTGATATAGGGCAGTGTGCGGATGCAGTTGATGCAGGAGTAAGTCCAAAAATCAACCAGCACGACCTTGCCGCGCAAATCCTGCATGGTCAGCGCATCGCTGTTCAGCCAGCCATCCAACCCCTTAAAGTCAGGGGCGGGATAGGGTTTGTCCAATGCGTTCTGCAAACTTGTGGGGGCCTGCGCTGTGCTGATTGGCGCGCCCGCATCCTCGGCAGGTTTGCCCTGTTCAACCGAAACAGGCACGGCGTTGCGCAGCAGGATACCGACCACCTGTTCGCCAAACGCCAGATAACCGACCGACAGCAAGATCAACACGCCAAATAGTTTGCGCACTGTTTCTGCGTGTGTGGTGAAGAAAGACAGCTTGCCCATCACCCGGCGCCCCATCAGCGTAATGACCAGCATCGGTATGCTGGCACCGAGCGCGAAGGCAACAGTGACCAACACGCCCTGCAAGTCGGTTTGCTGGCGGATGACCTGCACCAGAACGGCGGCCAATATCGGACCCGCGCAGGGCGTCCAGACAAAGCCGATCAACGCGCCGATGCCGAGCCCGCCGATAAAGCCTTGTTGCCCGCCGCCAGTGCCAACTTGATTGGCAAGATTAGCCGCCCCCTGCGTAACGGTGCTGAACCAGTTCGATAGTTTGTGAGAGAGCAGCACAAACCCCATAAAGCCCAGCAACACCATCGAGGCGTAGCGGATCACATCCGGACTGATATGCAGGGCGGTAACCAGTTGCCGTGACAAAAGGACAAAAGCGCTAAAGGCAAAAATGAACCCGACCATGATGCCGAAGGGACGGCTTTTACCGCCATCGACCGTGGCCGACAGCACCAGTGGCAGCACTGGCAGAATGCAGGGAGAGAGAATGAGCGCCAGCCCTTCGAGCATGGACTGGGCAATATCGAGCCAATTCATAAGACCCCCGTGCGAACCTGATCAGGATTTAGGGTTGAGTATATAGATCCGGATAGGTTGAGGCAAAGGCCCTTACCTTTGGCGCATCATTTACAATGATATAGGGACTATCCGGGTGCAGACGCGCGTAATCCTGATGATAATCCTCGGCGGGATAAAAGGTCTGGAGCGGCTCCAGCGTCGTCACAATCGGCACGCTGAAATGCTTACCTTCATCCAGTTGCGCGATATAGTCGGCGGCGATCTTCTTTTGCTCCGGCGACGCATAAAATATCGTCGAACGATACTGCGTACCATGGTCGGGGCCCTGACGGTTCAATTCCGTCGGGTCATGTGCAACGGCAAAATAAACCATCAGTATTTTACCCAACGATGTCTGGCTGGGGTCATAGGTAACCTGTACGGATTCCGCATGCCCGGTTGCGCCGCTGCCAACAATATTATAATGCGCCTCATCGGCCTTGCCGCCCGCATAACCAGAGATGGCTTTGGTTACGCCTTTCATATGCTGGAATACCGCCTGAATGCCCCAGAAACATCCACCGGCCACCACGATGGTTTGCGGCGCGGCGGGCTGCCCCGCCTTGGCGGGCGTTTCGTCATAAGCCGGCGGCGGCAATGTTACGGCATGAGCGGAGGATGAACAAACCACACTGCCAAACAGCGCTGCCATCAGTGTTTTTTTGATATCGTTCATTTTAGCCCTCCTGCGGCACGAATTTCAGGGCAACGCCGTTGTTGCAATAACGCAAACCGGTTGGCGCGGGGCCATCATTAAACACATGCCCCTGATGCCCGCCGCAGCGCGCGCAGTGATATTCCGTACGCGGCAAACCAATTTTGTAATCCACCTTGGTTTCCAGATGGCCCGCGATGGCATCAAAGAAACTGGGCCAGCCGGTCCCGCTTTCAAACTTCTTGTCTGACTGGAACAGCGGCAGGTCACACCCGGCGCAGATGAATGTTCCCTTGCGGTGTTCGCCCAATAGCGGGCTGGTAAAGGGATGTTCGGTTGCCTCGTGGCGCAACACTTCGAAAGCCGGTTTGTCGAGCATTTTCTCCCATTCCTCTTCCGTATGTGTGATTTTTGTGATCGCCTCAACGGCCCATGCCACTGCGCTCTGCAACGTCATGGCAGTTGCAACACCAAACAGGAAAGTCTGTCTTAGAAAACTGCGTCTGTTCATCCTGCGTCCTTTCCTGATCAGGCCGCATCATCCTGCCCGCCAATGTCGGCAATATTAAGGCTGCGCGGCTGTGTGTCGAGGACGTCCAGACCGTTCGGTAATTCTTTACCATCTTTGGCCGCGCCAAATTCCTTGAGTTTCCGCGCTTTGGATAAAACGTTACGTTCATAGCTGCCGATAAGCTTGTTGTAACTATCGAGCGCACCACCCAATTTGTTGCCCAGCCCGCCGATATGGTCCGTAAGGGTCACAAGCGCGGCGTACAGCTCCCCACCCAATGCGCCGACGCGCCGCGCATTGTCACGCAATGCTTCCTGACGCCAGCCATAGGCAACGGTACGTAGCAAGGCGACCAACGTCATCGGTGTCGCCAGAATAATTTTCTGCGTCACGGAAAAATCCATCAGGTCGGCATCCTGATCCAGCGCCGCCGCCAGAAAATGGTCACCCGGCAAAAACAGGACGACGAATTCGGGTGTGCCTTCGATCTGTGACCAGTACGCTTTGGATGACAAATCCTTTACATGCTCACGGACATGGCGCGCATGTTGACGCAAGAAGGTTTGACGCGCCGTGTCCTCGGTCGCCTGCGTCGCATTCAGATAATCCGCCAGCGGCACCTTGCTGTCGATCACGATGCAACGCTCACCCGGCAGGTTGACGATGGCGTCGGGGCGAAGCGTGCCGTCATTAGCGGCGATACTCTGTTGCAGGGAAAAGTCGCGCGTATGCGCCGACATGCCCGTCATTTCCAGAATGCGGCGCAACTGGATTTCACCCCACCGCCCGCGCGTGGTCGGCGTACGCAAAGCCTGCAACAGCTGACTGGTTTCCCCGCGCAATTGCTGTTGTGCTTCATTCGACAAGCGCACCATTTCCGCCAGCTCGCGGTAAGCGCCTTCGCGTTTGACTTCTAATGCCTGAATTTGCGTGTCGAGTTTCTGCAGGCTTTCGCGGACCGGCTTGACCATCTCATCAAACCCTGTGCTTTTTTTATCGAGCGTCGCGGCGGCCTGCTGCTCACTTTGCTTCAGGCGCGTTTCAGCGAGGTCGAGGAAGGCCTGATTGTTGGCGCGCAGCGTATCGGCAGCCAAGGCCTTGAACCGGTCAGCCCAATCTGCCTCGCCTTTCAGGCGTGCGCGGAGCGTTACCCATACGGCGGCCCCGCCCGCAGCAAAGCCGCAGATAAAAAAGAACAGAAGTGCCAATGATGACGCCATGAATCGTTTATACCACGCCTTCCGCGCCGACGCCAACGAGGCATTGCATCCGGCGCGCGAAATCGGTACTCTGCCCCGCGATGTCGAATTCCCTGACTTACGAACTCATTGTTGTCGTTCTTCTTATTCTGTTGAACGGCTTTTTTGCCATGTCGGAGCTGGCCATCGTCTCGGCGCGCCGAACCCGCCTGCGCCAACTGGCCGATGACGGGCACGAAGGGGCCAAACTGGCCCTGGAACTGGCTGAAGATCCCGCATCCTTTCTGTCCATTGTGCAAATTGGCATGACACTGAACAGCGTGTTCGCCGGCGCGTATTCGGGCGCCACATTGGCGGGACATTTGACCGACTATCTGAATAGCTATAGCTGGATAGCGCCGCATGGCGAGGCGGCGGCGTTGGCGCTGACCATTATGGCTGTCACTTATGTCAATCTGGTAGTGGGCGAGCTGCTGCCCAAACGCATCGGCCTTTCCTATGCGGAACCCATCGCCATCCGCGTTTCCTACATTATGCGCCTGTTCGCCACCATCGCGGCACCGATCGTCTGGATGCTCAAGCAATCAACCGAGATTGTGCTGAACCTGTTTGGCCTCGCCAAGGTGCCCGACAATGTGATTACCGAAGAAGAAGTCAAGGATTTGATCGCCGAAGGCGCCGAAAGCGGTGTGTTCAAACAAGCGGAAAAAGTCATGCTGGAAAGTGTCATGCGTCTGGCGGACCGCACCGTTCGGTCGATTATGACACCGCGCGTGGATATGGTCTGGCTGGATATCGATGACGCGTCCGACAAACATGTGCGCGTCATACGCCACCATCCCTATAGCTGCTTCCCTGTTGCGCGCGGGGATTTGGAAGAAATTCTGGGCATTATTTACGCCAAGGATATTCTGGACCGCGCCTTTGACGGGCAGCCCGTCACTGTTAAGGGTATTATGCGGCAAGCGTTGATTGTACCCGACACCACGCATGTGCTGCGCCTCGTGGAACAGTTCAAACAATCCGGCCAGTATATCGCCATCATCGCCGACGAATATGGCAGCGTGGAAGGCATCGTCACCCTGACCGATATCGCGCAGGCCATCACCGGCGAACTGCCGGCGCATGGTCAGGATACGACCGATGCGCCGCATCTACGCGAGGATGGCAGCTGGCTTCTGGACGGCATGACCCCCATCGACGAAGTTGAAAGTTTGCTGTCCGTCAAAGGCATGCAGGGCAGCGGCGATTTCCACACGCTGGCCGGTTTTGTGATTGAACAATTGGGCCGCCTGCCGACCACAGGCGACAAGGCGACATGGCAGGATTTCAGGTTTGAAGTCGTCGATATGGATGCCCGCCGCGTGGACAAAGTCCTGATTATCCCGCCCGCCCGGCAGGGTGAGGATGAAATTAACTAAGCCCCGTTAACCTCCGCCCAAAACAGTCGTTTTTTTAAACCTAATTTCCCGTTTTAGTTTCAGATGCGGTTTGCTATCTAACCCACACACCTGTGTATTTCGACAGTGTTAGGGCGATGGTTTTGTTAGGGCATTTTTATTGTTGGGTTGGTTGTTTCTGGGTTGATCCGTTCGCAGGCTCCATGACACCCGGTTTGCCCCTTTCCGCCGTTTGCGGAAAGGAGCGTTGCGATGTCTAGGCGCGGCAACAAGACCCCCAAGATAGGCGCACGCGGTGATAACACGACCGCAATTGGCGATTACAAACGCCTGAAACGCATGTTGAACGCCCTTATCCGGGCTGGTCAGGTAACATTTCACGCCTTGCATGTCGCCGAACATGTCGCAACCGGCACGGCAGGTTTTCTTGCAGGCGGTTTTCTTGTGCCCATCGTCAAGGAACTGCTGACCGACGATCATATAAAACCCAAAAAGTTTGGCGGCTCGAAAAAAGATCCGCAAAACAGGCAGTTATTGTTCCACAGCATCAACCAGGAAAAAGGTCACCAGCACCCATGGGATCCTGACGACCATGGTTACGCCGCCTGGGGCAAGATTGTGATCACAGGGTCATCCGGCCCCTATGTCATCCAGTTATGGAACAACCCCTATTTTTGGGAAGAACTCCCGGAGCATTTAGAGCAGGTTGAGTCCGCACTGGCTCGCATCGGTCATATCGGCACATCCATCGACGCGCCGTTCGACTACATCCCATCCTTTATCGACGACCATCTTACACAGATGCTGCATCTGGATGCCGTGGCACATGTGCCGGAGCTTGTTGAAGAGGGTATCCTTGGCCGCTTTGAAGCCTGCGGTGACTGGCTTGTGCGCGATGTCCCGAACGGCATCAGCCATATCTGCAGCGATATGCTGTCGGCCTTTGGCCACGCGGCGGGGTCAATGCTGGACGGCGTCCAGCCGGTGATCGAGGCCGTGGCGCCCGCTGCCGAGTTTTGCCTGAATATTCTGGAACACACGCTGCTGTAAGGCCCAAGCGACACGCCTAAGTCCTACACACCGTTATAAACCGTCAGGATTAAATCAGCGCCACACGCCGGGCACAAAGGCCCAGCCGTAGCCGCGTTGTTCCCAATGGTCGGCGATCCATATGGCCGTTTCTGAAGGGCGCGGGATCACCTCGCCCGGCACCCAATAGAAATCAGCGCCGGTATAGGCCCAATAGCCGGGGCGCCATGTTTCGGTAGGCGGGTTGTTCAGCTCAGGCACATCTTCGATCTGTGCAGGCGGTGGTGCGTCCATAGACAGGCGAACAAAGCTGACCTGATTGGTGTCGGCACAGCCGGTCAGGGCCATACCCGCGCCGGTCATCACGGCCAGAAAACCCAAAACGGAAAAAATGCTGCGCAAACGTGCCATAATAAACCCCATGGGAGAAAGGGAGTAGAAAGGAAGGAAATTAGAGAATAGTAACGCGGAAATCTTCGATGACTTGGTTGGCGAGCATTTTCTCGGCCATCTGACGGGCCACCTCGGTCGCACGCGACGCATCGGCTTCGGCCAGATCAAGCTCGATCACCTTACCCACACGCACATCCTTCACACCGGCAAAGCCAAGATTTTGCAACGCGTGGCCTATCGCCTTGCCCTGCGGATCCAAAACGCCTTCTTTCAAGGTCACATCAATGCGTGCTTTCATCACAAGCTCCAATCAAGCTTTACCAATTGTTTCGATCGAACCGTCGAGCGGCACATCCGCGCCCGTCACCATTTCCGGCATGATGCCGAGACGACGCGCGACTTCCTGATACGCTTCTTCAACCTTGCCCAGGTCCTGACGGAAACGATCCTTGTCCATCTTTTCGTTGGAACGCACGTCCCACAGGCGGCAATTGTCGGGACTGATTTCGTCGGCCAAGATGATACGCATCATGCCGTCTTCTTCCCACACGCGGCCGAATTCCAGTTTGAAATCCACCAGCTTCAGCCCGATGCCAAGGAACAGGCCGGATAGATAGTCGTTCACACGCAGCGCGAGGCTCATAATCTCTTCCAGTTCCGGCGCGCAGGCCCAGCCAAAGGCCGTGATATGTTCGTCCGACACCATGGGGTCGCCCAACTGGTCATTCTTGTAATAAAATTCAACGATCGAACGCGGCAGTACGGTGCCCTCGGGAATACCCAAGCGCTTGGCCAACGAACCGGCGACGACATTGCGCACGACGACTTCAATTGGAATAATTTCGACCTTACGGATCAACTGCTCACGCATATTCAGGCGACGCATGAAATGGGTCGGCACGCCAATCTCGTTCAGCTTGGTCATCAGATATTCCGAAATACGGTTATTCAGAACACCCTTGCCGGTGATGGTGCCTTTTTTCTGGTTATTAAAGGCGGTCGCGTCATCCTTGAAGTATTGTACCAGGGTGCCTGGCTCCGGCCCCTCGAACAAGACTTTGGCTTTTCCTTCGTACAGGCGGCGACGGCGGTTCATGCGTATGTTCATGGAATGGTTGTTTATCCTTGCAGCGCAGCAAAAGCGCGGGTTTCAAAGGGTATAGCAAGCAGGCTGATTCATTGCAATGCAGGAATGGCTGGCCATCAAAGCCTAAACCAATGATTCATATAATGTTATGGATAAAATCTGCATGATCGTCCGGTTTTTTGCAGGTAGGAAATTCCGTCAGGCCGCCCTATAATCCGCTTCGTTACATCGTTTTTCTCCATGGCAAAACTTAGCGTCAATCTTAACAAAGTCGCCCTGCTTCGCAATTCACGCTACACTGGCGTACCGGATTTGCTGACCTTTGCCGCGTTGGCATTAGAGGGCGGCGCGCATGGCCTGACCGTCCACCCGCGTCCGGATGAACGCCACATACGCCGCACAGACGTTGATGCCATTGCCGCTTTCCTGCGTCCCCTGCGACCCGCAA
>Ga0213872_10001930_pt1 | contig 12683 bp, 16 predicted proteins | sample VelepicomBERX_R2_FD_160071 | JGI IMG/M metagenome (GOLD analysis project Ga0213872, IMG submission 160071) | Rhizosphere microbial communities from Vellozia epidendroides in rupestrian grasslands, the National Park of Serra do Cipo, Brazil - RX_R2 | ecosystem: Host-associated > Plants > Roots >...
TCAAGCTCATCAATTCCGGCCAGGGCCCCGCCGAGTACACCAACCTCCGCGCCGGGTTGAAGGCCAGGTCGGGCCTGCCCGACGTCTGTCACGTCGAATTCCAGGTGGTCAGGTCGTTCAAGCAAGTGAAGGCGCTTGCCGATATTGGCAAATGGGCCAACTCACATAAGAGCGAGTTCGCCGAATGGAGCTGGAATCAGGTCAGTGACGGCGACACGGTGTACGCCATGCCGTGGGACAGCGGCCCGATCGGAATGCTGTACCGCAACGACGTTTTTGAGAAGCATGGGATCTCACTTCCGAAGACTTGGGAAGAGTTTGCGGAGCAGGCGATCAAACTCCACGAGGCCGCGCCGGATACCTACCTGACCAACGCGATCTTTACCGATGGTGGTTGGGTGAACTCGCTTCTCTGGCAGGCGGGATGGCGTCCATTCGAGGTCAATGGCACCGAAATCAGCATCCAGGTAAACGGGGCGGTCGCCAAGAAGTTTGCCGCCTACTGGCAACCTCTGCTCGACAGGAAGGCCGTCGAAGCCAAGCCGGGCTTCGTGGCGGAGTGGTTCCGCTCGCTCGATCAGGGACGCTATGCGACGTGGCTGACGGCGGCTTGGGGACCGGTGTTCCTGACCTCGTTCGCCAAGACGAGCTCGGGAAAGTGGCGCGCGGCCGCGATCCCTCAGTGGGAGTCCGGCAAGTTTGTCTCGGCCAACTGGGGCGGCTCGACCCTTGCCGTTCTCGCCACAAGTCAACATCCCAAGGAGGCAGCGGAATTGGGGATCTGGCTCACGACCAACAAGGAGGCCACGACTCTCTACACGACGAAGCAGTTCCTGTTCCCGGTCCTCAACGACCTTCTCAACAGCCCGGAGTTCGCGAACAAGCCGTTCGAATTCTACGGCGGGCAGCAGGTCAATCAGATCTTCATCGAGTCCGCCAAACACGTTGACCCATCGTTCCAGTGGAGTCCGTTCCAGGACTATGTCAACTCAACCATGGGAGACGAATTAGGCGCGGCCGCGAGCGGCAAGGGAACCCTGGCCGAAGCGTTCGATCGCCTGCAGAACACCTTCGTCCAGTATGCGCAGGATCAAGGGTTCACCGTGAAGACCTGACTCGACCGGGGCCGCGGCTTCTGGCTGCCGCCCAACTCCGCTTCCATCGGACACAACATCTTCGATGAACACTGCTGCAAGCGGTACCGTCGCATCGAGCCCATCCGATAGGTCGGCGCTCACTCCCTCGCCACAGGTACGGCGGGGGCGGGGCCTCGGCACCGCCCTCGTCCCTTATATCTTCCTGGCGCCCTTTGCGGCTCTGTTCCTGGCCTTCACCGTCGCGCCGCTGGTATATGCGTTTTATACGAGTGTGTTTCGCGACACCCTTGTCGGCGGTACGCAGTTTGCCGGCTTTGCCAACTATCTTCGCGCCTTCAGCGATCTGAAATTCTGGGGCGGAATCGCGCACCTCGCCCTGTTCGGCGTCGTGCAGGTGCCCATCATGCTGGGCCTCGCGCTAGCGTTCGCTCTCGTTCTCGATCGCGGCAACGTGCACGCCAGGAGCCTTTTCCGCCTGGGGTTCTTCATTCCCTATGCCGTGCCGAGCGTCATTGCCGCGCTCATCTGGGGCTACCTGTACGGGCCAGTCTTCGGCCCCTTCACCCAAGCAGCCAACTGGGCGGGCCTTCCGCCGCCCAACTTCCTTTCCGACGGCGCCATGCTCTTCTCGCTCGCCAACGTCGTCACGTGGGAATTCACCGGCTACAACATGATCATCTACTACGCGGCCCTGAAGGCGATTCCGCAGGAACTCCAGGAAGCCGCCATCGTCGACGGCGCCAGCGCGTGGCAATATGCGCGTCTGGTTCAGCTGCCGCTTCTCTGGCCAGCCATTCTTCTCACTATCATCTTCTCGATCAACGGCTCGCTGCAGCTCTTCAACGAGCCGTTCCTGATGCGCGCTATAGCGCCGCAGGTGATCGGCACATCCTACACGCCCAACATCTACGCTTACTTCCTCGCGGCCGCGAACCAGCAATACAACTATGCTGCCGCCATCTCATTTGTTCTCGGCATCGTCATTGCCTCGGTCGCCTACCTCTTCACCGTCATGACAAACCGGCGCGGAGGCGCGGCTACATGAAGATGGCGCTCGCCAGCGGGGGCATCGTTGTGGAGCGGAGCAGGCACCTGCGGGCGCGGCGGCGGAGCACCCTCCTGCTCGGCCTGTTTCTTGCCTATACGCTCCTTCCGCTCTTCTATCTCGTGGTCGCCTCGACCAAATCCAATCAGGATCTGTTTTCGACCTTTGGCCTCTGGTTCGGATCGGAGTTCGCCCTCGCCGCCAATCTTCATGATCTGTTCGCCTACTCCGATGGGGTGTTTGCACGCTGGTTGGTGAACACGTTTGTGTACGCGTCGGTCTCGGCCCTCGGCGCTTCGCTGCTGGCCTCGGCAGCCGGCTACGCTTTCGCCAAATTTGCCTTCCGTGGCCGCGACGCTTTCTTCGCCATGATCCTCGGCGCAATCATGATCCCGCAAACGGCGCTTGTGGTGCCGATCTTCCTGCTTTTGGCGCGCCAGGGGCTGACAGACTCCCCGCTTGGAATCATTCTGCCTTCGATGATCTCGCCGATCGGCGTCTATCTGATGCGCGTCTACATCGAGCAGGGCGTCGATGACGAGCTCCTGGACGCGGCGCGGATTGATGGCGCCGGCGAGTTTCGCATCTTCCGTAGCATCGTGTTCCGGCTTATCGCTCCCGGCTTCGTGACCGTTTTCCTGCTTTCGTTTGTCGCAACCTGGAACAACTACTTTCTGCCGCTGATCGTCCTGCGATCCCCAGAGTATTTTCCACTGACCGTGGGTCTGTCGGGCTGGTACCAGCTGGCCAGTGCAGGCGGCGGCGGCGGCAAAGTGTTGTTCTCTATCGTTCTCGCCGGAGCGCTCGTCAGCATCGTTCCGGTGATCATTGTCTTTCTCATGCTGCAGCGCTTCTGGCAGGGCGGTCTCGCACTGGGTTCAGTGAAGTAGTCGCGGGGGTTCTCACGTCCGTCGATTGGCTGAAGACAGCAACCCGCAGATACGCCCAAAGCTCGAGACGATGGTGATGTGACCGCTAAAATCATCGACCTCGGCTTGGCAATCGCTCGATGGGCCAGGCGCTCAAACCGCGATTTCAACACCTGGGGGCTTTCGCTGGAACACCGGAGTTCGCCAGCCCTAAGCAATTCGCCGGAATCGGCATGGACAATCCGGTCAGATCTGTATTCACTCGGTGTCACACTTTGGGAGATGTTAACCGGCAGAACGCCATTCCGGGGTCGATTTTGATAGCTTTGGAAGACGCCGATCCTGATTTTGTCTATCTCGAACCTGACACGAAAATTTTTGTGGAATAGGCCGCACCTCCGATTTATGAGGAAGCGGCTCTAACTAAATGAGCAAAGCCAAATGTTCGGTGTTGTCCGCACATGTGCTATCAGAGCGGCGAGCAAAATCGGCAAAACGGATACCAAACGGATAACGGTCGTCCATCAGCCGAACAGGCCCTTACGTAACTCGTTGATCCTGAATTGGCTGCCTCGCATGGATTCGAACCATGACAAAGTGATCCAGAGTCACCTAGTTCACGACGGTCGCGCCATCGTCGCGACGTTCTCCGGTTTCAGGGCAGCTTCGCTTCCAGTTTGTCCCACCGGTCCGTCGTCGTCACAACTCCATAGAATGGAAACAGCTTAATTTCGTGTTGGAAACGTGGGGGTTCTCGATAAAAGTGCGGTAAAACTGCGTGATTTACAAATAGCATGTTCATAAGTTACTAGAGATAAAGCTATTACAAAATGCGCTCTACGGCCGTTTAAGCGGTAGACGGTACTCTTGCGCTTGGAGGCGGCCCGTGGGTTCGGAACTACATCCGACAGCGTTGGAGTCGAGACCTTCTTGCGGAGATCGCACGGGGATCACGCTCAATCGCTACCACCTCTCCGGACGGACCTACGATCCCGGCCACGAGCATAGCCACATCCCCGAACCCGGAGCCAAGCTCTAAGACACGATGCCCAGGTGCAATTCCAGCATCCCGGAAAAATCTCTCGGTGACCGGAGCGAGCCGAATAGCTTGCCGGATAAGGCGCTCGTGTTCTGCGTCAGTATTACCAAAGAAATAGTCTGGGTGGCTCTTATGCGACTTCATCTGCCCATCTTATTTTCTCATGTACTTTAGAAGGTCTCTTTCGGATAGGAAAGAATCAGATTTCGGGAAGCGATTGGGCGGCGCGTGAAAGCGCTTCCTTGCCGACGTGCGTTTAGCGCTGGCTCGTTGCCGGAGGGTTCCCGCAAAAAGTGGCAAAACTTTGGGTGGACGTAGTTGTAGCGCAGGGTTGGGAAGCAGGCGGACATGTCCGCGGCACGGTTGCTACTTTGCCCCTTATTCCCGCGGTGGTCGATGCGGTCGGCACGACTCCCGTGGTTGCGGCCGGCGGCATTGCTGACGGTCGCGGGCTCGCCGCCGTGCTCGCACTCGGCGCCGCGGGCGCATGGATCGGCACCCGATTTCTGGCGAGCCAGGAGGCGACCATCCATCCGCGCTACCGCGAACTGCTGCTGAGCGCGACCGAGGATGACACCGTGTTCCTAGAGGAACTGTTCGACGTTGGCTGGCGCAAAGCGCCGCATCGCGTGTTGCGTAACAAGACGGTCGAAACATGGGAAGCCGCGGGACGGCCTCCGTTCGGTGCCCGCCCCGGCGAGGGCGAAGTGATTGCCAGGTCACGATCGGTCGGTGAGATCGTGCGGTACCAGACGTACACGCCGGGGGCGGACTTCGAGGGAGACATCGACGCCCTCTCGCTCTGGGCGGGCCAGAGCGTCGGCCTAGTCTCTGAGATTAAGCCTGCCGGCGACATCGTTCGCGGGGCAGAAGGCCCGATGAGGTAGGCTGAACGCTTGTGATTCAAGCACCCAAACTGGGTAGCTTCGAATCATGCGCTATCGACTTACCGACCACGAATGGGTTGCCATCAAGCCGATGCTGCCGACGCGTTTTGGCCACGTTCGAGCAAAAAGACGGGTTATGATCGCTGTCGCGAACGTTGAGCCATTCCGTGCGGCCCTTGTCATATTTATGCATCCAGGTAGTCTTAGGATATGAGCACATTGCAGGAGATCGAAGCAGCAATCCTTGGCTTGTCGGAACAAGATCGGCTGCACCTCGCTGACAAGATTTTGCGCAGTTTACCGAAGCCGCCGGGAGCGATGGTATCCGAAGAAATTCTAGCGGAGGCGATTCGCCGCGATCAAGAACTTGACAGCGGCGTGTTCGAGCCGCTGAGCGAGGAAGCCTTTTGGGCCGGTGTGCGACGTGGCGGTGCATGAAGCTCGAGTTTCATCCCGCGGTGCAGCAGGATTTCATCCAGGCCCGGGATTATTATCAGAGCAAAGGTGGCCCTCATTTGGCGGATCGGTTCGAGCGAGAATTCCAGGCATGTTTGTCGGCTATCCAAGTAGCACCAAGTCGGTTCCCGTTTTACCTCGGTGGTGAAATTTTCCGACGTATCAGACTCAGGCATTTTCCCTATCTACGTGGTTCCGAATATTGGAGAACCAGCAGGTCTCGGGAATCAGCTCGATTGTTAGCCGCGGTCCGTTCGCCGGCGGCATGTAAAACGTCCGCGCAACGAACCTTTTAAGATCCTCGGGAACATCTCGGTCCCCTACCCAGATCCATGCTTTCTCTTTGGCGTTCCACCAAAGGTTCTTGCCGTACTTCTGCCTAAATTCGTCCTTACGCTCATACGGAAGAACAAGCGGCGTTTTCATATCCCGATTTCCTGTTGATGTTTGTGCGTGTGCTGGTCCGCTCGTGTCCGCTAGGGTTCCCACGGATTTACCCGGACCTTTTTTTGGGATTAAAAACTTGACGAAGGTAGCCTAGTATTTGTGCGTAGAATGCAACCCTTCCAAAGGTCACTCGCGATGCCAACATGCTTTCGGCCATGGGACTGAATCCCGGCTTCAGATCATGCAGCTTCTGCTTTTGTCTCAAGGTATTGAAGTGCGTCGCGTTCACCTGATAACTTGTTTGAGCCTGGCGGACTCTTTCGGGATATAGAGTTGCTGACGATGAAGCAAAAGAGAGAACCACGGGAGCTTGTGGCGTTCATCACAGCTCAAACGGGCGACGACCTAGTTATTTCATTTGCCGTCTGTCAACCGGACGACCCGACTGACATCGAAAGTCTTACCATCTTGCGCACGCCCAAGTACGAGGCCTTCCTCGACGAGTGGGAGCGTGGCGCTTCGGTATCATTCGACCGAGACCTGGAAGGCGATGAGACTGTGCTGTTGCGGGAAGTTGTTTACGCTTTGGACGACAAGTGCATAACGCTGCGCACTGACCGCCGCACTTATAAGCTGGATGTTCGGAAAGTCGATCCCAACGAACTGTCCGTCATGTGCCGGGTGTTTCGAAAGATGAACTTTGATTCGAGCATCCAGTTGTCGGGCGTGTAGCCCAGGCAGCGATGGAGCTTCACACGCTTACCTAGACCTCGCAGTAGGTTGCTTCCGAGCGCGGCGCAGGAATGGTTTCACCTTCGAGTCGCAACCCTTCGAGATGAAACTCGATCGCCTCGCGCATCTCCTTTTCGACTTCTTCCCGCGTTGCTCCGGTGGCCACACACCCCGGTAGATCCGGCGAGTAGGCCGACAATCCTGTGCTGGTTTGTTCGATAATGACGAGATATCGGCTCATTTTAGCCCTGCTTGCTTCAGGATACTGTTTTTCGTTCCTGGAGCAAGTTCATCACCCGGCTTGCCCGCAATCGTGACTAAGCCAGGCTTCCGGGCATGCTTGTACTGCCGATGACTGCCACGCGTCCGTACCAGAAACCAGCCATCATCCTCACTGGATATCGGCGGCTGCGCTGTTAAAGGTCTCACCTCATTAAAAGTAAACATTTGTACGTTAAGCATCGCACTCCACTTAATTCGTGGACTGGGAGCCGATGCACGGGCCTTTCGTTCCCGGACCACGGATTGCATTTGGATCTTTGGATTTCAGATCAGCCGCTTCGGCAAATCCTGAAAGACATTCCCCGGTCCAAAGCAGCCGATGGTTCCTGGCGCTTTTAAAAGTACCTCCGCACTCGGAGGCAATAGTCTGTATATTCCTGACCGTAGTGTTTTGCTAGGTATTGCTCTTCGCGCTTGACTTGGCGATGAAACAACCACATGGCCGCCAGCAGGTAGATCATGAGAACCCAATTTGGGAATATCAGGAACTCGCCGAGCAGGACCAACCAAAATGCGACGTAGACGGGATTGCGGCTGAGGGCAAAAACCCCGGTCGTTACTAGTTTGTTCGGATGATCCGCGTCAATGCCGACACGGAAACTTCTCCCAAAGGAAACCAGACTGAGAAATAACAGGCACAATCCCGCCAGGCAAAGAACTACTCCGACCCAGGAGACGACCGCTGATTGAAAGAACGCCTGCCTGGTTACCGTCGGAAAACCGAACGCGGCGGCAAACACGATGTAGAAATAGAAGAATGCAAAGGGCGGGATCATGAAATCCGATTTATCTGTCTGACCGAACTTCATCGCTTTTATCCCTGCGCTTCTCATCAGCAGAACCCGGGCCAGCACCATTCCTAGCATCAGCATCAGCGTTGCTGCACCCAAGTACCTTTCCATCGATGTTCCTCCTTAAACATCAGGTGGCCTGGCCATGGATTCAACTACCCACCGAGCGTGCGCGTTCTGCACGGCAACTGCGGCATTGGCTGCAGAGGCTGCCGAAGAGGCTCCTCTCGCCTTAATGATCGCCGCGCCACGCTGCTGCACGATTGAAATAAAGGTCTCCTTGAGCCACGGCCCATCCTTGATCACTTCAGTTGCAGGTGCGCCACCGGCTCTTTGGCCGTTGCCTTCCGTACGGGGAACTTCTCTCGTTCTCGCTTCGGTTTGTGGCCACAAGTCCTGCAGATTAATGAGAAAAAGATCGGCGTAAAAATCAGACCAAAGAATGTAACTCCCAGCATTCCGAAAAAGACCGCCGTGCCGAGAGCTTGATCCATTTCGGCTCCCGCACCCTTTGCGATCACCAGCGGCAACACGCCCAGAATGAAGGCAAAGGAAGTCATTAGGATCGGCCGCAGCCGTAACCTGGCCGCCTCGGCCGCCGCCTCCAATCTCCCGCCACCGGCCTCCATTTGCTGTCTCGCAAACTCCACAATCAGAATCGCATTCTTACAGGCAAGGCCGACCAGCACGATGAATCCGATCTGCGTGAAAATATTGTTGTCCTGTCCTCGAGAGTAAACTCCGGCCATCGCTGAGAGCAAACACATGGGCACGATCAAGATTACTGCTAATGGCAGAGACCAACTCTCGTATTGAGCTGCTAACGCTAGGAAAACAAACAAGACACACAGAGGGAAAATGAACACTGCCGTGTTGCCAGCAAGCACCTGCTGATAAGTTAGCTGCGTCCACTCGAAGGAGAATTGGCTGGGTAAATTCTCTTTACAAATCCGTTCCATCTTTTCGATGGCCTGACCCGAGCTCACTCCCGGTATCGTCGAGCCCTGGATGAGAGCCGCGGGATAGACGTTATAGTGGTAAACCGTGTCCGGCCCTGTTATTCGATGGACCTCCAGGACGCTTCCTAACGGCACCATCCCCCCTTTGTCGTTTCGCACATAAATCCGCCGGATCTGATCCGGATTTGAACGAAAAGCGGTATCGCCCTGCAAATTGACTTGATAGGTTCGTCCGAGGAAATTGAAATTGTTGACAAAGCTGGTCCCCAGATAGCTTTGTAACGCAGTAAAAATCGAATTCATCGACACTCCCAAGGTCTGCGTCTTTTCCCGATCGATTTTCAGAAAGAGTTGGGGCACATAGGCATGGTAAGTCGTGAATACGCTGCTCAATCCGGGCTCTTTGTTCGCCGCGGCTACAATTTTATCCGTTACCTGTTGAAGGGCGTGGAATCCGGCGTTCCGGCGGTCCTCGATTTCCAATTGGAACCCTCCCGCATTCCCTAATCCTCGGACGGAGGGCGGTTGGATAGCGACGGCGAAAGCATCTTGAATAGAGCCGAATCCGGCCTGCATTTTTCCGGCAATCGCTGTAGCCGATTGATCGGGATGATCGATTCGTTCACTGTAGGGCTTCAGTGGATGGAAGACGGTTAACGAATTGGGCTTTGTCGTTGAATCCAGAATATTTAAGCCTTCGATCGCGAAAGTTTGCTCGACGCCGGGGATCTTCTGCCCGTTGACCCCAATGGTCCGCCGGACCGCATCGTTTCGCTGAAGCGAGGCTCCATCCGGTAATTGCGCGAACCCAATCAGGTAACCCTGATCCATCGTTGGGATAAACCCCCCAGGCACCTTCTGGAAGAGGAATCCAGTCAGCAGAAGAAGGCCCAAGTAGACTACCAGAACCAGTCCGCTGACTCGAAGCAGGCGGCGCACGAGCGTTCCATAAACCGTGCTTCCAAAATCGAAGGTTCGGTTGAACAGCTGAAAAAACCAGCCCAGCACGGTGTCAATCAAGCGGCTCAATAGATCCATTTGCACGTGACCTGGCTTGATCAGGAGTGCCGCTAGGGCTGGACTCAAGGTTAGCGAATTGAATGCCGAAATCAGCGTGGCGATCGCGATGGTCAAGGCGAACTGCCGATAGAATTGACCACTAATGCCGCTAACCAGCGCTGTAGGAACAAATACGGCCGTCAGAACGACCGCGATGGCAACAACCGCCCCACCCACCTCATCCATCGCTTTCCGAGTCGCTTCTTTCGGATCCAAGCCGCGTTCAACCCACCGCGTCACGTTCTCGACAACCACGATGGCATCGTCGACTACTATGCCGATTGCAAGGACCAAGCCGAAGAGTGAAAGTGAGTTAAGCGAAAAACCTAAAATCGCCATCACTGCGAGTGTTCCGATCAAGGAAACCGGCACGGCGATCAAGGGGATCAGCGCTACCCTCCACGACTGGAGGAAGACCAAAACCACGATCACGACCAGAAGTATGGCGTCCCGCAACGTATCGTAGACGTTGGCGATCGACTGCTCAGTGAAACGCGTCGTGTCGTAGGGGATCGAATATTCCATTCCCGGAGGAAATGCTTTCGCCATTTCGACCAGTTCCTTTCTTACGCTCGCGGCGATTTTCAGCTGGTTGGACCCAGGTAATTGCTGAATCAAGATTGCTACTGAGGGGATCACTCCGTCCCGAAAGGTGGAACTAGTATAGTTCTGTCCACCTAGCTCTAATCGAGCGACGTCCTTAAGGTAAACGAGCTGCCCGTTATCACCGTGCTTCAAGACGATTTGAGAAAATTGCGCCGGGGTTACCAGACGGCCTTCCGTGCTAAGCGTGAATTGAAACTCCGTCTTCGGCGGCGCTGGCTCCGACCCAATGTTGCCAGAAGCAACCTCGAGATTTTGTGCCTGCAACGCGCCGATCACGTCGTCCGCAGTCAGTCCACGGGAAAACATCAAATCCGGATCCAGCCACACCCGCATACTGTAGGGCTGGGCTCCATATACCTGAATATTACCCACTCCCTCGATCCGCTTGAGAGAATCCTCCATCTGGGTGTAGGCATAATTGCTCAGATAAAGAGGATTGTACGCCTTGCTTTTGGAACTGAGGGCAATCGCCATGATGACATCCGGCGATTGCTTTGCGGTAACCACCCCGATATTAGTTACCTCAGGCGGTAGTTGCGGCTGCGCGATCGCTACCCGATTTTGCACCAGCACTTGGTCGATGTTGGGGTCAGTGCCTAACTTGAATGTCACGGTCAACTGCATCGTGCCGTCCGTGGAGGACGTGGACGACATGTACAGCATATTTTCAACTCCGTTGACCTGCTGTTCGATCGGCTCCGCTACTGTCTCGGCGACGGTTTTTGGATCAGCTCCGGGGAATTGTGCCAGCACCACCACCGTCGGCGGCGCAATGGTCGGAAACTGCGCTACCGGCAAAATGAAATAAGCGATTCCGCCGAGCACGACGGTGACAACCGAAATCACAATCGCAAAAATCGGCCGATCGATAAAAAAACGGGAAAACTTCATGGTGATCTTGTCTTTGCGCGGTTCTTTACTCGGTTTCTGACGCCCGTTTCGAGGAGTTCGTTGCGGCGCCAACTATTGGTACGGAGTCGCTGGAGGCAAATTGCTCCATTGATCCTGTCTCTGGTTTGACCGGGGTATCGGGCCGGACTTTTATAATTCCGTTGATCACGACTACGTCTTCCGGCTGCAGCCCAGACGTGACCACTCGTAATCCGTCTGTCAGTGGACCCGTTTTGACGTGACGCAGGTGAGCAATGTTTTTCTCGTCGATTACGTACACAAAGCTTTGATCTTGATCGGAGCCGATTGCTCGGTCCGCAATCAGAAGCGCGTTATGTTTCGGGCCCGATGGCAGTCGAACGCGGACGAAACTGCCTGGCGTGAGAAAGCCGTTCTGGTTACCAAACGTTCCACGAATGAGCAATGTTCCGGTTGATGTATCCAGGGCGTTATCTGAGAAATCGATTGTCCCTTCGTGAGGAAATTGGGTTTCGTCCTGTAATTGAAGATAGGCCAGAACTTTTCCCTCCGGATCACTCACCAATTTGTGATCGCGCGTCAATCGCTGATAATTCAGTGCCGCGAGCTCATCCATGCTGAAATAGGCATAGATCGGATCGATGCTAACAACGGTCGTTAGTCGTGTGGAATCAGCCTGTACCAGATTGCCGATATTCACCAATTGCCGGCTCACGCGACCATCGATCGGCGAGGTGACATGCGTAAATTCCAGGTTCAATTTTGCCGCGTTCACTGCGGCTTGGGCCGCGATCACATCCGCTCTAGCGGTGTTCTTATTAGCAAGTGCCGTATCATAGTCTTCCCTTGCAATGACTCCGGTGCTTCGCAGACGCTCTTGACGTTCGAACGTGATATCCTGCAATTTCTGGCTGGCCTGCGCTCGCTGCAGTTGGCCAACCGCCTGGTCGTAGGCATCCTGATAAGGCCTGGGGTCGATCTGGAAAAGCAAATCTCCTTGGTGGACCAGATCACCCTCTTTAAACGGAATATCGACGACATAACCGCTGACTCGAGGAGTGACATTTACGAAATTGACCGCTGCGGTTCTTCCCGTGAATTCAGACCAATTTTCGACCAGTTTCTGTTCCGGTCTGCTGACCGTCACGGTCGGTGGTGGTGGTGATCCCGGAGGTGCCGCTTGGTTACACGCGACCAGTGAAATCAAGCCCGTGAGGGCAGACAATAACCTCCCAACGTAGGCTGCCTTAGTGTGCTGCATCGGAATTCCCTATAAAACCGGATCTTTTCATACGAATTGTGCTCCGCATCTCATCTTTCTTGCTCAGCGAAGAAACAACGCCGCTCCTAACTTGAGAAACGCAGTGTTTTTATTGCTTCGATGAATAATGTTAATCGAAGCGATCGCATTAGATGCTGATCCTCGTTCGCTGCGATGAAGTTGAATGCTAACATAAAGCTAAACGGTCGTCCCCCATTGATAGACCAGAGGCCCGCTGGGCGTAAAAGCGACCGAGACCGGACAACGCGAGGCCCCGTCTCCTGCTGAGGCCGGAGTAAGCAAGTCTCCAAGCCATCTGCGCGCCGTAACCCACAAGGTGCGC
>Ga0213872_10001931_pt1 | contig 12680 bp, 12 predicted proteins | sample VelepicomBERX_R2_FD_160071 | JGI IMG/M metagenome (GOLD analysis project Ga0213872, IMG submission 160071) | Rhizosphere microbial communities from Vellozia epidendroides in rupestrian grasslands, the National Park of Serra do Cipo, Brazil - RX_R2 | ecosystem: Host-associated > Plants > Roots >...
CCGTGCTCATATGTTGCACAGCATTTCGACCTTGCTGACACGAAACCTTCAGGACGTCTTCGGTGAAAACGACTCTGAACGTCGACGCGCAGCGATCGACGAGATCTGCAGCGATCGCCTCTCCCTATCCCGGGCAGCTAATCTCGCTCTCGGTGTCGGCGCCGAGCGGTTGGACTCTGGCTACCCAGACCTGGAACTTCGGCAACACCAACGATGTGGTCGGTGGATACAATGCCTCTTCGGCCAGCGGCGCGGTCGTACCGGCCCCCGCCACGAATACGGTCAACCTGAACTATTACTACATCGTCCCCGGTCAGAGCGAGACAATCTCCGTCACCGCCACTTACCAACTCGCCGGTGGCGGCGCCTCGGGCAATTCCCCAGCGGCCACGCAGACATTTAATGTGGGAGGCCTTATCCTTATTACTGGTCCCCTTTTACTCCGCCCCAGTGGTTGCCTTTTACTCCGCCCTTGACACCTATGGCGAAAAGCGTTGCGCACGCTGCGGCGGCGTTCCCATGAGGCGCGTTTACATGTACTACATGTTGCGCGACGGCTGGCACTGCCAGTTCCTTGAAGCGGATCTGAAAACGCCATTGCCGAAGAAGCTCAGCTTCACGCATCCGGAAAGAATCATTGAAACAGCCGAGCGCGGCGGTTATCCGATGAATCACGAAGGCCGTCATGCATCGGAGAACAGTATTGAGAAGGGCCGGGGCGGCATCTGGCTTCTCTTGACGGAGGAGCAATACGAAAAGCTTAAAAACTGATGAGCATCAAAGCGAAAGGGCGACTTCCCTCGCGGGACGTCGCCCTCTCTATCCGATTTGCCGAAGATCCGGTACGGCACCCGGATCACAACGCATCATTGCGGTCTTGTCAGGGAACTGCGAGCAGAGCCCGCACCTCCCCTACTCCTCCGTCATCAGCGTCGCATGAGCTTTATCACTTCCATCTTGCCAGTTACCTGGCGTGAGCACCGTTGCCGGCCTCTCAAATGTCTATGGTCCGCTCTCTTCTCTGGAGGATTGCTCCTCCGCTGAAAAAATCGTACCCCGTGACTGCCAGGAAAGTACGGCCTCCAGAAAATAAACCCGTGTGGAAATAAGGAGTGAAGTGTGGGAAATATCACCGCCCGATGCTATTCAAGGCTGCGCACGCCATTGGAGCTGCATCCAACCACCGGCATGGTTCTGATTATCATCCTGATTGTCGTGATACTCGCGGTCGGCGGCGGCGGCTATTACATGGGGCCCGGATACGGCTATTATGGCGGCGGCGCCATCGATCTGATTCTTATAATCGTGTTGCTCTACCTCCTGTTTGGCAGGGGCAGACGGATCTGAGGGTAGCTCAAGTTTCACCTCACCTCGCTCATGGCCATTACGAAAGGTATGCCGTCACGTTGAAACGCTCGGATTCCGTCAGCACCGCGAGGCGTGCGAAGACTGCAAAGCAGCACAGGGTAATCGATCCTCACATTTCGTTGCAGTGCCCGGCAACTTTTGCTACATATGCGCAATGCAAACAACCGCGCGGAGCAGCGGGGGAAGTTCGATCTGGCAATTATTGATACGCCCCCGGCTGCAGGGCCACAGGCCTCCACGGCAGCGATGGCAGCGGATCTCGCTCTGATTCCGTGCCGGCCGAGCCTTGTGGATCTTGACGCGATTCGCCGTACCGCCCAGCTCATCAAGTCGGCAGCAAAGCCCGCCTTCGTCGTCTTCAACACTGCTCCGCACAGCGCGACTACGCTTCTTGAGGATGCCCGCGCCATTGTCGAAGGGGTAGGGCTTCCGCCATGCCCTATACTCCGCGAGCGTAGCGCCTACCGAGCATCCTGGCCTCTCGGCAAAGCCGTCGTCGAGGTTGAACCCTACGGTAAGGCCGCTCAGGAGATCACCGAACTGAAGGATCGGCTTCTCTCACAGCTTCAGGTGTGCACACCTGAAGCAATTCAGAATCAGGAGGTAATCGTCTGATGGCAACGCGGCGCTCGATATTAACCGCTGCTCGTGAAGAGAAACCTATCGCTGTCGAGCCGGCGGCGCTCCCGCCACCGGAACCGGCAGCCCAGCCCATTGCGAAAAGAGTGAAGCCCGCCCGTCTCTCAAAGAAGCATATCGGCGAAAATGACACGCATGAGCGACTGGCGATTATGTCCTCATTTAGCTCCAAAAGCGGACTTCGCGTTTGTCGTTGACAATCCGCTCCCTCGCTGACGACCTCTGCCGTGACAGGCTCCCGTAACAGATTCCTAAGGGCTTACAACGACATCGAGAGCCGCCCAAGCCTAACGAAGTCACCTTAGGCACATGAATCTTGTGGGTAAAGTTGCGGGGTAGCGTAAAACCGACAAAGTCATTGCTTGACGCCAGCGCACTAGTTCACTTCCGACTTCCCGTTCTCTTTCCGGCCGACGTGAGCTTGCAGAGCTGACAATGAAAGCTTGCAGCGTGGGGAGGAGCGCTGGGCAATTGTTGATCTTGTTGACAAAGGGAAGGCACATTCGAACCCGTTCCCTTTCCGAGTTGGGTGAGAGGACGCTTGACATTTGGTTAACGGCTTAACGGCAGCCTGCATCGAAAGTGGCCGGTTGTTCCGATGTGTCTGTCGGCGGGCAAGCTCTGGAGAGGTGCATTTCAAAAAAGACAGTCTGGCACGTGATCCAGAAGACAGCCGCGAATAGGAATATTTCACGCGTCGTCCTGAGGCCCGATGAGACGCCCAAGAATGGGGTGCCCCATGACGTTAACTCGTGTTACAGGTTTGGCGATTGCGCTGACGATCACGCTTTCGGCGGCTTCTCCATGATGAATTTCACCATGGCTGGCGTCGGGGAGCCTTCGCCGATCGTTTTCTAACTGCACCAGGAAATTGTCGAGCCAGGTTTTTAATTTCCCCGGCGAGACGGCGATTGCGAGCTTTATTTCTCTGATCGCTGTATCGAGATCGTTCACCGCGAGAGCGGCCCGCGCGGCCTCCGTGTGCGGTATCCAGATGTCTAGATCCCGGATATTGTCGCGCACAACTTCTGACAAATCCTTGAGATAGCGGCTAGGCTGCTCTTGGGGTCGGGAACCCTCGCTATAGACTTGCTTCTGGTTGTCCATAGCCAGCCCTTCGTCATTTCTATTAAGCGTTTCGACCTGTCTCCCAATGCTAGTTTGAGCAAGAACTTCCCTGCCTGCAGTTTGCCACTTCCGTCGGGGACCTTCCGGGCTGGGAATGACGGGCGCTTTAACCCTGTCGACAGGAGTGTCATTTTCAGCGATAAAGGGAACTCTCTCAAGGCCTCTGGTCCTGCTCTCACTGAGAATTCCGGTCGAGGAGGATTCCTGAAATGCGAGGGCCGTATCCACCGTCTTCATAACGCCGGCTGCATTAGGATTCGCACTTTCAATAGGCTGGTATCGCCACATTGCAATACCTAAATACAGAAGCCCGCACAGAAATCCAGTCAGCGGCACAGGCCACGACAAATTGCTGCTGTTGAGACTTGCCAATCGGACCAACCTGAATGGATTCTCCAATGACTGACCAGCCAGATTCCCTGAAACAGGAATGGGCGGTTGCTGCGGTTGAGATAGAGAAACAGTCTGCACTGTTGCGCCACTGCCGCGCACCGGCGGGTTTTCTTCTCTCGCCTCTCGCCGTTCCTCGGTTGCGATCGCCTCCATCAACCGCAGCCGGTCCTGGCGCAGTTGACTCATCTCTGCCGCGCTTGTATCAGCTGGCTTTGGGTTGGCAATTAGCACGGGCCCGCTGCTTATGGGCGGCAGTGACGCCAGTTCCTGCTGAATTTCAGCTACTTTTTCCTTTGTCGTTTCTACATCTGGATATTCATCTGTGTAACGGACGCGCAGATCCGCCAGCCTCTTCTCTGCCGCACTCAGCTGCGTCTCCAGTTGCCGTCGGTGTTCGCTTTCAGCATTTGGTGGCCGCGAATCTGCGCTCGCCTTGCGTGGCACAGTCGCCTGCTCTGCGGTCAGTGAGGCGAGTTTCTGGTCGGTAGCTGACAATTGCGCCTCTAATTCACGGAGTGAACGAGGCGAGGGTGGCGAAGCGTGGTGTCGACGCCGATCCAACTCGGACGGCTTAACGGGCGAGGGAGCCTGCTGGATGGGAGCAACAGGCGGAAGTTGAACAACGGGAAAGGGCGTCCAGGCTACCAGTATGATCGCTACGGTGTTGGCAGCTGCCGCCGATTTTTTCTGATCAGCGTCGTGATAACTCACCCGCAACGTTTTGGGCGAGATTTGTGTCAGCTCCAGATGTGAACGAAATTCTGAGACATCGTTGTTCGCTGCAGAGAAAGACACCCCGGCTTGTTTCGAAACCGCCTTTACCACGTCATCGCTCAGAATTGACTGTGCCAGTGCGACAGCCGGCTCGTTCGCATCCAGAACGTTGGGTTCAATCTGTCGTGCCACGCCAGGATTGAAGGAGAGCGACGCCGTGCCCGCGGATTTCGTCCCGCCGTACTTTGATAGGACATAAACTCCGCCAGCGATTGCAGTTGCAACACCCGCCGCAATGATCTTATGTCGGAGCGGCACAACACGAAAACGCAGGGGAAAAGTGTTCACTTGCATAAGCTCCTCGATCTAATCGTCGATCAAAGACAGATTTTTTATGGAAGTGAAGCATGCGCTGAGGTAACTTCTGTAGTCCTGCCTGGAGTCCACCACAGTGTGAAAACTGCTATCGCCCGGTCGTTTGTTGGCGTGCCTGCGACCTTATATTGACGAATTTCTAGCTCTTGCGAGAATCCCCATCCTATCCGATAGTGCAGGCTACCATCGACAAATGTTCCGTGATAGGACTGCTTGGTCGTCGGATCCACACCCTGAATCCCATTCAAACTCACACGCATATCCGCAATGTGACCGAAGGAGTGCCGAACGCCAGCAGCACCCGTATTCAGAAATACAGAATGCTCAAGAACGCCATCGCTCAGGTCTCGGCCCCCTGCTAAATACATATCAGTCGATCGTGTAAAGCGCGTGTAAAAAGCCGCTGTGCCTGTGAACTGCACCCGCTTTCCGCAAGAGGCACTCGCTCCGTTCAGTCCGCTGGAAATATTCAGACTGGTGCGTGTTCCCCAGGCAGCCAGCCAGCGCAGTCCCGCCCCTCCGAGGCTGCAGCTCAGCGGATCCGTCTGATGCTCACCATTGCCATACACTCCGAGTCCCATGGTCGGCGTCAGCGCATGGAGATACTCCACCCGTCCGCGTGCCGTCTGGTCAAAAAAATTGGCTGCGTTGTATTGGGTGTATGCATGGGTGCCGCTGAAGTCCCAATAAGACCGTCGAGACTCCACGAAGCGGAACTTGAGGCCCTCCTCGCCGGTCATCACTCTTCCGGGATAAAGCCCGTACACGACCGTATCGGCGGCAGGCGCTTCCGCCTCGCCTACCTGTCTGAAATCCAGCGGAGCGACGACCCGGGCTGCATCTGTTCCATAGGTATTGGTTGCTGTACCTTGCCATGACCAGCGCGCACTGATATCGCCTGTCGCGCGCAAGGCCCCGCGGTTCAGCCCAACGAGATGAGCTCCGTCGAGCTGAAAGTCAGCGAGACCTCCGCCATCTTCCACCATGAATTGCCAGCGCCGTCGCTGTATAAATCCGGCTCCGGCTCCCAGTCCACCGTAAGCCTTGCCCGGACCGGCATTGGGGAAGCTGAAGCCGCTGAGCCCGCCCATCGTGAACTTGAAGGTGGACGGCGCATACTTGGGCAAGTTGACGTTTATATCACTTCCGGGCTGCAAGTTCGACACTACCGCGGCCGTATTCCATCGCTCCACGGTGCGTATGTTCGCCCAACAGGGAAATTCCGGTGTCCCCTGCTGCAACGCAACGGAAAGCGAATCGCCACAACTGCTCAAAGGTTCGGTACTGGTAGTACGCGGATTGTCGCTGTCGGCTCTGCGGACTGATGCATCATGGCTGCTGCCGCTATCGCTGTCCGCTACATACCGCACGTGTTCCTGTGTCTGCTGTGCAGCTGTTCGCGTCACAACTCCGCCGGCCATTATCATCAGGGGGAACAGAATCGGGCCCAGCCTCTGAATTTTCATGGCACCACCACTGTGTCTCCTGGCGCCAGCTGGACGTTCTGTTCTGGCGCTTGGCCTTTCAGAACTTTCTCGTAATTCACGTCGACTCGTGCACTATTCGCAGCCCGCAGAACGTACACTTTCTTTTGCTTCGCAAAGTCCGTCAATCCTCCCGAACGAGCCACTAATTGCACAACATTCATCGTGTCCATCAGCGGATAAGCTCCGGGTCTTTGCACTTCGCCGGTTATGAACACCATGCGGCTATGAATTTCCTGTACCGTTACGGTTACGCGCGGCTTGTGGACAAACTTGCTCAACTGCTCGGTCAACGCCTGTTGCGCAGCCTCCGGCGTCATCCCTGCTACATTCAACTCGGAGACCAAGAGCATGGAAATCTTTCCATCCGGTCTTACTACTGCTGTCTCGGTGAGCTGTGGTTCCTCCCACACCGCGATGTGCAGGACATCGCCGACACCAATTCTGTAAGTCGACGTGGAAACCGGGGGTGTCTTCACGTCGTTGCTTGGCGATCCGTCTGTCGTCGCCAGCGTCTCTTGAGCAGAGCAAAAAAGCCCAGCCACAATGAGCAAGAAAATCAGGCAACTAGGCGCCCAATGCCGCCAGACACGCGTCATGCCTGAGAGCATACGTCCATTTTTCGACGTGGTTGTATAGTGTTACCAAAGATCGGCGGAAATCTTATGATCAGTTACCAAGCGGTGAGTACGGCGGTCGGTGAGTCAATAATTTATTTCATAAATTGGTTCCACACAGCTGTTATCCGAATCGCTTTTCATGGCGTCAGGCACAGTTTTCGCGGGTCGAGTTGTGGCACCGCCTTGAAATAGGTCTCAGTAGCAATGTTCACGCAGAGATCGCCCACGATGCATGATAACGTCCTTTTATCGAGCACAAATCCAGCGGTAACATCCTGGCGTAGGAGGCAGGCTCCTGATGCCCACAGGCAATTCGCATGGATTTAGATTGATTGACTGCGCCGAGACTCGAATTAAGCCCACATAAACATCGAGCGTGACGACAACCACAGGCTGTCGCCACGCAGCGATCTCGAATCTCTAAGCCCGGCCCCGAATCTTCGCCGCCCACCATCGCGAGCCCACGAGCAGAAATCTCCAGTCCTTCAGAAACTCCGGCGGCTTGCCTTCAAACGCATGCCCGACAAACTGTAACGTCCATCCTGCTAAAAACAATCCCAGCGCGACCCACAGCGCCGTATGCCACACGAAGCCGACCAAGAACAGCGGCAGCGAAAGTATAATCATCGGAATCCCAAACGTATGCGTCATCCGATTGACCGGATGCTGGTGGCTTTGCGCATACTCCGCAATCCAGCTGTCCCAACTCCGTCCGCTTAACATCGCAAGCATCATAGCCCTGTGGTGCGGCAATTTGCCAGAGCACATCCCCGGAGCCGCGAATGCGGATTGACGAGGACCTTCTTGGACCAGCTCTCGATGCGTGATAATCCGGTTTATCGCGTGCCCATAATCCTTCGATTCTCAATGCGATGCTCGGGACGGTTCCACCTGCTCGGTGCCCTTGCGGCAGAACATCTGCCATATCCTTCCGTTCGACTTCCACGGTGTGCCTCCGATGTGCTGGGAAATTCCTCGCAGCGGGTGTTCCGTAAGGGCATCTGCCACCGCAGTGGATGCCAGGCCCTTTTGAAACACTCATGCCCTTGACTCCAAGCCGCTATTTTTCAAAAGACCTTTGGAACCGCGGTGCGTAGATCATTGAAATTATTGGATGAATCGGGGGCTCCAGAGCCGTGCCATAAGGTGTGGGTTCAGAAACACTCGGGCATGCGTCCGTGCGGGTGCCCCGCCGACTCTCATGTTTTCGGCACTCAGTAAAGAAGGGCAGAGCGATCTCCGCGAGACGGCCTCAATGAATGGTCGAATTTTATTTTGGTTGGTCCGGCCGCCAGTTCAGAATCACGTTCAGCGAGGAAGTCTCCCGGGAATTGTCGCTGATGATCAGGAAGCGCTTGCCATCCGGAGAAATGTCCCAGCTCATCGGTCCGGTGCGGATTCCGGTGTCGACCATTTGCGTATCGAAGAGAACGTGGGGAGTGCCGGATTGAAACGTGGGGGCAGTGGCTACATCCACGCCCATCATCTTCCAGTCCGGCGAAATATAGAACAGCTCCTTGCCATCGCGCCGCCAGCGCGGCATTACGCCACCGCCCTTGGACACCACCCATCTACCTCCATTCGGAGTGGGTGGGAACGGAATTACGTAAATCTCGCTCTCACCAGATTCGTTTGACGTGTAAGCGACCCAATGCCCGTCGGGCGAAAACTGCCCCTGGTCTTCAGTAGCCTGCGTCTGTGCCAGAACCAGCGGGTGTGGGTCGGGCTGTCCGATAGGCAGCGCAAACAGGTCCGCCCCTGTTCCCCCATTGATCTGCGCATAGATAAGATACCGCCCATCGGGCGACCAGTCTTTTGGGACTGCCAGTGTAGGCGAGCGAAGCAGCAGTTCTTCGGGTGCTCCTCCATTGGTGGCTTTTCGAAAAATCCCGAGCGCGCCGTTGTAGGCGACGTAGCGGCCATCGCGCGACCAGGCGGGATTTTGCCCTCCTGACGAACCGAAGGTCAGCCGGGTGGTTTCCCCTCCCCCGAGTTCGAGGATTGTAATCGCGCTTCCCGGATCTCCAACGAGCCGCTTTCCATCAGGGGAGATCATGACGACTCCGCCTGCCTCGCCGAAAGCGCCGAGGTTCCTACCCTGGCGATCGCGCCAGACATACTGCCAACGGTTGCTATGACCTGATATGTACGCCAGCACTCCACCACCGGAGGAGGCAAGCCAGTTGGAGTTCGTGCCGACCGCAATCTGTTGCGCCACAGGGACAGGATCGCCCGCCGCCTCAAGGCGCTTGATGTCGAAGGGCAGGGACATCAGTGTTCCGTCCCGATTGAACAAAACCGCGCCGACGCTGCTTCCAGAGGGTGGGGTTATAACCTCGGCTCTCGAAACGTCGGGGAGGATGCGCCGTGCTTCGGATCCGTTGATCGAATTCAGCCACACCCCGGGCTGCGAGAGAGCGGTGGTGGAGTAGCGAGTCCCCAGGTAATGCCGTGCGTCGGGCAGGATGACAGGATAGATTTCGGTGACCACGGGATGCCCGGGAAGATTCGATAACGCCCCACCGGCATCGGAGATTCGCTGGACCTGGGCGAGGGAGCCGATCAGGATGTCGCCGTTGGTGTTCCAGGTTCCACCCACGGCTCCGAGCGCATCGCAGAGCGTCTGCACGGGACCTCCCGAACGATCGATCTTCTTGAGGCGGGAATCGGCAAAGAAAGCGATGAAGCGGCTGTCCGGAGACCAGAAGGGGTCCACGGCGTCATCGGTCCCTGCCAGGGGAGTCGGCTCGAACGAATCGAGGCTCCGAACCCAGATCTGCTGCTTTCCCTCTTTCAGCAAGACGAGAGCGATGTAATTCCCATCCGGAGAAACCGCCAGCGATCGCACCAGCGACTTCTCAGGAAGCACGACGTTCATCCGCGCAACCGACTGCGGCGAGGGCTCTTTGCGGAAGTACAAAAAGGCGAGCGCTACCAGAAGGAGTGCAGCGAGTGCAATCAGCCCGGCAAGCGCGGCGCTTCGAAAATACGAGGGGGGAGCCGGGGTACTTTGCCCGATCGACTCCAATTCCCATTTCACGTCGCGCGCATTTTGCCACCGGTCATCGGGGTCAGCCTCAAGGCATCTTGCAATGACACGATCAAAACTTGGCGGCAACTCGTGCACGGCGTCCGAACGCTTACCGGTTGCCATCTCGGACAGAACAAGTCCGAGAGAATAGATATCCGATCGCGCATCCGCCTCTTTCCCCTCAAATCGTTCTGGGGCCATATAGGCGGGGGTTCCCATAACGCCGCCAGTGAGGGTAAGGGCCGGATCTGCAGAGGATTTTGCCAGCCCGAAATCCAGCACCTTCACACCGGACTTGGTAAGCATGATGTTGCCGGGTTTCAGGTCTCGATGAATGATGCCTTGAGCGTGGGCCACCGCGAGTGCTTCCGCAATCTGGCCTCCGAAACGGACCGTTTCGCTGATGGATAGTTTGCCCCGTTTAAGGCGCGTAGCAAGCGTCTCACCTTCGACAAATTCCATCACAAGGTAGTTCGGACCAACATCGTGTAGCGTGCAGACATTGGGATGATTGATTGCCGCAATCGAGCGCGCCTCCTGTTCGAAGCGATCGCTAAAGGACTCTTTGCATGTCTTGATAGCGACCCGCCGGTTCAGGCGGGTGTCCGTGGCGCGGAAGACCTGGCCCATTCCGCCATGACCCACTAACGCCTCGATCCTGTAAGGTCCTAGGCGCGACCCGGCTCTTACCGGCATGTCCGCAAGGTCGGTGATCAGATCTGCCGCATTGTGATCGAGCAACTTGCTGCCGCTCTCAGAGTCATGCGAAAGCAGCTTTTCGACCTCTCTGCGAATTTCAGGATCGGCGCCGTCGAGAACCGCCAATCCGTGCTCACACGCGGAGTGATACAGTTCCTCGATCTGCCGCCACCGCTGCAACGTCAAGGATTACCTCAATGGGGGATGGAAGGCGAATGGTATTATGACGCCGGCAGCTACGTGTTGTACACGGCTTTCTCGTTCTCTGCGACGCGGATGCGAACCCGCAAGGTCTGTATGGTGTCCGATCGGTCCCAAACAAGTTCCGGCAGCGATGAGACGTCGGAAACGACGCAGCTTCTCCGCGCATGGGCGAAGGGGGATCGCGGCGCGCTGGAGCGCTTGACGCCCAGGGTGTATCGCACACTGCGGCGTATTGCAGGTTACCAGCTCAAAAACGAACGCGCAGGAAACTCCATGCAGGCTACCGCCCTGGTGCATGAAGCCTATTTAGAACTGATCGATGTTACAAATGTGGACTGGCAACACCGTGCGCATTTCTTCGCCGTCTCGGCGGAAATCATGCGGCATATCCTGCTTGACCGCGCGCGGCGGCGGATAGCCGCCAAACGCGGCGGCAGCGCGGAGCGATTAAGCCTGGATGAGTTGCCCGATCTCAGCGGCGGCCGGGCCGCGGAATTGATCGCCCTGGACGATGCGCTCAACACTCTGGGCGGCATCGATGCGCGCAAAGCTCGAGTGGTCGAGCTGCGCTTCTTCGGCGGTCTCAGCGTAGAGGAAACCGCCGAGGTGCTGGCCGTTTCACCAGAAACGGTCATGCGCGACTGGAAATTTGCCCGATCTTGGCTACACGCAGAACTCAGTAATAGTTGAGAGAAAAAATCTAGTTGAGAGAAGAAATCTGTAGCTCGTGCCAGTTTTCTCTTTCGGTTTGCGCCTAAAGGGTCAAAGCGATCCGACGCGGTCCGGGAAAGACGGGCCCTTCTGGACCGCATCCACACTCTGACGAAAAGGAGACAGACATGAAGACGAGGATGTTTCGAATCTACGCTATTCTTGCAATCGGCCTGGCGGCTTCAATTCCTACACTGAGGGCACAGGAAAGAGATAAGCTGGACGGCCTGTGGCGCGTGAGTGTCACAGTTACAAACTGCCAGTCAGGCGCTCTCATCAGGACCGTTAATTCGCTGCAGGCTTTCCATCATGATGGCTCAGTGACTGAGACCGCCGATATCGCTTCGCGCGGGATCAGCCAAGGCACCTGGCACCCCGACGGGGACCATGTGTACGACGCGACCTATTGGTTCTACCGCTACACGGCCACCGGAACATTCGCGTCCATCGCCAAGGTAACCGACGAAATCACGCTTGATCCCGACGGCAAATTTACCTCGGTGGGCACGGTTGAGGATTTCGACGCAAATGGTAACTCAATCTCTATTGGGTGCTTCGTTCATTCCGCCGACCGGCTGCTTAAATCGGAGAATCGCTGAGAATCGTGGAAATGAAGTTGAATGCATGGTTCCGGGATGAGAGCCAAAGTGGAGATTTGTATGAGAAACGGCTCATATGGAAGCAACAGATCGTCCCGGATTCATGCTTGCAGCAATTTCGCAGGTAGATTCAGTCTGCTGTTCGGACGCATGCCCGAGTGTTTCTGAACCCACACGTTCTGGCACGGCCAAATCCGTGAGATCCGGCCATTGATTCAGTGAGGTTTACGAGGGCTACTTTCGAGGCTTTTTGTAACACCAGATAAGGGGGTGAACGTCTTTGACGACACGGCGGGTTTTGCCCGAAAGCCGGCGCTAAAGAGGTTCTCGTGGAGTTGCCGGAACTGTTTCCGGAATTTACCATCGCTGACTTGCTACGAAGCCAGTCCCTCAAGACACGGCCGATGATTGTTCGCACACTTTTCAGGAAAATCGGAACACCTCAGAATGCGAAAATGATATTGCTTCGCCGAGGCACGGCGTTTCCGGGTAAACCGCGATAATGGATTTTATCGGGTTAGAATCAAGGCCGGCATACGCGAATGCCTGTACCCGAGCCTGTCGATACGGAACGTGAGATTTATCGCTCATGAAAAGCGCGGCGAGTCAGTGACGGTAAGGTGATCACTTATCCGAACAGCCGGTTATATGTTCAAGTGGTTTCGGGCAAGAAGGGTGACGGGCTGGCCGCGCAATGAAGCCAAGCCCCGTTGTA
>Ga0213872_10001932_pt1 | contig 12671 bp, 10 predicted proteins | sample VelepicomBERX_R2_FD_160071 | JGI IMG/M metagenome (GOLD analysis project Ga0213872, IMG submission 160071) | Rhizosphere microbial communities from Vellozia epidendroides in rupestrian grasslands, the National Park of Serra do Cipo, Brazil - RX_R2 | ecosystem: Host-associated > Plants > Roots >...
CAGACCTCGAACACCAATAACGGCACCGATTGGGTCACCGTCTATCCCAAGGTCAACGGCAAGGGCGGGATCGACGATCTGACCTTCCCCGAAGTGACCGCCCAATATGTCCGCTTCCAGGGCGTCACCCGCTCGACCCAGTATGGCTACTCGCTCTACGAGTTCCAGGTCTACGACATGCCGACGGCGCCCGCCGTCACCGGCACCCTGGCCAACCAGACCGTGCAGGATGGACAAAGCGCCACCTTCTCGGTCACCGCCACGGGCTCGGCGCCGCTGACCTATAATTGGTACGAGAACGCCACTCTGCTGAGCGCCGGTTCCTCGCCCAGCTTCACCACGGCCCCCCTGTCCTACGCCAACGACAATGGCGCCCAGTTCTCGGTGGTGGTGTCCAACAGCGCCGGTTCGGCGTCCTCCAACAAGGCCACCGTCACCGTCCAGGCCGTCGCCCCCCAGGTGACCGGCACTTTGGCCAACCAGACCGTGACCGCGGGCGGCGTCGCACAGTTCAGCATTACCGCCACCGGTTCGGCCCCGCTGACCTATAGCTGGTACGAGAACGGCACGCAGATCGGCACCGGCACCACGCCGAGTTTCACCACCCAGCCTTTGACCGCCAACGACAACAACGCCCAGTTCTGGGTGGTGGTGTCCAACAGCGCGGGCCAGGCCAAATCGGGCTCGGCGGTGGTGACCGTGCAGGGCGGCACCCAGACGGGCAGCGGCACGGGCACGGGGGGCTCCGCCAGCAGCGGCAACCTCGCCCTCAAGGCCAAAACCTTCCAGAGCGGCGATGAGAATGCCGGCCTGGCCTCCGCCAACGCGGTGGACGGCAATCTCGGCACCCGCTGGTCGTCGGACTTCAACGACGGCGCCTGGATGACCATCGATCTCGGTTCGGTGCAGACCTTCAACCGCGTGGTGCTGCGCTGGGAGAACGCTTATGGCGCCCAGTACCGCATCCAATATTCCAACGACAACGCGACCTTCCAGGACGCCTTCGTCCAGAGCACCGGCAAAGGCGGCACCGAGGATCTGAGCTTCCCGGCCCAGACCGCCCGCTATGTCCGCCTGCAGGGCGTCAAGCGGTCGAGCCAGTACGGCTATTCGCTCTTCGAGTTCGAGGTTTACAACAGCGCGACGACGCAGACTTTCGCCATCACGGCGGTGCCGCCGAGCAACGGCATCGTCGCCCCGGCCGGCATCAGCCAGGTGCCGCAGGGTGCCGGCCTGACCTACGCCTTCACGCCCGCCACCGGCTATGCGGTCGGCAGCGTGCTGGTCGATGGGAAGAATGTCGGCATGGTGACGTCCTATAGCTTCACCGACGTGCTGGCCGCCCACTCCATCGCGGTGACTTTCGTTCCCTCGGCGGCGGCGGTCGATCTGGCGCTGAACATGACCACCTATGAAAGCGGCCAGGAGAACGGCGCCAATCCGTCCGGCAACGCGGTCGACGGCAATTTCTCCACCCGCTGGTCGTCCGACTTCAACGACGCGGCCTGGATTACCGTCGATCTCGGCTCGGGCAAGGCCTTCAACCAGCTCGTCCTGACCTGGGAGAACGCCCACGCCAAGAGCTATCTGATCCAGACCTCGAACACCAATAACGGCACCGACTGGCAGACCGTTTATTCCCAGCCGAACAGCCAGGGCGGTATCGAGACCATCACCCTGAGTTCGACGGCGACCGCCCGCTATGTGCGGATGCAGGGCGTGACCCGCGCCACGCCATACGGCTACTCGCTCTATGAACTGCAGATCTTCAACACGGGAACCGGCACCGGCGGGTCCGGCCCGACCATCACCGCCCAGCCGCAGGCCCAGTCGATCCTGGCCGGGCAAAGCGCTCCGTTCGAGGTGACCGCGTCGGGCACCGGCCCGCTGACCTATCAGTGGCGCCGCAACGACGTCGCCATCCCCGGCGCCACCAGCCTGGCCTACAACACCGCCTTCGCCGCCGCCGGGAACAATGGCGACAGCTATTCGGTGGTGGTGACCGACGCCAATGGCAACAGCGCCACCTCGGCGGAAGCGGCCCTGTCGGTCAGCAACACCGTGCCGGCCTATACCGCCGATCCCAACGGCTATCTGCTGACCCAGCTGGTCAACAACACCAACGGCCAATATACCGACGACCAGATCTACATCGCCGTGTTCGGCAAGATCGGGAATGGTTCACAGTGGGTGTGGACCGCGCCGGACGGGTCCTACAAGCAGATGGCGGTGGCCGACAACAATGCAGCCAACGCCATCACCGGCCCGAACGGCCAGACCTATCCGAACTATTACTTCACCCTGGCCCAGGCCAAGCAGTGGAAGCTGACCCCGCAATTGGGCTCGGGCCGCATGTGGGTGTCGTTCGGCAGCCCGCTCTACATCAAGGTCAATTCGGACGCCAACGGCAACACCGGCTATGCCGGCCCCGATCCGAACAACGGCACGGATCCGAACAACGGCATCTATTACGATTGGACCGAGTTCACCTATGGCAACGCCGCGGGGCGCGAGATCAACGTCAACACCACCCAGGTCGACGCCTTCGGCTGGCCGATCGCGCTCGACGTCTACGGCAAGGGCGGCACCGTTCACCGGCAGATCGGCCTGAACCAGAGCCGCGCTGCCCTCTACACCGCCTATGCCGCGGAAACGCCCGCCGCCTTCCAGCAGCAGGCCGTCTCGCCGCAGCGCATCCTGGCGCCCGCCCATGCTTCCTTCAAGGCGGGCGGTCCCAACGCCAACTACTTCGATGGCTACGTCAACGACATCTGGACCTATTACTCGGCCAACGGCCCGGTACGGGTGGTCGACAATAACGGCACGGCCTATAGCGGCTACATCGCCAACGGCAATCTGACCTTCGATCTGGTCAATGCCTCGACCGGCGCCGTCATCACGCCCGGCTATGTGTCGATCGCCAAGCCGAACACCCAGGAGATCCTGATGTCGACCGACATGCTGTCGGGCCTCTATCTGCAGAACCTGATCGGCGCCAACATCAATCGCCACGTCATGACGGATCCCACCAACTGGGGCAATCCGGCCGCCTATTACCAGGACTCGCCCGCCAACGCCTATTCCGGTTTCTGGCACAAGCACGGCATCGGCGGCCTGGCCTATGGCTTCCCCTATGACGACACCGAGAACCAGAGCACCTTGATTGACATGCCCGGAGCGGAGTACATGGTCATGACACTGGGGCATTGAGCATGAAGAATCGCGGGAACGAGGCCGGCTTCACTTTGCTGGAGTTGCTGGTTGTGGTGCTGATCATCGGGCTTTTGGCCTCCTATGTCGGGCCGAAATATTTCTCGCAGATCGGCAAGTCGGAGGCGACGGCGGCCAAGGCCCAGATCGAGGCCTATGCCAAGGCGGTGGACAATTTCCGCCTCGACATGGGCCGCTTCCCGACCACCGAGGAGGGGCTGGCGGCGCTGACCATCCGCCCCGCCGACGGTGACAAATGGAACGGCCCCTATCTGCGCAAGGACGTCGTGCCCGACCCCTGGGGTCACGCCTATCTCTACCGGGCGCCGGGCACCAAGAGCGAATACGAGATCCTGTCTTACGGACGCGACGGCCAGCCCGGGGGTTCCGGGCTGGACGCCGACATCACCAGCGAGTGAGACCGCCCCTGTGCAATATGACGTGCGGGCGCTGTCGCCCGACCATCTGATCTCGCATGTGACCTTGGAGGCCCGGGACGAGCAGGACGCCCGGCGCCAAATCGAACTGCGCGGCCTGTTCGCCGCCGAAATCCGCCCCGCCGCCGGTCTCAAGGGGCGGGGCCGTCTCGGCCGGCATTGGTCGCTGATCCTGTTCAGCCAGGAATTGCTGGCCCTGCTGACCGCCGGCCTGTCCATCGTCGAAGGGCTGGAAGCCCTGGCCGAGAAAGAGGCCAATGACGGGGTGCGCGCCATCCTGCAGCGCCTGTTGGCGGGCCTGCGCGACGGCAAGCGTTTTTCCGCCGTGCTGGCCGAACAGCCTTATCACTTCCCGCCGCTCTATGTCGGTATCGTGCGCGCCGCCGAAGGCACCAGCGATCTGCCGCGCTCCCTGGCCCGCTATCTCGATTACCGCCAGCGTGTCGACAAGGTGCGCGCCAAGGTGGTCAGCGCCACCATCTATCCGGCCTTCCTGGCCCTGGTCGGCGGCGCGGTCTCGTTCTTCCTGATCGGCTATGTGGTGCCGAAATTCGCCCAGGTCTATCAGGAGACCGGGCGGTCTCTGCCGCTCGCCTCGCGCCTTTTGATGCAATGGGGCCGTTTCGCCGGCGCCCATCCGCTGCCGCTGCTGGCCGGGTTCGGCGGTGTTCTGCTGCTGGCCGGGCTGGCGGTGCGCGAAGCCCTGCGCCGGGGTGGCGTCGGCCGACTGGTGGCGATGGTGCCGGGCCTGGGCGAGCGGGTGCGGATCTACGAATTGTCGCGGCTCTACCTGACGCTGGGCATGCTGCTGGAGGGCGGCATCACCGTGGTCGGCGCCATCGAGTCGGTACTGGCCATGATGTCGTCGACCATGGCGGTGTCGCTGGAGCGCGCCTCGGCCTCGATCCAGGCCGGCACGCCCTTGTCCGAAGCCTTCGAGGCCGAGAACCTGACCACGCCCATATCGCTGCGCATGCTGCGCGTCGGCGAGCGGTCGGGCGAGCTGGGCGCCATGCTGACCCGCTCGGCGGAGTTCTATGACGGCGAAATCGGCCGCTGGATCGACCGTTTCACCAAATTATTCGAGCCGATCCTGATGGCAGTGATCGGCATCATCGTCGGCGCCATCGTTGTGCTGCTCTATATGCCGATCTTCGATTTGGCGGACAGCCTTTCATGAGTGCTGAAGACGCGGCTCTCCTGCGCCAGGCCCGCGCCGCGTCGCTCCGTTCCCGCCGGGGCGTGCTGGCCGAGTTCGATGCGCTGACCGGGCTGGAGCCCCGTCAATTGCTGGCTCGCCTGTCGCGCCTGCTCGGCCTGCCGGTGCTGGAAACCGCCGACATGCTGGCGATGGAGGGCGCTTTCGACCGTCTGCCTCTGTCCAAGGCGATGCAGCGCCACTGCGTGCTGCTGCGCGACAATGGGCGGCTGGTGGCGGCGGTGGCCGATCCGTTCGACGGCGATTTGCTGACCTGGGTCGAGACCCAGGCCGCCGAGCCGGTCGAGATCGGGCTGGCCCTGGGTGCCGACATCCAGGCTTACCTGTCGAAGATCGAAGAGACCGTGCGCGCCATGGATAGCGTGGTGCAGGACAGCGACGCCACGCAAAAGGACGGCCGAACCGCCGCCGTTTTGTCCTTCGCCTCGGTGTCCGAAGCCGCCAGTCCGGCGGTGAAGCTGGTCAATTCCACCCTCTATGACGCGCTGAAGGCGGGTGCTTCGGACATCCATCTGGAAAGCACGGCCGGCGGCCTCGCCATCAAATACCGTATCGACGGCGTGCTCGATCGCGGCACCTCGGTCAATGGCACCGAGACGGCGGAGCAGGTGATTTCGCGCCTGAAAGTGCTGGCCGAACTCGACATCGCCGAACGCCGCGTGCCGCAGGACGGCAGTTTCCGCGTCCAGGCGGCGGGGCGGGAAATAGATCTGCGCGTCTCGATCATGCCCTCGATCCATGGCGAGGACGCGGTGATCCGAATCCTCGACAAGCGGGCGATGATGGCCGCTTACGGCGCGCTGAGCCTGGAGACTTTGGGCTTCGACGCCGCCTCGCTGGTCACGTTGCGCGGGCTGGCCGAGGAACCGCACGGCATGCTGCTGGTCACCGGCCCGACCGGCTCGGGCAAGACCACCACGCTCTATGCCGCGCTGACCGAAATCCATAATGGCCGCGACAAGATCATCACCATCGAGGATCCGGTCGAATATCAGCTGCCGGGCATCCTGCAGATTCCGGTCAATGAGCGCAAAGGCCTGACCTTCGCCAAGGGCTTGCGCTCGATCCTGCGCCACGACCCCGACAAGATCATGGTGGGCGAGATCCGCGACCGCGAGACCGCCGAGATCGCCGTGCAATCGGCGCTGACCGGTCATCTCGTGCTGACCACCGTGCACGCCAACAATGTGTTCGACGTGTTCGGCCGCTTCACCCATATGGGCATCGATCCCTACGCCTTCGTCTCGGCGCTGAACGGCATCTGGGCGCAGCGCCTGATCCGCGTCAATTGCCCCCATTGCGCCCAGCCCTACACGCCCGACGAGGCGGAATTGTCGCGGCTCGGGTTGGAGGAGGGGGCGGGATTCGATTTCCGCCGCGGCGCCGGCTGCGGCGATTGCCGCGGCACCGGCTACAAGGGCCGCCGCGCCATTGCCGAGATCCTCACTTTATCCGATGAACTGCGCGAGATGGTGGTCGAGAAGCGGCCGATCCGCCAGATCAAGGAGGTCGCCCATCGCGACGGTACGCGATCCTTGCGCGACGCGGCACTGACCCTGGCGCGCAAGGGCGAGACGACATTGGCCGAGGTCAAAAGGGTGACGCAGCATGCGTAACCTGATCCCGATCCTGGCCGGCGCGCGCCTTCATCTCGGCATCGGACGGGCAGGCCTGACTTTGGTGCTGCGGCCCAATGGCTGGCGGCGCAGCGCGGTGCCGCTGCTGGAATTGCCCGGCGTCGAGGCCGGTGCCGATCTGTCCGCCCGGCTGGCTGCCGCGCTGGGTGGACGGCGTTATGCCGGGCTGCCTTTGTCCGTGGCGTTGGCCGATGATTGCGTGCGCCTGTTCATGGTGCCGCCGCCGCGCAACGCCGTCAGCCTGCAGGATGTGCGGGCCTCGGCGACGATGCGCTTTCACACGCTGTATGGCGACGATCCCTCCGGTTGGAAGATCGATTGCACGCCGGCCGCCGACAAGCCGTTCCTGGCCTGCGCCGTTCCTGCCGTTCTGGCTTCCGCCGCAGAGGCGGCGGCGCGCGATCACGGGCTGCGGCTGGTGTCGATGGCGCCGACCTTCGTGCTGGCCTGGAACCGGCTTTATCGCCGCCTCGGCTCGGCCTGGCTGGGTGTGCTGCAAGGCGGCCAGATCACTTTCGGCTGCACGGCGGAGGGCGATCTCGCCGCCGTCCATCGCGCGCCGCTGCCGGGCGGGCGCCTGGTCGACGTCGTGCGCGCCGCTTCGCTGCGACAAGGTCTCGACGAGCCCTCCGAGCTGAAGATATTCGGCGGTCCAGTCGCGGGATTGATGCTGCCGGCGATCCAGGATGGGCTGCAGATCACCCGCATCGACCCGCCGCGCCGCCGCCGTCCGGGCGGCGACCTGTTCCTGCCGATGATCGGCGAGAGGCCAGCGCGATGAGGCGCCAGGGCATCGATTTCGCGCCCCTGTCGTGGAGCCGGCTGGTCGAGGAGACCGGCCCGGCGGCGCGGCTGGCCGCCTTGGCCGGACTGCTGCTGTGCGCGGTGGCCGGTTGGCAGGCGCATCGCACCCTGGCCGCGATCGACGCCGCCGATGGCGAGATCGCCGGTGTGCAGAGCGAACTCGACCAGCGGGTCCGCGCCAAGCATCCACAGGCCGATACCGGCGTCCCCGAGGAACAGGCCCTGGTGGTCAATGCGGCGATCCGCCAGCTCAATCTGCCCTGGCGCGACGTGCTTGACGCGGTCGAGGCCGGCATCCCGCCCAGCCTCGAATTGCTGTCGCTGGAACCCGACGCCAAGCGCTCGGTGATCCGCATCGAGGCCGAGGCCGCCGACAGCGAGCATATGCTGGAGGCCGTCGAGAGTTTGAAGGGCCAGCCCTTCCTGGCCGGCGTCTTCCTGACCCGCCACGCGATCGAGGAGGCCGACCCGCATCATCCGCTGCGCCTGCAGATCGAGGCGGCCTGGCGGAGTACGGCGCCATGAGCGCCCTGGCTCTGCGTATCCGTTTGCTGCAGGGGCGGCTGGCGCTCGACCGCTTTGGCTGGACCAATCTGGCCGCCCTGGCGCTGCTGATCGCGGGTGCTGCCGCCTGCCTGATCCTGCTGCCCAATCTCGAAGACCAGCTGATCGCCCGGCGCGAGGCCCTGACCGATGTGCAATCGCGGCTGCGGCACGAGGTCCGGCAGGGCGTCGCCAAGCCGCAGGCGGCGCCGACCAATCTCGGCGCCTTCCGCGCCAATCTGGGCGATGTGCGCCAGGCCGATCAGGCGCTGAAAGCCATTTTTACCGAGGCCGACCGCCAGCTGCTGGTGCTCGACGAGGCCGAATATCGCCTGGTCTATGAGAAGGCCGGCGGCTTTTACGCCTATTCGGTGCGGCTGCCGGTCAAGGGCAGCTATCTGGCGCTGCGCATCTTCTGCGAACAGGTGCTGCTGGCGCTGCCCTATGCCTCGCTCGACGAGATCGCCTTCAAGCGGCGCGCGGCGGGTGAGACCGAAATCGAGGCGCGGTTGCATTTCACTCTCTATCTGGCCGGTCCACCCGATTACGCCGCCGGCATCGCCGGCACCGGAGGCGCGCGATGAACCGCCGCAACCTCCTGCTGTTCGGTGGCCTGGCGGTGTCGGCCGGGATCGCCATATTCGGCGACCGTACTCCGACCGCGCCGGCCACCGTCGAAGCGGCACCCCATTCGGCGCCGGCGCCCGCCCGGAGCGGCGAGCGCAAGCATGCGGCACCCGCCATTCTGGCTTTGACGCCGCGCCAGGATTTGATCGGCCATGCGCCGCCCACCGAACCGCCGTCCCTGTTCGGCACCCGCGCTCTGTTCGAGGCGCAGTCCGAACCCGCCAAAGACACGGCGCCCGCCGTCGACGCCGTCCCCCCGCTGCCCTTTACCTATCTCGGCAAGAAATTCGAGAACGGCAAATGGGAGATCTTCCTGGCCATCGGCGATAAGACCTATTTCGTCCGTGAGGGCTCGGTCATCGACAGCACCTACGTCGTCAACGCCATCCGGCCGCCCACCATGACCCTGACCTTCCTGCCCATGAAAGAGATGCAGACCTTGTCCATCGGTGCCGATCAATGAGGCGGTTCGCCCTTCTTTCCCTCGCCTTGCTGCTGGCCGGCTGCGCCGCCGAAGAGGCCTATCACGACGGCGTCACCCTGATGGACCAGGGCAAGCCGGAGGAGAGCATGACCAAGTTCGAGCAGGCCCTGGCCCGCGAGCCGCACGACGTGCAATACCGCTCGGCCTGGCTGGCGGCGCGCGAGCGCGCCCTGGTGCAGTCGGTCGAGCAGGCCGACAAGCTGGCGGGCAAGGGCGCCTTTGAGGAGGCGCGCCGGCTCTACCGCCATGCTTTGTCGCTCGATCCCTCCTATGAGCGGGCGCTGGACGGGTTGGCCGCGCTCGATGCCCGCATCCGCCAGGCGGCCTTGCTCGACGAGGCCGACACGGCGCTGACCAAGGGCCAGCCCGACATCGCGGCGCAGAAGGTGGCGCGCGTGCTGACCGAGGCGCCCAACGATCCGAGGGCGCTCGGCATCAAGCGCACACTCGAATCCCGCCAGGCGGCGCCGGCCGTGCAGCAATTGGCGCAGAACTACAAGAAGCCGATCACCATCGAATTCAAGGACGTGTCGTTGAAGCAGGTGTTCGAGGTGATTTCGCACAGCTCGGGTCTCAATTTCCTGTTCGACAAGGACGTGAAGACCGACCAGCACACCTCGATCTTCCTTAAGAACAGCACCATCGAGGCGGCGGTGCGTTTCGTCCTGCTGACCAACCAGCTGGAACAGCAGGTGATGGACGGCAACACCGTGCTGATCTACCCGAACAACGCCGCCAAGCAGAAGGATTACCAGGAGCTGGACGTCCGCACCTTCTACCTCGCCAATGCCGAGGCCAAGACGGTCGCCAATACCCTGAAGACCATCCTCAAGGTCAAGGACATCGCGGTCGACGAAAAGCTCAACATGATCGTGCTGCGCGAGACGCCGGACGCCATCCGCATGGCCGAGAAGCTGGTCGCCGTCGAGGACGTCGCCGATCCCGAGGTGATGCTCGAAGTCGAGGTGTTGGAGGTGCAGCGCACCTGGCTGCAGGATCTCGGCATTCAATGGCCGGCCTCGGCCACCTTCACCCCGACGCCCTTGGGCACCGCAGTGGGCACCAATGTCAGCAGCGGCGGCTCGTCGGGCAGCGGGACGTCGGGGAGCAGCAGCACGTCGTCCGGCAGCGCCACCTCGATCCTGTCGCTGCACGATCTGGCGCACCAGACTTCGCGCAGCGTCGGTGTCTCGCTTGGCGGCGCCACCGCCAATGCCAATGTCCAGGATTCCCACGCCAAGCTGCTGACCAATCCGCGCATCCGGGTGCGCAACCACGACAAGGCCAAGATCCTGATCGGCGAGCGGGTGCCCAACATCACTTCGACCGCCACCTCGACCGGCTTTCTGTCGCAATCGGTAAGCTACATCGATGTCGGCCTGACCTTGAACGTCGAGCCGACCATCTATCTGGACGACAATGTCGGCATCAAGGTGTCGCTGGAGGTCTCCAGCATCATCAACACCATCACCACCCAGACCGGCACCACGGCCTACGAGATCGGTACCCGCAACACCTCGACCAGCTTGCGCCTGAAGAATGGCGAGACCGACGTACTGGCCGGGCTGATCGACAGCCAGGAGCGCACCTCGGGCAACAAGCTGCCGGGTCTCGGCGAGCTGCCGGTGCTGGGCCGGCTGTTCGGCGCCACCACCGACGACGACCAGAACACCGAGATCGTGCTGGCCATCACCCCGCATCTGGTGCGCAACGTCCAGCGCCCCGACGCCGCCAACGCCTCATTTAATTCCGGGACCGAAACGAGCCTGCATGGCGGCAGCGGCGGCGGGTCCTCGACGCCGGTTTCGTCGTCCGCACCCGCCGCTTCGTCCAGTTCGGCGGCTGCGCCGCCGCCACCGGCTTCGCCCGCCGGCGTGGCGGCCAATTCGGGCAGCGGCAGCACTTACGGCACCAATCTGGGCGAGAACGGGGCCTTGACCGGCAGCGACGCCTCGACCGGCACCGGCGAAGTGGCGGCGGGCGGGGTGCCCGCCGCCGGCATCGCCCAGCTGCAATGGCAGGGCAACCCGGTCGCGGCGGTCGGCAGCAATTTCACCCTGAGCTTGGTGATGCAATCGACCCAGGCCATCACCAGCCTGCCGCTGACCATCGGCTTCGATCCCACCAAGCTGGAAGTGGTCAACATCGCCGAAGGCCCCTTCCTGCGCAGCGGCGGCTCGGCCACCAGCTTCACCAGCCGCATCGGCAGCGGCCAGCTGACCTTGTCCGACGTCGCCACCTCCGGCGCCGGGGCGACCGCCGAGGGTCTGTTCGCCACCGTCACCTTCCGTCCCCTGGCGGCGGCCACCTCGACCAGCGTCCAATTGCTGTCGGCGGCCCCGACCGGGATCGGCAATGTCGGCATTTCGCTGGCGCCGCCGGCACCGTTCAGTTTGCAGATCACCCAATGAGGAATGCGCAGGCCGGCTTCACCCTGATCGAGCTGCTGGTCACGCTCGCCATCGTGGGATTGCTGGCCAGCATCGCCGTGCCGGTCGCCCAGGTCGCGGTCCAGCGGACCCAGGAAGCCGAACTGCGCCGGGACCTGCGCGAAATCCGCGCCGGCATCGATGCCTATCACAAGGCGGCCGAGGAGGGGCGCATCCCCAAGCAGGCCGGCGCCAGCTCTTACCCCAAGGAACTCGATCTGCTGGTCGAAGGCGCGGTCGACCAGCGCGACCCCAAGCGGGCCAAGATCTATTTCCTGCGCCGCATCCCGCGCAATCCCTTCTCGTCGGACCCGGAGCTGACGGATTCGGCAACCTGGGGCAAGCGGTCCTACGCCAGCGAGGCCGACGATCCGCAGGAGGGCGAGGATGTCTATGACGTCTATGCCCCGACCTCCCGCGTCGGGCTCAACGGCGTGCCATATCGCAAATGGTGAGGGCATGAAGACGCGAGGCCAGGCCGGATTCACGCTGGTGGAACTGCTCGTTGTGCTGGCCATTCTCGGCCTGCTGCTGGGCTTGGCCGTGCCGCGCTATTTCCACTCGATCGAGTCGTCCAAGGAAACCGTGCTGGTCGAGAATCTGCGCATCACCCGCGAGGCCATCGACAAATTCTATGGCGACACCGGCCGCTATCCCGACAGCCTCGACGAACTGGTCGACAAGCGTTATCTGCGCGCCGTGCCGTTCGATCCGATCACCGGCAATTCCACCGCCTGGATCATCGTGGCGCCGCAGGAAGGCATCGCCGGCAATGTCTACGACCTGCATAGCGGCGCGGAAGGGGCGGGGCAGGACGGCCGTCCGTTTGCCGAACGATGAACCGTCGGTCGCAGGAAGGCTTCACTTATATCGGCCTGCTGATCGTGCTGGCGATCATCGGCGTGGCGGCGGCGGGAACGATGCAGATGGGGGCGGTGTTGCAGCGTCATGCCGCCGAAGAGGAATTGCTGGCGATCGGCGTCGAGTTCCGCGACGCGCTGAAAAACTATTCCCGCGCCGCGCCGGGGGCGCCGCACAGCCTCAACGATCTGCTGCGTGATCCGCGCTTTGCCAATCCTCACCGCTATCTGCGGCGGATTCCCGCCGATCCGCTGACCGGCCGGCCGACCTGGGGGCTGGTGCTGGGGCTTGACGGGCAGAGCATCATCGGCATTCACAGCCTGTCCAAGGCCAAGCCGATAAAAATCGCTCACTTCCCATTGATCTTTCGCGACTTCGAGGCCAAGTCCTCCTACGCGGAATGGATCTTCCTTCCTTCTC
>Ga0213872_10001933_pt1 | contig 12657 bp, 13 predicted proteins | sample VelepicomBERX_R2_FD_160071 | JGI IMG/M metagenome (GOLD analysis project Ga0213872, IMG submission 160071) | Rhizosphere microbial communities from Vellozia epidendroides in rupestrian grasslands, the National Park of Serra do Cipo, Brazil - RX_R2 | ecosystem: Host-associated > Plants > Roots >...
TCAAAAAATGGCTGGAAAAAGATTATCCGGTCATTGCGGCACGCGCCAGGTTCGAGGGAGCCGAAATGCACTGGGGCGACGAGACCGGATTGCGCAGCGACGACGTGCGAGGCCGCAGCTATGCGCCTATTGGCGAGACGCCGGTGATACGAGTCAACAGCAAGCGCGAGGGGCTGTCGGTGATTTCTACGGTGACCAACAAAGGTGAAATGCGTTGGAAGATATTTGAAGGAGCGATGAACGCCGACATCCTGATCGACTTCATAGGGCGCTTGATCAAAAACGCAGCCAAAAAAATCTTCCTGATTCTGGACAACTTGCGGGTTCACCACTGCAAACCGGTCAAGGCATGGTTGGCGAAACATACCGACCAGATCGAAGTGTTTTACCTGCCCAGTTACAGCCCGGAACTGAACCCCGACGAAATGGCCAACGCGGATATCAAACAGGCGGTCACGACGCGGGCTCCGGCCCGCACCAAACTTCAGCTGGTGAAGGCGACTGCACACCATTTGCGGAGTGTGCAGAAAACCCCTGAGCGAGTCCGTAAATACTTTGAGCATGGTCCTGTTCGCTATGCAGCTTGATTCAAGTTCATGGAAGCCGGATCAATAAAAGCGCTAATTGAATTTCCCGCCAAATCCATACTGGCTGCTACAGAAACCACAGCCGATAAGGAAGGGAAATCATGCAATTGAACTTAGCGCAGGCGACGGCGGCAACTCCCACCATCGACAAGCTCAAGGCTAACGGCCAGTGGAATCCCAACTGGAGCCAGGCAATAGGCGCGCTGCTGCTACAAGCCGAAGATTGCCGACCCACCATCGACCAATTGGCTGTCACCGTCAACCTCACGTCGTGCACCCTGAGGCGGCGCCTGATCAGTGAAGGCACCAGCTTTCGCGATCTCGCGCTGCAGGTGCGCAGCCGGCGCGCATGCGAACTGCTGGCCGAGGGCAAGCTCTCGGTCTCACAGATCGCCTATGCGCTCGGCTACACCGATCTCGCTAATTTCAGCCGGTCATTCAAAAAGATTGCAGGCGTCAATCCGAGCACCTATCAGGCAGCGTTACGACAGGCAGCGACACGTTAGCCGCGAGCACCACCGCAAACGCTCGGTGCCCCAGTCGCAAGGAATCAGGAACAGACGCGATTGCGCCCGCTGTTCTTGGCTTGATACAGCAAGGCATCGGCGCGTGCCAGGAAGTGGTCTTCGTCAGCATCGTCCGCGTGCAATTCCGCCACGCCTATGCTGACTGAAAACCGGATCGCCACGCCGTTTAGACAATGCACTTCAGTTTCGCCCGCCGCCTTGCGTATCCGTTCGGCAGCGGCCACAGCCTGCTGCAGATTGGTTCCCGGCAGCAGCACGGCAAACTCCTCGCCGCCCAGACGCGCCAGCGCATCGATATCGCGCGCCGCCTTGCGGCAGGTATTGGCCAGCGCACGTATCACTTCGTCGCCTGCCGCATGGCCATAGGTGTCGTTGATGCACTTGAAGTGATCGATATCGATCGCCAGCAACGCCAACCCCTGGTGCAACCGGCGCGCGCGACGCACCTCGTCGGCCATCAGCGGCATGAAGGAGCGGCGATTGCCCGTGCCCGTCATGGGGTCGGTGTTGGAAATCACCTCCAATTGCCGTTCGATTTGCCAGCGGCGCAGATAGTTGTACGCCGTACCGGTCTGAAAAAGCATGGTGAACATGGCGCAGGTCCAAATCAGGACTGCGTACTGGGCATGCAGGAAGCCCGGAGCGTACCCGGCCAGAGCGAGCAACTGCGGAATGGCTGCACTGGCGAGCGTGAAAAAGAAATTCCAGCGCAGCGAAAAACACTGCAAAAAGACGATGGCGCCCAACTGGAAATACATGAAGCCGCCGACACCAGCCGCCATTCCGCCCGCCAACCGGTCGATGATGGCAACGAAAATCACCGACAGGCTCAATCCGAAAAAGGTCGAAATGCAGGCCAGGGCACGGAAATTCCCGAAGCGCCAAATGATCCAGCCCATTGCCGGCATAAAGAAGTGCAGCAGCCGCAACCCTATCGTGTGCTGTGCGCCGACCGGATCGATCACGTGATCCCAAAGCCACATGCCTGCACACAGTGGAGAAGCAAAGCATAGCAACCCAACGCTAAACGCCCGATGATCGAGAAATTTCCGCTCCAGGAAATCCGCGCTAGGCGAAAGCAGGAATGCCAAGTTCCGCCACATGCGAACCCATCCCGCTGCGTCCATGCGGCCACGTTCGGCAACAACGAAGTGGTCTGGCGCCGCGTCCGAACCTGCAATGGAAAATGTCCGATCCTGCATCATTCGCCAATTTGCTGAGTGTTATTAGAAACGACTTATCCTAACGAACTGCAAAGACCACAAACATGCTGAATTCGGTCACCGGTTATAACCATTTCAGCTGCATTACACCGTGCCGCGCCGCCAAAATGCATAAGGCGTCCGATCGGCATGCAAGCCGCGGCTCCCACTTATTGAATTCAGGAAAGCCCTCTGCGGAATCAAGTACACTATGCGCATAGATTGCTGTCCCCTTTTGCCTCGCCACATGGCCAAGATCAATTCCAGGATCCTCATCGTCGACGACTCGCTCTCCGTGCGCAGCATGTTGCGCACGCTGCTCGCCGGCGAGGGCCACACGGTTGTCGGCGAACTTGCCAGCGGCGCGCAGCTCATGCAGAGCATCGACAAGCTGCATCCGCAAATCGTCTGCCTCGACTACAACCTGCCTGGCGTCAACGGCATAGACCTGCTCCATCAGATCAGCGAGAAGCACCCGGCTGTGGCCGTCGTCATGATCACCGGCAGCGCCGACGCGCACGTGGAATCCAACGCGGTCGAAGCCGGCGCCGCCGGCTTCCTGCGCAAGCCGCTCTCGATGGATGACATCGCGCGCGAAATCGCCCAGGTCGCGCACGCGCAAGTCCTGCTCGACAAGGCCACGCGCGCCAGCGCCACATCCGAAGTGAGCCGGCCGCGCTGCACCGCCGTGGTCGCCGACGACAGCGTCACCATCCGCCGGCTGCTGACGGCAATCCTGGCCGAAATCGAAGTCAAGGTCGTGGGCGAAGCCTGGGACGGCAGACAGGCGGTCGAGCTGGTCGCGCAGCAGCGCCCCGACATCGTCTGCCTGGACTTCGAGATGCCGAACATGAACGGCCTGGAAGCAATGCGCGAGATCAGGCAAATCGCTCCCGCCACAAAGATACTAATGATCTCGGGGCGCTCCAGCCGCGAAACCATCATGCAAGGCATCAAGAGCGGCTTGAACGGCTACATACTCAAACCCTTCCAGCCAGACAGGGTCGTCGGCGCCGTACTCAAATGCTGGTCGGAGCTGTAAGGGGCCGATTCGGTTCATACTGACAGCAACAGGATACTCCGAGACAAGATCCAGGCCCATGCCAACCACCTTGCGCACGCTGTTTCGTCACGCCGGACTCAAGCCGCTGCTTGCACTGGCGTTCGGCCTTCTGCTTTTCCCTCATACGGCCTGCGCCACGGATGACCGCAACGACGCCTACATTCTCGAGACCTCGGGCGTACATTCGGACGAAGAACTGCTGCGCGCGGCGCTCGAGGCCAGCCTGCCGAAATACGGGCCGTATACCCTATCGAACCCGAATTTCAACATGCTGCGCAAGCGGATCTTGCAGGAAGTCGAAAGCGGCCGCTTAATCAACATCACGGCCCAGGTCACCAGCGTGGACTGGGAAACGGCCTTGATACCAGTTCGCATCCCCATCGACAAAGGCCTTAGCAACTTTCGCCTGGCCATGATAGACGACCGGCACCGAGTGGAATTATCGCGCATTGGTTCGCTTGACCAGCTCAAGAAACTGGCCATTGGCGTCGGCGAACAATGGGCGACGCACGACATCTACGTCGAGAACGGCTTCCGCATCGTGTCTGGCGTCAGCAGCCATAACGGCCTGTACGACATGCTGATGCAAGGCCGCTTCGACTACATGCCGCGTTCCGTCGAGGAAGCGGTGAGCGAAAGCGCTGCACTGGCAGGCGCCTACCCGCATCTGGCCATCGAACCAAGCTTCGCGCTCTACACTCCGGCGCCGCGCTACTTTTTCGTGTCGCCGCGCGCCCCGCGCCTGGCGCAGCGTCTGCAAGCCGGCCTCGAAACCATGATCGCCAACGGCGACTTCGACCGTTACTTCGCCCGCCATTACGGCCCCATGATCGCCCAGGTCGGCCTGTGCAAGCGCACCATCTACCGCTTGAGCAATGCGAGCCTCAGCGCGCAGACGCCATTCAACCGCAAGCAGCTCTGGTTCGACCCGGCCAATGCCGCGCAATGCGGCAAATGACCCCTTGCACCCCATGCACCTGCGCTAATGCGAGCCGTCGTTGCCGCCCTCCCGCCACTTCCCCGGCGCCATCCCGAACTGCGCCGCAAACCAGCGTGTAAACGCCCCCTGCTGCGCATAGCCGAGCAGCTCCGCGATCTGCCCGAGGGAATAGCTGGCATTGACTAGATAGCGTTTCACCAGGTCACGCCGCACGCCGTTGACCAGCGGCGTGAACGCTTCGCCGCACTCGTCCAGGCGTCGCTGCAGCGTGCGCACGCTCATGCCCAGCATGGGCGCAACCTGTTCGATGGTGGCGCGCCGCAGCGGCAGCAGCAGGTAGATGGCGCGCCGCACTTCCAGTTCCAGCTCTGGTTCGTTCGAATCGGACAAGGTATCGACGTAACGCTGCGCGTAGCGCACCAGCGCCGGATCGGCATGCGGATTGGGCCTGTCGAAATCGGCCGCCGGACTCACGATGCCATTGAAGTTGCTGCCGAATTCCAGCTTGCAGCCGAAGAAGCGGCGATGGTATTCGATATCGGCCGGTGCATCGTGCGTAAAGTGCACGCTCTTGGGACGCCACTGCTGCCCCAGTTGCGACAGGCACAGGCGCAGCAGCGTGCCGGTGGCGAGGTAGGTCGCCTGGCGCGCCGGTATTGCCAGGCTGGTCACCAGCTCTTCGCGCAAGATCACGTTGCGGCCCATGTCCTCCATCTGCACCACCAGCGACTTGTTCATCAGGTAGCGGTAGCGGATCAGCATGTTGAGCGAGTCGCGCAGCGTCGGTTGATGCGTCAGCATCAGGCTGATCACGCCCAGGTCGGAAGTCTGCCGCAGCGCAGCCATGCGCAAGCCGAAACTTTCGCAGCCGCTGGCCGCCGCGGCTTCCTCGAGAATAGCCGCGGCAACATCGGCACGAATTTCCTGTTCCGGATCGGCCAGGGTCGTGCGGCTCAAGCCGGCCTTGGCCAGCAGCTTGCGCGCGTCAAGGCCGAACTGGCGCGCCACTTCATCGAAATTTGTCAGCGCTGCAACACGCACCAGAGCCGTCATGCGACCTCTCCCAGGGAGCCAACAACACGGCATCCATTACAACACAGTTGACATGAAAAGGTAAATGCGTGGCATGAAAAGGCAAAAAATGCGTTGCTGCAATTCCCTACACTCTGTCGCATCGAATATCAAAACATGTGGGGACACAAGATGGCTAAAGCAGTGCGGATGTACGAATATGGCGGTCCCGAAGTATTGCGCTTCGAAGACGCCGAAGTCGGCCAGCCAGGCGGCGGCGAAGTGCGCATCAAGCATGCGGCGGTCGGCCTGAATTATGCCGACACCTATTTCCGCACCGGCTATTATCCGTCCAAGCTGCCCGCCGGCATGGGCGTGGAAGCCGCAGGCACCATCGTCAGCGTGGGCGCTGGCGTCAGCGGCTTCGCACCGGGCGACCGCGTCACCTACACCGGCAGTCCGCTCGGCGCCTACAGCACCGAACGCGTGATGCCGGCCGCTTCGCTGATCAAGCTGCCCGACGCCATCGACTTCCAAACAGCCGCCGCCATGACCATGCGCGGCCTCACCTCCTCCTACCTGCTGCGCCGCATCTGCCCCACCCTGAAGGCCGGCGACACCATCCTGCTGCACGCCGCCGCCGGCGGCGTCGGCCTGATCGTCTCGCAATGGGCCAAGCTGCTCGGATTGACCGTGATCGGCACCGTGTCCAACGGCGCCAAGGCCGAAGTCGCGCGCGCCCACGGCTGCGACCACATCATCTACTACTCGCATGAAGACGTCGCCAACCGCGTGCGCGACCTGACCGACGGCAAGGGCGTGGCCGTCGTCTTCGACAGCGTCGGCAAGGACACCTTCGCCGGCTCGCTCGCTTCGCTCAAGCGGCGCGGCATGCTGGTATGCGTCGGCACCGCTTCCGGCCCCATCCCGCCCATCGACGCCCTGCAGCTCGCCATCAAAGGCTCACTCTACGTCACACGTCCAGCCCTGGCCGACTACATCGCCGACCCGGCCGAACGCGCCGAACTCGCTGGCGAATTGTTCGGCCACGTTGCCGCCGGCCGCATCAAGATTGAAGTCAATCAGCGTTACGAGCTGAAGGACGCCGTGCAAGCCCACACCGAACTGGAGTCGCGCAAGACCACCGGTTCCTCGATCTTTGTCGTTTGAGAGGCAGCCATGCGCGTAGAGCAACTGACCTGCAGCATCGGCGCCGAACTGATCGGCGTTAACCTCGGCGACGCCGCGCGCGACGCCAGCCTGTTTGCCGAAATCAAGACGCATCTGCTCGAACACAAGGTGCTGTTCCTGCGTGACCAGGACATCACGCGCGCCGAACACGTCGCCTTCGCGCGCCGCTTCGGCGAACTCGAAGACCATCCGGTGGCAGGCAGCGATCCGGAGAACCCCGGTCTGGTACAGATCTACAAGCGCCCCGACGAACCGAACGCACGCTACGAAAACGCTTGGCACACCGACGCCACCTGGCGCGAAGCTCCGCCCATGGGCTGTGTATTGCGTTGCGTGGAAACACCGGCAGTCGGCGGCGACACCATGTGGGCCAACATGGTGCTGGCCTACGAAAACCTGCCCGACCACATCAAGTCCAACATCGCCACGCTGCGCGCGCGCCACTCCATCGAAGCCAGCTTCGGCGCCGCCATGCCCATCGCCAAGCGCCTGGCCTTGAAAGAGCAATATCCCGACGCCGAACACCCGGTGGTGCGCACCCATCCCGAAACCGGCGAAAAAGTCTTGTTCGTCAACGCCTTCGCCACCCACTTCACCAACTTCCACACGCCGGAGCGCGTGCGCTACGGCCAGGACGCCGTCCCCGGCGCCAGCCACCTGCTCCACTACCTGATCAGCCAGGCCACCATCCCCGAATACCAGGTGCGCTGGCGCTGGAAAAAGAACTCGATGGCGATCTGGGACAACCGCAGCACCCAGCATTACGCCGTCATGGATTACCCGGCCTGCCACCGCAAGATGGAACGCGCCGGCATCATCGGCGACAAGCCCTGGTGACCCCACCCTATCTTCATTCACGCCCCCAACGGACAAAACAAGGAGAGACAAATGCAATTCCTGGACGATTCGCTGCACCCCGAGAACATGGACAAGGTGGTCATCACCGTCGCCCCTTACGGCCCCGAATGGATGCCGCAGGACTTCCCGGAAGACATCCCGGTCACCATGGACGAACAGATCCAGAAAGCGGTCGACTGCTATGAAGCCGGCGCCACCGTGCTGCACCTGCACGTGCGCGAACTCGACGGCAAGGGTTCCAAGCGCCTCTCCAAGTTCAACGAACTGATCGCCGGCGTGCGTGCCGCGGTGCCAGACATGATTATCCAGGTCGGCGGCTCGATCTCGTTCGCGCCGGAAGACGACGGTCAAGCGGCCAAGTGGCTTTCGGACGACACGCGTCACATGCTGGCCGACCTCGATCCCAAGCCCGATCAGGTCACTGTGGCCATCAACACCACGCAGATGAACATCATGGAGTTGCTCTATCCTGAGTACGTGAAGGGGACATCGCTGGATCACGGTACAGCCTACGCCGCGGCTTATCGCGAAATGACCGTGCCCGCCGGTCCGGGCTGGGTGGAAGAACACCTGCGCCGCCTGCAGAAGTCCGGCATCCAGCCGCACTTCCAGCTGACCGGCATCCACGCCATGGAAACCCTGGAACGCATGGTGCGCAAAGGCGTTTATACCGGCCCGCTCAACCTGACCTGGATCGGCATCGGTGGCGGTTTCGACGGCCCCAACCCGTTCAACTTCTTCAACTTCATCCACCGCGCGCCGGATGGCTGCACCATCACCTCTGAATCGCTGCTCAAGAACGTGCTGCCCTTCAACACCATGGCCATGTCCATGGGCCTGCACCCGCGCCTGGGTATCGAAGACACCATCATCGATCAGCACGGCAAGCGCTTTTCCTCGGTACAGCAGATCCAGCAGACCGTACGCATCGCGCACGAACTCGGCCGCGAAATCGCCAACGGCAAGGAAGCGCGCGAGATCTACAAGATCGGCACCTGGTACAAGAACGCCGACGAAACGCTGGCAGCAGCAGGCATGGCGCCGAACCGGGTACAGGGGCAGCGCAATCTGCCGCTGCGCAAGGCGGCCTGAACCATCACCCGCCATCGTGCGGTTGGTTGCGGGCAAATGCCTTTATGACCGCAACCACCTTTCCCCGTCATTCCCGCGCAGGCGGGAATCCACAGTGAGTATGGTCGCGCTACCGACTTATGGGTTCCCGCTTTCGCGGGAACGACGCAGGTTTGATGAAGTAGGTAGTACAGAAATTGTAGAAGCGCAAAAAATTAGCAACATCCACATCGCGAACAAAACCACAAACGCGATTAATAAAGCCGGAGACGAGCAGTGAACTTCCATTCCGTTGCGACGGCAGACGAACTGCCCGCGCAACACCCTTCGCAACCCGTCACACGCGGCTACGCCTGGATCGTATTCGCGCTGACCTTCGGCCTGTTGATCTCCGACTACATGTCGCGTCAGGTCCTGAACGCCGTCTTTCCGCTCTTGAAGGCGGACTGGAATCTGAGCGACTCACAGCTCGGCTCGCTGGCCGGCGTCATCGCCCTCATGGTCGGCTTCCTCACCTTTCCGCTCTCGCTGCTGGCCGACCGCTGGGGCCGCGTCAAGAGCCTGGTCATCATGGCCTTGCTGTGGAGCGCCGCCACGCTGGTCTGCGGCATTTCGGAAAATTTCCGTCAAATGTTGCTGGCCCGCCTGTTCGTCGGCGTCGGCGAAGCCGCCTACGGCAGCGTCGGCATCGCCGTCGTGCTGTCGGTATTCCCCGCTCACATGCGCGCCACGCTGACGGCGGCCTTCATGGCTGGCGGCCTGTTCGGTTCGGTGCTCGGCATTTCGCTGGGCGGCGTCCTGGCCGCGCATTTCGGCTGGCGCTGGGCATTCTTCGGCATGGCTGCTTTCGGTCTGGCGCTGGCCATCAACTACTTCCTCATCGTGCGCCCCGCCCGGGTGGAAGCGCCGCGCTGCAAATCTGCGTCGGGCAAGCAACAGCGGCCGAACCGCGCAGCCCTGGCGACGCTGGTATCCACGCGCTCGGTATTGTGCGCCTACTTCGGCAGCGGCCTGCAACTGTTCATCGGCAGCGCCGTCATGGCCTGGATGCCGAGCTATCTCAACCGCTATTACGCCATGCCGCTCGACCGCGCGGGCGTCACGGCGGCCGGCTTCGTGCTGACTGCCGGTCTCGGCATGATCCTGTGGGGCATGCTGTCCGACCGACTCGGTCGTCAATCCCCGGAGCGCAAACTGACACTGGTGATCGCGCTGTGCCTGGCGAGCAGCATCCTGCTGTGGACTGCCTTCAGCCTGCCGCACGGCACGCCGCAATTGGCCTTGATCGCGCTCGGCATGTTCTTCGCCACCGGTTCCACCGGCCCGTCCGGCGCCATGGTCGCCAACCTCACCAACCCCGCCGTGCACGGCTCAGCCTTTGCCGCGCTGACGCTGGCCAATAACCTGCTCGGCCTGGCGCCGGCCCCTTTCGTCGTCGGCTTGCTGGCCGACCGTTTCGGCCTGCAGGCGGCTTTCGAATTTGTGCCGCTGATCGGCCTGCTCTCCGCCGGCGTATTCCTGATCGCCAAACGCCATTACCTGGCCGATTTGCGTCCCGCAGCCGCGCCGAAGACAGAGGAAATCCCCGCATGAAAACCATACTCGAATGACCCTATGACACGCAGATACCCTCTTCCCGGCCGGGTGCAGCTCGCCCGCGGCGAACGCACCGTGGTGCACATCGCACAGCGCAGCATCGCCCTGTTCAACGTCGACAACTCTCTCTACGCCATCGACGACAGTTGCCCGCACGCCGGCTCCTCGCTGGCCGGCGGCAAAGTCGACGGCCGCATGGTGCAGTGTCCGGCGCACGGCCTGTGCTTCAGTCTCGAGACGGGCGGCATGCGCTATGGCGGCGGTCTGGCCGTGCAAACCTACCCGGTCAGTGTCGAGGACGGCAGGATCGTCATTTCCTTGCCCGACACCGAGCCACAACTTGAATCTGCCAAGGTCCCCGCATGACAACCCTGACTTTCGACGGCATCCAGACGCGCGCACGCGACATCGGCCCCGGCCTGATCGCCAGCGTCGTCGTGGCTGCCGCCGCCACCTTCCTCTCCGAGCATTATCACGCCCCGGTCATGCTGTTCGCCCTGCTCCTTGGCATGGCCATGAATTTCCTCTCCGGCGAGGGCGCCTGCAAGCCCGGCATCGACTTCACCGGCCGCGAGGTCCTGCGCATCGGCGTGGCCCTGCTCGGCACCCGCATCACGCTGGCCCAGATCGCCGCCCTCGGCTGGCATCCGGTGGCGCTGGTGATCGTCGCCGTCGTGCTCACCATCCTGCTGTCCATGCTAGCGGCGCGCGCCATGGGTTTCCAGATCCTGTTCGGTCTCCTCACCGGCGGCGCCACCGCCATCTGCGGCGCTTCGGCGGCGCTGGCACTGGCCGCCGCCCTGCCGGCCCACCCTAACAAGGAACGCGCCACGCTGTTCACCGTCATCGGCGTTTCGGCCCTGTCCACGCTGGCCATGATCGCCTACCCCATGGTCGTACACGCGCTCAGTCTCAATGACGTGCAGGCCGGCGTCTTCCTCGGCGGCACTATCCACGATGTGGCGCAGGTGATCGGCGCCGGCTACAGCATCTCGCGCGAAGCCGGCGACACCGCCACCGTGGTCAAGCTGCTGCGCATTGCCATGTTGCTGCCGGTGATCGTGTGCGCGGCCATGATTACGCGCGCCGGGGGAACGAAAGGCAGCGGCAGCGGGCAGCGTCCGCCCCTGCTGCCCTGGTTCGCCGTGGCCTTTGTCGTGCTGGCCGCCTTCAACAGCACCGCGTGGATGCTGCCTGCCGCGCGCAGCTTCGGCAACGGCCTCTCGCAGTGGTGCCTGGTCACCGCCATCAGCGCCATCGGCATGAAAACCCAATTGAAGGAACTCGTGACCGTCGGCGTCAAGCCCATCGCGCTGATGATAGGCGAGACCGTGTTCCTGGCCGCTCTGGTTCTCACCGCGATTCACCTCGGTGTTTGAAATTTCTTAGCAATAGAGGCAAGACCCACCATGCAAATTCAGGAAAGATCGACCGTACTCATCGTTCCCGGCCTGCGCGACCACGTCGCCGAACACTGGCAGACGCTGCTGGCCGCCAAACTCCCCAAGGTGCGCACCGTGCCTCCGCTGGAACATAACAAGCTCAGCTGCGCCGCGCGCGTCGAGGCCATCCAGCGCGAAATCGAGCATATCCAGGAACCGGTCATCATCGTCGCCCACAGCGCTGGCGTCGCCATGACCGTGCACTGGGCGCAAAAGCATAAACGCCCCATCAAGGGCGCGCTGCTGGCCGCTCCACCCGACCTCGAAGTCCAGATGCCGGCCGGCTATCCCACTCTGGACGCCCTGCGGGAGGGCGGCTGGCTGCCGCTGCCGCGCACGCCGCTGCCCTTTCACAGCGTGGTGGCCGCCAGCGAAAACGATCCCCTTGCCTCCTTCGTCAGTACGGTTGAAATGGCCAGCGACTGGGGCAGCGAACTGGTCAACCTGGGCTCGGTCGGCCACCTGAACCCGGCCTCCGGCTTCGGCGAATGGAAACAGGCCGAGGACCTGATCGACTACCTCGAAATGATCGTTGTACCGGACAGGTTGTCGCGAGCGGGCTGTGCATGACCATCGCCAAACGCAGCTGGAGCAGCGTGATAGGCACCTTGCTCCATCAAGCCCAGGATTGCCAGCCGACCATCGAAACCATGGCGGCCAGACTGCACGTCACACCGCGCACGCTCAATCGCTATCTCGCACGCGAGGGAACCACTTTCCGCGACCTGGCGCTGCAAGTGCGCAGCCGGCGCGCACGCGCACTGTTGGCAGATGGCAAGCTGCCGGTCTCGCAAATCGCCTACGCGCTCGGCTACACCGATCTCGCCAATTTCAGTCGTTCGTTCAAGAAAGCCTGCGGTGTCACGCCCAGTGCCTACCGCGACGTACTGAAGAACTGGAACCGCTTAGGACAATTGGCACAGGAACACCTGCAGTTTTATTGAAGTTGGCTTTTTATAACAAGGAGGAGGCAAGATGGCATCAGCAATACAAACAAAAACGCCAGGCATCAAGCAACATGGTTTCAAGCAACACACGATGGCGCACGCATGCACACTGGCACTGGCAATCATGGGAGCAGGCTGGGCACCGCAAGCAGCAGCGGAAACCTTCACGCTCGACAACGGCGACCAGGTTCAGTGGACTGCCGGTATCTCGCTTGGCGACGC
>Ga0213872_10001934_pt1 | contig 12652 bp, 2 predicted proteins | sample VelepicomBERX_R2_FD_160071 | JGI IMG/M metagenome (GOLD analysis project Ga0213872, IMG submission 160071) | Rhizosphere microbial communities from Vellozia epidendroides in rupestrian grasslands, the National Park of Serra do Cipo, Brazil - RX_R2 | ecosystem: Host-associated > Plants > Roots >...
CCACCAGGCGGGTCAGCTTGGACAGGCCGACGATCTTGCCGTTCGGGACGTAGCCCACGGTGGCCTTGCCGAAGAACGGCGCCAGGTGGTGTTCGCAATGGCTGTAGACGGGAATGCCGCGCACCACGATCAGCTCGTTGTACTGCTCGGCGCCATCCTCGAATGCCTTCAGCAGTTCGACCGGATCCTGCTCGTAGCCGGAGGTCCAGTGCTTCCAGGCCTTGGCCACGCGGTGCGGGGTTTCGATCAGGCCGGGACGGTCGGGATCTTCGCCAAAACTGGCCAGGAGACGGCGCCAGTCGGCTTCGGTGAACTCTTGGTTAGACATAGTGAACTACCATTAAATTAAAAGACTGGCCGACAGTATACAGAAATTACGGCCGGGTCACTGGACGGTGGGCATTCACCAATTTCGACGCAATCGAGACGCCGATCGGCATCTCCGGCCACTCGTCGTCCGGGCCGAACCAGCGGGCGTCGGCGATTTCATTGGGATCGATGCGGATCTCGCCGTCCAGGTAGTCGGCGGTAAACGCCAGCATCAGCGAATGCGGGAAGGGCCAGGACTGGCTGCCGAAGTAGCGCAGCTTGTGCACGCGCAGACCCACTTCTTCATGCACTTCGCGGTGGATGGCGTCTTCGATCGATTCGCCCGCCTCGAGGAAGCCGGCCAGCGCGGTGTAGCGCTTGTAAGGCGACTGGGTGTGCATGGCCAGCAGCACCGACTCGCCTTTGCGGATCAGGACCATCATGGCGGGCGAGATGCGCGGATAAGCCGTCATGCCGCATTGCGGGCAGACGTAGCAGCGCTCGCCCTGCTGGTGCTGCATGGGCGTGGCGCATACGCCGCAGTAGCGGTGGGTGCGCGACCATTCGGCCAGCTGGACGGCGCGGCTGGCCAGGCCCAGCAGGTTGTCGTCCAGCACGCCGAACAGGGCGCGCAGGCCGTGCCAGGCATGGCCGGGGGTTTCCAGCGGTTCGTCCAGCCACAGCATCTGGTAGTGGCGCTCCTCCCAGCTGCCCAGCGGGTGGACGCGCTCCGGCGCCAGCAGATGGGCGACATCGGCCGCCGCAGGCAGGCTCAGGCCGCCTTCAGCTTCGCGCAGCAGCAGCTGGCCGCGATGGACGATAAAAGTATGGCCGTCGGCACGCGGCGCAGCGCTAATCAGGGGAATAAACGAGGGCGGCGTTTGTAACATCGCGGTCATTATTAAATCGAAGAAATGACATTATCTTACTAGCTTTGCCGATTTAATATTTCGGAGCTAATAAAACCGCTATCAGTCAGCGCTAAGTCATTGTTTTCGTACCAAGATTTAGGGGGCATTTACATACCTTTTCTCAAAAATGATCCGTTTAGAGTTACTATATATTTCCGTAAGGAGATATTTACGATGCCATCACTTGTACCGAGCTTAACTACCGATCAGGTAGCCAATCTGCTGACCAGCCAAATCGCCACTTTGACGACGGCGGATATACTTTTGCTCAATACAGCGCAAGTGAAGGCGCTCACCACCACGCATTTGAGCGTGATGAGCAGCAGCCAGATCCGCGTGCTGTCGACCCAGAACCTGCAGGCCCTCAGCACGACGCAGCTGAGCGCAGGCTTCAGCACGCTGCAGATCCAGGCGCTGAGCTCGGCGCAGCTGCCGAACCTGACCACCAGCCAGCTGGTCTATGGCATCACCTCCGACCAGTTCGGCGCACTGACGACGGCGCAGCTGAACGTCCTCAGCACCAGCCAGATCGGCATGCTGGGCACGGACGATATCGCCGCCATGAAAACGGCGCAGGTGGCTTCGCTCAACACCAATTCGCTGCGCGCGCTCAGCACCGACCAGATCGTCGCGCTGACCAGCACGCAAGCGGCGGCACTGAAAACCGCCCAGCTGGCTTCGCTGAGCACGACCCAGCTGGACAGCATTGAAACCGCCGACTTTGCCGCGCTCACCAGCGCGCAGTTGAACGGCCTGGCCAGCGCCACCTTCGCGGCCCTGACCACCAGCCAGATCGGCGCGCTGACCACCCAGCAAAGCGCCAACCTCAGCACCAGCCAGATCGCCGCCCTCAGCACCGCCCAACTGGCCGCGCTGGGCACGGATGATTTTGCCGCGCTGAAAACGGCCCAGGTGGCCGCCCTGACCACGCGCCAGTTCTCCAGCCTGAGCAGCGACCAGATCGCCGCCCTCAGCACCGCGCAAGCCGCCTCGCTGACCAGCAACCAGCTGCTGCAGCTGAGCACCAGCCAGCTGGCCGCGCTGAGCACGCAAGACCTGGCCGCCATGCGCACCGCGCAGATCAACGCGCTCGGCACCGCCACCGTGGCGGCCTTCAGCACCAGTCAGATCGCCGCGTTGGGCACGGCCCAGGTAGCGGCCCTGCGCACCGCCCAGCTGCATACGCTCAGCAGCGACCAGCTGGTGGCGCTGTCCTCGGCCCAGGTGGCCGCGCTGGCCACCGCCCAGGTAATCGCGCTGAGCAGCGACCAGCTGGCCGCGCTGGAAACCCAGGACTTTGCCGCCATGAAGACGGCACAGATCGCCGCGCTGAGCACGGCGCAGATCAATACCCTGGCCACCAATCAGATCGCGGCCCTGACCACGGCGCAGTCGGCCGGCCTGACCACAGGCCAGACGGCGGCCTTGACCACGGCGCAGATCGGCGCCTTCAGCACGGCGGACGTGGCAGCGCTGCGTTCGCAGCAGGTGGCCGCGCTGGCCACGGCCGTGATCGCGCAGCTGAGCACGGCGCAGCTGGCGGCCATCGGCACCAACCAGATCGCCGGCCTGAAGACGCAGCAGACCGCCGCCCTCACCACCGACCAGATCGTCGCCCTGAGCACCGCCCAGGCCGCCGCGCTGGCGACCCAGCAGATTGCCACCTTCTCCAGCCAGCAGTTGCAGGCGCTGCAGACCGATGAGCTGGGCGCCCTGAAGACGGTACAGATCGCCGCCCTCGGCACCGCCCTGGTGGCGGCGCTGACCACCGACCAGATCGTCGCGCTGAAGACGGCGCAAGCCAATGCGCTCAGCTCGGCCCAACTGGCCGCCCTGAGCACCGACCAGATCCAGGCCCTGGGCAGCGCCGACGTGGCTGCCCTGCGCACCACCCAGATGGGCGGCCTGGGCAGCGCCAGCATTGCCGCGCTGGCCACCAGCCAGTTGGAGGCCCTGACCACGGCCGAGCTGGTCGCGCTGAGCACGGCGCAGACCTCGGCCCTGGGCACCGACCAGATCGTCGCCCTGACCACGGCGCAAGCGGCCAGCCTGGCCACGCGCCAGATTGCCGTCCTGTCCAGCAACCAGCTGCAGGCCATGGAAACGCAGGACTGGGTCCAGCTGCGCACCGTCCAGCTGGCTTCCCTGACCACGGCGCAGATCGGCGCGCTGACCACGGCGCAGCTGTCGTCCCTGCAAACGGCGCAAATGGCCGGCTTCAGCAGCAGCCAGCTGGGCGCGCTGGGCACGGCGCAAGTACAGGCCTTGAGCACCGCCGACCTGGTGGCGCTGAAGTCCAGCCAGATCAACACGCTCAGCACCGACGCCACCGCCGCGCTGAGCACGACACAATTTGCGGCGCTGGCCACAGCGCAGATCGCCGCCCTCAGCACCGGCCAGGCGGCCGCGCTGGGCAGCGACCAGATCGTCGCCCTGACCACCGCGCAGGCGGGCGCGCTGACCTCGCGCCAGCTGCAAGCCCTGTCGACCGCGCAAGTGAATGCGCTGGAGACGGCCGACTTTGCCGCCCTGAAAACCCTGCAGATCCAGGCCCTGACCACGCAGCAGATCGCCTCGCTGGGCACCGACCTGATCGTGGCCCTGACCACGGCCCAGGCCGGCGCACTGACGGCCAGCCAGCTGACCGCGCTGTCCACCGACCAGCTGGCCGCGATGGAAACCCAGGACTTTGCCGCCCTCAAGACCAGCCAGCTGATCGGCCTGGGCACCAATGTGATCGCCTCGCTGACCGTGGGCCAGGTGGCCGCGCTCAAGACCCAGCAAGTATCGCAGCTGACCTCCGACCAGATCCGCGTGCTGAACTCGTCCCAGCTGGGCGCGCTCACCACGGCGCAGATGGCGGCGCTCAGCACCCAGCAGATGGGCTGGTTCCTGACCAGCCAGATCCCGGCGCTCAGCACGGACGACTGGGCCAGCCTGAAGACCACCCAGATCAACGCGCTCAGCTCAGACCAGCTGGCCGCCGTCAGCACCAGCCAGATCGTGGCCTTGAGCAGCGCGCAGGCGGCTTCGCTCAGCACGCAGCTGCTGGCGACCCTGTCCACCGACCAGCTGCAGGCGCTGGAGACGGTCGACCTGGCCGCCCTGCGCACCAACCAGATCCAGGCGCTGCACAGCAACCAGCTGGATGCCTTGAGCACCAGCCAGTGGCAATCGATGAAGACCCAGCAGCTGGCGGCCCTGACCACGGCCCAGCTGCAGGCGCTGGATACCGACCACATCGCCGCGCTGACCACGGCGCAGGCTGCCGGCCTGGGCACCGCCCTGATCGCGGCCCTGAGCAGCAACCAGTTGCAGGCACTGGAGACCATCGACCTGGCCGCGCTGCGCACGGTGCAGCTGGCGGCCCTCGGCACTGCGCAGATCGGCGTGCTGGCGACGGCGCAGATCAGCGCCCTCAGCTCGGCGCAGGTGAGCAGCCTGAGCACCGCGCTGCTGGCCGCGCTGGGCACCGACCAGATCCAGGCCCTGAGCACGCAAGACCTGGCGGGCCTGCGCACGGCGCAGATCGCCGGCTTGCGCACGGACGGCCTGAACGCGCTCAGCTCGACCCAGCTGCAGGCGCTGAGCACCAATCAATTGCTGGCCCTGAACAGCAGCCAGCTGCAATCGCTGGCCACGGCCCAGATGGCGGCCCTGAGCACGGGACAAGTGCTGGGCCTGAGCACGGCCCAGGTGCAGCTGCTGTCGAGCGACCAGATCGTGGCGCTGGGCACGGCCGACCTGGCCCTGATGCGCACGGCGCAGATCGCCGCCCTGAGCACGGCCCAGCTGAGCAGTTTTAACAGCGACCAGATCGGCGCCCTCAGCACTGCGCAAGCCAGCGGCCTGACCACGGCCCAGGTCGCCGCCCTGAGCAGCGACCAGCTGGCCGCCCTCAGCACCCGCGACCTGGCGGCCCTGCGCACGCTGCAGATCGCCGCGCTGGGCACCGACCGTATCGCCAGCCTGGGCAGCAGCCAGTTTGCCGCCCTGACCACGGCCCAGCTGTCCAGCCTGAGCACGGCGCAAGTGAGCGCCATCGGCACCGCCCAGCTGCAAGCCCTGTCGAGCGCCGACCTGGTGTCGCTGCGCACGGCCCAGCTGCAGGCGCTCAGCACCGACCAGCTGAACGCCTTCACCACCGACCAGTTGCCAGTGTTCAGTACGGCGCAGCTGTCGGCGCTGTCGACGGCCCAGTTCCAGTCGCTCAGCACGGCGCAGATCGTGGCCCTGAGCACCCTGCAGGCAAGCAACCTGAGCAGCGCGCAGCTGGATGCGCTCAGCGCCAGCCAGCTGGCCGCGCTGGAAACGCGCGACCTGGCCGCCATGAAGACGGCGCAGATCAACTTCTTCACCACCGCCCAGATCGCCCTGCTGAGCACCGACCAGATCGCCTCGCTGACTTCGCAGCAAGTGGGCAGCCTGGCCACCCGCGCGCTGGCCGCGCTGGGCACCGACCAGATCCAGGCGCTGGAAACCCAGGATCTGGCCGCGCTGAAAACCGCGCAACTGCAAGTGCTGAGCAGCGACCAGCTGGAAGCGCTGCAGTCGAGCCAGCTGCAAGCCATGACCACGGCCCAGCTGTCCAACCTGAGCAGCCAGCAGATCCTGGCCCTGACCAGCACCCAGTTCGGCTACCTGGGCACGCAGCAAGTGGCCAACCTGGCCGCCAGCCAGATCGCCATCCTCAACGCCGGCCAGATCGCCGCGCTGGTGACCGACGATATGGCGGCGCTGCGCAGCAGCCAGCTGAACGCCTTCACCACCGACCAGATCGGCCTCTTGAGCACCAACCAGATCGCCGCCCTGACCACCTTGCAGATGACCGGCCTGGCCACGCGCCAGCTGGCCGCGCTGAGCTCGGACCAGGTGGGCGCCCTGAGCACCGATGACTTTGCCGCCCTGTCGGTGACCCAGCTGGGCGCCCTGGGCAGCGGCGTCATCGCGCAGATGACCACCGACCAGATCGCCGCGCTGACGCCGGGCCAGATCGCCAGCCTGTCGACCGCCCAGGTGCAGGCGCTGAAAACCGCGCAAGTGGCCGCCCTGACCACCAAACAGGTCGTGGTGCTGAACTCGTCGCAGATGGGCGCCTTGCTGACCAACCAGCTACAAGCGCTGGGCACGGACGACATCGCCGCACTGAAAACTTCGCAGCTGAACGCGCTCAACAGCGACCAGATCGACGCCTTGAGCACTGACCAGATCGTGGCCATGAGCTCGCTGCAATTCCCCGGCCTGGGCACCGCCCAGCTGGCGGCGTTGACCACGGCGCAGATCCAGGCCATCGAAGACGGCGACCTGATCACGCTGAAAGCGGCGCAGATGGCTGTGCTCAGCAGCACCCAACTGCAAGCCCTGAGCCTGGACCAGACCCAGAACCTGCTGGCCTCGCAGATCAACGCGCTCAGCAGCGCGCAGATGCAAGCCCTGACCACCGACCAGATCGTCGCCATGACCACGCTGCAGTTCTCGCAGCTGGGCACGGCGCAGGTGGCGGCGCTGGACAGCGCCCAGCTGGTGGCGCTGGAACTGGAAGACTTGGGCGTGCTGAAAGCGGCGCAAGTGGCGGTGTTCAGCACCGACCAGATCCAGGCCCTGACGGTGGACCGCATTGCCGCGCTGAACAGCGCGCAAGTGCAGGCGCTCAGCAGCACGCAGCTGCGCGCGCTGACCTCGGACCAGGTGCAAGCCCTCACCACGGATGAGCTGGAAACCTTGAAGACGGTGCAGATCGCCGCCTTCAACACCAGCCAGATCGCCGAACTGACCTATAACCAGGTGCAGAGCCTGTTCTCGTCCCAGTTGAACAGCCTGGGCAGCAGCCAACTGGCCGCGCTGACCACCGACCAGATCACCTGGCTGACCACCAGCCAGGCCAGCACCCTGGCCACGGCCCAGCTGGTCTTGCTGGGTTCCGACCAGCTGCAGGCGCTGCAGACGGACGACCTGGACGCCCTGACCAACAGCCAGGTGGCGGCGTTTACCACCACCCAGATTGGCCAGCTGAGCCTGACCCAGCTGGCGGCCCTGACCACCGACCAGGTAGGCGCGCTGACCAGCCAGCAGCTGCAGGCGCTCAATAGCGCGCAGCTGCAAGCCCTGACCACGGATGAGGTACAAGCACTCAAGGCGACCCAGATCGCCGCCCTGACCACCCTGCAAGTCACCGAGCTGACCCTGGACCAGGTGACCGCGCTCGGCACCGCACAGCTGGACGCCTTCAGCTCGGCGCAGATGAGTATGATGAGCACCGACCAGGTGATGGCCCTGACCACCAGCCAGGTGGCCAACCTGGCCACGCGCCAGATTGCCGCCCTGTCCAGCAACCAGATCATGGCGCTGGCCACCGACGATATCGCCGTGCTGTCGAGCACGCAGATTGCCGCCCTCAACGCGGCCCAGTTTGCCGCCATCAGCACCGATCAGGTAGTGGCCCTGACCAGCACCCAGGTGGGCGCGCTGACCACCGACCAGGTGCTGGCGTTTACCACCACCCAGCTGGCGGCCATCCAGCTGGCCGATTTTGCCGCCTTCAAATCGGCGCAGATCGCCGCCATGGGCACGGACGGCGCCGCCGCCCTGACCACCGACCAGATTGCCTCGCTGAGCAGCAGCCAGCTGCCGGGCCTGACCACCGACCAGATCGTGGCGCTGGGCACGGATTCCATCGTGGCGCTGAAGACGTCGCAGATGGGTTCGATCAGTACCAACCAGCTGCAGGCGCTGAGCACCAACCAGATCGCGGCTATGGAAACGGCCGACCTGAACGCCTTGCGCAGCAACCAGCTGTCCGCGCTGACTTCGCAGCAGTTTGCCGCGCTGACCTCGGACCAGCTGAATGCACTCAGCAGCAGCGCCTTTGGCGGCCTGTCGTCCGACATGATGGTGGCGCTCACCACGGCCCAGATCGCCGCCCTGTCCACCAGCCAAGTGGCGGGCATGACCTCGCGCCAGCTGCCGGCCTTCAGCACCAATCAGCTGGCCGCGCTGAATACCGACCAGTTCGCCGCACTGGCCAGCTCGACCCTGATCAGCCTGGGCAGCGACCAGTTCGCCAGCCTGAGCACCGACGATATCGTCGCCCTCAGCACCCGCCAGGCGCGCGCGCTGAACAGCGTGCAGCTGAGCGCGCTCACCACCGACCAGATCGGCGCGCTGGAAACCGTGGACCTGTCGGCCATGGCCAGCAGCCAGCTGAGCTACCTGAGCAGCACCCAGCTGCAGGCGCTGGGCACCGGCCAGTTCGTCAGCCTCAGCACTGCACAGCTGAGCTCGCTGAGCACGGACCAGGTCAGCAGCGGCTGGACCACCAACCAGATCGGCGCCCTGACCACGGCCCAGGCCGTGTCTCTGGCCACGCGCCAGATCGCGGCCCTCAGCTCCGACCAGCTGGGCGCCGTTGCCACCGCCGACATCGCCGTGCTGGTCACGAAAGAAATCGCCGCACTGAATAGCACGCAATTCGGCGCCTTCAGCAGCGACCAGTGGATCACCCTCAGTACCAGCCAGCTTGGCGCGCTGGGCACCAGCGTGTTCACCGCCCTCAGCACCAGCCTGATCGTGGCGCTCACCACCAGCCAGGCGCAGGCGCTGTCCACCGGCCAGCTGGCGGCCCTGTCCACCGACCAGGTGGCGGCGCTGGAGACCGCCGACCTGGCCGCGCTGGGCACCAAGGCCATCGCCAGCCTGAGCACCGACCAGGTGGGCGTGCTGAGCAGCGACCAGCTGAATGGCCTGGGCACCGCGCAACTGGCGGCCATGACCACCAACCAGCTCAACTACGGCTTCAGCACCGACCAGATCGCCGAGCTGGATACCGCCCATATCAGCGCCCTTACCACGGCCCAGATCGCTTACGGCCTGAACCTGAACGAGCTGGCCGCCCTGAACAGCAGCCAGATCCAGGCGCTGCGCACGGCCCAGCTGGCGGCGCTGACCACGGTCCAGATCAGCAATCTGAGCACCGACCAGATCGCCGCCCTGGCCACCACCCAGATGACCGGCCTCAGCACCCTGCAGATGCCGAACCTGACGGCCAACCAGCTGGCTACCCTGAGCACCGGCCAGATCCTCGGCATCGATACCCAGGACATCGCCGCCCTGACGGCCGGCCAGTTCAGCGGCCTGAGCACGGCGCAGACCTTCGTGCTCAGCACCGACCAGGTGCGCGCGCTGAAGACGGCCCAGGTCAACGCGATTGGCGCCAGCCAGGCGGCAGCCCTGAGCACCGACCAGATCGGCGTGCTGAGCACGGCGCAGGCCGCCGCGATCGATGCGGGCGTGCTGTCCGGCCTGACGACCGACCAGCTGGGCGCCTTCAGCACGGCCGACGTGGCCGCCCTGAGCACCCTGCAGATTTCCAGCATCGCCGTCGGCCAGCTGCCGGGCCTGAACACCAATCAGGTGCAGGCGCTCACCAGCACCCAGCTGGGCGCGCTGACGGCCGACCAGCTGTTTGCCCTCAGCACGGCCCAGATCGCGGCCCTGCGCACGGTCCAGGTCGGCTATCTGAACACCACCCAGCTGTCGGCCCTGTCCGACACGCAGGTGCAAGCCTTCACCACGGCGCAGATCGCTTCGATCAAGCTGAGCCAGTTAACGGCGCTGACGGTGGACCAGGTTTCTTCGCTGGGTTCGGACCAGCTGCAAGCCATGACCACCAGCCAGATCCAGACCCTGACCACCACCCAGATCCAGGCGCTGACCGGGGCTCAGGCGGGCTACCTGACCACCACGCAGATGGCCGCGCTGAAGAACAGCCAGATCGCCGTGCTGACGGTGGACCACATCAACGGCTTCAGCACCACGCAGCTGGCGGCCTGGAACACCAGCCAGCTGGGCACGCTGAGCGCGACCCAGATCGGCTATCTGTCCACCACGCAGATTGCCGGCCTGACCAACACCCAGGTGGCGGGCCTGAAGTCGAGTCAGCTGATTGCCTTCAGCAACAGCCAGCTGAGCGCCTTCACGGCCAGCCAGGCGCCTTCGCTGCCGACTGCGGCGCTGGCGGCCCTGTCGGTCACGCAGGCCAACGCCTTCACGGCCACCGAGGTGGGCGCGATGAGCACCACCCAGACCATGGCCCTCAACAGCGGTTCGACCAACTACGCCACGCCGCTGGTGCTGGACCTGGATGGCAACGGCATCAACACCCTGAGCATCAATGCCGGTGTGAAGTTCGACATCCGCGCCCAAGGCCGGGCCGTCTCTACCGGCTGGGTCGCTCCGACCGACGGCCTGCTGGCGATCGACCTCAACGGCGATGGCAAGATCGACGATGCCAGCGAACTGTTCGGTTCAGCCACCAAGCTGCCGGACGGCAGCACGGCCAAGAATGGTTACCAGGCCCTGGCGGCGCTGGACACCAATGGCGACGGCGTTATCACCAGCGCTGACGCGGCCTTCAGTCAGCTGCGCGTGTGGATCGACGGCAATTCCGATGGTGTCAGCGAGGCAGGCGAGCTGAAGACGCTGGATCAGCTGGGCATCACCTCGATCAGCGTCCAAGCCCAGGCCGCCAACAGCAAGCAGAATGGCAACCTGATCGGGCTGACCTCGACCTTCACCACGGCCGACGGCAGCACCCACGCCAGCGCGGACGTGTGGTTCCAGGCGCAGCAACAGTCCAGCCTGAGCCAGTCGACCAGCGGTCTGAGCCATGCGATTGCCTCGTTTGAGGCGGGCGGCGCAGGCGCTGCCGCAGGCGGCACGGGCACGGCGGGCAGCGGCAGCACGACCGCAACGCCGGCCGCTCCGGCAGCGCAGCAGGGCAGCCCATCGTCGCTGGCTGACGCCAATCAGGCGCTGGCGGCTTCGCTCAAGCTGTACGCGGGCAGCCACGGCCTGAGCGGCGCCTCTGTGGCGCCATCCAGCCTGACGGATGCGGCCAAGGAACTGGCCAGCCGCCAGCACGGCTGGTTCGGCTTGCCACCGCGCTAAGCCGCTGCTTCAGCCAACCTTCAGCATCGATGCAACAGCAAATGGCCGGTCTCCCCGGCCATTTGCTTATCCATTGAGCAGACTGGTTTTTCGGCTCTTGCTCCAGAGCCAAAAGTTGCCCCTTTCCCCTGTACAAAAGGTATCATAGGGCCTGCCTTGAGTGGCTCCGCGGGCTATGCTGCCGCGCGCCAGCAATCAACCATTTGCCACCATCGACATGACCGCACCCGCCTCCGCTTCCATCGACTACACCACCCATCCGGCCCTGGCACCCATCATGGCAAGCGCTGCCAGCGGCGCCATGTCGATCACCGACCTGTTCGGCGCCGCCGCGCAGTTGCAGGAAGCGGGCCACAACCAGGCCGCGATCGCCCTGTACCATGTCTGGCTGGAGCACACCAAGACCCCGCTGGCCTACGCCGCCTGGTTCAACCTGGCCGTGACCATCTCCAATGAAAACGATCTGCCGGGCGCCGAGGCGGCCTACCGCAAGGCCATCGCCATCAACAGCGGCTTTGTGGAAGCACGCCTCAACCTGGGCACCCTGCTGGAACGCATGCTGCGCCCGGACGAAGCGCTGGAGACCTGGCGCACCATCCTGACGCCCGCCGTGCAGCCGGACGTGCGCACCAACCAGCAGTTCTACCTGCAGACCCTGAACAACCTGGGCCGCCTGCTGGAGATCCAGAAAAAATATCCGGAAGCGGAAGAGATGCTGGCGCAAAGCCTGCGCGTCGATCCGGCCCAGTCCAACGTCATGACGCACTGGGTGCACCTGCGCCAGAAGCAGTGCAAGTGGCCGGTCTACAGCGGCCTGGAACACATCTCCAAAGCCACCATGATGGACGGCACCTCGGCGCTGGCGATGCTCAGCGCCTCCGGCGATCCGGCCCAGCAGCTGGCGGCCTCGCGCCGCTTCGTCACCGAGAAGGTCAACGCCAATGTGGCGCCGCTGACGGGCGCCTGGGGCTATGGCCACCAGCGCCTGCGCATCGGTTATCTGTCGTCCGACTTCTGCTCGCACGCGGTATCGATCCTGACCGCCGAACTGTATGAACTGCACGACCGCAGCAAGGTCGAGGTGTACGCCTTCAGCTGGAGCCGCGAAGACGGCTCGCCGATCCGCGCCCGCGTGGTCAAGGCGATGGACCACTACATCCGCATCGACAAGATGACCGACGAGCAGGCCGCGCGCTGCATCCGCGACCACGAGATCGACATCCTGGTCGACCTGCACGGCCTGACCCTGGGCGCGCGTCCGAACATCCTGGCGTTCCGCCCGGCGCCGGTGCAGCTGACCTACCTGGGCTTCCCCGGCAGCACCGCGCTGCCCGGCGTGGACTATGTGCTGGCCGACGAATTCCTGATTCCGCCGGAACTGGCCAAGGACTTCACCGAGAAGCCGCTGTACCTGCCGGACTGCTTCCAGATCAACGACCGCCAGCGCATCATCGGCCCGCGTCCTTCGCGCGCCCGCGTGAACCTGC
>Ga0213872_10001935_pt1 | contig 12649 bp, 9 predicted proteins | sample VelepicomBERX_R2_FD_160071 | JGI IMG/M metagenome (GOLD analysis project Ga0213872, IMG submission 160071) | Rhizosphere microbial communities from Vellozia epidendroides in rupestrian grasslands, the National Park of Serra do Cipo, Brazil - RX_R2 | ecosystem: Host-associated > Plants > Roots >...
CTCTACGCCAAGGGCATGTCGAGCGGCTATTGGGAATCGGCCAGCAAGCACGAATTGCTGTTCAACGGGCTGGATGGCAGCAATACCAACGGGACGCTGACCGATCTCGGCAACGGCAATTTCATCGCCACCAATGCCGGCGCCACCCAGCGCTATATCGACACCGCCGAGCAGATCACCTCGTCGGTCCTGACCGGCGGCGGCCATTATGATTTCGGCGCGGCGCGGCTCGATTTCCGTGGCGGTTACGCCTATGGCAGCGACACCTTCACCCATTCCTACACGATCGATTTCGCGACGCAGACTCCGTTCACGGCGCAATATCAGGACGCCGATCCGTCGCACCGGACCCTGTCGATCCTGACGCCGGGCATCAGCGCCGCCGATCCGGCGCAATATGCGCTGTCCAGGATCCGCAACCAGCCGTCTCACGCCTATGACGCGGAATACAGCACCGGCGCAGACCTCGCCATCCCGACCGGCTTCTTCAGCCCGGAGGACGAGGCCAAGGTGGGCGGCTCGGTGCGGCTGCGCAGCCGCGGTTTCGATCAGACCGACTTTGCCGGAACGCCGGCCGGCACCGTTCCGCTGGCGCCCTATGTCAACACGGCGCCGCTGGTCTATTACAATGGCTCGTACAATATCGGCCCCGACATCAATCACGAGGCGGCGCTCGGCTCGACGCCCCTGCAGGGGACCTTTGACATCGGCAGCTTCGCGCGCGGCACCGAGAACGTCTATGCGGGATATGTCCAATACAATGCGCATATCGGCCGCCTCGACGTGGTCGGCGGCGTTCGGGTGGAGAACACCGAGAGCCGCGAGAAGGCCTATCTCAACAACCAGGATACCGGCGCCTATACGCTGAACACCACCAGCCAGAACTACACCGACGTCTTCCCGTCGCTCCAGGCCAAATATCAGCTCGTGCCGGAGCTGCAGCTCAGGGCCTCCTATTCGACCGGAATAGCCCGGCCCGGCTTCAACGAGTTGTCGGCGGCCACCCAGGTCAGCTTCGCCAGCAACTCCGTCACCACCGGCAATCCCAACCTCAAGCCGCAAAAGGCCAACAGCTTCGATCTCGGCGCCGATTACGACCTGCCGGGCGGCGGCAATGCCGGCATCGGCCTGTTCTACAAGGATTTCTCGAACTACATCGTCGCCAGGACCTTCATCGCTCCCTATCAGGGGCAGCCGGGCTTCATCTATTCCAGTTTCCTGAACATCGGCAGTTCGCACGCCGACGGCATCGAGCTGAAATTCTCCAAGCCGCTCAATTTCCTGCCGTCGCCCTTCGACGGGCTGGGCGTCGACGGCAATTACACCTTCATCGATTCCTCGGCGCAGTTGCGGCCGGGCGAGAAGGACGTCCGCCTGCCGCAGACCTCGCCGGAGAACTACAATCTCGGTCTTTATTACGACAAGGGGCCGATCTATGTGCGGGCCGCCGCCTCCTTCGTCTCGGCCAATCTGTGGGCGATCGGCGGCGATCGTACAACGGACGTCTTCTCGCAGGACCGGTTCCGTCTCGATCTCGGCGCCAGCTATCAGGTGACCGAATACCTGCAGGTCTATTTCGACGCCAAGAACCTGACCAACACCAAGCTGCAATTCACCCAGGGCTCGTCGCCCAACAATCCGATCCAGCGCGAATTCTATGATTCGGATTATCTTGGCGGCGTGCGGGTCAAATTTTGAGGACAGGAATTTTCATGCGTAAGATCACTTGCCTTTCACTGGCGCTCGTCATCGCCGCCGGTCTCTCGTCGTCGGCGTGGGCTGCCGCGCCCGATTACCGCATCACGAAGACCGTCGATCTCGGCGCTCCCGACAAATGGGACTACCTGGCCTTCGATGCCGCTTCGCATCGCGTCGTCGTCGCGCATGGCAGCGAAGCCACCATCGTGGATAGCGACAGCGGCGCGGTGGTCGGGCGCCTTGGCCCGATCAACCGCGGCAATGGCGTGTTCATCGCCAGGGGCCGGGTCTATGCCACCAGCCACGAGCCGGACTCGCTGCTCGCCTTCGATCTGGCCAGCCTCAAGCAGGTGGCCGCCATTCCGGTGGGCAATGGTCCGGACGGGGCACTCTACGATCCGGCCAGCGGCCGCGGATTCGTCGTCAATGAAGACTCCAAGTCGGTCACCGCCATCGACCTGGATGCCGACAAGCCGGTTTTCACCACCGATCTCGGCGGCGCGCCGGAGTTCCTCGCCGCCGCCGCCGGCAAGCTCTACGTCAACATCAAGGATCGTCGCGAGGTGGTTCGCATCGACATCGCCAGCGGCGCGCTCGACGCCCATTGGCCGATCCCGGACTGCGAATCGCCTCATGGCATGGCGATCGACGCCGCCGCCCACCGCCTGTTCAGCAGCTGCGTCAACGGCAGGATGATGGTGCTCGACACCGACAAGGGCACGGTCGTCGCCAACCTGCCGATCGGCAAGCGGACCGACGCCGCCGCCTATGATGCGAAGCGCAAGCTGGCCTTCAGTTCCAACAGCGAGGGAACCCTGTCGGTGATCGCCGAGAACGGAGCTGACGCATTCGTTTCGCTGGGCGAGGCGCCGACCGCTCCGGGTGCCCGGACCATGGCACTCGATCCCGAGACCGGGCGCATTTTCCTGGTGACCGCGACGGTGGCTTCCGCCGAACCGGCCGGGGACGGCAAGCCGACCCGTTTCTCCTTCGTGCCGGGCAGCGTCAAGCTGTTGTTCCTGGAACCGGCAAGACGATAATCCGCCGCCCAACCTCCCCACGCCTGGGCCGGCGGTAGACGGGGATGCGGGGACGGGCGACCCCGCATCCTCGTCACCCCCTGGATAGGGAGAGGCACCAGTGCTTGCCATGCAGCCAGCACGTCTCCTCGCGGTCGTGACGGTCGCGCCGCAGAGCCGTCACGGAGGGGGCCCGGCCGTCGCTCAACGCCTGGTCGAGGGCCGCCAGGTCGCTATCGTCGCGCAGGCCCAGGCAGGGGTAGAAGCGGACGAAGCTTTCCAGTTTCGCGGAGATCGCCGCTCCGGCGGCATCCTTGCGGAAAAGGAAGGTGAAGCCGGCCCCGTTGCTGCCGGTCAAGGGCAGCATCATGCGCCCGCCGGGCGCCAGCATGTCCAGCCAGCGATCGGGGAGGGTGGCGATCCCGGCGCTGGAGAAGATGACGTCGAAAGGCTGGGCGGGCAGGGCCATCGCGTCGCCGCTCACCGTCACCTGCGGCCAGGGCGCCAGATTGCGCCGCGCCTGAGCGCCGAACCCGGGATCGATCTCGGCGGCGATAACGTTCCCGAACGGTCCCAACAGTTCAGCGATGATCGCCGAGAAATATCCCAGGCCCGCGCCGACGTGCAGAACCCGGTCGCCGGGCGCTAACCCCGTTCGCTCCAGCGCTTTGGCGACCGGGGCCGGGTTGGCGCAATGCAAAGGCATGTCGCCGCCCTGCGCCAGCACCACGCCGACGGCATGAAGGATGTGGGTGGGATCGTCATCCGGCGACGGAAAAGTCGCTCCGTCCATGCCCTCGATGGTCCATGGACCGGGCGGAAGGAAATCCTCGCGCGGGACCGTGCGGAAAGCTTGGAGGACAGTCTCGGCGCGAATCCCGCACAGTGCCGCCAATTCCTCGGCGAATTGCGTCCTGCGCGTGGATCCGTGCCGGTTGGTGGAAATGGTCACCGTGACCGATCATTCAGGCATGAACGACCCCGGGTCCATGCCCGGGACGCGGCAGATGCAGAGGACCGATGGTCCCATCAGGATTGATCTTGTACATGTTCGGGCTGGAAGAGGAGGCGGTCTTGTCCGAGGCGGTCTTCGCGTCGTTATCGGACGCCTGATCCTTGTCCGGGGTGGTGACGGCGGTCGTCGCCGTCGAAGCCGGCGCCTCCTGCGCGTCGGGCTTGGCGGCCGGACTGGCGCTGGTATACGGCTGATAGTTGAATTGGCTGACGCTTGAAATCGGCATGATAAACACCTTCAGGTGAAGACATCGACGACGCTACGCCACCTGCCCCCTGCAACTCACCTAACAAACGCTATCTAACAAATTTGTATATTTGGGAAAATCGGCGCGGCATGGAAAATGTTTCGTGAGAATTACTTGCAGATCCGAGACCGGATGCAACCATGAACATACTGGTCATTGAAGATAATCGGGAAACCGCCGATTACATAGCCACCGGGCTCGAGACGGCCGGGCACAGCGTCATGGTCGCCGAGGACGGGCCCGAGGGCTTGCGGACCCTGCACCGCGAGAGCTTCGACCTGATGATCGTCGATCGCATGCTGCCGGGGTTGGACGGGTTGTCGGTGGTGCAATTGATCCGCGACCAGGGCATGACTCTGCCCGTGCTGTTCCTGAGCGCCCTGGACGGCGTCGACGACCGGGTCAAGGGCTTGAAGGCCGGCGGCGACGACTATCTGGTCAAGCCCTTTTCGCTGAACGAGCTGGAGGCCCGCGTCGACGCGCTGGGTCGTCGGGCCTCGATATCGGGCAAGGAAGTCCTGCTGCGGGCCGGCGATCTCGAGATGAACCTCATCACCCGGCGGGTCACGCGCGGCGCCGCCGAGATCGACCTATTGCCGCGCGAATGGGTGTTGCTCGAATATCTGCTGACCAACAAGGGCAAGCTGATCACCAAGAAGATGCTTCTGGAGAAGATCTGGGGCTTCCATTTCGACCCGCGCACCAATGTGGTGGAGACGCATATCAGCCGGCTTCGCCACAAGGTCGACAAGGGCTTTCCGGTCGAGCTGATCGTCACGGTGCGACGGTTTGGATATATGATTCGTGAGCCGGTTTAAACTTCTCGACACCCCGACCTTCCGGCTGATCCTGCTGTCCAGCGCGATCTTCGGCCTCTCGGTTTCCGTCATGTTCGGCGTGATGTATGTGGCGGTGACGCGCTCGATGGAGCGGCAGGTCGACACCGAAATCCAGAACGAGATCGCGTCATTGTCGGACAATGACGGCCGCATGGACCGGGAAAGGCTGGTGGCCCGGGTGCAGGGCAGGATCGCCCGGCACAACCAGACCGGTCTCTATTATCTGATCGAGGACGAGGATGGCACGGTGATGGCCGGGGACCTGCCCGCCCTGCCGGTGCCCTTCTCGGGGACCTATGATCTGCCGTCTCCCTCCGAGGATCCCGATCACGTCCTGCACGCGGTGGGAATCAGCCTGCCCAACGGCATCAATCTGCTGATCGCGCGCGACGTCTTCGCCCTGGACGAGGTCTCGGACCTGATGGAGCGAACCTTCGCGGCGGGGGTGATCCTGACCCTGGCCACCGCGCTCCTCAGCGGCGCCTTCGTCAGCAGGCGGCTGCTGCACCGCCTCGAGACGATCAACCGGACCAGCCGGGAAATCATGTCCGGCGATCTCGGTCGGCGCATCCCGATCGACGGCAACGACCACGATTTCGACGAGTTGGCGATCAATCTCAACGACATGCTGGCGCGCATCGAGGACCTGATGAATGGATTGCGGCAGGTGTCGGACAATATCGCCCATGACATGCGCACGCCGCTGACCCGGCTGCGCCAGCATCTGGAGCGGGCCCGCCTGTCGGGCGGCACCGTCGACGAGTTCCGCAATGCGGTCGACGTCGCGCTGCTGTCGGCGGACGAGCTGCTGGAGACCTTCGGCGCGCTTCTCAGGATCGCCCAGATCGAGGCCCGCGTGCCGAACAGCGGATTGAAGCCGGTCGACCTGTCGGCGGTCTGCACGCTGGTGACCGAGACCTACGGGCCGGTGGCGGAAGCCGACGGGCACAACCTGAACGCCGCCATCGTCCCCGGCCTGGTCGTCGATGGCGACCAGCAATTGCTGATCCAGATGCTGGTCAATCTGGTGGAGAACGCCGTGCAGCATAACCCGGCGCCGGTCGATATCCGGATATTGCTGCATCACGCCGAGAAAAGCGGACCGGTTCTCATCCTGTCCGATGACGGCATCGGCATTCCCCCCGAGGAGCGCGAGAACGTGCTACGCCGCTTCTATCGGCTGGACGCCGCCCGCTCGACCCAGGGAAGCGGTCTCGGCCTCAGCATGGCGGCGGCGATCGCCAAATATCACGGTGCCGTCCTGACCCTTGAGGACAACAAGCCCGGCGTGAGGGTCGTCATTCGGTTCGAGGGGAATTACCGGTCGTAATCGAAGCCGTCGCCCTTGCTCTTTTTCGGCGCGCCGAAGCTGAAGACGAAGCCGGCATAGGCGATCTGGCCCATCTGCTGGCGGCGGTAATCGTCCTGCAGCGAGGGTGTGGTGACGATTCGGTGGAGGATCTGGCCGTTCAAGGCGTCGGACAAGGTGGCGACGGCGGCCAGGCTGGGGGAGATCTGCCGCTTGTAGCCGAAATTGACGATGTCGGTGGCGCCGATATATCCCTGCGGCGTAAGGCGCTTGTCGGACCGGCTGAACGAAATCTGCGCGGTATCCTGCGCCGTCGGCCGGTAATCGAGACTGGCCTTGGCGTTGAGGCCGATCGTGGACTGCAGCCCGGTGCCGCCCAGCGGCCCGGCATCGATCTCGTTATAGAACAGGTTTCCGCTGAGGGCATAAGTCAGCTCCGGCAGCAGCGACCCGTTGGCGGTGAATTCGACGCCGCCCGAGCGGCTTTGCGGCAGATTCTCCTTGGTCACCAGCACCACGTCGGCGCTGACCACCTGCGTCACCGTGGTGAGTCCGTCATGGCTGAGACGGGCATAGCCGGTCAGCCCATAGGCGATCTCCTTGCCCTCGTAAGTGTAGCCGGTTTCGAACAGCCAGCTGTCCTGGGGCCGCAGACGGGCATTGCCGGCCCGGAGATTGTGGATGTCCTGATAGTCGACCAGCGGATTGAGGTCTTCCGGATCGGGGCGGTTGATGCGCCGGCTGATCCCGGCCGACAGGCGCTGGTGTTCGTCGAGGTCGAAATTGGCCTGCAGGCTGGGGTAGAGCCGGAAATAGGACTGACGGTCGATCAGAGTGCCGATGATCTGATCGGTATGGACGTCGGTCTGTTCGGCCCGCACCCCCGATTGCAGCGTCCAATCGTTTCCGGCCGCCTGAAAGCTGGCATAGGCCGCCTCGATCTGCTGGCGATAGCGGAAATGATTGGTGATAGCCGGGTTGTCGAGCAGCGCGCCGGACAGGGGATCGACGGTGTCGCCGGCATTGTCGAAATTATTGGCGTCGTCCTCGAAATCATAGCCGAGCTTCAGCGTCCGCTCGTCGCCGAGCGGGCGCACATAGTCGGCCGACACTTCGGTCTTCACCAGATCGAGGCTGAGATGCAGGTGGTCGTCGCTTTCCGGAGCGGGCGGCAGGGGAAGCGGGTAGAAATTGGCGTAGGAATAGCTCTCGCGCTCGCGCTGGGTGCTGCGTTGATAGGCCAGGGTCAGGCTTTCGCCGGGATGGGCCAGCTTCTGCTCGAACTGCGCCGTCTGGCCGCCCGACATGTTCCATTCGCGCCCGAAACTGTCGCGCAGCGACGCGGTATCGAACGGAGCGCCGGGCGCGCCGCTTTGGTCGATCTGGTCGAAGCTGCGATGGCCGAACAATTCGCGGTGATTGACCGACAGGCTGAGCGTCCGGCTGTCGTCGATCCTGTAGTCCAACCCCGCCTTCACCTGGGGGCTGTGGCGATAGAGATTTTCGTGCAGGGTCTCGGCGCTGCGGACCGGATCGCCCGATTGAGGGTCGACCGCCAGCCTGCGATCGGTCACCTCGCGCTGCTTGACGTCGCGCCGGAAGGTGATGCCGCCGGTCAGGGTGAAGTCGCCGCTCGAATACCCCACCGTTCCGCTGGACAGAAAGCGGTCGCGTTGCGCGGCACTTGCCTGCAGCGTGCCCGACAGGCCGGGGGTGCGTTTCTTCCGGGTGACGATGTTGATGGCGCCGCCCGAACCGTCGACCTTGTATTGGGCGGGCGGCGTGGTCATGACCTCGATCTTTTCGATGTCGTTGGCCGGAAACTGCTGCAGCCAGGTGCCGGCGGTCGCTCCGGTCAATTGCGCCACCGGCTTGCCGTCCACCAGGATCAGGACATTGGTGTCGCCGCGCAGGGCGACGACGCCGTCGGCATCCACCTCGACCGAAGGGATGTGATCGAGAATATCGGCCGCCGAGCCGGCCACCGCCTGCAGATCCTCGGTGACGCTGTACACCTTGCGGTCGCCCAAATTCTGCACCGGCAGTTTTCGCGCGGTGATCTCGACCGATTGGGGTTCTTCCGCGGCAAGGGGCGCGCCGGCCACCAGAAACAGCAAAGGGAGATGTCTGACGAGGCGCATAAACCTCTCTATCTGCGCTCGGACTCGCGGTTTCCATTAACTAATCAGTTAACTCGCCTTCGCCGATTTTTCTTATCCATATTGTCATCGGCGGGATCAGTCGGCACAGTTTCGCCATGAACAACCATCGCTTCCTCAGATCCCTGCTGGTCATCCTGCTGGAGGCGGCGTTGTTCGCCGCTCTCACCTGGTATGTCCACCGTGAAGCCGGCTCCCCCTTCGATCCCAATATCCCGGAGGGCGGCGAGGCGCCGCATCTGCTGCTGGCGGCGTGGTGGCTGGTCGGCGGCCGGTTGGCGGTCAATTGCGGACGGTTGCTGTTCTACCGCCCGAACCGCAGCCAGGAGGTCCGAATGGTTTCGGACCTGATGGCCGCGGCGATCTATCTGGCGACCATCTTCGCCATCATCCGCTTCGCCTTCGGTCTGCCGATCGGCGGGCTGCTGGCCACCTCGGGCATCATCGCCATCGTCCTCGGCCTCGCTTTGCAAAGCACGCTGGGCGACGTTTTTTCAGGCATCGCCGTCGGGCTCGAACGTCCCTACAAGCCGGGCGACATCATCACCGTGGATAGCGGGGTGGAAGGGACGGTGGTGCAGATCAATTGGCGCTCGACGCAGATCGCCACCGGCTACAACAACATCGTCATCATCCCCAACAGCGTCATCGCCAAATCGCGGCTCGAGAACCGCAGCGCGCCAACGACGGCGCGGGGCGACAATATCGTTCTCAGCCTCGATCCGCAGATCGATCCCCGCCGCTGCCTGTCCGCACTGGGTGCCGCGGTACGCTCCTGCCGCATTCCGCTGGCCGAGCCGGTGCCCTCGGTGATCTGCAACGGGCTGCAGGGCGACGGGGCGCGTTACGAGATCTGGTACTCGGTGGCGTCCAGCTCCGACATATCTTCGGCGCGGACCGAGCTCTACACCCAGGTCCACCGGCATCTGCGCCATGCCGGCATCGCCCTGGCCGTCGCCGGCCGCCCGCGAACCATCCCGGTGAAGGTGCCGATGATCGACGATCTGCTGGAACAGTCCGACATTCTCGGCATTCTCACCGCCGAAGAGCGCGATGTGCTGGCGAAGCATTTCAAGAAGGTCGCGCTGGAATGCGGAGAAACCCTGGTCAAGGAGGGCGATCCGCCGACGGCGCTCTATCTGATCGCCTCCGGCACCGTCGAGATCGATCGCCACGACCGCACCATGGCGATCAGCCGCCTGGGGCCCGGCGAGGCGTTCGGCCTGATCGCCTTGATGACCGACACCCCCTATTCGGTAACGGCGATCGCCCTGACGGCGATATCGGCCTATCGCCTCAGCAAGGAGGACATCGCCACGGCGTTGAAGGACCGGCCGGAAATGATGGTCGGGCTGGAAGCCCTGGCCCGCCGCGGCCAGGAGATCCTCGACCGCGAACTGGCCGCGCATGAACAGGCGCCACTGAAGAGCCCGGAAATGTTCCTGTCCCGGCTGCGGCAGTTCCTCGGGCGGCTGGGAGGCAATTAAGAACTTTTATTCCTGTGTGTTTGGAATTCAGGCTGGTTTTTCCGCAATCTCCGTCGCTGTACGTTCAGCCCATCAGAACCCCAGCAACGGAGATCATCATGTCCTCCACCTTGTTCACCCCGTTGGCCCTCGGTGCGGTCAACTTGTCCCATCGTGTCGTGCAGGCCCCGCTGACCCGCCTGCGCTCCGAGCAGCCGGGCGACGTGCCTGGCGATCTGATGGCCGCCCACTATGGTCAGCGCGCCTCGAAGGGCGGACTGCAGATCGCCGAAGCCACCACCGTTTCGGTGACCGGCCGCGGCTATCTCGGCGCGCCCGGCATCTATTCCGACGCTCAGGTCGCCGGCTGGCGCAAAGTGACCGACGCCGTCCACGCCAAGGGCGGCAAGATGTTCCTGCAGCTTTGGCATGTCGGCCGCCAGAGCCATGTCGACATGACCGGCGGCGTCGCCCCGGTGACGGCCTCGGAAGGGCCTTTCGAACAGGTGGTCGTTACCCAGGATGGCTGGGTCCCGGTCTCGCCGGCCCGCGCGCTGAGGATCGAGGAGATCCCCGGCATCGTCGATGAATTCCGTCAGGGCGCCATCCGCGCCAAGGCGGCCGGCTTCGACGGCGTCGAGATCCATGGCGCCAACGGCTACCTGCTCGATCAGTTCCTGCAGGACGGCGTCAACAAGCGCACCGACGCTTATGGCGGCCCGGTGGAGAATCGCGCCCGCCTGTTGCTGGAGGTCACCGAAGCGGTGGTCGGCGTTTGGGGCGAAGGCCGGGTCGGCGTGCGCCTCGGGCCGAGCGGACGCTGGGCCTCGATGTCGGATAGCGATCCCGAGAAGACCTTCGGCTATGTCGCCGAACAGATGAACCGCTTCGGCCTCGCCTATCTGCACATCATCGAGCCGCGCATCGTCGGCGCCGAAGCGCCGGTCGAAGGCGAGGCGGCGGTGGCCGCGGCGCAGATCCGCAAGCTGTTCAAGGGCAACATCATCGCCGCCGGCGGATTCCTGCCCGAGGGCGCCGAGGAGATCGTCGCCAAGGGCGATGCCGATCTGGTGGCGTTCGGACGCTATTTCTCGTCCAACCCCGATCTGCCCGAGCGCATCCGCCGCAACCTGCCGCTGACCCCCTATGACCGGGACACGTTCTGGGGCGGCGATCATCGCGGCTACACCGACTTCGAGCCGCATCGCGAGTTGGCCGAAGCCGTCTGACGATGTTAATGCGGGGTAGCCTCCCTCCGATCCTTTCCAGACGGCCTATCGGCCGCCCGGAACCTTGGGATCTCCGCCCCCGCCCCGGGGTCGTCGCCGCGCGCCTCCGCGCGCTGACTCTTTGCGGTTCATATTGATGACAGCGCGCCCTAAAATCGCCCTCCATGCGAAACAAGAGGTCCGCAATGGAGGGCGCATGGACAGATTGGGATCGTTGAACGCCTTCGTTCAGGCGGCGGAGACGCGCAGCTTCACCGCCGCCGGACGCCAATTGGGCGTGTCCTCGTCAGCCATCGGCAAATCGATCGCCCGGCTGGAGGAGCGCCTCGGCGTCCGCCTGTTCCACCGCAGCACCCGCAGCATCACGCTGACCCCGGAAGGGCTGCTGTTCCTCGATCGCTGCCAGCGCATCTTCGGCGAGATCGAAGCCGCCGAGCTCGAATTGTCCCAGGCCAGTTCGGCGCCGCACGGGCGGCTACGGGTCAGCCTGCCGCTGGTCGGCATGCTGCTGATGCCCCCCATCGGCGATTTCGTCCGCGCCTATCCCGACGTGGAGCTGGATCTCGATTTTTCCGATCGCGTGGTCGACGTCATCGAGGAAGGCTTCGACGTGGTGATCCGCACCGGCGAGATCAGCGATTCCCGCCTGATGATGCGCACCCTGGGCGTCTTTTCGCACAAGGTGATCGGCTCGGCCGGCTATTTCGCCGAGCATGGCGAGCCTGAGACGGCCGAAGGTCTCAGCCGTCATTTCTGCCTGCATCACCGTTTCCCCTCGACCGGCAAGCTGGAGAAATGGCCGTTCCGCCCCACCGCCGACGGTGCGGAGATCGAACTGCCGGTCACCGCCGTGGCCAGCACGCTGGAACCGCTGATAACCCTGGCCGAACAGGGAGTCGGGCTGATCTGCGTGCCCGATTTCACCGTGCGCCGTCAGCTCAATGCCGGCACCCTGCGCATCGTGCTGGAGCCCTATCTCGACAATGTCGGAACCTTTCGCATCCTGTGGCCGTCGGGACGCAACGTCTCTCCGAAGATCAAGGCCTTCGTCGAGTTCATGGGCCAGCGCCTGTTCCCCCGCGCCAAGTGATTGCGGATATTTTGTCCTCAGTGATGGGAACTCAGGCCTATTTTTCCGCTTAAGCGATGGCGCTACCTTCCTGATCAGGTTTTCAGGAGGTCTTCCCATGAGCGAGATCACTTTTCCCATCCGCGTCGGCCTGATCGGGGTCGGCAATTGGGCGATGCGCGGCCATCTGCCGATACTGCAGCTTCTGCCCGACTATCGGGTGACGGTGGTGCAGGGCCGCCGCCGCGCCGTCGCCGCCGAGGCCGCCCGCCGCTTCGACATTCCCCACGTGGCCGACAGCGCCGCCGAGGTCGCTGAACACCCGGAAGTCGACCTGGTGCTGGTGCTGACCACCGCCCCGCAGCATGAGCAGGGCATCCGCGCCGCCCTGGCCGCCGGCAAGCATGTCTATAGCGAATGGCCGCTGACCACCCGCACCGAAACCTCCGAAGAGATGCTGCGCCTGGCCGCCGCCAAAGGGCTGCGCCATGTGGTCGGGCTGCAGCGCCGTCTCGCGCCGGCCACCCGCTTCGTCCATGATCTGGTCAGCAAGGGCTATGTCGGCAAGCTGCGCTCGGCGCGGCTGCATGTCAGCATGA
>Ga0213872_10001936_pt1 | contig 12647 bp, 7 predicted proteins | sample VelepicomBERX_R2_FD_160071 | JGI IMG/M metagenome (GOLD analysis project Ga0213872, IMG submission 160071) | Rhizosphere microbial communities from Vellozia epidendroides in rupestrian grasslands, the National Park of Serra do Cipo, Brazil - RX_R2 | ecosystem: Host-associated > Plants > Roots >...
AACCGTTTCGGTCGTATCTTCCAGCCCCAAATCCAACAGGCGGCTGCTTGACATGACTGACATTAAGACTCTGTTTTCCGATCTCGGCCTCGCCGATCCGACCCAGGCCGGCGGCGACATCGCCGTCCATTCCCCGGTGGACGGCGCGAAGCTCGGCACGCTGAAAAGCGAAGACCATGCCTCGGTCGAGGCCAAGATCGCCGCCGCTGACAAGGCCTTCAAGACCTGGCGCGTCATCCCGGCCCCGAAACGCGGCGAGCTGATCCGCATATTGGGCGAGGAGCTGCGCGCCGCCAAGGAGCCGCTGGCCAAGCTGGTTACGCTCGAATGCGGCAAGATCCTCGAAGAGGGCCGCGGCGAAGTGCAGGAAATGATCGACATCTGCGATTTCGCCGTCGGTCTGTCGCGCCAGCTCTACGGCCTGACCATCGCCACCGAGCGCCCGGACCATCGCATGATGGAAACCTGGCATCCCTTGTCGGCGATCGGCGTCATCACCGCTTTCAATTTCCCCGTCGCCGTTTGGGCGTGGAATGCGGCTCTGGCGCTGGTGTGCGGCGATCCGGTGATCTGGAAGCCGTCGGAAAAGACTCCGTTTACGGCGCTGGCCTGCCAAGGCCTGTTCGAGAAGGCCGTCAAACGTTTCGGCGACGCTCCGGCCGGCCTCAACGCCGTGGTGATCGGCCAGCGGGCAGCCGGCGAGCAGATCGCCGCCGACCGCCGCCTGACGCTGATCAGCGCCACCGGCAGCTGCGCGATGGGCAAGGCGCTCGCTCCGGTCGTGGCCGCGCGCATGGGCCGCAGCCTGTTGGAGCTGGGCGGCAACAACGCCGCCATCGTCACCCCTACGGCCGATCTCGACCTCACCGTCCGCGGCATCGTCTTCTCGGCGGTCGGCACCGCCGGCCAGCGCTGCACCACCTTGCGCCGCCTGATCGTCCATGAGGACATCAAGGCCAGCCTGGTCGAACGGTTGAAAGCCGCCTACAAGACGGTTCCGATCGGCAATCCGCTGGAAAAAGGCACGCTGGTCGGTCCGCTGATCGACAAGCGCAGCTACGAAGCCTTCCAGCGCGCTCTGGAACAGGCGAGGAAGCAGGGCGGCAAGGTGCATGGCGGCGAGCGCGTGCTGGCCGACAAATTCCCCGACGCCTATTACGTCACCCCCGCCATCGTCGAGATGCCGGGCCAGACGGAAATCGTCAAGGAAGAGACCTTCGCTCCGATCCTCTATGTGGTCGGCTATCGCCAGATCGAAGAGGCCATCAGCCTCAATAACGATGTGGCGCAGGGCCTGGCCTCCAGCCTGTTCACCATGGATCTGCGCGAGGCCGAGCGCTTTCTGTCGCCGGCGGGTTCCGATTGCGGCATCGCCAACGTCAATATCGGCCCCTCGGGCGCCGAGATCGGCGGGGCTTTCGGCGGCGAGAAGGAAACCGGCGGCGGCCGCGAATCGGGCTCGGATTCGTGGAAGATCTACATGCGCCGGGCCACCAACACCATCAATTACGGAACCAAGCTGCCCCTGGCCCAGGGCATCAAGTTCGAAATCGGCTGATGACAAGGCGCCGTCTGCCTGAAATAATATTGCGCAACAATATTACCCAGGGAGGCGGCGCCAAATGGCCGGCAGTGATTTTCCAAGCCTGAAATTCGATCTCGGCGAGACCGCCGACGCCATCCGCGACGCCGTCAAGCGCTTCGCCCGAGACGAGATCGCCCCGCGCGCGGCGGATATCGACCGCGATAACCAATTCCCCAATGACCTCTGGCGCAAATTCGGCGATCTCGGCGTGCTGGGCATCACCGTGCCCGAGCAATATGGCGGCGCCGGCTTGGGCTATCTCGAGCATGTCATCGCCATGGAAGAGATCAGCCGCGCCTCGGCATCGGTCGGCCTGTCCTATGGCGCGCACTCCAATCTTTGCGTCAATCAGATCAAGCTGAACGGCAGTGAGGCGCAGAAGAAGAAATATCTGCCCAAGCTGATCAGCGGCGAGCATGTCGGCGCGCTCGCCATGTCGGAACCGGGATCGGGTTCGGACGTGGTGTCGATGCGCCTGCGCGCCGACAAAAAGGGCGACCGCTATATCCTCAACGGCAATAAAATGTGGATCACCAACGGCCCCGATGCCGACACGCTGGTGGTCTATGCCAAGACCGACATGGCGGCCGGCTCGAAAGGGATCACCGCCTTCCTGATCGAGAAAGGTTTCAAGGGCTTCTCGACCGCCCAGAAGCTCGACAAGCTCGGCATGCGGGGCTCCAACACCTGCGAACTGGTGTTCCAGGATTGCGAGGTGCCGGAAGAGAATGTGCTGAACGCGGTCGGACGCGGCGTCAATGTGCTGATGAGCGGCCTCGATTACGAGCGCGCCGTGCTGGCCGCCGGCCCCTTGGGCATCATGCAGGCCTGCCTCGACGTGGTGCTGCCCTATGTCCATGACAGGAAGCAGTTCGGCCAGCCGATCGGCGAGTTCCAGCTGATGCAGGGCAAGGTGGCCGACATGTACAGCACGCTGTCGGCCTGCCGCGCCTATGTCTATGCGGTGGCCAAGGCCTGCGACCGCGGCGAAGTGACCAGGAAGGACTCGGCCGGAGCCATCCTCTATGCCGCGGAAAAGGCCACCTGGATGGCGCTGGAAGCGATCCAGGCGCTGGGCGGCAATGGCTATATCAACGAATTCCCGACCGGACGCCTGCTGCGCGACGCCAAACTCTACGAGATCGGCGCCGGCACCTCGGAGATCCGGCGTATGCTGATCGGCCGGGAATTGTTCGCCGAGACGATGTGACTACTGGCCGACCACCTTCACCAGGTCGGACAAGGGCGAGAGCTTCCGCGCCTTGTCGTCCCAGTGCAGCGTGGTCAGCACCGTGCCCTTGCCTTTTTCGTAATCGAGGCTCTGGCCGTCATCGTCATAAAGGGTGAAGCTGGCGTCTTTGCCCGGATAGATTTTGACGGCCGCGATCGTCTGCTTCTCGGCGGTGGACTGGATGTCCGAGCCGAGCGGCAGGATCGATCCGGCGCGGACGAAGAGCGGGATGCGGTCGATCGGCGCGGCCACCGTGACCCATTGGCCGCCGGTCTTCTTCTCCTCGGTCCAGTAATCGTACCAATCGGCGCCCGCCGGCAGATAGACCTGCTTCTCGGTCTGGCCGGGCGAGGTCACCGGCGCCACCAGGAAATCGGGCCCGAACATATATTCCGTGCCGAGAGCGGCGACGTTGGGATCGTTGGGGAAATCCATCCACAAGGCCCGCATGAAGGGCGCGCCGGTATCAAAGGTCGCCTTGGCCTGCGAATAGAGATAGGGGATCAGCTGGTAGCGCAGCTTGTCATAGCGCGCCATGATCGCCTCGGCCTCGGGGCCGAAGGCGAAGATCTCGGTGTGCTTGCGGTCGCCATGCAGGCGCAGCGTCGGCAGGAAGGTGCCATATTCGAACCAGCGGGTCATCAGCTCGGGATAGTCGTTATTCTGCCCCACCGTCTCGCGCGCCCCTTCCGGGCTGACCAGCGGCGTGCCTTTATACCCAGTGGTCTGCGGCAGCCACTGCCAGCCGCCGATGTCATTGCCCCAATAGGCGATGCCCGAGGCCGTCATGTTCAGACCTGTGGGGATCTGGCGCTGCAAGGCCTCCCAGGTCGGATGGATATCCGAGGACCAGAACAGGGCGCCGGTGCGCTGCGACCCAAGATAGGCGGCGCGCGACAGGATCAGCGGCCGCTGGGCCGGACGCCACGCCCTCAGTCCCTGCGTGAAATTTTCCACATGCAGCAGCGGGAAGACATTGTGGAAGCGGTCGCCCGAGCCGATCGAATAGAACAAGCCGTCCGGCACCAGATCCGGCTCGGTCTCGTCGAGCCAGGGATAGTCGAAGCCGTGGCTCAACACATTGTCCCGCGCATGCTCCCAATACCATTTGCGCGCTTCCGGATTGGTCGAATCGATCAGGGCGCCGGCGCGGTCGGCGCGGAAGGGAAGCCCGTCCTGCGTCTTGCCGTTCTTGTCCTTCAAGAAATAGCCCTTGGCGTCGAGTTCGGGATAATAGCGCCCCGAATTCTCGAAGCGCGGCCAGATCGAGACGATCGAGCGCATGCCCAGCTGATGCAGCTCGCGATTCATCGCGTCTGGATCGGGGAAATCGGCCGGATTGATGTCGAGCTGGCCCATCTTGGTCCAGTAGAACCAGTCCAGCACCATGACGTCGAGCGGATAGCCCTTCTGGCGATAGGTATGGGCGACGCGCAGAAGCTCGTCCTGGGTTTCGTAGCGCGCCTTGGACTGGATCAGGCCGAAGGCTGCCTTGGGCGGGATCGGCGTCTTGCCGGTCAGCCGCGCATAGCCGCCATAGATCTCTTCCGGCGTGTCGCCGACGATGATGAAGAAGCTGACCCTATCCCCCACTTCCGAGGACAGGCTGGTCAGGCCGTTGATGGCAGCGATGAGATGGGTGTCCGAAGGATTGTCCCAGACGATGCCATAGCCCTTGGAGCTGACCAGCACCGGCACGCAGACCGTTTCGCCGCCGGGAGCGTCGTACCAATGCTTGCAATCGACGGCGCGGCCGCGCAGATCGAGCGGGCCGCTGGATTCCTGGTTCTGCCCCATGCCGTAATAATGCTCGTCCACGGCGGGCAGGAAGGAAGCGCTGGCCTGATAGGTCTTCTCGCCATTGACCTCGTGCGGAGCCAGGTTCCAGCCGGTCATGGCGAGGATGGTCTCACCCTTGGCGTTCTTCACCTGCAGCGCGACCGGCGGCAGCAGCGGGGAGAAATATTTCTCGGTGATGGCGGGGGTGTGCGGCGGGGGCACCGGATTGACATGCAGGCTCATCGCCTTCGAGGTAAAAAGATCACCATCGGCGCCGCCGCTATGTTTGAAGCCGCCAGTGTCGGCCGCGTCGGGCAGCAGCCCGTAACCCGGCGCCTTCAAGGCTTCGGCCTTGTCAGCGGCGATGGTGACCCGCAATACGTCCGAGCCGTAGGCCTCGACCGAGACCCACGCGCCCTGATGATCCAGCGTGGCGAGAGGAGCGGCGACAGCCGTCGAACAGGAAAGAGCGAACGCCGCGACGGCCTTCAAGAGCGAAATCTTTTTCATTTGGCTGATCACACCGCTTCTGGACGAGTCAAAATTATATGATAATTACCGTCCACGGTATAAACGCCCTTCCCCCCTGTCAAGGATCGATGATACCGCTATCCTGGATAAGAAATCAGAACAACGGGAAACCTCCATGCTCGCCAAGACCGCCCTCCTTCTCTCTTCGGCCCTCCTACTTTCCGCTTCCGCCCTCGCGGCGCCCTCCGATCCCGATAGCCGGGCCGACGCGCTGGTAAAATCGATGACCCAGACGGAGAAGCTGCGGCTCGTCTTCGGCTATTTCGCCACCGATTTCCCCTCCAAGGGCTATAAGGCGATCGAGGGCGGCGTCTCCTATTCGGCCGGCTATGTGCCCGGTATCGAGCGGCTGCATATTCCCGCCCAGTCCCAGACCGACGCCGGCATCGGCGTGGCCGCCCAGCGCGGCCCCTCCCCCGCCGGACACACCGCGCTGCCCTCGGGCCTCGCCACCGCCGCCACCTGGAACCCGGAGCAGGCTTTTGCCGGCGGCGCCATGATCGGCGACGAAGCGCGGCGCTCGGGCTTCAATGTCCAGCTTGCCGGCGGCGCCGATCTGACGCGCGAGCCGCGCAATGGCCGCAATTTCGAATATGGCGGCGAGGATCCGCTGCTCGCCGGCATCATGGTCGGCAGCGCCATCAAGGGTATCCAGTCGAACCATGTGGTCTCGACCATGAAGCATTATGCCTTCAACGACCAGGAGACCAGCCGCACCAAGGTCGATGTGAAGATCGACGAGGCCTCGGCCCGCCAATCCGACCTGCTGGCCTTCGAGATCGCGCTGGAAACCGGCGATCCCGGCTCGGTCATGTGCTCCTACAACCGCGTCAACGGCACCCATGCCTGCGAGAATGACTGGCTGTTGAACCAGGTGCTGAAAAAGGACTGGGGCTTCAAGGGCTTCGTGATGTCCGACTGGGGGGCGACCCACTCCACCTCCTTCTCCGCCAATGCCGGACTCGATCAAGATTCCGGCTTTCCGTTCGATAAATCGCCCTATTTCGGGGCGGCGCTGGAGGAGGCCCTGAATGACGGCCATGTTCCGGAAGCCCGCCTCGACGATATGGCGCACCGGATTCTGCGCGCCATGATCGCCGATGGCCTGTTCGAAGACCCGCTCAAGGGAGACCAGGCGGCGACCATCGATTTCGTCGCCCACGCCAAAATCACCCAGGCCGATGCCGAGGAAGCCATCGTTCTTCTGAAGAATGACGGCGCCGTGCTGCCGCTGGCCAAGAATTTGAAGACCATCGCCATCATCGGCGGCCATGCCGACAAGGGCGTGCTGTCAGGCGGCGGCTCGGCACAGGTCTATCCGGCCGGCGGCAGCCCGGTGCCGAACGAAGGCCCGGCCGACTTCCCCGGTCCGATGGTCTGGGACCCTTCCTCGCCGCTGCAGGCGCTGCAGGCGCGGACCAGCGCCAGGATCACCTATCTCGACGGCAAGGACGTCAAGGAAGCGGCCAAGCTCGCGGCGCAGAGCGACATCGCGATCATCTTCGCTACGCAATGGACCGGAGAAGGCCTCGACACACCCGATCTCAACCTGCCCAACGGCCAGGACGAGTTGATCAAGGCGGTGGCCGGCGCCAACGCCCATACGGTAGTCGTGCTCGAGACCGGCGGACCGGTGGTGATGCCATGGCTGTCCAAAACCGCCGCCGTGCTGGAGGCCTGGTATCCCGGCACCTCGGGCGGCGAGGCCATCGCCCGTGTGCTGTCGGGCGAGGTGAACCCCTCGGGCCATCTGCCGGTCAGTTTCCCGGCGTCGGTGTCGCAGCTGCCGCGCCAGATCATCGATGGCGACCCCAAGGACCAGGCCGAGCATCCGCATACCGACTACACCGTCGAAGGCGCCGCGGTCGGCTATAAATGGTATGATAAGAAGGGGATGAAGCCCCTGTTCCCGTTCGGGTTCGGCTTGAGCTACACCAGCTTCGCCACCAGCGAGCTGGCCGTGACCCCCGAGGGCAAAAGCGTCAAGGCCAGCCTGACCTTGCGCAATACCGGCGCGGTCGATGGCCAAGGCCTTGTGCAGATCTATGTCGCCTCGGTCGCCGCCGGCTGGGAAGCGCCGAAACGCCTTGGCGCCTTCAAGAAAATCCCGCTCAAGGCCGGCGAAAGCCAGACCGTCAGCCTGACCGTCGATCCCCGACTGCTGGCGACCTGGGACACGGAAGCCCACGGATGGAAGATCAAGGAAGGCGACTATAAGGTGATCGCCGCCAACTCGGCCGGCAACGTCACCTCGACCATCTCGCTCCATCTGGCCGGAGGGAGCCTTGATCAGAAATAGCGCTTGAGGTCGTCCCAGTCGGCCACCAGGGACGTCCTGCGGTCCTTGCACAGCCAAAGGGTCAGATGGCGCTCGAAGGGGTAGGCGTGGGCAGGATCGATAGAGGCCACCGGCTCGGCCGAACCATAGGTCCTCAGAAGATCCTCCCGCACCTTCTCGACATCGCCGATGCGAGCCTCCGTACCCAAGGGCGCGTAGGCCTCGCGCAGGCCGGGCGCTTCGGCGGTGCTCAGCAGCAGCACCACCTTGCCGTCATGATCATGCGGTCCCCAGAGGAAGTAATTATTGTTGGCGCTGATGGTCGGCGGCAGGTTGGCGCCGCTCAGCAGCTCGACCGCGGCGGCTTCGGAGTAATTGCGCGCGAAGAAAACCGCCCGCTCGCGCTGATCGGGCGGCAGGGCGGCGTAAGCCTGTCCTACCGCCGCCGCCACTTCGCGCCAGCCGAACATGTTGGCGTAATTGGGCGGCAATTCGCCGGTCGGCTGATTGTCGATCGCCACCTGGCCGCTGGCCAAACCGGCGACCTTGGCGACCAGCCCCTGATAATCGAGGAAGCGCTCGACCGGCAGGAGGGGCAGGGTAAAAGGCGCCAGCGCCACCCCGGCCGCCACGGTCGCACCGGCTATCGCCATTCTGGCGGCGCGGGCCTGGACGAAGGCTTCGATCACAACGGAACCGCCGGCCAGCAGCATCGGATAAATGGCGGCGGGATAATAGGATTTGCCGTGCAGGGCCAACATCATGCCCATCAGCGCCACCCAGGCGATGGAGAGCCAACGGCCCGCCGCCAAGCGCTTCGAGACGGCGAAACCGGCCAGACCGGCAATCCAGATCGGCGCGGTCAAGGGACCGACGATCAGCACCTCGTCGAGCAGATAGGAAAGCGGCCCCATCGTCAGATTGCGGCCGCTATAGGCGGTCGCATTCAATTGCAGGAAGGGCCAACCCTGGGAATATTGCCACAGCAGATTGGGCAGCAGGATCAGCAGCGCCAACCCGGCGGCCAGCCACGGCCCCTTGTGGCGCAGCATGGCGCGGGCCGGGGTCAGGATGATGCCGGCCGCCGACGCGACCAGGAAAAACGCCATGACATATTTGGCCAGCAGCGCCAGACCGGCGATCACGCCGAGCGATATCCAGAGCGATGGCCGCTTGGCGGCTTCTTCCGAACCGCTCATCTCGAACAGGATCATGGCGGTAGCCAGCCACGCCAGCGGCTGCAAAGTGTCTGCCGAAAGCAGCAATCCGTCGGCGCTCAGCACTGGCGCGGCCAAGACGGCCAATCCGGCCAACCAGCGGGCGAACAGCCCGCCACCCAAGCGGCGGGCCGCTTCGGTGGTCAGGGCCACCAGACCGGCGGCGGCCAAAGCCGGAACCAGGCGCAAACCAAGCAGGGAATCGCCGAACAGCTCGCGGGCGATGCGCGCGATGAGGGGCACCAGCGGCGGATGGTCGATATAGCCCCAGGCCAGATGCTGGCCGCAAACGATGAAATTCAGCTCATCGATGAAATAGTCATAGCCGGCATTGGCCCAAAGATGGAGAGCCAATGCCATCAGCCCGAGAACCACTCCCGGGCGACTCTTTCCGAAATCCACTTTCCCCCGCCTCTTCCTGCTGCTTTGCCGTGGGACTCCCCAGCCCCCGCATCGCCACAATGCGCCGACAGCGCTATCGGCACCATTACAATTTTCTGAAACCAGCCTCCCAGCCAAGGAAAATCTGGCTAACCGCCGTCACCGCTTGGGGATCGCCGGTGGTCAAGAACCTTGTCACGCCTTGCCCCGACGCTTCATCGAATTCCGGATGACGCTCCAGGTAATGGGCAAGGCTGCGCGCCACCATTTCCGGCTGGGACAGAATCTCGACGCCTTCCGGCAAGGCTTCGGCGAACAGATCGGCGACCAGCGGATAATGGGTGCAGCCCAGCATCACCGCGTCCGGGCGCTTGCCCGCGAACTGGGCCATCATCTGGCCGGCATACCCCCGCACAGCCGCGCGGAGCGTTTCGCGCGGGGCGCCTTCTTCGATCATCCTGACCAAAGATGGGCAAGCCTGCTGCACCACCCGCACCTCGGGAGCGCGCTTGGCCACTTCGATCGGATAGGCGTTGCTGGAAACCGTCCGGCTGGTGGCGAACACCGCCACCGTGCGCGCGGGCTTGGCGGGACGGTGGCTGGGATCGGCCATCCAGGGCATGCCGGTGATCGCTTCGACCATCGGCACCAGCACCCCCAAAATCCGCTTTTCGGGATGGGCCCGGGGCAGCCAGCTCTGCTGCAAATAGCGCAGCGCGTTGGCGGAAGCGGTGTTGCAAGCCAGGATCACCAGGTCGCAGCCCAGCCCGAACAGATGCTCGACCGCCCCCTTGGTGAACGCGCGGATCTCGTCGGGGCTGCGGTCGCCGTAGGGGGCCTTGGCGTGATCGCCGAGATAGAGGAAGGAACGGTGGGGAAAAGCCCGGCGCAGGGCGTCATAAATGGTCAGGCCGCCGCAGCCGGAATCGAACAGTCCAATCATGCAGGAGAAATCCCCCGACCGGCCTTCGGAGTCCAGCCCCTATTTTGCGCTGAGGGCTTGCGCCACTCTCGATGTCGGCCGCTTGCCCAATTCGGCGCAGATGGCGCGGCCGGCCGCGGCCAGCTTGTCGAGCGAGACGCCGCTCTCGATACCCAGCCCGTTCAGCATATAGACCAGATCCTCGGTGGCGAGGTTCCCTGATGCCCCCTTCGCGTAAGGGCATCCCCCCAAACCTGCCACCGAGGAATCCACGACCTGCACTCCGCGTTCGAGGCAGGCCAGCACATTGGTCAAAGCTTGGCCGTAAGTGTCGTGAAAATGCACCGCCACGCGATTGGCGCCGAGCGCGGCGACGGCCGATCGCAGCAGCGAGCGGGCCTTATGCGCGGTGCCGACGCCGATCGTGTCGCCGAAGGAGATTTCGTAGCAGCCCAACCCCGCCAACCTTTCCGCCAGCGCGATCACGACTGACGAGGAAATGTCGCCCTCATAGGGGCAGCCCAGCACACAGGACAGATAGCCGCGCACTTTGAGGCCGGCGGCCAGAGCGTCCGCCACGACGGGGGCGACACGCTGGAAGCTTTCCTCGATCGAGCAATTGATATTGCGCCGGCTGAAGCTCTCGGATGCCGCGAGAAACACCGCGATCTCCTTGGCCCCCGCCGCCAGCGCGGCTTCCAGCCCCTTGGCATTCGGAACCAGCACTGGCAGCGAAACGCCCGGCAGCGGCTTCAGGCCGGCCAGCACTTCGGCACTATCCGCCATCTGAGGCACCCATTTCGGCGACACGAAACTGCCGGCTTCGATGGTCTTAAGCCCGGCATCCGCCAGTCCTTCGATCAAGGCGATCTTGGCGGCCAGCGGGACTGGCGAGGGTTCGTTCTGCAGCCCGTCACGGGGGCCCACCTCGACGATACGAACGGCGCTCATTTCTCCATCCCTTCGTCATACCCGCGCAGGCGGGTATCCAGGCAAGCCGCGTCTGCGGTGACACAACTGGACTCCCGCCTGCGCGGGAGTGACGGAATGGGGTGATCACTCATCTTCCAAAACCAGCAATTCGGCCGCCTCCGGCACCAGATCGCCGACCGCGAAAGGCAGCTTGGCGACCTTGCCTTTCTTCGGGGCGGTGATGGTGTGTTCCATCTTCATCGCCTCGATGACGATCAGCGGCGCGCCTTTCTCGACGGTCTGGCCGAGGCTGACGAACAGCTTGGTGACCGCGCCCGGCATAGGCGAAACCAGCTTGCCGGCCTCGCCTTCCCCGCCGCCCATCGCCAGCGGGTCGGGCAAAGTGAAGGTCGCTTCGTCACCCAGCGCGAACACCGTCACCTGATTGGCGCCGAATACCGCATGGGCGGACAGGCTGCGCTCGTCGATGCGGGCGGCGGCGCAGTCGCCGCTCACTTGGACGCTGCCTTCCGGCAGGTCGAGGGTGAAACCGCCATCGCGGCGGTAATGGGCACGAACCTTGCGGTCATTCAGAGAGACATCGACATAGGCGTCGCGATTGAGCCGCCAACCAGGCGAGCGTCCCCAGGGCGACCAGGGATCGTTGCCGTCGACCACCTGTCGGTTCTCGCTTTCGGCCTTGCGCAGCACAGCCAACGCCGCCAAGGAGGTCAGGATTGTTTCATTCCCGCCCTTCGCCTTGAGATCGGCGGCGTGACGGGGAATGAAGCCGGTATCGACCTCGCCCTTGGCAAAAGCGGAATGGCCGATGATGGACTGCAGAAATTTGCGATTGGTGGCCACCCCGGTGACCTCGGTCTCCGAGAGCGCGCGGAAAAGCCGCCCGATCGCTTCGGCGCGGTCGGCGCCGGTGGCGATGATCTTGGCCAGCATCGGATCGTAATGCATCGAGACGCTGTCGCCTTGCCGCACGCCGCTATCGATCCTGACACCTTCCGGCCAATGCAGATGGGTAAGGCGGCCGATCTGCGGCAGGAAGTCGCGCTCGGGATCCTCGGCATAGAGACGGACCTCGACCGCATGGCCGGCGGCCTTGATCTGATCCTGCGAGAGCGGCAATTTCTCGCCGCGCGCCACGCGGATCTGCCACTCGACCAGATCCTGGCCAGTGATGGATTCGGTGACCGGATGCTCGACCTGGAGACGGGTGTTCATCTCCATGAAATAGAATTTTTCCCCTTCCGCAATGAATTCCACCGTTCCGGCGCCGACATAAGAAACGGCGCGGGCCGCCCCCAGCGCCGCTTCGGCCATGGCGGCGCGGCGGTCTTCAGGGAAATCGGGCGCAGGAGCCTCTTCCACCACCTTCTGATAACGCCGCTGGATCGAGCAGTCGCGCTCGAACAGATGCACATAATTGCCATGCTTGTCGGCAAAGACCTGCATCTCGATATGGCGCGGCTTGGTGAGATATTTTTCCAGCAGCACCTTCGGATCCTTAAAGGCGTTCTGCGCCTCGCGCTGGGCCGAGGCCAGGGCGTCGGCGAATTCGGTCTTGGCATTGACGATCTTCATGCCCTTGCCGCCGCCGCCGGCCGAGGCCTTGATCAACAGCGGATAACCGATCTCCTCAGCCGCCGCCGACAGGGTCTCGACGGACTGGTCGTCGCCGTGATAGCCCGGCACCAACGGCACCTTGGCCTTTTCCATCAACGCCTTGGCCGCGCTCTTCGACCCCATGGCGCGGATCGCCGAAGCGGGGGGGCCGATGAAGATGATGCCGGCTTTGG
>Ga0213872_10001937_pt1 | contig 12642 bp, 6 predicted proteins | sample VelepicomBERX_R2_FD_160071 | JGI IMG/M metagenome (GOLD analysis project Ga0213872, IMG submission 160071) | Rhizosphere microbial communities from Vellozia epidendroides in rupestrian grasslands, the National Park of Serra do Cipo, Brazil - RX_R2 | ecosystem: Host-associated > Plants > Roots >...
TCCCGTCGCGCGCGACCGCAATTCGGCATGGGCGACGCGCGGCTGGCCCTGTTCGGGATAGACGAACAGATCGAGCACGCAGGCCGAGGCGGGACCGTAATATTGCCAGATCTCGGCATCGCCATCATGGCGCTGGAAGCTGGGGACCCCCAGGAGGCCGGTGACCTCGGCGCCGGTCAGTCCCTTGAAGCGGGCCGGATCGGCCGCTAGATCGGCCGTGCTGGGCAGCGGCCCGCCGGGGGGAGCGGCGCGCTCGGGGCCGGCCGGAGTCGCGGCGCCCGGGCGGTGGAAGACCAGCGGCGTGCCGCCGTCGGGGCGGCCCGATTGCGGCGTTCCCTGGCAGGCGGCCAGAAGCAGCGGCAAAGCCAGAAGCGGCCAGCCGTTAAAGAATGTTCTCGACCTGGATGTCGTAGCCATAGTCATTGAGTCCGCTCAAGAGACGCCCCAACTGCGCATGCAATTCCACCAGCGAGGCGATTCTCGCCTCGATCCCGCTCAGACGTTCGGTCAGCACCGCGCGCACCACACCCGCTTCGGCCGGTTCGCGCAGCCGCTCCATCACTTCGGCGATGCGCTGCGACAGCAGCCGCGACGAGGACAGCTCGGCCTCGATGGCGGACATCTGAATCGTCACCGACCGGCGCGCTTCGGCCACGATGTCGGTGAAGGCGGGGGCCCCCGACTGGGCAATGGTGGTTACCAGAAGATCGCCCAGCAATTGCCGGTAGCGCGCCTCGTCGGCTTCGCGCGCCTTCCTGTCGGCGGGGGTTTCGCCGGTCAGATCGTAATGGGCCCGCGTCTCGGGCGACGACAGGACGTCATAGGCGTCCTTCAGCGAGCGGAAGGCCTCGGGATCGTTGCCGTGATCGGGGTGGGCGTCTTTGGCCAGGCGGCGATAGGCCGCCCGGATGGCGTCGGAACCGGCGTCGCGCGCAACGCCGAGAATGGAATAGAGATCAGGCCCCAATGTGGGTCTCGCCGATTAAAAAAAGCGGCCGATCCTACTAAATCCGCCCGGAGCGGTCGACCGCGGAAATGTCGGGGCCGGTATTCGTCCTTGGGTTGTTGCTCGGGCCGAGGTTATGCTGTGCTTTCATTTGGGGTGCGCGTCCAACGCCCGGGGATCTCGGCTTCGTGAATCAGATCTACCCGTTACGCCAGGCAGGGGAAAAATCCCGACCGATTCTCGTGCCGCTCTTCGGCGGCGTGCTGCTTCTCAACCTGTTCGTCATCGGGCTTCTCGGGCTATGGCAATATCAGAGCTGGCAGCTGACCCGGGCCCGCGCCTACACGGCGACGGAGAATCTGACCGCGACCCTCGAACACGACATTCTCGACAATATCGGCATGATCGATATTTCCCTGCTGGCGCTGGCGCAGGAAAAAGCGCACCAGCAGAATGACGGCCATTTCGACATCGCCCCCTTCAACCGCTATTTCGAGCAGATCCAGCGGCGCATTCCCGAACTCTATGCGATGCGGGTCACCGATGCGTCCGGCCGCATCGTCGCCGCGTCGGACATGAACCTCGACAACGTCATCGGCCGCGACCTGTCCAGCCGCAGCTATTTCAACAAGGCGCGCGAGGACCCGCAGGCCGGCCTGATCATCTCGGATCCGCTGATCGGCGCCAGCAGCCATCAATGGACCCTGATCTTCGCCCGCCGGGTTAACCGGCCCGACGGCGAATTCGACGGCATCGTCTATGGGGCGATGATCCTGGGGCGCTATCTCGGCATGTTCAGCGGCGTCGATCTCGGCAGCCAGGGCGTGGTGGCCCTGCGCGACGGCAAGCTGGACCTGATCGTGCGCCAGCCTTCCGTCGTGCAGCCGGACTCCGCGCCGGAACGGCTGAAGGCGCCGCCGTCCTTGCGCCAGATGGTCGAGGCCGGCCTGAAACAGGGGTTCTACGAAAACGAGTCGCTGGTCGACGGGGTGCACCGAGTCCTGTTCTTCCGCAAGATCGGCGATTTCCCCCTTTATGTGATCGTCGGAATGGGCAAGGACGAATTGTTCGCCGGCTGGTGGCGCGATCTCTATCGCGTCATCGGGGTGGCGGCGGCGTTCGCGCTGGCATCGCTGCTGGTCGCCCAGCAATATTACCGAAGCTGGTGTTATCAGGTGGAAACCAGAGAGCGGACGCAGGAGGCCAACAGCCAGTTGCAGGCCTCGCTGGCGGCGCTGCGCGAACGCGACGAGGATCTCAGGGCGACCCAGGAGGTCGCACGGCTGGGCATCTATTCGCATGATTACGGCACCGACCATTTTTCCGGATCGGACGATCTGCGCGCCATCTTCGGCGTCGAGCCGGGCGGGCCGCTGTCGGTCGAACGCTGGCTGGCCATGGTGCATCCCGACGACCGCGAGCGCATGAGTTCGGTGATCGACCGCAACTCCGACACCGTCCAGTTCACCGAGCAATACCGCATCCTCCGCCCCAGCGACGGACAAACCGTCTGGCTGCAGGTGGTCGGCAAGATCGAGCGCGACGAGTCCGGCGTGCCGGTCCGGGTGCGCGGCGCCGTCCAGGACATCACCCAGCGGCGCGAGGCCGAACTGGCCCTGCAGCAGCTCAACGAGGAGCTGGAAGACCGCGTGCAGCACCGCACCGCGCAGCTCGAAGCGGTCAACCAGGATCTGATCCGGGCGCGCGACGTCGCCGATTCCGCCGCCCGCGCCAAGGCCGATTTCCTGGCCAATATGAGCCACGAGATCCGCACCCCGATGAATGCGGTGATCGGCTTCGCCCACCTGGCCCTGGCCACCGAACTGACCGCCCGCCAGCGCGATTATGTCGACAAGATCATGGCCGCGGCGCGATCGCTGCTGCGGTTGATCAATGACGTTCTCGACTTCTCGAAGATCGACGCCGGCAAGCTCAGCCTGGAAGAAGTGCCCTTCCCGATCGACGGGATGATCGCCGAGGTGATCGATCTGCTGGCGCTGCAGGTGGCGGAAAAACAGCTCGAGATGCGGGTGGTCAAGGCGCCCGACGTGCCGGCGTTCCTGGTCGGCGACCCGTCCCGCCTGCACCAGATCCTGCTCAATTTGATGTCGAACGCGGTCAAATTCACCGAAGCCGGAACGGTGAAGCTGTCCGTCGAGGTTCTGGCGGCCAGCGGCAGCCAGGTGCGGCTCCGCTTCGAGGTGGCCGATTCCGGCATCGGCCTGTCCGAGGATCAGCAGCAGCGCCTGTTCACGCCGTTCGATCAGGCCGACAGCTCGATCACCCGGCGCTATGGCGGCACCGGACTGGGCCTGGCGATCGCCCGCCGCCTGGTCGAGCTGATGGGCGGCGAGATCGGCGTCGACAGCGCGCTGGGCCAGGGTGCCCGCTTCTGGTTCACCTCCACCTTCGGCGTCGCCGGCAAGGATCTGTTGCCGGCCACCGCGCCCACCCCGGAAGCCGACCGCATCCGCAAGCAGCTTGCCGGAGCGCGGGTGCTGGTGGTCGAGGACAACGAGATCAACCGGATGGTCACCAAGGATATGCTGGAGCATGTCGGCGTGGTTGCCGATTTCGCCGAGAACGGGGTCGAGGGGGTGCGCGCCGTCCTCGAAAGAGGCCCGTTCGACGGCGTCCTGATGGATGTGCAGATGCCGAGGATGGACGGATACACCGCGACGCGGCTGATCCGCGCCAATCCCGCCTTCACGGGACTGCCGATCATCGCGCTGACCGCCAACGCGATGGCGGGCGACCGCGACGCCGCGTTGCAAGCCGGAATGAACGATTACATCGCCAAACCGGTCGATCCCGATCAGGCGTTGCTGACCCTCAGCCGCTGGGTGCGGGCCGCCGCCCCCGAGACCGACGAGGGACGCGACCAGGCGGTGATCGACCGCACCGCCGGATTGCGGCGGGTCGGGGGGAACCAGGCGCTCTACGACAAGATCCTCGGGCGCTTCGCCGAGGACGTCGCCCAGTTCGGCGGCAAATTCTCGGCGCTTTTCGGCTCGGGTGACCTGATCGCCGCGACGCGGCTGGCCCATAGCCTGAAAAGCAGCGCCGGCACCGTCGGCGCCGACGAAATCCAGCGGGCGGCGGCGCGGCTCGAGGAATTCTGCCGCGCCGACGGCGAACAAGGCGAAATATTGTCCGGACTGACGGCGGAACTCGACCGGGCGGTGGGGCGCCTGCTGCGCGAGTTCGCCCCCGTCCTCGACGATCCGCTGGGCCGTTGAGCGCCGGAGAGCTTGATGAAAGCTGGTCTGTTCGCCCGAAAACATTCCCAGGAGCCGATCTCCGCGCGCCGATCCTTGCGCACCGCCGTCGTCGTCATGGTGGCGTTGCTCGAGATCATCATCACCACACTCGGCGTGCGCGACGCCCGCAGCGAGTGGGAGCTTTACAGCGGCGCCAAATCCCTGATCGAAGCCAACCAGGCGATCGACCGTCTGATGAAGGCGGCCGCCGGCCTGGCCTTCGAGCGCGGCCGCACCAATGTGCTGCTGCGCGGCGTCGTCGCCTATGACGACGACCAGAAGCGCGTTCTCGCCGCCAAGCGCCGCGAGATCGACGACAATCTGACCCAGGCGCTCGACCTGATCGCCGGCGACCCGGACCAGACGGTGCGCGAAGGGCAGAAGCTGCTGGTCCATCTGCGCGAGGAAGTCGACCAGGCCCTGGCCAAGCCGGCGGCCGAGCGCGATCCCAGTTTGCGATCCCATTGGATGCAGGCCGAGACCGCGCTTTTGCACGACCTCCAGGAATTGATCGTGCGGACCGGCGTCGGCCGTCCCCATCTGCCGTCCCAGTTCCTGATCTATATGCGGGTGAAATCGGTGGCGCTGGAACTGCGCTCGCATCTCGGCCTGGAATCCTCGACCCTCTCGGGCGCGCTGGCCGAGCGCGGCCCGCTGCCCTACCCGACCAAGCTCGAGATCATGGAGCTGCGCGGCCATTCCGGCGTCGAATGGGACGAGCTCAACATGGAGGTGCAGATCAGCGGAAATCCGGCGCTGATCGCGGCGCTGGACGGGGTCAGGCACGCCTTCTTCGACGTCTACCGGCCGATGGAAGACCTGATCATGACGGTCTCGAATCTCGACCTCATCGATCCGCACCAGATGCTCAAGACCGCCGAGCCGGCGCTCGGCTCGCTGTCGGCGCTGATGGACACCGCCAGCCGCGAGACCGAACGCTATTGCCAGGCGCTGGAGGCCGAGGCCAAGCGTTCGCTGATCCTGCATGTCCTGGTGTCGGCCGGGCTGGTGCTGCTGGGGCTGGCGGTGGTGCTGCTGATCAGCCGGCGGCTGCTGGCGCCGCTGCGCAATCTGCACGAAAGCCTCTCCGCGCTGGCGGCCGGCGACATCGGCCCGATCCTGCCGGTGCCGCGCTTCCGCGACGAGCTGGGCGCCATGCAATCGGCGCTGGGCGATCTCAGGACGCTGATGATCGAGCGCCGCCACGCCGAACGGCTGCTGGAGGAAACCAACGAGCTGAACCGCGCGGTGATCGAGGGCTCGGAAGTGGCGATCGCGGTGTTCGAGGCGGAAGGGCATTGCGTGCTGCTGAACGACGCCTATGTGGCGCTGACCGGCGGCACCGTCGACGCGCTGGTGGCGCAGAATTTCCGCGCCATCGGCGGATGGCGGCAGAGCGGCATCCTGACCGCGGCCCTGGAAACCCTGCAAGGCGGACACCCGTCGCATCTGATCACCCGCACCACCACCACCTTCGGCAAGGAATTGTGGATCGATGTGCGGTTCGCCCGCATCACCCGGGCCGGGCGGCCGAACCTGCTGTTCATGGCCAACGACATCTCGGACCAGAAGCTGGCCGAGTTCCGGCTGTCCAGCGCCAAGAAGGAGGCCGAACGCGCCAGCCAGGCCAAGAGCGACTTTCTGGCCAATATGAGCCACGAGATCAGGACGCCGATGAACGCCATCATCGGTTTCACCCAGCTGGTGCTGGAAAGTGCGCTGACCCCCAAACAGCACGAATATATGTCGAAGACCCGGGCGGCGGCGGCGGCGCTGCTCAACCTGATCAACGACATCCTCGACTATTCCAAGATCGAGGCCGGCAAGATCGAGATCGAGCAGATTCCCCTGGACTGGGAAGAAATCCTGCTTTCCGTGGCCAATCTGTTCGTCTCGGACGTCGGCAGCAAGGATATCGACCTGCTGTTCGACATGCCGACCACCCTGCCGCGCCGCATCGTCGGCGATCCGCTGCGCCTGACCCAGGTGCTGAACAATCTGGTCAGCAACGCGGTGAAATTCACCGAACGCGGCGAGATCCTGCTGCGTGTCGCCGAGATCAGCCGCGACCCCACCCACATCTTCCTCAGCTTCTCGGTCGCCGACACCGGCATCGGCATGACCGCCGAGCAATTGGAGGGCCTGTTCCAGCCTTTCACCCAGGCCGACGGCTCGATCACCCGGCGCTATGGCGGCACCGGGCTGGGCCTGACCATCTGCCGCCGGCTGGTCGACCTCATGCAGGGCCATATGAGCGTCGACAGCACCGCCGGCGAAGGCAGCTGCTTCACCTTCAGCGTACGCTTCGGCCTGCCGCCCGAGGGCGAGGCGGTGCCGGTGTCGAGCTATGCCGGGGCCGCCGCCCTGCTGGTCGATGGATCGGTGACCGAGTGCGGCATCGTCGCCCGCTGGCTGGCCGACTGGACCATCGAGACCGATCCGATGTCCGAGACCGGCCCGGTGCTGGCCCGCCTGCGCACCGCCCACCAGAACGGCCGCCCCTTCGATCTGCTGCTGCTGGAGCGGCGGCGCGCCGGCCCCGACCTGCTGCACCAGATCGACGAGGAAGTGGCGGCCGGGCGCCTGCCCCGCCCGGCGATCCTGCTGCTGGGCGCCACGGCGGAAGAGCATCTGATGCTGGAGCAGGACAGCGGCATGACCCTGGGCGCCGCCATCGGCAAGCCGCTGACCACCGGCAAGCTGTTCGCCGCCCTCGAGAATCTGCATCACGGCCGGGAACCCGAGCCGCGTCAGCCGACCTTCGAGACCACGCCCTACGAGATCGCCGCCCCGATCCGCGGCGCCCGCGTGCTGCTGGTCGAGGACAACAAGATGAACCAGGAGGTGGCGCGCGACTTCCTGGAGCGCGCCGGCCTGCAGGTCACCATCGCCAATAACGGCCGCGAAGGGGTGGAATGGGTCGGCCGGGTCCGCTTCGACCTGGTGCTGATGGATCTGCAGATGCCCGAGATGGACGGGTTCGAGGCGGTGCGGCGCATCCGCGCCATGCCCGAGGCGGACGGGCTGCCGGTGGTGGCGATGACCGCCGCCGCCCTGTTGGAGGACCGCAAAGCCACCGCCGAGGCCGGCATGAACGACCATGTCGCCAAGCCGATCGTGCCGACCGACCTTCTGAACACCCTGCTGAAATGGATCGAACCGGGCGAACGCGCCGAAGCGCCGCCCGCGCCCGAAGTCGAGACCGTGGCCAGTTTCCCGGTGGTCGAGGGCATCGACGAGACCGAGGCCTTCTGGCGGCTGGGCGGCAATCTCGCCCTCTATAACAGCCTGCTGGGCCGCCTCGAGATCAATTACCGCGACCTCGCCGCCGAGGTCGCCGCCGATCTGGCGGCCGGACGCGAGGACCAGGCCCTATCGCGCCTGCACAGTTTCAAGGGCACCGCCGCCAGCATCTCGGCCAAACAGGCGGCGCGGCTGGCCGGGCGCATCGAAAGCCTGCTGAAGAAGCCGGATCACGGCGACCCGTATGCCCTGCTGGAGACCCTGGCCAGCAGCAACGAACGGCTATTCGCCGCCATCCGCTCCCATCTCGCCATGGCGCCGGCGACCGAAACCGCCGAGCCGGCCAGCCTCGATCAGGGGGCGCTGGATCAACTTGCGCGCGAGCTTCGCGATCAGAGCGTGCAGGCGATCGATCGCTTCGAGTCGATGAAGCCGGCCTTCAGCCGTCATTTCGGTGTCTTGCCAACCATCACCTTGGCCGGCATGATCGAAGACCTCCGCTTCGCCGAAGCACTGCAACTTCTTGATCAAATTAGAGAACAGGCATGACCAGCGGACCCCAGCTCGGAGATGGTTTGCCCCCAGCCCGCATCCTGGTCGTCGACGACGATCCGGTGATGGTGCGGGTCCTGGCGCGCATTCTCGCGCCGATGGGCGAGATCCTGTTCGCCACCGATGGCGAAAGCGCGCTCAGAATGGTGCGCGAACGTTCGCCCGACGCGGTGCTGCTCGACGTTGAAATGCCCGGCATGAGCGGCTTCGAGGTGTGCCGCACGGTCAAGGCCGATCCGATAAACGCCGATCTGCCGATCCTGTTCGTCTCGGGCCATACCGACATCGAGACCGAAGCCAAGGGGCTGGAAGCCGGCGCCGTCGACTACATCATGAAGCCGCCCAGCCCGCCGATCGTCCGCGCCCGGGTTCGCACCCAGCTGATCCTGCGCGAACGCACCCGCCAGTTGCTGCGCCTGGCCTCGATCGACGGGCTTACCGGCCTGGCCAACCGCCGCGCCTTCGACGAGACGCTCGACCAGGAATGGCGCCGGGCGCGGCGCAACCGCACGCCCCTGTCGCTGGCCTTGATCGATATCGATTTTTTCAAGCGCTACAACGATCACTACGGTCATCAGGCCGGCGACGACTGCCTGAAAACCGTGGCCACGACCTTGGCGCACGCCGCCGAGCGGCCGGGAGAGATGGTGGCGCGCTATGGCGGCGAAGAGTTCGCCGTCGTGCTGCCGGTCTGCGACTGCAAGACCGCCGGCGCGCTGGCCGAGAAGATGCGCAACCGCATCACCGAGCTGGCCCTGCCGCATATCGGCTCGACTCTCGGCCATGTCACGATCAGCTGCGGCGTCGCCACGCTGCTGGCCGATACCGACGCCAGCCACGCCTTTCCCGACGAGGCGTCGCTGATCAGCGCCGCCGACCAGGCCCTCTATGCCGCCAAGGAGGCTGGGCGCAACCGCATTCAGTCTCGTTGCCTCGGAGAGTAGCTCCATGTCATTCTGTACCCCTTGAGTATGCTCGGAGACACCGGCATGCCGCTCTCACGCGACGAAGCCATCGACATCGCCATCCAGGGCGCCGGATTGGGCGCCAGCCTGGTGGGTGTCGGCGCCATGCTCGACCGGGCGGCGGCCTCGGGACGTCCGGAGGCGATCGGCGCCAGCCTGATCTATGGGCTGACCCTGGTCGCCATGTTCACCTTCTCGCTGCTCAACACCGTGGTGCGCGACCCCAAGCGCCAATCGGTGATCCGCCTTCTCGACCACGCCTTCATCTATTGCCTGATCGCCGGCACCTACACGCCGTTCTGCCTCCTGGTGCTGGGCGGCGAGACCGGCTGGCGGCTGCTGGGCATCATGTGGCTGGCGGCGGCCTTGGGCATCCTGCTGCGCATCGCCCTGCACAAGCGCTTCCAGAGCGCGCTGATCACTCTCTATGTGGCGATGGGCTGGTCGGGGGTGGTGCATGTCGACGTCATCGCCAGCCGCCTGACCACCGCCGGGCTGGTCCTGCTGTTGGCCGGCGGCCTGCTCTACACCTTGCCGGCGCCCCTGCACCGCTTCACCCGGCTGCGCTATCACAGCGCCATCTGGCATGGCTGCGTTCTGGCCGGCGCCGCCTGCCATTACGCCATGGTGCTGCTGATGTTCGACTTGCCGGTATTCGGCCTCGACTGAATCCGTCTTGACGAGACCCCTCCAGATTCAACAAGATCTGGGGGTCACGGTCTCCAATTCGACAAAATGTGGAGATAATAGGGAATCCGGTGCGCCGCCGGTCGGGCGGTCATGCCGGGGCTGCCCCCGCAACTGTAAGCGGCGAGCGGCGGACGAGATCGCCACTGGGACCCGTCCCGGGAAGGCCGGCCGTTGCGAGGACCCGCGAGCCAGGAGACCTGCCGTGACACGCGTTTGACTTGGGCGGGGTGTCCCAGGGGCTTGCTTGCCAGTCGTGCCAGCTCTGCCGCACCCCGCCTTTTCTATTTATCAGGGGTGCCGATGACTGCCGTCGCTTACGATTTCGATCAATTCGGACAACTGGTCCCCTCTTTCGCGCCGCCGGCCGAACCGGCCGAACCGCTGCATTCCGGAATCGCAGATGAGCGCGATAGCGAACAGCTGCCGCTGCTGCCCGAGGACAAGCGCTCGCCGCTGCCCTATCCGCTGGCGCCGCGCCCGACCCCGGCCGATCTCAAGCTCGACCGGTCGCGCGACGCGCTGCTAACCGGTTTCGGCAAGGCGACCCTGGACGATCGCTATCTGCTGGAAGGCGAGAGCTATCAGGATATGTTCGCCCGCGTCTCCTGCGCCTTCGCCGACGACGTTTCGCATGCGCAACGGCTTTACGACGCGATGAGCCGCCTGTGGTTCATGCCTGCCACCCCGGTGCTGTCGAACGGCGGCACCACGCGCGGCCTGCCGATCTCGTGCTTCCTGAATTCGGTGCCGGACAGTCTCGACGGCATCGTCGGGATCTGGAACGAGAATGTCGCCCTGGCCTCGAATGGCGGCGGCATCGGCACCTATTGGGGCCGGGTGCGCTCGATCGGCGAGCCGGTCAAGGGCTCGGGCTCGACCTCGGGCATCATTCCCTTCGTCCATGTGATGGACGGCCTGACCCTGGCCATTTCCCAGGGCTCGCTGCGGCGCGGCTCGGCCGCCTGCTATCTCGACATCCATCATCCCGAGATCGAGGAGTTCCTCGAGATCCGCAAGGCGTCGGGCGATTTCAACCGCAAGGGCCTCAACCTGCATCACGGCATCTGCATCACCGACGAGTTCATGGAGGCGGTCCAGGCCGGGGCCATGTTCGGCCTGAAAAGCCCGAAGACCGGCGAGGTGATGCGCGAGGTCGACGCCCGCCAGCTGTGGCAGCGTATTCTCGAGACCCGCCTGCAGACCGGCGAGCCCTATCTGCTCTACATCGATACGGTGAACCGCGCCTTGCCCAAGCATCAGCGCGAGCTGGGCCTGAAGGTCACCACGTCCAACCTGTGCTCCGAGATCACCCTGCCCACCGGGCGCGACCACAATGACGAGGAGCGCACCGCGGTGTGCTGCCTGTCCTCGCTCAATATCGAGACCTGGGACGAGTGGCACGACCAGCCCGGCTTCGTCGAGGACGTGCTGCGGATGCTCGACAATGTGCTGACCCATTTCATCGAGGTGGCGCCCGACAGCATGGCGCGCGCCCGCTACTCGGCGCTGCGCGAGCGTTCGGTGGGCCTCGGCGTGATGGGCTTCCACTCTTTCCTGCAGAAGAAGAACCTGCCCTTCGAGAGCGCCATGGCCAAGTCGTGGAACATGCGCATCTTCAAGAAGATCCGCCGCGACGCCGATGCCGCCTCGGTGCAGCTGGCGATGGAGCGCGGCCCCTGCCCCGATGCCGCCGAGCGCGGCATGAAGGCGCGTTTCTCGCACAAGATCGCCATCGCCCCGACCGCCTCGATCAGCATCATCGCCGGCGGCGCCTCGGCCGGCATCGAGCCGATCCCGGCCAACATCTACACCCACAAGACCCTGTCGGGCGCCTTCTCGGTGCGCAATCCCTATCTGTCTGAACTGCTGGCCTCGAAGGGGGCCGACACCGCCGAGACCTGGGCCTCGATCCTTGAGCACCAGGGCTCGGTGCAGCATCTGGAGTGCTTGAGCGATGACGAGAAGTCGGTCTTTCGCACCGCCTTCGAGATCGACCAGCGCTGGATCATCGAATTCGCCGCCGACCGCACGCCGTTCATCTGCCAGAGCCAGTCGATCAACCTGTTCCTGCCGGCCGACATCGATAAATGGGATCTGCACATGTTGCATTTCACGGCGTGGAAGAAGGGGGTGAAGAGCCTCTATTACTGCCGGTCGAAATCGGTGCAGCGGGCCGCCTTCGCCGGCACGCTGGAAGAGAAGAAGAGCGAGCAATTGCGGGTCGAAGAACCGACCGATTACGAGGAGTGCCTGGCGTGTCAGTGAAGGATCTCGGATCCATCGATCCCAAAACCCTGATCGGGACCGGCAAGATCGGGCTGTTGACCGCGACCGGCACCTACAATGTCGAGCGCTATCCCTGGGCCTATGAGTTCTGGAAGCGCCAGCAGCAGATCCATTGGATGGGCGAGGAGGTTCCGCTCGGCAACGACATCAAGGATTGGGCATCGGAGCGGGTGACCGAGGCCGAGCGCACGCTCCTGACCCAGATCTTCCGCTTCTTCACCCAGAGCGACGTCGAGGTCGGCGACAATTACCTGAAGCGCTACATCCCGATCTTCCAGCCGCTGGAAGTGCAGATGATGATGGCCGCCTTCACCAACATGGAGACGGTGCATATCGACGCCTATGCGCTCCTGTTGAAGACGCTCGGCATGCCCCAGGCGGAGTTCGAGGCGTTCCGCGACTATGGCGCCATGCGCGCCAAGGCCGACTACATGCACACGTTCGGCGTCGGCACGGTCGGCGACGTGGCGCGCACGCTCGCCATGTTCGGCGCCTTCACCGAGGGCATGTCGCTGTTCGCCTCCTTCGCCATGCTGCTGAACTTCCCGCGCCACAACAAGATGAACGGCATGGGCCAGATCGTCAGCTGGTCGGTGCGCGACGAGAGCCTGCATTGCGAGGGCATCACGCGCCTCTATCACGAATGGAACCGCGAGACGGGTGCGGTCACCAAGTCGGTGCAGGACGACATCATCGACAC
>Ga0213872_10001938_pt1 | contig 12639 bp, 9 predicted proteins | sample VelepicomBERX_R2_FD_160071 | JGI IMG/M metagenome (GOLD analysis project Ga0213872, IMG submission 160071) | Rhizosphere microbial communities from Vellozia epidendroides in rupestrian grasslands, the National Park of Serra do Cipo, Brazil - RX_R2 | ecosystem: Host-associated > Plants > Roots >...
AAGCTCGTTAGCAGTTGGTTGGTTCAAGGCCGATACCTCAAATAAGCATACCGGTTGGTATTTTATTTGGCGAAAGTCCGTATGTAAAGGATTATATCGGCGTATTGAGGGTAACTGCTTAATAAGCACTTATTCGTAAATTGGCTGCTGTTTCTGATTTGCCCTCTTTTGTACCGCGCCACCTTGCCGATTCTTGTCGTGGAAACCGCTCAGGCTGTGAGTCGACCTCATGACCGGCACAAGAAGGCCGCGTCGTCCACTCGCTGTCTATGTGTCGGCAAGTCCTAATATCTTCCCTTGGGAGTGTCTCCAAATAGCGCAGTCTGCGCGCATCGCGCCGAATTTCGTCCAATCTCTACGGCGGGCGATGGCTATATTGCATAGAAAGGATGGACCGACAAACCGCCATGGGCCGATGAACGCCGCAGCACTTCCCCTTCCTCCATCGCAGTGGTGGCGGCAGTTTGCACTGCTGCTCGTGCCGCTCGCCTCGCTGACTCTGCTGATGTGCCTGTGGCTGCATCATGCCGAGCGTACCGCCGTGCTCGATTCGACCGCAGCTGCGTGCGAATCGCAACTCAAGGCCATCGGCGCCGACGTATCGGTTGCCATGAGCGAAAGTGCCACCGATGCATTGGTCGTGTCCGTCAACCCGTCCGTGACGCAAGTAGCAGGTAGCGCCGAGGGTGGCTGGCAACCGATTGGCGACATCCTGGTGCAACTGCTGCGCAGCAAGCCCATCTATGACCGGGCGCGCGTCCTCGACTTGAATGGGGATGAGCGCACCGGGGTGAGCCTGAATGGTGGTGACCCGATGTTGGTGCCGCAGCGCGAGCTGAAGAATGAGCGCGGCAAGGAATACTTCGAGCTTGCCCGTAACCTCGGTCGCGGCAAGGTATTCGTATCGTCCATGGACTTGCAAACCGAGGGCGGCAAGCCGGTGACGCCGTTCAAGGCTCTGGTGCGCTTCGTCACCCCGATATACGACGCGGACGGCATCAAGCGCGGGTTGCTGGTGCTCGACCTTATCGCCAACCAGTTGCTGGAGCAGATTCACGAGTCGGCGCCCGAGCACGTCGATATCTGGCTGGTCGACCAGTCGGGCCAGTGGATGATGGGGGGGCTGCCGGAAGACGAGTTCAATCGGCAGACGGGCAAGGGCATGAGTCTGGCGGAGCGGAACCCTGTCCTGTTCAACGCCATGGTGCACGGCGACCTGAGTCACTTGGTCCAGGACGGCGACCTATGGGTGTTCCACAAGATGCAGCCGGTGGAGACAGGTGCACGCCAGCGCCTGAGTGGCCTGCCTGTGAAGATGGTCAGTTCGCTGCGCAACGACGCTTGGTACCTGGTGCTGCATTACGATGCCGACGCTCTGGCCATATTGATGGCCCAATCCGGGCGCACCATAACGTGGTTTGCCGTGCTCGCTGGCGTGCTGTCCGTCGCCATATCCGCACTGTTGGCGACTTTCTTCCGCCGTTCGGCTGCCAAAGCGACGGCAGAAGCCGCTTATTTCCGTCTGTTTGAACATGCTCCGGTCGGCGTCGTGGTGCTCGACGCAGTAGGCAATGGCCTGTTCTTCAACCAGGCGTGGACGGAGCTAAGCGGGATGGATGCCGATGTGTCGCTCGACTCGGGTTGGCTCACCTGCGTGGACGCCAACGACCAGGCTGCCCTGCGCGAGGCTTGGCGCAAGGTGGACGAACTCAATGTCGAGCAGTTCATCGAAGTCCGCCTGCGTCGGCCCGATGCACGCGTACGTTGGGCTGCGTGCCGGGTGGCGCACGTACCGCCCGATTTCGGCGGGCGAGCCCGCTTTACCGTTAGCGTGGGCGACTCGCACCTGCACAAGGAACACGAAGCGCGCATCGCGGCTGCCCTGCAGTTGCTGGAAGGCGTCGTGGCTGGTAGTGGCGACCCGATCCTGTCGATCGACCTAGGCTACCGTATCACCTTGCTGAACCCGTCTTTTGGCCAGTCCTTCGGCATGCTGTACGGCAACACGCCGGCGGTCGGCGACTGCCTGGCGGATTGGCTGGAGCACTGGCCTGTTGACCGCGACGCGCTGATGGCCCAGTTCGGCCATGCCTGTAATGGGCAGACCAACCATGTACGACTATCGCTTGGCCCCACCAAGCGCCTGTATGACTGCGCGTTCTCGCCGCTCTATCGCTCTGACGGCGCGGCCAGCGGGGCCATCCTGTTTGCCCGCGACGTGACGGAGATGGCGCGCATGCAGGGCCGGGTTGCCCGCAATGAAGAGCTGTTTCGCGCTGTTTTCGCCGGCAGTCTGGACGCCGTGTTTGTCTTCGAGGCTGTGCGCGATCGATTTGCCGTGGTGGTCGATTTTCGCTACGTGGAAGTCAGCGGCCCGCCCGTCAACCAGATGGGTCGGCGTCGCGACGAGTACGTGGGCAAGCTGGTGTCGGAGCGCAACCCCGTATTCACGCGCGAGCTGGGCTATATCGCGCACTTCATCCACGTGATGAACACGGGCGAGCCCTTTATCGAAGAGCGCTTTATGGACGGAGACGGTGTACCAGCGGGCTGGTATGAGAACCGTGTGGTGACGCTGGGTTGGGGTGTGACACTGACCAGCCGCAATATCACCAGCCGCAAGAATGCCGAGCTTGCGCTGGAGGCCAGCGAAGCCCTGCAGCGCAATATTCTCGACTCTTCCCCGTATTGCATCGTCGCTGTCGACGCCGACGGCCTTATCACCGTGTTCAACCGCGCAGCAGAGCAGATGCTGGGCTATCGGGCCGAGGACGTAGTCGGAAAGCAGACTCCCATGCTGTTCCACGATACGCGCGAGGTCGCGCGGCGCGCCATCGAGCTGTCCAATCTGCTCGGTGAGACCATCGAGCCGGGCATGCAGGTGTTCCGTACCATTGCCGAGCGCAACGATACGGAAGCGCGCGAGTGGACATTCATAACACAGGACAAGCAGCGCATTCCCGTGCTGATGAGCTTAAGTCCGCGGCGGCGTCCGGACGGCAAGATCGTGGGCAATATGGGTATCGCCTATGACATCCGCCGGCAAAAGGAAGCGGAAGCGGAGCGTGACCGCCTGTATGCTGTGGTGGAGGCCATTCCCGACATGGTTGCCATGGCGGACCTGACTGGCAAGGTTATCTACCTGAACGAGGCGGGCCGCAAGCTGCGCGGCGTGGAGGCCGGTGCCACGCTGGAGGGCCTGCATATCAGCCGTCCCTGGACGGAATGGTCGTTCAACCTACTGCAGAAGGTAGCCCTGCCGCAGGCCCTGTCGGGCAAGGCATGGACGGGCGATACGCAGATGGTCCTGCCGAATGGCGACATTCTGGACGTGCGCCAGCTGCTGGTCGCGCCGCGCATGGGGGGCTCCGAGCCGTCGTTTACGGCGACGGTAATACACGATTTGTCGGAAGTCCGCGCCATGGAAGCGAAGATGGTGGAGGAGGACGCGCTGCTCAACTCCATTTTGGAGAGCGTGCAGGACGCCATCGTGGTGCTGGACGAGGCGGGCAAGGTACAGTCGCTGAATCCGGCCGTGGCCGATGTATTCCGCTACGGCCTGCATGAGGTCATCGGCCGTGAGGTGTCGATGCTGCTCACCGACAATTGCGCGAAGCAATTGCTCGACGATATGGCGCAGTACTTGAAGGCCAGTGCGCGGCGCTTTACCGCTATCCGTCGTGAAGTACAGGGCAGGCACAAGAGAGGTACTCTGTTCCCGATGGAACTGACGATGTCGGAAATCAAGTTCGTCGACCACCGTATCTATACGGTCGTCATGCGTGACATATCGGAGCGCAAGGCGGCCGAAGCAAAGCTGCTCGAGAACATAGCCGAACTGCAGGAGACACAGAAGGCATTGGCCTCGGCCAACCAGCAACTGCTGGAGTTCAATACCGAACTCAACCGCATGGCGCAGATGGACGGCCTGACGGGAGTGGCCAACCGCCGTGCCTTTGACCAGACGCTGGCAGCTGAGTGGGGCAGGGCGGCGCGCAATGCGACTGCACTGACACTGCTGATGCTGGACGTGGATCACTTCAAGCTGTTCAACGATGGCTACGGCCACCAGATGGGTGACGAATGCCTGAAGGCGGTCGCAGGTGTATTGCGGGAATCGGTGGTACGACCCAGCGATTTTGTAGCGCGCTACGGCGGCGAGGAGTTCGCCATCATCCTGCCCGATACGGACAATGCCGGGGCGCTGGAGGTGGCGGAGCGCGTACGCACGACCTTGGCCAAGGTGGCGCTGCCGCACGCCTATTCGCCTACCTCCGATTACGTTACGGTAAGCATCGGTGCGGCGTCGGTCGTTCCCCTGGGCGGCGTAGCGCCGACCGTGTTGCTGTCGGCGGCGGACCGAGCGCTGTATCGGGCTAAGGAGACGGGGCGTAATCGCGTATTCGCCGGGGCGTAGGGAATCTTCCGGCGTGTCATAAAGCCGTGATATTTGCCCGATATGGTGGTCGGATTTATCGGCAAATCCAGGAGCGGTGGCATGCGTGTGTTGATGGTCTCGGACGTCTACTTTCCCCGCGTCAACGGCGTCTCCACGTCCATCCAGACCTTTCGGCGCGAACTGCCCGCCTGCGGGGTGACGGTCGACCTGATCGCGCCCGCCTACCCGAACGAGCTGGAAGAGCCGGGCCTGACCCGTATCGCCTCGCGCTACCTGCCGTTCGACCCGGAAGACCGGCTGATGCATCGGCGCGCCATCCGGCGCATGGTGCCCGACCTGCGCGCGCCGAACTATGACCTGGTGCATATCCAGACGCCCTTCGTGGCGCATTACGCCGGGCTGGACCTGGGGCGCTGCCTGGACGTACCCGTAGTCACGACCTACCACACCTTCTTCGAAGAATACCTGCATCACTACGCCAAGATCCTACCGGCCTCGCTTACGCGTGCCATTGCGCGGCGCTTCTCGCGCGGCCAGTGCAATGAGACGCATGGCGTCATCGCACCGTCGATCGCGATGCGCGATGCGCTGCGCAACTATGGCGTGACGGTACCCATTGAGGTTATCCCGACCGGTATCCCGCTTGCGCAGTTTTCTAGCGGCAACGGCGCGCAGTTCCGGGCGCAGCATGGGATCGCGGCCGACCGCGAGGTGGCGCTATTCGTCGGTCGCGTGGCGCACGAGAAGAATATCGACTTGCTGTTGCATGCTACAGCGCGCATCGCTCGCCAGCGCCCCAACTTCACGCTGGCGATAGCGGGCGAGGGGCCGGCCTTGTCGCACCTGCAGTCGCTCGCGCACAAGTTGAACCTGCAGGACCATGTACGCTTTATCGGCTATCTGGACCGTGCGGGCGCCTTGCTCGACTGCTATAGCGCGGCCGATATCTTTGCCTTCGGCTCGACCACCGAGACGCAAGGCCTGGTGCTGCTGGAGGCGATGGCCATGGGCTTGCCAGTCGTTGCCATTCCGGCGATGGGTGCGCGGGACATCCTTGCGCCGGGCGAGGGTTGCCTGTGCGCTACCAATGACCCGGACGATTTCGCGGCAAAGGTCGTGCAATTGCTGAGCGACCCGGCGCTGCAGCAGCAAAAGGCCGAAGAGGCGAAACGTCATGCGCAGTCGTGGAGCGCGCCGGCTACGGCTGAGCGCCTGGCGGGGTTTTATCGCAGCGTGCTGAAGGCGCAGGCCGAAGGCGCCCTTCGTGCGCCCGCTGCAGCATAACCGATCAACGGTGTAGGCTGCTCCCCCGATGGCGTAGCCATACCCGGCGCAAGTCGCGCGCCGACCCAAAGCCGCTTGCCTCGGCAATCCGTTCCAGCGACCAGTCGCGCCGCTTGAGTAGCGGTTCCGCCTGCGCCAGCTGCATCTGCTGGCGGAAGTCGACCGGGCCGATGCCGGTATGCTCCTTGAACAGCCTCGCCAGATGGCGTGGACTCACGCAGGCGATGCGCGCCAGTTCGTCGACCGGCCAGTCCCGCGCCGGATTACCGGAGATCGCGTCCTGCACACGGTGAACGGCCGGATGTAGATGATTGCGGAAGCTAAGGAAAGGCGACAATTGCGGTGCCGCAGTATCGCGTCGCAGCCACACGACCATCTCGCGCGCGACCTCCAGTGCAACCTTGGGCCCATCACGCTCGGAGATCAGTTCCAGCGCCAAGTCTATCCCGGTCGTGACGCCGGCCGACGTCGCAATCGGCCCGTCTATCACGAACACGCGGTTGTCCTGCACCAGGGCCTTGGGCGCAAGGTGGTTCAGTTTGTCGATGAGCGTGTGGTGCGTCGTGCAGCGGCGGCCGTCGAGCAGGCCGGCGGCGCCAGCCAAGATGGCGCCCGAGCAGATCGTCATCAGTTCGAGATCGTTGCGCCAGGCATGGCGCAGCCAGTCAATAGTGAGCTTCCCGCCCGGCCCGCGTTCATCGTCGGCGCGGCTCGTCAAGCCGGCGATGACGACCAGCGCGCCGCTGGGGAGTGCGTCCGGCAGTGGGTCGATGCGATTCAGGGCCAGCCCGACGGAACTACAAAGCTCCTCGCTGGGGCCGATAAAACGCAAGGTGTACTGAGCGCCGTATCGATTAGCGAGCCGGAAGGCTTCTGCTGCCCCAGCGAGATCCAGCAACAGTACGCCGGGGAGCGTCACGAAATAGACTGGCTGCATGCTTACGCGGCTACCGGGAGCGAGGCAAGCACGTCGGCCACCGTGCAAATGCGGGCAAAGCGGCCTGCCAGCACGAGTTCAGTGCGCTCGCGAATTTCCTCAGTGGAGTATTGGCGGCCGTTAGCGTGCTGCATAGGGAAAGTTAGCGTTGCTTCCGTCACGTAGTCGATTTGGAATCCCAAGTCCGACCCGTTACGCGTAGTGGTTTCACAGCACTGCTCCGTACGGATGCCGGAGATGATCAGTCGGTCAATACCGCGGGCGCGGAACCATTCGGGCAAGCCGGTATCAATTAGGGCGCTGTGTACGTGCTTCTCGACGGTGTGGTCAGCGTAGTCGTCGCTACCCGCGAGAGGGCGGACGAGGCCGGATGCCTTCTTGAACGGACCGTCGCCATCGACGTGGAAAATACGCACGATGGGGATGCCAGCGGCGCGTGCACCGGCGATCAGGGCGTTCTGCTTTTCCAGATAAGCTGGCAGCTCTGCGTCGGTCCAGTAGCGTGCGTGGCGGAATGACTCCTGCACATCGATGACCAATAATGCTTGAGACATTTTCAGACTCCAACGGTGGTGGGTGATGTGTGAACTTTACCCGCCGTATTGATACGATACAGCGCCTTACGGTGACAGGAAAGGGACTAAATCAGACATTATAGGGAACCTCTGATTAAGTACCCGGGATCGACCCGGGTATTTAATCAGAGGCTCCCTAGGTCGAAAGCCGGATGCGCAAATGGAAACGGGAGACGCCATGGTCTCCCGTTCGTAGTCTTGATATCGCCAGCGGCTTAGCGTTTATAAGGCTGCGGGCGGTTCAAGCCGATAATGGGTAGATGACTTGCAACGTCAGTCAGCAATTCGGTCGCACGGCTGGTACTGGTTGCCTTTGCTAGGGCGTCGTTGAGCGCGACGAGCGCATTGCGTAGCTCCTGCTCGGTATCGCAGTGGCTGATGCGGCGCTTCAGCAGGATGGCCTTGAGGCCAAGGTGGGCGTCGGCCAGTTCGCGCATTTGTGCGGCGATCGGGCGCAGGTGTTCTGCCAGCTTGGTCGATACGGGCAGATCCGGGCCGTCGTCCGCCTCGTCCGCCACTTCATCGTCGAGGGTTGGGGGCTCGATCGCTACTGCCGGCGCTGCAATGGGGGCGGGCGCAGGTGCAGGTTGTACGGGCACGGCGTCGGCAACGACTTCAACCAGGCCCATTTCGATCAGCTTGTCCAGCGCCTCGGGCTGATTGCCCAGGGACAAGGCCAGGTTGACCAGCTGGTCGCTCGACTTCTGGCCATCGATCTGTAGTAGTAGGGTTCGCAAGCGAACCGGCAGCTTTACACTGTTGTCACGCGCCTGCAGAGCCAGCTGCGCTGCTTCCGTTTTGCGCAAGATTGCATTCAAAACAAGGTACTCCCGAGTGTCATCACCATGCCGTGCCGTAACGGCGCGGTAACATTAGCATAACTCGGCAAATAGCAGCGTCATGAAGACGGACGGTTGTCTATTGCCGTTTCTCCGAGGCAACAGTGCTGCGGCTTGCCGTTGACACGCCTACGCACCATTCGGAGCTTGTTGCCGCAGCCAGTCGTCGCGCTTGAGGCGATACAGCACGTGGCGACGCAAAGGGTGGCCTGCTTCGATGCGTGGATGGTCGAAGTCGTCCTCCTCGGTACGTGTCATGCCGATGCGCTCCATCACTTTGCGCGAGGGTTGGTTGCTCACCGTCGTCAGCGCCACGATCTCGTCCAGGTTGAGTGATTCGAATCCGTACGCCAGCGCCAGTCGCGCCGCTTCCGAGGCGTAGCCTTTGCCCCAGAATGCCGGTAGGAAGCGCCAGCCGATTTCCACGCAAGGCGTGAAATGGGCCTCGAAACTGGTACGCAGCAGCCCCGTAAAACCGGCGAACTCCGTCACGCCGGGGATTTCCACCGGCCAAAACGTGAAGCCGTCGTCGATCGCGCGCTGGCGCGCCCGGCCAGCTTCAAGGTCACTCGCCTCGCGTGTCAGTACGGTAGGGAAGTAACGGCGCGCCTCCGCGTCTGCATTCAAGCGTGCAAATTCGGCGAGATCGCTGTCGCGCCAGTCGCGCAGTACCACGCGGTTGCCTTCCAATCGAAACGGGTTATTCATGGCTATTCCCTCGCTTATTCGCTTGCAGCTAAGTCTAGAGAGCCTCTGACTAAGTGCCCGGGATCGAGTTTGCCCGGATTTCCCACGACCGTGCAACGTGGGCCTAGGCGGCGCGCGTTACAGCCTTGTCTTGCCCCAAGACTCGGCCTAGCGCGACCCGGGTACTTAGTCAGGGGCTCCCTAGCAGCGTGGCCGTGTGCTTTGATATGACGGTCGGCCTGGCGATTTGATAGCATTGCAGCTGTTTCAAGATTGAAACGCTACTTTTCAGGTGGAACGTGCAGCAAGCTACCCAAGTCCGCGTCGCGGTCGTCGCAACCCGTGCCCTGGCTGATCTGGTAAGGCGCCAGGCGGCGCGCATGCCGGAGAGTTTCGCGGTTACCTTGATTGAAAGCTCGCCCGAAGCGGCGTTGGAGGCTGTCGATCAGCTGCGTCGCGGTGGTCGTCTGGATGCTGTGATCGCCGCGGGGCAGGGGGCGGATTACTTGCGCGGGCGCTTGTCATTGCCCGTCGTGTCCATACGCGTCACTGGCTACGATATCCTACGTGCGCTCGCGGAAGCGCGTTTGCGCAACGATCGGACCGTGCTTCTGACGCGAAGGCGGCTGGCCGACGAGGTGGAGGCGCTCGGGCCCATCCTGAGCATCGATCTCACGTCACTCATCTACGATGCTGATGCGGACGCGAAGCGGCATCTGGACGAGCTGGCTGCTGGGTCCCGGCCCGTTGTGGTGGGGTCTAGCCAGGTCGTGCATTGGGCGGAAGCGGTTGGTCTGCAGGCGGTGCTGATCTACTCGGCTGATTCCGTCGAGGCTGCGTTCGAGTCGGCACGCGAGCTCGCGCGCATCGCGCGCTTGGAGGAGGCCAAGCGCGAGCGGCTCGATAGCGTGCTGGAAAGCCTGGCGGAGGGTGTGGCGGCCGTCGACGACGAGGAGCGCCTGCAGGCTATCAACCCGGCGCTGGCCCGCCTGATTGGCGTATCGGCCGATTGGGCCATAGGCCGGCGCCTATCCGATCTCGAGCCGGCACTATCGCTGGCAAGCGTGCTGCGCAATGGCGATGCGCGGCGCGACGAAATTGCGTCGGTAGGCGGCCGGCGCTTGGTCACGCAGCGCCTGCCCTTGATCGAGGGGGGGGCGCAAGTTGGGGCCGTACTGACGCTACAGGAGTCTGCAGCCATCGAGCGTGCCGACAGGAAGCTGCGCGCCGACGCGCGTCGGCGGCCGTTTCGCGCACGCTATACGCTGGCGGACGTACTGGGGGAGTCGCCGGCTATGAAGGCGGCACGTGATATGGCCTATGTCTACGCTTCGGCCGACTCGTCCGTGTTGATCATTGGGGCGTCTGGGACGGGCAAGGAGATGTTTGCGCAGGGTATCCATGCCGCCTCGGCCCGCAAGACCGAGCCATTCGTGGCCCTCAATTGTGCGGCCTTTCCCGAAAGCCTGTTGGAGTCGGAGCTGTTCGGCTACGAGGAGGGGGCGTTCACTGGTTCGCGCCGTGGCGGCAAGCCGGGCCTGATCGAACTGGCCGATCGCGGAACGCTGTTCCTGGACGAGATCGGCGACATGCCCCTGCCGCTGCAGACGAGGCTGTTGCGCGTATTGCAGGAGCGCGAGGTGCTGCGCCTGGGTGCGAGTGAACCTATTCCGGTCGATGTGCGCGTAATTGCCGCGACGCACGCCGACCTGCACGGCATGGCATCACTCAATCGCTTTCGCTTCGACCTGTTCTATCGCCTGAATATCCTGACGCTCCGCCTGCCGACGCTAGTCGAGCGAGGTGAGGACCTGCGCCTGCTGGCCGAAAAGCTGGCTGCCGATACCCTGCGGAAGCTGAGTGTGGAAGCGCCTGCCTCTGCCCTGACAGGGCCGCTGATGCGCGTCGCGGCCGGTCATCCCTGGCCGGGCAACGTGCGAGAACTGCAGAATATCGTTGAGCGGCTCGCCGTATTCCTGCGTGTTCGACAGGCCCTGAGCGAAAGCGACGTCAGGAGCCTGGCGCCGGAGTTGCGGGCAATGGAAGAGCCCGCATCGATGATGTACTCGCGGCGACAGCATGCGCTTGAGGTACTCGCCGCTTGCGGTGGCGACAAGAAGGCGGCGGCCGAGAAGATGGGTGTGAGTCGGACGACATTCTGGCGCCTGTTGAAAGACGATTGAAGTCTGGATTGCGGAGGTACGCAATGAGGCGCATTCCGACATGCGTCAATGCTAGCCAAGGTCGTCGTGTATCGTGGAGGGCGCGCGGATGCGTCGAGCGGAACGAGGCCCCGCTCGTAGCGTGGTTGTTGGCGCTTTAGCGCCTTACAACCACGGCATGCCCGTTACAGGTACGGCGGCGAGGGCGAGGGGGTGGATTCAATCAGGGATGAACGGTGTGTGAACTTCGCATCACCGTAAGCGCCCGGCGGGTCGCTGTTGGTTGTATTTAAGCGGCCGTCAATAAGTCAGCATAGTGAATCAGGCACCGTTACGATCCAGCTTGTCCATCTTGCCTTTCACCGTCGCCCATTGCTCATGGTCGGGCAGCGGATCCTTCTTCTCGACGATGGGCGTCCAATTCGCGTGCTTGGACAGTACGGCATTGATCTGGATATAGGCTTGCTGATCGGCCGGTACGTCGTCTTCCGCATAGATGGCTTCGACCGGGCATTCCGCGACGCACAGCGTGCAGTCGATACACTCGTCCGGATCGATGACCAGGAAATTCGGGCCTTCGCGGAAGCAGTCCACCGGACAAACATCGACGCAGTCGGTATATTTACATTGAACGCAAGAGTCGGTCACAACATAGGTCATTGCGGAATTCCTTCGTTTCCATCCGTGTTGGGCAGTCTGGTCAGGACTCCCGTGCATAGCGCGCAATTGTAGCAGAACGCTCCCCGCCCTCAGCGATCCCATGGCTATTTATTCAGATAACCCGGCAATAAGCACGGCACCCTATCGAGGCCGCTTTGCGCCCAGCCCTACGGGCCCACTGCATTTTGGGTCGCTGATTGCCGCCGTCGGCAGCTACCTGGAGGCGCGGGCGCAGGGCGGCGAGTGGCTGCTGCGTATCGAAGACCTCGATCCGCCACGAGAAATGGCCGGCGCGACGGACAGCATTCTCGCGACGCTGGAGGCCTATGGCTTCGAATGGGATGGCCCGGTCGTCAAGCAAAGCGATCGGTTGCAGCATTATCGTGACGCGCTGGATCGGCTGAATGCCAAGGGTTTGGCTTATCCCTGTGCCTGTACGCGAAAGGAAATAGCTGATTCCAGCATTCGCGGGATCGACGGTCCCGTTTATCCCGGTACCTGCCGCAATGGGTTGGCCGAGGGTCGGGAAGTACGCGCGTGGCGACTGCGCACGACGGATCGTGTGCTGGAATTCATCGACGAAATTCAAGGATTGCAGTGCCAAAACGTCTATCGTGACGTAGGAGATTTTGTATTGCTACGTGCTGATGGCTATTTCGCCTATCAGTTGGCCGTCGTTGTCGACGATGCTGAACAGGGTGTGAATCATGTTGTGCGCGGTGCAGATTTGCTCGATTCAACTGCCCGCCAGGTGGAATTGCAGCTCGCGCTCAATCTGCCCTCGGTGAAATATGCCCATCTGCCGATTGCCGTAAACGAGGCGGGCGAAAAGCTGAGTAAGCAAACTAAGGCGCCCGCATTGTCGCTGATCGATTCCTCGCGCGAGCTCGTCGATGCCTTGCGTGTGCTTGGGCAGGCGCCCGAGGCAGAAATGGCGCGGGCGTCACTGGGCGATATTTGGATTTGGGCGCGCGAAAACTGGCGATTGGCGCGCGTACCCAAGCAGCGACAGCTAGGGAGCCTCTGATTAAGTACCCGGGATCGCGTTTGCCCGGATTTTGGCCTGATGCAAGGCGAAAGGAGCGCGGTGTAGCGG
>Ga0213872_10001940_pt1 | contig 12636 bp, 9 predicted proteins | sample VelepicomBERX_R2_FD_160071 | JGI IMG/M metagenome (GOLD analysis project Ga0213872, IMG submission 160071) | Rhizosphere microbial communities from Vellozia epidendroides in rupestrian grasslands, the National Park of Serra do Cipo, Brazil - RX_R2 | ecosystem: Host-associated > Plants > Roots >...
AACTTCAGATACTGCCCCTGGGACTGTTTCGCGCTTTTCTGCGCGTCCAGCAGATTGACTACGGCTTCTTAAGCGCACTTGCGATCCTCTACATGTTACCGGCCGTGATCGCGTTCGGATTTGCTCGCCGCTACTTCGTCCAGACGTTCTCGGGCGGCGTCAAAGCTTGATGCGGGTGTTTACCGTGGTGGAATTGCCATGAGCCGCGCGCTGGCGCTGGAGGGCTACGCTCCCGTCGTAGCCGCCGCCGCTGCTAAAGAAACGCTCACCCTTAAAGTGTTTGGCCGTCCGAAAATCGCTATTCCGAACTCGCTTTTTGCGCCGCCGTTGCTTATCCAATTCGCAGTGGTTCAGTCGACCGTATGCGACATCTGACTTTCATTTGTCATGCACGCGAAGATCGCGAGTACCTGGACAGACTCTTAATTCATTTAAAGCCCTTTGAGCGTAATTCCACCGTTGAAGTGTGGAGTGACGACAAAGTACAAACGGGGGATGATTGGCGAAAGGAGATAACCGAAGCTTTAGCGAAAGCGCAAGCGGCGGTCCTATTAGTGACGCCTGATTTTTTAGCCTCCGAATTCATCTACAAGAACGAATTGCCGCCGTTACTTAAAGCCGCCAAAAAAGAGGGATTGCGAGTACTTTGGGTCCGGATCATCGATAGTTTGTACACGGAGACGGCAATAGCGAAATATCAGGCCGTTGGCGACCCGGCTACACCTCTTGCTTTGTTGACTAAAGCTGAGCAAGACCGGGTCTGGGTAAAACTTTGCATTGAGCTAAAAAATGCAACATGGGGTCTTTCTATAAGGCTTGATAGGCCTAAGAGGGATGCGAAGGGGCGAAACTTCAGAATACGTGGGAAGGCAAAGTTTAGGCCACGAAAATCCAAGGATGATTCTGCAAAGGATCTCCTGTCGGCGTTGAGTAAAATGAAATTGTGCCTGGCTCCGTTCGTCTTCAACCTAGACAGCGGCTGGAGGGCTCAGGAAATACTGACGCCGAGTGCGACCGGGGCGTTCTCGGCGAAAATATCCCTGGGTGAGGAAGGTTCCGCCGATATTGGTAAGCTATTTAAGGTATCGGTTTGCGCAGTAGACTCTCATTTTTCTGGTTGGAAGGACTCTTCGGACGCACTTCCTGCCGTTCGGATTGAGTCCAACACAATAAAAGTGAAGCGAGTTGGCTAAGATCTGATCAGACGGAAACAAGTGCCTGTTCGCTGACCGCATCTCAAAGTTCTCTTCCAAAATCAAGTCGGGACCTGGTACACTCGGAACATGAACCCTAGCGGAAGCTAGCAGACAACGCTGGGCATGTTATCATCTATGTTCGTAATTTATTAATTACAAACATAGTCTGGCACGGAAGACCAAGTGTTGTTGCTGAAGTGCAGACCATTAGTGGTCGGTAAAAAACCGGGCACCCGCACGGTGATGCTCATAGAATATTTCCTCTCTTCTGTTGAGCCCGTCTTCTACAGTTAGTGGCATTTTGTTTTAGGGCGACCAAGTCCTGGAGCGGATCGTGGACGATTTTTGGTCGCCGAACTCAAAATGTAGTGCGAAGAACGCTGGTTTTTTACTTTTTGTTATTGTTTAAGCACGAAATCCGTATCTCTCCATTGTAGCGCTAAGAAGCGCACAATGTTTTTCCGAGTCAAGAATGCCGTTCCTATCAATATCTCTAGATCGTCCATAGCGTGCGTCAGGGTGAGAAGGTGCGCCAGCAGGTCTTCGGGACTCAGGGCTGGAGGTAATTCCATCACCGCTCAAGGCTCGCCGCTACAGTTTCGATCTTGAGCGGGCCGGGTTGCATCGCTTCGACGACTCAGTTGTGTTGCCAGAATTAACCAGAAAACTAAAGTTACATAGGCACAAACGTCGAACCGCGTTGTGACTTGGATCGGCGAGCGTAGGATTGTTTCGTTTGCAAGATAGTCGCACTTTCGTGTCGTCACCCCCAGACGGGCTTGACGCAAAACTCCAACGATATTACCCATTCGGGTTATATTCGACTTATGTGCTGTAATTAACGACACTTTTGTGTTCTTTTGTTTCTTGTTAATATTAGTAAGAACTCTCTTCGTCCGATCTCCTTCTCCATCCTACACCGTTTGTCTTAGGCGTCGCTCGAGGAAATACCTACGCTATTAATGGGAAAGATTTTCAAATACTCACAATTAAAACTCCGGAGGATCGAATCATGCCAAAATTACAAGTAAAGCACGAGTCCCCGACCTTACCCCTTCCCCCGCCACGGGAACGCAAGCATTTCCTCGAGTTGCTGCTGACCAACCCGAATTACTTCGGGAATCTGGCGGACAGCCCCCTGAACCCAGTGCAGGAAATCAGCGGCAACATCAGTTACGAGGAATTGAAGTGCCTGGGCTACAACCCGCAACTCAGCCGTTTGGAAGGAGTCGTCTGGATCAAGCAGCCGGGCGGCTATAACGGAGGGATCTGTACCAACGGCTCGCTGGAATATGTGAGTTTTTACCTCTCGTACGATAATGGGGCGACCTGGCTCGCTCAGGGGACGACCAGTTTTCAGGTTTTCGACGTACCGGGTCCGCATCCGTTAGAGTACGCTGTTAGCCTGAATATCACGCCTGACGAGAAGTTCTGTTTCATTGCGAACCTGCCGCTGGTCAGAGCAATACTTTCCTGGAATACGCCACCCATCGGACCGGGTACTGTTCCGGTATGGGGAAACGTGCTGGAAACACGGATCCAGATCGCGGGATTTACGCTGGAAGTAGAATTACCGAATCTGTTGGAGGCTGCGGATGTCAAGCTTTCGCCCGAGCTAGTCGGTCAGATCGCGGAGACGGCGACCGTCAAGTTACAGGCCCCCAAACCCCTTAGTGCGGCGGAACTCAAGAATCATTACGCGGAGACAAAAGTTCCGACGCATCGTTTTCTGCACAATACGATTAACAAGGCGGTCAAAAATCCGGCGACGCTGGCGGCCTCGAGCGCGTACCTGAATGGACTCGGGATTGACTTGGCAGCGGCGGTTAAAGCGCTGGAGACTACGAACGGCAACACAGACTTCGAACAACTCAATTGTATCGGCCTTGACCAGGGTAGCGGTTCTCCGGATGCGCTAGTGGGGACGCTCGTGATCAAACTGCCCACGGGCTACCTCGGTGGTCCGTGCTCGACGGGCAGCCAGGAATACGTTGCATTCTGGATCGACTGGGGGACAGGCTGGCAGTGGGTTGGTACCCCGTCGGTCAACGTTTACGACATTGCGAGTATACCGGCCGAAGGTCTGAGCTACGCCGTATATCTACCGGTAGACCTTAACACCCATCGCAAACCCTGCACCGAGGGGCCAGTCACGGCAAACGTGCGTGCGATTTTGTCATGGGACACACCGCCGCCGCCTTCGGATCCCGACTACGTTCCGGTGTGGGGAAATCGACTCGAAACACTGATTTTGGTGGATCCGGGCGTAACCGTGCAGCCGGGGGATTTCACGCCTTATCTGACGTCGATCTGTGACGTGGCGACGTGTGATATCGATCAGACGTCGGGCTGGGCTCACCCAGGTGCAGGCGATAATCCGTTCGGCGCTTCGGTTTCGATCTTCGGCTACATCCCGGGTGCGCCGTCGTTCAACAGTCCGTTGCCACCGCTGCCTCGGTACCAGATTACGGTCCAGGAAATCGATACCTCGACAAACACGCTGCTGGGTAGCCCGCAGATCGTTACGGATACATTCGGCATCACGATCGATCAACAAATTGGCGGCGGGCCGGTCACCAGCACTAACCAGACGCAGAACGCGATAGGCGGTTATTTCACCTATCAGGATACGAATCCGAGTCCCGCGGGCTGGCGGATAATTTCGCCGCAGGGCCTTCTCGGGGTCTGGAATTCGGCCGGCAAAACCGGAACCTGGCAGATCAGTGTCACGGCCTTCGATGCGACATTGACGACGAGCTTTCCGGCCGGGACGGTGAACTGCACACTCGACGGAACAACGCGCCAAGGCGTTGTGATCGATCTCGATCAGGCGCCTCCGGTCCCTGATCTACAGATCACGGGGTATATTCCCGGCGGCGTCGGACCGATCCAAACGGCTCAGGAATGCCAGACCTTCACCGTCGGCGACATCATCGTTGGGACTTACAGCGTAAGCGATCCACATCTCGGAGGCTTTAGCCTGGAGGCGGAACCAACCCCGTCGCCAACCACGGGATTCACCGTGGACGGTGTAGCAAGCAATGGGGAGTCGTATCCAGCGATACCGGTTACGACCACCACGAAATCCGGCACGTGGACCTACAAGACCGCCGGACTCCCACCATGCGGATACACAATCCAGCTATTCTCGAACGACCGCACGATCGTGGACTGCGTGACTAACTGGGAGGACAACAGCAAATTCCAAGGCTTTTGTCTAGTGGCCCCTAATTGACGGTGGTCTAAAAGCGGTGAACGACCTTTATCGCCTGCTGCTCGGAGTGTTATGCGTTTGGCGGATCACGCATCTTTTCCAGGCCGAAGACGGGCCCGGGGACGTGATCGTTCGCATACGACGGGTGGCAGGCGAAGGGTTATTGGGGAGGCTGCTCGATTGTTTCTACTGTCTGAGCCTTTGGGTGGCGATGCCGGTGGCTTGGGTAGTCGGGCGTGGACTTCTGGAACGCGCGTTGATGTGGCTGGCCTTTTCAGGGGGAGCCTGCCTGCTGGAACGCCGCACTGGCGATTCAGTCACAATGAGCCCGTCAACTCGCCGGGCTGAATACGAAGAAGATCAGGAGAGATAAATTATGGCTTGTTGTGGTCAGAGGCGGGCAATGGTGGGGAGTGGCGGACTAACGGCCGAAAGCCCTCGGCACAAACGGCTGGGCTCGAACTTCGCACTCTATGAGTACGTTGGGAGCACGGCGATGACGGTAACGGGGTCGATCAGCGGCTTGAAATACCGATTCGGACAGCCGGGCGCGAAGGTTCAGGTCGATCGGCGCGACATCCTGTCGATGGTGGGGCTACCGAATCTGCGGCGAGTAGCCGGCTAGGAGCACGTCTGATACGGTTCAGAAATTCGCACTACTGGCATGTCGATGGGGCTTCGGCATCATAGCTATCTCGCTGCCCTGATTGGGCTTGTGTCTGCGATTGATGATGAAGACTTTCTGGGCAAGCGGGATTGACGGAGATAGCTGTCTCATCGGGGTAGCGTCCCACGAAAGGCCACTGCGCCGGTGAATTCGTCGGTCCAGGTCTTATCCCAAAGCGACGGAAACGACAGCGCCTTGTAGGGGTGGCAGGCGATCACCGCTTCGTCGAGCTCCACGCCGAGCCCTGGCCGCTCCGGCAGAGCGAGCGCGCCGTGTTCGAGCGGATTCCATCCGCCGACGAGATCATTGCGCCAGTCGACGTCGAATTCGGCAAAAGACTCCTGCAGGCGCATGTTGGGGGTCGCGTAGGCGAAGTGGATCGCGGCTGCGAACGCGACCGGGCCGATCGAGCAGTGCGGCGAGACGCCGATGTCCTGGACCGCCGCGAAAGCGGCAATCTTCTTCGCTGCCGCCAGACCGCCACAATGCGCGATATCCATTTGCACGACATCGCACGCCCGCATCGTGATCATCCGCGCGAAATCAGCAAGGGTGTAGAGGCGCTCGCCGGCTGAGATCGGGTGCTGCACGGCGGCTTTCACGTCCTTGAGGAGATCAAGGTTCTCGGGCGCCACCGGCTCCTCGCACCAGACGATGTTGTGGGATGCGAGGCGGCGGATGAAGCGGATGGCTTCACTGGCGGCGAGCCGTCCGTGGATTTCGATCATCAACCCGACCTTCGGTCCGACCGCGCGCGCGACGGCGTCGATGATCTCGATTGCCGCATGCTCCTCCTCGCCGTCAAGCGTCTTCCAGGCGGTCGTGAACGGGTCGAACTTGAGCGCGTTGTACCCGCGCGCCGCGACGGCTGCCGCGCGAGCGGCGAATTCAGCGGGCGTGCGGCAGCCGCCGTACCAGCCGTTGGCATAGGCATGCACGGTCTCGCGGGCGCGTCCGCCGATGAGGCGGTAGACCGGCTGGCCGCAAGCTTTGCCGATCAGGTCCCACATGGCGATCTCGGCGCCGCTGATCGCCGTCATCACTGTCGCGCCGCCCTGGTATTGGTCGCGGACCATACCGCCGACGACGTCCTCGATGTCGAACGGATCGCGGCCCACCACGCGGGCGGCGACCCATTCATTGAGGAGGACTTCGACGGCACGCTCCTGCCATTCGAGCGACGCCTCGCCGATGCCGGCGAGCCCCGTATCGGTGACGAGCCGCACGAAGAGGTAGTTACGCAGGCCGGCGTTGGCGAGAAAGGTTTCAAGCCGCGTGATCTTCATGACGTCAATATTTCTCCCTTCGCCGCTTCGTCCGGAACGATCATGCGTGCCTCCGCTCCTGCGGCAGCAGGCCTGCCGTCGATCGCAAAACGAGCGCGGCGAGAATCGTGCCGCCCTTGATCACGAAGAAGCCGGCATCGGTCATCTGAAGCCCGGAGAGGCCGTTGTTCATCACCGCCAGGAAGGCGACGCCGATCGCGGTGTCGCGCAGCCGCCCCTCGCCGCCGCGAAACGAGGCGCCACCGATCACGACGGCGGCGATCGCATCGAGCTCCAGGCCGAAGCCGGCGGTCGGTGCCGCAGCGCCGAGCCGGCCAAGCATCACCACCATGCCGGCAGCCGTGAAACATCCCATGATGAGAAGGATCAGGAAGCGCGTCGCCCCGTCGTCGACACCCGCCTGACGCAGCGTGCGCGGGTCGTTGCCGAGCGAATAGAGCCGCATTCCGATCGGCAGGCGCGTCAGTACCAGCCAGCCGAGCACGAAGGCGACAAGCACCAGCGCCACGGCGGGTGTGAAGCCGGCGAAAATGGGGGTGTTCATGAATTTGACAAAGCCGGCATCGAACGGAATCGTGTGCGCGCCTGTCAGCGATACGGAGAGGCCACGGGCCCAGATCCAGGCGGCGAGCGTCACGATCAACGGTTCGAGCCTCAGGCGGCCGACAAGGAGGCCGTTGAGGCCATAGACGATCAGGCAGGCGAGGACACCGGCAAGCAGCGCAGCGGGCGCAGCGAATCCCGCCTGCAGGGTGAGCGCTGCAACGACCGCGCCAAGGGCCACGACGGAACCCGGCGAAATGTCAACGCAGCGCGAGACGATGCCGATCAGCGCGCCAACCGCGACGATGGCAAAGGCGGTGTTCTGCTCGATCAGGGCGATGAGATTGGGAAGCGTCGCGAAGCGGGGATTGATGATTGCAAAGAGCGCAACGAGCAGGATGGTTGCGACGGCGATCGCATTGCGCCCGAGGGACCGTGCGAGGCTGCCGCCCGTCGTGCCGAAAGCTTGGATGCCGACCGAGACCTCGTTGGCGCCGTGCCTCTGAGCCAGCCGGCCGATGACCATGGCTGCGAGCAGCAACAGGCCGGTCGCGGTGGTCTGCCAGGTAGCCGCAATGCCGCGGATCGTCATGTAGTTGAAGACCATCGTTACGATGAGCGCGCCGACCACGGTCTCGCTGATCTTCACGCGGCCGGCCGGCAGGCCGCCCGCGCCGAGCGCCACGACGGCAATCGCGAAGAATTCCTGGCCGATGCCGATCGAGGGGCTGACCACTCCGGTCCGAGCGCCGGCCACAATGCCGCCGACGCCGGCGAGCGCTCCACAGGCGATATAGGCGGCGCCGCGCAGCCGACGGATCGGCAGGCCGCAGAGCCGGGCTGCGAGCGGGTTGTCGCCGACGGCGTAGAGGCGCCGACCGTAGACGGTCCGGCGTAATGCCACCCAGGCAATGATCGCCAAGGCCACGGCGAGCAGCGCATCGATCGGCATGCCTGCGATGCGCGTCAACGCCAGCGCATTGAAGGCCGGCGCATCGATGTTGATCCAGGAATGATAGGCGCCAAGCGCCAGCAGCGCGAGGCCGCGAACGGCGATCATGGTGCCGAGCGTCACGACGACGGGGCTCATCCCCAGACCTTCGGTGAGCACAGCGTTGATGGTGCCGACACTGGCGCCGATGGAGATCGCCGCCAACATTGCGAGCGCGTCCGGGACCTGCGCTTGGAGCGCAATGCCAGCAGTTGTCGCTGAGGCGATGACGACGGATCCGACGGAGAGGTCGATTCCGCCGATCAGCACGACCAGCGCCATGCCGATCCCGAGGATCAGGGTCGGCGCGGCCTGGCGCAGGATGTTTTCAGCGTTGGCGGCGGTCGGGAAAACGCTCGATGTCGCGGCGAAGCCGGCAAACAGGAGAACACCGGCGGCGACCATCGGCGCCTCGCGCAGAACCCCGAGGAGTCCCGCAGCCGCGGCGGCAAAGGCAGCGCCGACGCGGTGCGGACCAGCCGAGGTTTCGGACGGATGGGCGGGCGGATTCATCCTGCCCCCTGGATCATCAGATTGAGGCCTTCCTCGTCGGTTTCGGACGGCGTCGTCGCCGCGGCGATCAAGCCCTCGCGAATGATGAGAATGCGGTCGGCAATGGCCAGAACCTCGGCAATCTCCGAGGAGACGACGACCAGCGCCTTGCCGGCGGCAGCGAGGGCATCGAGCCTACGGTAGATCTCGCCTCGCGCCGCGACGTCGACGCCATGCGTCGGCTCTATGAGGACAAAGGCCATGGCGGCTGCGAGATGCCAGCGGGCGATCAGCGCCTTCTGCTGGTTGCCGCCGCTTAGCGACCGCATCGGCGTTTCAAGGGAGCCGGCAACCACGCCGAATTGCCGCACCGATTCCGCAACGGCGGTGCGCTCGGCCGTCCGGTCGACGAATAGGCCGCCGGCCCGCCGGTGGCCGAGCGACGGCAGTGCAATGTTCTCCCGTAACGTGAGATTTGGCAGAATGCCTTCCCTCTTGCGTTCGTCGCTGACGAGGCAGATGCCCGCCGCGCGGCCGTCGGAGGGATGGCGCAGAACCACCTTCCGGCCGCCGATTACTATCGAGCCGGCGTCGGGCTGCAGGTCGCCGCCGAGAAGGCGGGCAATCTCGTTCTGCCCGGCACCGAGCAGGCCTGTCAGTGCCAGGATCTCGCCCTCGGCGACCGAGAAGCTGACGTCTTTCACTTTTTCGCTATAGCGAAGCCCCTCCGCCGCGATCATCGGCGTCCGGCGGTTGGCGGCCGGCCGAGCGCGCGCAAAGACCTCGCTGCGGCCGCCGACTATTGCTTCGGTCAGGTCGGCCTCCTTCCAGCCGGCAAGCTCAGCGGTCGTTACCACGCGGCCGTTGCGCAGCACCGTCGCCCGGTCACAAAGGTCGAGGATCTCGCGGAAACGGTGCGAGACATAGACGATCGACATGCCTTCGCCGCTCAATCTCCGCAGGATGGCGAACAGGCGCTCGACCTCTCGGCCGCCTAGCGCGGCCGTCGGCTCGTCGAGCACCAACACGGTCGGGTCACGGGCAAGCGCCTTGGCGATTTCGACGAGCTGGCGCTCGGCCAGCGACAACAGGCCGACAGGTGTGTCGTCGGCCGTCTCGACGCCGATCCGGGCGAGCGCCGTCCGCGCCGCGGCCCGCATCGCGCCGACGTCGAGCAGGCCGATGCGGCGCGGCTCGTGCCCCAGTGCGATATTCTGCGCCACCGTTAGGTTTGGAAGCAGGCTCAGCTCTTGGTAGACGGTGGCGATGCCTAGCTCGATGGCCTTGCGGGTGCTGTCGATGCTTGCCGGCTGGCCTGCGAGGCGGATTTCGCCGGCATCGGGGGCAAGCATCCCCGACAAGATGTTGATCATGGTCGACTTGCCGGCGCCGTTCTGGCCGACGAGCGCATGGATCTCGCCCCTTTCGAGCACGAAGGCCACCCCATCGAGTGCCAGCACGCCGGGGAATTGCTTCGTGAGGTTGCGGACTTCGAGCGCCGGGGCTGCGGAGACAGGGCTTCCGTTCACTTATAGCTCGCCACGATGTCGGTCAGCGGCTTTTCGAAAGGAAACTTCTGGATGTCGTGAACCTGGTCGTCGGCGAGCTTGAGCGCTGGCACGACATTGTCCTTGGTGATCAGGACGCCCTGGATGAGAAGCTCCTTCTGATCGGTCTTGTGGGTGGCGATCTCATAGGGCAGGTAGGCCTTCCAGAAACCCGAATATTGCGGCGCCAGCAAGACCGTGCTTTTCAAGACGCCGTCGCGCACCGCCTCGAGACCTTCCTTCGTGCCGTCCACGGACACGAGCATGATCTGCCCCTGCCGACCGCTGCGCGCGACGACCTTCGCGGCGGGCACGGTCAGGCTGTCGCTGTTGCCGTAGATCAGATCGAGAGAGGGGTAGGCGGTCATCCAGTTTTCAGTGACCGCGACCGCCTTGGTCGGATCCCAGTCGGTGGGGTCCTGCGCGACGACCTTGACGCCTGGATATCGCGCCATCACGTCGGTGAAGCCGCCGGAGCGGTCGGTATTGAGGCCTTGTCCGAGCAGGCCTTGCAGGTTAGCGACCTCGCCCTTGACCTCGCCATTTTTGGCCTTGAGCAATTGCGCGGCGTATTCGCCGACGATCTTCCCGGTATGCCGCTCGTCGAAGCCCAGCACGGCCGCGCAGCCCTCTATCTTCGAATGGAGGCCGATGATCGGCACGCCCGCAGCAGCGGCCTTCTTCATCGTAGGTCCGAAAGCGCCCGCGTCTATGAAGTTGACCGCAATGGCGTCAACACCCTCGTTGATAAGGTTCTCGACGGCCTGGATCTGCTTGTTCACGTCGCCTTCGCCGCTGGTGACGATCAAGCGGAAGTCAAAGCGGCGCGCGGCCTCCTTGGCGCCGTCGACCTCGCCCAGGTGGAACGGATTGCTGAGATCGATCTGAACGAGACCGATCTTCGGTGGATTGTCGATGGCGCCAGCAGACACCGGCCACCCAATCCCGATCAAAACCGCAACCGCCACGGCCGTCAGAAATCGCGACATGTTCTCCTCTCGTACGCTCTCCGCCGATCCTCGCGCGCGGCGAAGTTCAAAGCATGCGCTATGTTACCGATCACTCTACGTGTCGTCAATCGGAACCGCGACCTTATGTCTCAGCTCCGCGGCTAGCATCGCGAGAAGCCGAACGCCGCCCCCTTTGATTGACTTGGGGGATGGTACCGTTTACCATCAGTGGCAAAAGGCGGAGGAGACGATGGCAGAGCTCTTTGGGCAGAGATGGAGCCGGGCCGAGTTGGAGCGCCGGATCGGTCACATTTCCCAGCTCGGCGGCGTCAGGCTCCTTGCCTCGGACAATGGTCCCTCGCGCGGCGTCCGCCTCATCGAATTCCGCACCGGGACCGGCTTCATGTTCGAGATCGCGATCGACCGCGGCATGGATGTCGGCCGCGCCGAATATCGTGGCGCCTCGCTCGCCTGGATGCCGCCAACTTTGACGCCCGGCCCCTGGTATTTCGAGCAGCAGACCGAATTCGGCTGGTTGCGTACGGCGCTCGGCGGCTTCAACAACACATGCGGTCTTATCCACATCGGCAATCCAGAGACCGCCGACGTGGGCCACTACAATTTTCCCGCCCGCCCGCGGGAGCGCTACGGTGTGCACGACCGCGCGGCCATGATACCGGCGGAGCTCGTCTCGCTCGTGGAGCGCTGGGAAGGCGACGATCTGGTCATGGAGGCCGTCGGCCGCGTGACACAGGCGCAGGCGTATGGCGAAAATCTCGTGATGACGCGCACCTATCGCGCCGAACTCGGCCGCGCAGCCTTCGTCATGGAAGACGTGATTGAAAACCGCGCCTTCGTGCCGGTCGAGCACATGCTCCTCTATCATTTCAACATCGGCTTTCCGCTAGTCGATGCCGGCGCGGAGCTTATCGCCCCAGCGGCTGCGCGGCCGACGCTGCTTTTCGGTGCGGCCGATCTCGATGACCCGAGAAGCTGGTCGTCCTTCACCGCGCCGCAGGCGAACTTCACGCAGCAAACCTTCGCGCACGAGATGGCCGCGGACGCGGCCGGCCGCGTGCATGTCGCAATCGTTAATGCGCGGCTCGGGCTCGGTGTGGCGGTCAGTTATGATAAGCGCGTCATGCCTAGCTACATCGAGTGGCGCATGATGGCCGAAGGCCAATATGCGGTGGGCATCGAACCCTGTACCAACGGCTTCGGTCGCGATGCGGTGAAGGCGGCCGGCGAGCTGATCGTGCTGAAGCCTGGCGAACGGCGCGTCTATCGCACGGAGATCTCCGTTCTCGACGGAGCCGCGGCAATTGAGCACTTCCGCGGCAAAGTTGCGGCTGTTCTTCGAGACGGTTCGGTTTCGGCAGAGTTGCGCGACTGACGCCGACGGTGAAGGTCTCGATGCGGGTGATCTTCATCGTACCGATCCCGGCGGCGCTGCAAGGCCGGCGGTGATCAGGTTGGCGGTGTCAAGACCGTAGCGCTTCTGCAAAGTCGGCACGGCGCCGCATTCGATGAAGCGGTCGGGCAGGCCGATCCGGGTCAGCGGTTTCTGCACTCCGTGGTCGAACAGCGCCTCAGCGACCTGACTCGCGAGGCCGCCCTGGACGACATGGTTCTCTGCCGTCGCCAGGCGATCCACCGCGGCCGCAAAGGCGGCGACTGCCTCCGTATCGAAAGGCTTCAGCGTCGGCACATGAAGAATGCCGGTGCGGATACCTCGCTTCTCCAATGCCGC
>Ga0213872_10001941_pt1 | contig 12635 bp, 9 predicted proteins | sample VelepicomBERX_R2_FD_160071 | JGI IMG/M metagenome (GOLD analysis project Ga0213872, IMG submission 160071) | Rhizosphere microbial communities from Vellozia epidendroides in rupestrian grasslands, the National Park of Serra do Cipo, Brazil - RX_R2 | ecosystem: Host-associated > Plants > Roots >...
GGAGCCGGCGCGGCGACAGGCGCCGGCGTCGGAGCGGGTTCGGGCGCAGCCGCCGCGGCGGATGCCGGTGCCGGAGTCACGGCGGCCGGAGCCGGTTGCGCCCGGCCCAGCAGCAGATAAGCACCCCCCGCCCCCGCGGCGATGGCGGTCAGCGCCAGGCCGGCGGCGGCGGCGCTGCGCCAGCCGGGCCGCCAAGTAGGGATGGACATGGTAGAACCGGTCACCAGGCTTGCGCTGTCGTCGATGGCGGATTGGGCATGCGCTTTCTGCACCGTCGGCGATCCGTCGGAGAAGGCCACCACCAGGCTCTTGTCGGCCAGGATGTTGACCACGCGCGGGATGCCGCCGCTGCGCCGCGCGATCAGCTCCAGCGCGGCATCGGAATAGAGGTCGTAGGTGATCCCCGGCTGGCGCGACACCTGGATGCGGTGCGCGACATAGCGCTTCGCTTCGCCGACGCTGAGCGGCTGGGTGTTGAACGAGAAGACGATGCGCTGATTGATCTGGCGCAGCGACGGATCGGACAGCAAGTCATCGAGCTCGGTCTGGCCGAACAGCACGATCTGCAGAAGCTTGCTGCGCTCGGTCTCGAGGTTGGAGATCAGCCGGATCGCCTCCAGACCCTGCGGGCCGAGATGCTGGGCCTCGTCCACCACCACCACCGCCAGCTTGCCCTCTTCGTGGGTTTCGAGCAGAAAGCGGTTCAACGCGGCGAAGGGCGGCCCGTCCTGGTTCGGATCGGACTCGATGCCGAACTCGTCGCACACCATGCGAACGATCGTCTTGGCGTCGGCCTGCGGCGCATTGATATAGGCGACCCGCTCGCTGGCCTCGAGCTTGTGCATCAAAAGCCGGCACAGCAGCGTCTTGCCGGTGCCCACCTCGCCCACCACCTTGACGATCCCGCTCTCGCGATGCAGCGCGAAATCCAGCGAGGCCACGATGTTGGCGGTCTCCTGGGTGGGATAGTAATAATCGATGTTCGGCGTCAGGGTGAACGGATGCTCCTTGAGGCCGAAATGCGCGAGATAGGGCACGCTCTATCTCCTCTCGAGATAGGCCAGCCGTCGCCGGATCTGCTCGATCGGCAAAGGCAGGCCTGTCGCGTTGCCGGACAAGAGATCCAGCGCCGCGCGATAGGACACCGCGGCGTCTTCGGCCATGCCGGCGCGATCCTGCAGGATGGCGAGGTTGAGCCGATACAGCCCATTGCCGGGCGACAGCTGCACCGCATGGCCCATCGCCTCGAGGGCGGCGGGCATGTTGCCGGCCGCAGCCTGCTGCGCGCCGATCTCGGCCTCGACCGGGCTGAAGCCAGGATTGGCCTGACGCAACGCCTGCAGGTCGGTCAAAGCGCGCTCGGGCGCCTGGGCCGCCGTCAGGGTGGTTACGTTGGTCAGGGCCTCGCGGTTGTTGGGGTCGACCGCCAGCACCGTATTGTAGGCCTTCCTGGCATCCGCCAGCCGCCCCAGCTTCTGCAGAGCGGTTGCCTTGCCCAGCAGCAAGGCGGCGCTGCGCGGTTCCGCCGCCAGCGCCTTGTCGTAATTGCTCAACGCCTCTTCATAACGCCCCTGCAGCAAGGCCTCGTAGGCGGCATGGGCAGCGTCCACGCCTGCCTGAGGTGCTACGCCGACCCGGATCGCCGTCCGCCCCTCGTCATCGACCAGATCGCGCTGGCCGGCGGCGCGCGCCACGGAAACCGGCTGCGACAGCGCCGGCTCCATCTTCTGGCGGCGCAGACGGGCCAGCAAAGTGGGCAAATCCTCTTCCACCGGCATGATCGGCGCGGCGGCCTTCGGTTTGGCGACCGGCACGGAGGTGGCCGCAACCGGGACAGCAGGAGCCGTGGTCGCCGCCACGCCAGGAGGTGCTGCAACCTGCGGCTGCCCGGCGCCGGGCATGGGCGCCAGAGTCACCGCCGGCTGCTCGCTCTTGGGCAGGGCGGCCACCACGGGCGCGGCGGTATTGGAAATGGGAGGCGGGGCCGGCGCAGCGGACGGCGGGGCCGGAGTCGTTTCGGGAGCCGGCGTTGCCGGAGCGGCGGCCTGGGGCGCCGTTGCGACTTGCGGAGCGGCCGGAGCCGGAGCGCCGGGCAAACGAGGACGCGGCTTGGGCGCCGCGGCGCGCGGCGCCGGCGTATCGTCGCCGGCGATGAAGAACAGATAGCTCCCTCCGGCGGCGCCGATGCACAGCGCCCCCAGCAGCATCAGCATTCGTTTGTTGCCGCCCCGGCTGGCGCCACGACCGAGAATGGATGGCTGCCCGACCGGCGCCCCGCCTCCGGCCGCCGCTTCCCGCGTCTTGGCGGCCCGCGACAACGCCTTGAAAAGAACGCTCATGATTCCGCCCCTGTCGCGCCCCCCCGAGTCAGTGGTGCGATATCTGCAGTTTGAACACTTCCGGCGGATTGGCAATATTCTTCATCGGCGGCGTGCCGACGCTCTGGAATCCCGCCTCTACCTTGTTCTTCACATGATTGTAGACGTCGATGGAAATCGAGATGCCGCCGGGATCGGTAATCGATTCCAGACGCGCCGCTATATTGACGCCTTCGCCGAACACATCCTTGCCGGTGACGATCACCTCGCCGCGATGGATGCCGATGCGCACCAGCAAATGGTCGTTGGTCGGGCGCGGCTTGTTGAAGTCGTACAGCCCTTTCTGCATGGCGATGCCGCACTTCACCGCGTCGATCGGATGCTGGAACGTCACCATGAAGGCGTCGCCGATCGTCTTGATCTCCTTGCCGCGATGGGTGGTGATCGCCTTGCGCATGATGAGATTGTGCTCTTTCAGCAGCTCCCAGGTCGCCTTCTCGTCCTTCTCCATCCGGGCCGAATAACCCTTGATGTCGGTCATCATGATGACGATCTGCTGCTTCTCTTCCTTGTCGTTGCGCTTGACGTCGAACGCCTCGCGCGCGGCGCCGCCCGCGGCCGCCGGCGCGCTCGTCGCCGCAACCTCGCCGCCGCCCCGGCGCAGCACCTTGCGCAGCAGCCAGCCGACGATGGTGATTTCCCACCAGGTGCCGACGAAAATGATGCCGAGCACGATGTAACCGGCGATCGGATCATCGGGAAACAGCAGGCGATACTCTTCGCGGATCGAGATTTCGTAATAGAGCCCGGCGTAAATCGCCGTACGCAGCAGCCAGCCCAGCACGCCGCCAAGGAAAATGCGAAGCAGGAGAATGAACAGGACGATGCCGCCGGCGATCGCCGCAGTCTTCGGCTCGTAGAAATATTGAACTGTGTCCCACGCGGCCTGCCCGTATTCCGGCGCCGCCTGAAGATAAGGGAGCACGGTGTCGATGACACCTCGCAGCATATCCCCCATCGACTACCCCCTTGCCTCAATCCCCCGCGCTTTATACCGCCAAGTCCATAAAATGTCATTAAAAGGCAAGGGAATGGCTAGAAGAACTCGGCGGCCAGACTAGCGGCAATGCTCCACATGCAAATACCGATCAAGGCTTCGAGAATACGCCACGAAATCGGCTTGGACAGGATCGGCCGCAGAAAGGCCGCGCCATAGCCGAGACCAAAGAAAAACACCCACGAGGCGGCCATCGAACCGGCCACGAACTCGGCCTGGTGACCCGGATATTGCTGGCCGATCGAGCCGATCAGCAGCACCGTGTCGAGATAGACATGCGGGTTCAGCCACGTCATCGCGGCGCACACCGCCAGAGTCTTCCCCAATCCCTGCGCCTCGCCCTGGCCCGGCATCAGCGTCTCGCCATCCTGCAGCGCGCGGCGGAAACTCTTGAAACCGTACCAGGCCAGGAACACCACGCCGAACGCGCGCATCCCCTGCGACAGCCAGGGCAGACCGGCCAGCACCGCGGCCAGGCCGAATACGCCGGCCAGCATCAGCACGCCGTCCGACAGGGCGCACAGCAGGCAGACGAAGAAGACATGCTCGCGCCGCAGGCCCTGGCGCAGAACGAAGGAATTCTGCGCGCCGATCGGCAGGATCAGCGACAGGCCCAGGGTGAAACCGGCAAGCGCTGTGCCGATCATCCCTTCATCCGCCGCGCCAACTCGGCGAATTCCTCGCTCACCCGGGCGTAGAGCTCGCGCTTGAAGGGAACGATCAGGTCCACCAGCCGCTCGAACTCGACCCAGCGCCATTCGGCGAATTCCGGATGCTCGGTGTCGATGCGGATGTCGGAATCCTGTCCGGTGAAGCGCAGGGCGAACCATTTCTGCTTCTGCCCGCGATAGCGCCCCTTCCAGACCTTGCCGACCAGCTCGGACGGCAGATCGTAGGTCAGCCAGCCGGCCGTCTCGCCGACGATTTCGGCGCGAGCAGTGCCGATTTCCTCTTCCAGCTCGCGCAGCGCCGCCTGTTCCGGCGTCTCGCCCTCGTCGATGCCGCCCTGCGGCATCTGCCAGGCATCGTTTTTCTCGTCGATGCGACGGCCAACCCAGACCAGACCCTGGGAATTGAACAGCACCAATCCTACGCCGGATCGGTAAGGCAGCGCGGAATGATCGGTCATGTCTCGGGGCGAACCAGCGCGCTGACCGGCACCAAAGTGACGTTCTTTTCCGGGAAGCTGGCGATGAAGGCCAGCAGGCGCTCGAAGCTGACCGGCCGCGCCGAGACATAGACGACGGCGCCGCCGTCGCGCTGGGCCGCCGCCAGGGCGCGGGCCAGCTTGTTGTCGATGGCGCTGCGGAACGGCGTTTCGTCGGCGACGATGGTCACCTGGGCCGCCGCCGGCATCGCCTTGTCGTCGATGCCGACCAGCCCGTCGCCGACCATCAGCAAGCCGCGATCCTTCAGCTCGCCCAGCATCAGCGGCCAGCTTTCCGTGGCAGTGACCGGCGAGCGCAGGGGTGCGGCCAGGCCGACATAGCCGCCCGCCTTGCCCAGCACCATGTCGAGATGGCCCAGCGCCTCGCCCGGCGAATGGCTTTGCAGCACCGCCAGCGGGCCGGCGTCATGGGCGGGGAAATTGACCGGTTCGAGCGGCAGATCGAGCAGAACCTCGTGGCCGTTGTCGCGCGCCTTCTTCAGCTGTTCGTTCAGGCCGTTGGCATAGGGGCTGAAGGACAGGCTGATGTCGGAGGGCAGCTTGCCGATGGCGGCGGCGGTGCTTTCACCCGACAAACCCAGTTGGGTGACCACCACGGCGATCTTGGCGCCCGGCTTGGTCTGCGCACCCGACAACGGATGGGCATAGGCGCGCCAAGCCTCCTTGCCGCCGGCGCGGATCGGCAGCGAGCCGCCGCCGCCCTGGCGCAGAAGATCGGGTAGAGGCGCCGGCGCCAGCGGCCTGGCCGGTTCCTTGGGCGTCGGCAATTGCGCGAAAGAAGGCGGAGCCAGCGATTCGCCGGCGGGCGGAATGACCGGCTCGTCGAGCGCCGGCGGCGGCGGGGGCGCGACGAAGCTCGACGACGGCGCCGAGACAGAAGCCACCTGCTTGGGCGCTTCCTTCGGTGCGGCGGCCGGCGCGGGAGCGGGTTTCTCCGGTTCGGCCGGAGCCGTGCTGGGCAACGTGATTTGCGGAGGTGCGGTCTTTTCCTCGGGAGCGGGAGCGGCCGGGGCGACGGGCGGGTTCACCGGGGCCGGCATCTGGCCACCCGCCTGCGCCACCCGCCGAGTCGGCGCCGGAGCGCCGTTCGGCGGTGTCATCAGGGCGTCGCCGGGGATCTCGCCTTCGGACAAAGCGGGCATCGGCAAAACGATGCGGGCGCCATGGCTGACGCGATCGGCCATGCCGGACGGGGTTTCGCCGGTCACCATGTACCAGCCGCCGAATCCCACCGCGACCAGGGTGAAGGGAACCAGCACCCCATAGATGATCAGGCTGCCCACCCCGATCCGGCGTTCCCCGGCGGGCGGCAGCAGTCTGTCGTCGGTGGAGAAGGCGAGCCTCACGTCAGCGTTCCGTTTCCGGAGTCCAGGTTGTTCAAAGGGGCGATGGAAATCCGGAAACGATAAGAACACCGAGTATAATTAATAATCAAGTGATGCTCGTCATAGGAGACGCGCTCAGTTGGTCTTGGATGCCACGCCCTTGTACAGCGACAGGCCGTGCAGCAGGTCGATCGCCCGCGACAATTGATAGTCGTTGGTCGGATCGCCGAAGTGGAGGAAAGCGTCGACCGGATTCTCGGCCGGCTTGGCGTCCTTGTCGCCATCCTTGCCGTCCTTGCCGGCATCGGCCTGGGGCGAAGCCTTGTCGTCCGGCTTGGCGTCCTTGCCGTCCTTGTCCTTCTGATCCTTGTCCTTGCCGTCCTTCTTCTTCAGCGTGTCGTTCTTCAAGGCGCCCTTGAGCGCCGCCTCGGAGCGGACGCCGAAGGCCGGCTGGTCGAGCGCTTCGACCTTGGATTGCTGGACCTTGATGTCGGGCTCGATGCCCAGCGCCTGGATCGAGCGGCCCGACGGCGTGTAATAGCGCGCCGTGGTCAGGCGAATGGCGCCATAGGGCGGGAACGGCATGATGGTCTGCACCGATCCCTTGCCGAAGCTCTTGGTGCCCAAGAGGATGGCGCGGCGATGATCCTGCAGCGCACCGGCAACGATTTCCGAAGCCGAGGCCGAACCGTCATTGATCAGCACCACCATCGGCAGGCCATCGGTCAGGTCCTTGCCGCGCGCGTCATAGCGCTGGGTGTCCTCGGGGCGGCGCGAGCGGGTCGAGACGACCTCCTTGCCATGCTCGAGGAAGTCGGACGAGACGGCCACCGCCTGATCGAGCAATCCGCCCGGATTGTTGCGCAGATCGAGCACGATGCCCTGCAGCTTGCCGTTGGAATCCTTGCGCAGCTGGTCGAGGCTCTTTTTCAGGCCAACATCGGTCGATTCGACGAACTGGCTCAGGCGGATATAGCCGACATTGTCGACCAGCTTCGAGCGCACGGTCTGGATCTTGACCACGGCGCGGGTCAGCGTCACGTCGAACGGCGCCTGGCCTTCGCGGCGCACGGTGATCTTGATGTCGGTATTGACCGGGCCGCGCATCTTCTCGACCGCGTCGTTCAAGGTCATGCCCTGCACCGGCTCGCCGTCCAGATGGGTGATGTAGTCGTTGGGGCGGATCCCGGCGCGCGCCGCCGGGGTTTCGTCGATCGGCGAGATCACCTTGACGAAGCCGTTATCCATGGTGACTTCGATGCCCAAGCCGCCGAACTCGCCTTTGATCTGGACCTGCATGTCCTTGAAATTCTTGGCGTTCATATAGTTCGAGTGGGGATCGAGCGAGGTCAGCATGCCGTTCAGGGCCGCCTCGATCAGCTGGTCGTCGGTGACCGGCTCGACATAATCGTTGCGCACGCGCTCGAGCACGTCGCCGAAAAGGCCTAAGAGTCGATAGGTCTCGGGGCTGTTGTTGGCGGGCGCGTTCTTGGAGTCGGCGGCCAGCGCCAGGGACGAAACGGACAGGGCCAGAGAGGCGCCCAGACCGGCCGAGAGCAGAACTTTCCTAATCATCCAGAGACCTTCGTTTTGCGTGCCGTTAACCAGGGCAGCGGGTTTACGGGCTGACCGTTATGGCGCAATTCGACGTAAAGCAGGGGCTTTCCCTCTCCCGGCCCCATTACGCCGACCGGCTCGCCGGTGGTCAGATGCTGTCCGACCGTCCCGTCGATCCGGGCCATTCCGGCCAGAAGCGTATGATATCCCTCGCCGTGCTCGATGATCAAGAGCAGCCCATAGCCGCGGAATTCGCCGGCGAACACGATCTGGCCGTTATAGGGGGCGATCACCTGGGCATCGGGGCGGGTCTCGATCGAGATGCCCTTCGACTGGGTCTGGCCCTCGCCCTCCTGGCCGAAGCGCACCACCACCCGGCCGCGCGCCGGGAACGGCATCTCGCCTTCGGCTCGGCTGAACGGACGGGTGGCGCGCTCCGCCGCCTGCCGCTGATCCGCCGCCGTGCGCTCCGCTGCCCGCGCGGCATCCCGCGCCGCCGCTTCGGCCTTGGCCTCGGCGGCCTTGGCGGCTTGGGCCGCGGCCAGCTCGGCCTCCTTGGCCTTCTTCATCGCCGCCAGTTCGCGTTCCTGCTTCTCCTTGGCCGCCTTGGCGGCGGCGATTTCTGCCTCGTGCGCCGCGCGCCGCGCCTGCTCCTCGGCTTCCTTGGCGGCTTTTTGGGCGGCGATCTGCGCCTCGCGCGCGGCCTTTTCGGCGGCGGCGCGCTCGCGCGCTTCCTGTTCGCGGCGCTGCCGCTCCGCTTCCAGGCGGGTCATCAGATCGCGCAGATCGCTGGCCTCGGCGGCCATTTCCTTCAGTCGCTGCTCGGCGGCGCGGCGCTCGCCTTCGGTCTGGACCTGGACTTCTTGCTTCTGCTGATACAAGGCGGCCAAGCGCCGGTGCTCGGCGTCGAGGCGGCCGGTGGTGGCGGCGATCAGCTGCTTTTGCTTGGCGATGTCTGCCTTCACCGAGGCCAGGCTTTCGATGTCGGATTTGAGGCCCTTCACCTGGGCTTCGAGGCGCGGCACCACTTCCTTGAGCAGGATGGCGCTGCGCACCGTGTCGGCGGGCGAGGTCGGCTGGGCGATCAGCGCCTCGGTTGGCCAGAAGGCCAGGCGCTCGATCGCCGTCAGCACGCCGTTGAGCTGCTGGCGCTTGAGGTCGAGGGCCTTGGATTTGTCATGTTCGAGGCTAGTCAGATCGCCCATCTGGGCTTCCAGCTCGGACAGGCTGTCCTCGTTTTCCTGCACGCCGCGCGCCGACGCCACCATCTCGGTGCGCACCTTCTCGGCGGCTTCGGCCGCCGCCTGGGCGCGGCGCTTGATTTCCTGCTGTTCCTGCTGGCCCTTCTGAAGCTCGGCTTCCAGCTCTTTCAAGCGGGCTTCGGGCTTCGGCTGCGAGAGGGGTGCTGCGGCATCCCCTTGGCCCGCCAGGGCCAGGAGTACCGCCGCCGCCAGAAGCTTATTCGCCCGCGGCGGCACGTTTCACGGTTTCGGAGGCCAGCAGCGAGGTGCCGGTCATCGCCGCCGGCTGGGGCAGACCCATCAGCGACAGCAGAGTGGGGGCGACGTCGGCCAGACGGCCGTTGGAAATGCTGCGAACATTGTCCGGCGCATTGACCAGCACCACCGGCACGGCGCCGATTGTATGGGCGGTGTAGGGCTCGCCGGTCTCGGGATCGGTCATCATCTCGACATTGCCGTGATCGGCGGTGATCAGCATCGAGCCGCCCACCTTCACGATGGCGGCGGACAGGCGGCCAAGCGCGTTGTCGATGGTCTCGACCGCCTTGATCGCCGCCGACAGGATGCCGGTATGGCCGACCATGTCACCGTTCGCATAATTGCAGACGATCAGGTCATAGGTGCCGCTTTCGATCGCCGCCACCAGCTTGTCGGTGACCTCGGGGGCCGACATTTCCGGCTGCAGATCGTAGGTCGCGACCTTGGGGCTGGGCACCAGGATGCGGTCCTCGCCGGGATAGACCTGCTCTTCGCCGCCATTCAGGAAGAAGGTGACGTGGGCATATTTCTCGGTCTCGGCGATGCGCAGCTGGCGTAAGCCCGCCTTGGAGACCACTTCGCCCAGGATGTCGGACAGCTTTTCCGCCGGGAACAGGGCCGGGAACAGCGGGTTGAGCTGGCTGGAATATTCGGCCAGGCCGAGGCACGCCGCGTAAGCCGGCAGCGACGGGCGTTCGATGTCGGTGAAGGCCGGATCGGCCAAGGCGTGCAGGATTTCACGGGCGCGGTCGGCGCGGAAATTGCCCATCAGCAACCCGTCGCCATCCTGGACGCCGGCATAGGCGCCGATCGCCACGGGCAGCACGAATTCGTCGGTCTTGCCGGCGGCATAGGAGGCGGCGACGGCGGACAGCGCATCGGCGGCCTTCGGCCCCTTGCCGGAGCGGATGGCGTCGGCGGCCAGGGTCACGCGGTCCCAGCGCTTGTCGCGGTCCATGGCGTAATAGCGCCCGCCCACGGTGGCGATGGTGACGTCATGGCCCGCCACGTCGGCGATGAATTTCTTCAGGAAGCCTTCCGCCGAGGAGGGCGGAGTGTCGCGGCCGTCGAGGAAGGCATGCACCAGCACCGGCACGCCGGCGTCGGAAATGATCTTGGCGAGCCCGGCCAGATGATCCTGATGGGCATGCACGCCGCCCGGCGACAGCAGGCCGAGCAGATGGAAGCGCCCGCCCGCCGCCTTGACCGCGGCGATGGCGGCGGTCAGCTGCGCGTTCCTGGCCAAGGATCCGTCGGCGACCGCCTGGTCGATGCGCGGCAGATCCTGCATCACCACCCGGCCGGCGCCGAGATTCATGTGGCCGACCTCGGAATTGCCCATCTGCCCGTCCGGCAGACCCACCGCCAGGCCCGACGTTTCCAGCAGCGCGTGCGGCGCGCTTTCCAGCAAATGATGCCAGACCGGGGTCTTGGCCATCTCGATGGCGTTGTCGCGGGCGTCGTGGCGGTGGCCCCAGCCGTCGAGGATGCAGAGCAGGACGGGGCGCGGGGTGTTGGCGGGATTGGTCATCATGCGGCCTTTTATAAAACGGGCTGAAACCATTCGCTACCGAAAGGCGATGGGCGCGAAACAAAAGCACGATATCGTGCCGCCATGATGCTGAAAACCTGCGTTCTCCTGCTCAGCGTGACCTTTTTCGGTCTCCCTGCCCTGGCTCAGGATGCCGCCCCGCTGCATTTGCCGGCGGCGGCGATGACCGCGGAAGGGGCCCGACACGCGCTCGACCGCCTGACCTTCGGGCCGCGTCCCAACGAGATCCAGGCGGTACAAGGGTTGGGCGTCGATCGCTGGCTGGCGCAACAACTGAATCCCAACGCCATTCCCGAACCGCCTGCGTTGACCCAGGCCCTGGCCGCGCTGCCCAACACCAAGCGCTCGGACGCCGACCTCTACCGCCAGGAAGCCCAGCTGCGCCGCGACAAGTCCGACGACGGCAATGAGGAGCGCAAGGAATTCAACCGCGCCTTGACCCTCGACGTGATGACCGCCCATCTCGACCGCGCGCTGCTCTCCGACCGCCAATTGCAGGAAGTGCTGACCAATTTCTGGTTCAACCATTTCAACGTCTTTCTCAATAAGGGCCTCGACCATGTGTGGGTCGGCAATTACGAGAACGAGGCGATCCGGCCCTATGTGCTGGGCAATTTCCGCACGCTGCTGGAAGCCACCGCGCGCCATCCGGCCATGCTGTTCTATCTGGATAATTGGCAGAACGCGGCGCCCGGCAGTCGGGGTGCGAAGGGCAAGGAGGAAGGCCTCAACGAGAATTACGCCCGCGAGCTGATGGAGCTGCACACCCTGGGCGTCGATGGCGGCTACGGCCAGAAGGACGTCACCGAACTGGCCCGCATCCTCACCGGCTGGGGCCTGCGCACCCGGCCCGAGCGGCGGCCCTTCTTCGGCGACATGCGCAAGCCCGATTTCACCTTCGCCTACGACCCGTCGCGCCACGATTACGGCGACAAGCAGTTCCTCGGCTTCACCATCAAGGGCGAGCGCGAGGGCTGGAAAGAGGTCGAGATGGCCCTGTCGATCCTGGCCGCCCATCCCTCGACCGCCAGGCATCTCTCGTTCCAGCTGGCGCAATATTTCGTCGCCGACCAGCCGCCGCAAGCCCTGGTCGACCGCATGGCGCAAACCTGGATGAAGACGCGCGGCGATCTGACCGCGGTGATGCGCACCCTGCTGGAAAGCCCGGAATTCTGGGCGCCCGAAGCGACCGGCCAGAAATATAAGACGCCGTTTGAATATGTCGTCTCGGCCCTGCGCGCCGCCAATGTGACGCCCTCCGACCCGCAGCCTCTGTTCGGCCAGCTGCGCCAGCTCGGCCAGCCGATCTACGGCATCGAGACGCCGGACGGCTACAAGCAGGTGGAAAGCGCCTGGCTCAACCCGGATTCGATGGCGCGGCGCCTGTCCTTCGCCACCGCGCTGGGCACCGGCCATCTGGGCAAGGAAATCCTGTCCGTCGACGAGGCCGCGGTGCGCAGCACGCTGCCCAACCCCTTGTCGCCGCGGACCACCCAGGCGCTGGCCGCGTCCGATCCGCGCCTGCGCACCGCGCTGCTGCTGGGCAGCCCCGACTTCATGTACAGGTGACGCCATGAACCGCAGACAATTGCTGATTACCGCCGGGGCCGCCTTGGCCCTGCCCTTCAGCCGCTCCGGCTGGGTGCTGCGCGCCGCCGAATCCGAGATCGGGCATAAGCGCCTGGTGGTGATCTTCCTGCGCGGCGCGGTGGATGGGATGTCGGTCGTCGTGCCCTATGGCGACGACGCCTATTACGATCTGCGCCGCTCCATCGCGTTGAAGCCGCCGGGGCGCGACAGCGGGGTGCTGGATCTCGACGGCCATTTCGGCCTCAATCCGGCGCTGGCGCCGCTGATGGCGCAGTGGAAGGCGGGAACCCTGGCATTCGTCCAGGCCAGCGGCTCGCCCGATCCGACCCGGTCCCATTTCGACGCCCAACTTTACATGGAGAACGGCACGCCGGGGCGCGGCGTCACTGCCGATGGCTGGCTCAACCGGCTGCTGGCCGCCCTGCCCGGCCCGCATGGCCCAGCCCAGGCGGTCTCGTTCGGGCCGCAGATGCCCCGGATTCTGACCGGGCCGCAGCCGGTCGCCAACATCGCTCTGGGCGCCGCCGCCGAGAAACCGCTGGCGATCGACCGGCCGGGCGTCTCGGACG
>Ga0213872_10001942_pt1 | contig 12633 bp, 15 predicted proteins | sample VelepicomBERX_R2_FD_160071 | JGI IMG/M metagenome (GOLD analysis project Ga0213872, IMG submission 160071) | Rhizosphere microbial communities from Vellozia epidendroides in rupestrian grasslands, the National Park of Serra do Cipo, Brazil - RX_R2 | ecosystem: Host-associated > Plants > Roots >...
GAGTTCAGACTTAAAGCAAACTCCTGCTCACTGGACCAGTACTTTGTATTGGTCCTCGAGTTGCAGGCCGGTGGTATTTATTTTTTCCTTCAGGGTTCGATACGTCGCGGCCACTTGCTTGTCATCGAAGGTTGGTGTGCCTGCATCAGGCCCGGACTTCCAACTGCCCCAGTTTTTTTCGTAGAATGTCAGCAGTTCGTCATGCTCCGCCATGTAGTCGCGCATGAGTTCGTTCCGCTTCTTGATAGTGTTCCAGGGGAATGTTTTCAATAACTCATTCTTGATCTGTTCGGCAATGGCCTGGTTGATCTTCTGTTGAGTCAGCGCGTTTCCCAGGTCTTCGTCGGCGCTCGCGTACAACTTTTCCAAAAGGTTCTCTTTTTCTTTCATTTGTTCGATCGACGCTCGCCATTGCGCAATATCATCTTTCGATCCGTAGGTACTCGGATCAAGCCGATCGGGTTTGCGCAGATAGGTGAAACTAATGCGAAGACCGTTCTCTTCCTTTTGTATGCGCCCGAACACCTGATCTGCGGCGTTGCCGATACGCTCCCTGAGCTTCGAGACAATCTCCTCCATCTGCTCGTCACTGTATTTGGGTTTGCCGGCGCTGGGGCCAGGCTTTGCCCCAGGGCTTTGTGAGGGGGCAGCGGCTTGGTTTTGAGCTTGAAGAACTGCGGGCACAAGAGTGAAGCAGACGCAGAGAGTCAGCCGGGCGATTTGGGGAGAGACTAGGTTCATCACGAATTCAGGAGTTGCAGGAGTTCAGGAGTTCAGGAGTTCAGGAGTTCAGGAGTTCAGGAGTTCAGGATGGCGACAGCGCAGCAGTTGCAGTTATTTGCGGATCGGTGCGAGCACTTATACGAATCCGGCTTCGGGACAGCGATCCAAATATTCTGTAACTCCTGAACTCCTTCCTATTCGCTCATCGCCTTATATTCTTTTTCAATTTGTTCGCTAGTACTTAATATCTGGTCGCGGAGTCTTTTGTAGATACTTGCGGCGGAAGCTGAATTGAATTCAGGTTTGTCTGGGTCAGCGTTCGGGATCCACGAACCCCAGTTTTTATCATAGAACAACAACAGCTTGCCTTCCTCATCGATAAAGTCAGCGATCAATTTCCTCTTCTTCTCGATCTCATCCCAAGGGAAGCCGTCCATGACTAACTTCTTGAATTGCCTGATGAGTTCTTCGTTAGCGTTGGTATTTTTGAGCTCGGCATCCAAGTCTTTTCCGAGATCGGCATACAGTTGAGTGACAAGATCATGTTTCTCCTTCAGTTGCTGCAGCATGCCTTGCCATTGCGCAACCTCCTCCCTGGATGCGTAGCTGTTCGGATCGAGCCGGCTCGGTTTTTCGAAATAATTGACTCGTAGATAGAGATCGTTCTCTTCGGCCTGAATACGGTTCAATACTCTATCGGCTGCTTTTGTCATTCGTTCTAGTTGTGCTTGGCTGACCGAGGAATCCTGGCGAACAGCGCTACTGGGCTGCTTGGCGGGCGAACGCAATGCCGAACTGTCCGGGTTCGTCCGCCCTGGTGGCGTCGCAGAACCGGAGTGTTCCGCTTGAGCAAATAGCGTTCCGGAGCTGGCCAAGGCTAGAATCACCGGAAAACAACTTTTCACCAACAACGCCACTGCCACTGGCATTGGCACTCTTACTTCAGTCTGCTCCTTCACCGGCGGCGATGTAGTCCTTCTCGACATGGACAAATTCGATCAGGTTATTGAAAGGATCGCGGGCAAAAAACCGCGGCCGGAACGGAAGCGGTCGAGCATCAATAATTTTGTATCCGGCCTCAACCAATGCCTCACGCTGAACCTTAAGATCGTCAATATCGAGACAAAAATGATGTCTGGTATCGGAGGGCACCGGTTCCTCGTCCGGCACACAATGCAGTTCAACGCCACTCAAACCCGTGTCAAACCAGATCCATCCCAACGGTTTGACTACCTTTGGAACCGGCTTTTCGCGAAATCCGAGGACTCCGACATAAAATCCGCGCAACCGTGCTCCATGACCAGGCGGAAATGTAATCGTGACGTGCTGAAACTTCGGTGCGGCATTATTCATACGCAGAAATAATCGACTCAATTTTTGCGAACGCAATGCGTGAGGGGAAAACGCCGAGAACGCCGGAAGCGCCGGGAACGCCGAGAAGTGAAGGAACGGTGAACGGCGAACGGTGAACGCCTCACTGGCACTGACACAGCCCCCTTCCTTACTTCTCGGCGCTCTCGGCGTTCTCGGCGTTCCCGGCGCTCTCGGCGGTTTCCTTCAGTTGCTTGTACCTGAAGCAAGTCACTTCGTGGTCGTTTACCATGCCGACTGCTTGCATAAAAGCATACGCAACTGTCGGACCGATGAATTGAAAGCCTTGCTTTTTACATTCCTTGGCTAAGGTCTCCGATCTTGAGTCTTTTGAGGGAGCCTCACGGTAATCTTGCCAGCGATTGACTACCGGTCGGCCTTCCACGACTCGCCACAGAAAAGAATCGAGGCTCCCATATTTTTCCTGGACCCGGAGAGTGCTACGAGCGTTGGCCACCGTTGCCTCCAACTTGGCTCGGTTGCGAATGATATCCGGGTTTGAAAGAAGCTTCTCGATTTCTTTCGGACCGAACTTTGCAACCCGAACGGGGTCGAATCGGTGAAACGCGAGTCGGAATGCTTCCCGCTTCCTCAAGATCGTGATCCAACTCAGCCCGCTCTGCATACCTTCCAGCACAATCATCTCGAAGAGGCGGTTATCTTCGTGCAGGGGAACGCCCCATTCCTCATCATGATACACAAGGTAAAGAGGATCCTGGCCTGGCCATGCGCAGCGTTTAACGTTCATCACTCTTTGAAATTGCTAACCCTGCACATTGGGAGCCGGATCCTTAGAACACGCGGTTAACAAGCTCCTCGGCGCGTTCAAAGCGTTGCAGATTTTCGAGGAAGTGTTCGACGATCCGAAGCGATTCGCTGGCATAACCCCCGCCGGTATGAGGCGTGATGTAGCAGTTCGATGCGGACCAGAGTGGATGATCCGGTGGCAGTGGCTCCGGGTCGGTAACGTCGAGGTATGCGGCAGATAGATGACCGGATACGAGGCTGGTCGCCAAGGCTTCCTGGTCCGTCGTGGTACCGCGTCCGATGCTGTAGTAACGCGCACCAGGTTTGATCCGGTTAAGTCTCTCAGCATCGAAGAACCCCCGCGTTTCGTTGCTATCCGGTAGGATATTAACGACGTGATCGGCCTCAGCGAGTATATCCATGAGTTGTGCGGGCCCCACGACGCGAACCGCCGTATCCGGTTGCGGCGTGCGACGGTAGCCAATCACTCGGACTCGATAAGGTGCAAGAAGCTCGGCCAAGCGCCGTCCGATCGCCCCGTAACCAACTATAAAGATGGTCTCGTTGGCCAGTAACCGCATGTTCTCGCGCAATTCGTTCTGGGGCCAACCGCGTGCCGTTCGCTGATTCTCGTAGGAGGGATAGAGCTGCCGGGCATCGACGAGCAGCCAGGCCATGAGATGTTCCGCACACGGTTCATCGAACACGTTCGAACTGTTCGTCATGATGGCCGAATGATTTCTTAGTGCATCACGAATCTCACCTGTGTCGTAGCGCGCGTAACCGGCGCTGGAAAGATGAAGCCAACGCAACTTGCTCGATCTGATGATAGCCTCAGGATCCGGTTGGCCAAAAACAATCTCCGCCTCAAGAATGCGCGGGTCGGAAGTTCCCACATCTAGCACGTGATCCGTTTTTCCTGCGATGACGAGCCCGTGCGATAAAGTGGTGCGGACGAGCAACTCTTCAGCAGGATCGGTCAGAAACGCGTTGGTCCAGATCGTCAATGCGGTCATGGGTTATCTATAGAAAAAGATTCTGAACCCTCGAGCGTTATGCTTTTCCGTTGGACCACCGGAGGGTGACTTCGGCGATGCGTTTGCCGTAAGCTTCCGCGGTTTGAATGTCGCCCGGGACCGGCGCAGTAGGTGGAGCCACTTGAAAGCTGGCGGCCATTGCGCCAGTAAACGAACCCAGGCGGTTTATGGCCTCCGGGCTTGGCCCGTTGACCGCATGCATGTCCTCAGGCCGGTTTGCGGACGGGAACAAACCTGTGCCGACATAAATCATGCCGTGCTGCATAGCGTTGATGACCAGGCCGAGCAATGTGTTCAGTTTGTCTCCCGAAAAGCTGCTGGAGTTCGTAAACGCGCCTGCGATTTTGTCTTTCCAGGCTAGGGTGAACCATTTCGTGGCCGCCACTTCGATGAACTTCTTCATCTCCGCCGACATGTTCCCCATATACGTCGGGCAGCCGAAGATAATAGCATCGGCGTGGTCAAGCTCATCGAGGTTCGCTGATGCCTCTTCGGTAGTTCGAATATTGGCTTGGACGCCAGGAACGGATGCCGCTCCGCGGTGGACGGCCTCGGCTTGAAGCTTTGTGTGGCCGTAGCCACTGTGGTAAACGGTGTAAACAGTTGCCATAAATCCAAATTTTCGCGTCGCGATTACTTTCAGTTGGCTTTTGGTTGATTCAATTAGTTTCTGATATTCCGTTCAAATGCGGCCTTATTACTTGCCAAACTGCCGGCCGGTTCCCGACCCACTCTTTTCTCCGGCAAGGTGAAGAATGATATCGGTCTTTGAGATGCTGCCGATCAGCCGGTGGGAATTCAAATCATCCACCACGGGTAACCGCTCCGAGTTTGCTTCGGAGAATTTGTGTAAGGCCTCACTCATTCCCTGACGTGGTGAAACGCAAGGAAAATCCTCGTTCATGATATCGGCGGCGATAACAACCGATTCAAGCTCGGGCCGGTCGAGGAAGGTTTTAACATCGTGCAGGGAAACGGCCCCTAAGAGCCGCTTTTCCTTGTCAACGATGTAGATGTGTTGGAAACGATGTTGCACAAACGTCTCAGCAATCTGAGCAAAGGTAGCGCTCTTCGGTAGTGTGATCGGATCAAGGCGGACCAAATCCCGAATACTAACCTCAGCCAGTTGCTGGTTGAAGAAGGCGGCCCCTTTTCGTTCGAGTGATTCCCCATACATGAAGCGCCTCTCGAAAATGCCGCTACAATAGTAGGCTACGACGCAATTCACCATCAGGAAGGGTGCAATCGCATAATCCAGGGTGAGCTCGAATCCCATCAAAATCGCCATCAGCGGTGCGCCGGTCGTGGCCGCGATAAAGGACCCCATGCCCACAATACCGTACATCGCCGGATCGGAACGCAAGTCCGGGGCGACGTACAGAATCGTTTGACCGTATAACATCCCGATTGCTGCCCCGACAAACAAGGTTGGGGTGAAAACTCCACCGACAACGCCGGATCCGAAGGCGGCCGCGGTGGCAACCAACTTCAGCAGCAGGATTGCGAGAATCTCGTCCCAAAACCAATTCTGATGAAACAGGGAACGAAGCAGTCCCTGGCCGTTTCCGCACACGTCGGGGTTTAGTATGGCTAGCGCGCCGACAATCGCGCCGCCGACGGCGAGCTTGAGTGGTATCGGAATCTCAACTTTAGAGAAAAGGCGTTCAGCCGTTCGTAGAAATCGCAGATAGGCTGGAGCGATGAATCCTAAAACGACGCCGACACAGGACAACGGTATCATTTCCCACCGCGTGTGCAGATTAAAGCCCACCGATTTATACAGCGGACCACCGCCATGCAGGACTTGCGAGACAAACGCTGCTACGACTGAGGCCAGGATCAAGGGGCCGAGTGATTCAACGACTACGGTACCCAAAATGATTTCAGCAACAAAAAAAGAGGCTGCGATTGGGGCGTTGTAGGCGCTGGCGATGCCGGCCGCGGCTCCGCATGCCACCAGATGCCGCCGTTGCGGGATTGGAAACCTCTGAAGCCTTCCAAGCAGCGAAGCCGCGAGTGAAGAGAGCTGAACGAGCGGGCCTTCTCGACCGATCGAAGTCCCGGTACTGATCGAGAAGAGAGCGGACAAACTTTTGACGAGACTTGCACGGACAGAAATTATGCCACTCCCGACGACGATGGCTTCCATGTAATCTGTGGTCGTTTTCTGGCGGACGCTGGCGAAGAGCCGGTTCCCGAGCCAAAGAGTGAGGCCGGCAAGAAGCCCTCCCACAGTAGGCACAGCCAGTCTCTGCCACCAGGCAAGTTTAACGAAGGAGGTGATGATGCTCGATTCCGATCCAGTTGCCAGGTAGTGGATAAAGTCACTCGTTTTGCGAAAGCTCTCTGATGCAAGAGCGCCCAGTACACCGATCAAAGCGGCCCAGATAAGCGTAACCTGGCGCTCGCTCAACCGAAGACGCTCGACCACCCAGACCTTCAGTCTCAGCAGTCGGCGGAACAGCGGAGAAAGAGTCCGCTTCTGTTTGTTCTCCCCGGTCTTATCCATTCGACTGGGTTAAGGCCCCTCGGCAAAGGCCGTGAGAAAACTCGGCAAATCTTCCGCTTTCACCAGCCGATCGATCACTTGATCCTCCCGCACGTGTCGAGCCAGAAACGAAATCATCTCAAGGTAATCCGCTCCGGCATTTTTCGGAACACCGATCAAAAAAATGAGTCGCACCAGCATGTCGCTGAAGCGTATCGCCTTCGGACAGGTGGCCACAACCATGACCAACGACGAGACGCTGTTTGTCCGCGCATGCGGAAACGCGATGCCCCCTGGAAACAACGGTGGATCGCTTTGCTGCCGATCAAATGTGGCGGCGGATAGCTCCGACAAGTCCTTGACTTGAGGGTGTCCCTGCAGCGCGCCAAGCATTTTAAGGATGGCTTCGCGGTCAGATTTCGCTTCTAGATTTCCGATGAAAATCGCGGCTCGCAGCTGCTCAACCGATTTTCGACTGATCACTAAAATAACCTCCGTATCTGTCTCCCTTCTTATACCAGATACGCGGCACTGGGAAAGGGAGTTTCACGGGATGAGGAGGCAAAATCTCGAAACGACGTACCGTAGCCTGCATCGCTCACAAATCTTCAGAGATTTGTAAGCGAAGCAGGCTCAGGAATTCGCCAGCGCGTGAGTAACTTGATCGACCACCGCCTCGAGCGGATTGCGCGCATCAATAATGATTGCGTCCTTCGGTTTCTCGAGCGTAGCGAACTGGCTTTCCAGCAATTCCTTTGGAAAAAAATGGGCGGAACGATGTTGCAAGCGGCTACGAATTGTCTCTGCATCTACATCAAGGTACACGAAAGTCAGCGGCGATACATGATCTCGCAATGTGCGGCGGTATGACTCCTTAAGCGCTGAGCAAGCCAGGATGACCGATTGGCCTTCGGCCAATCGATGTTGGAGCTCGTCGTGCAGTCGATGGAGCCAGGGCACTCGATCATCGTCATTGAGCGGGATCCCGTGCTTCATCTTTTCAATATTTGCCGGCGGATGGAAGTTGTCTGCGTCGAGAAAGGCCCAATGCAGGCTTGCCGCGAGCTTCTCTCCCACTGCGGTCTTCCCGGAACCGGCTACTCCCATAAGGATGACTGCCCGAGGATAGTCGCTTGGCATAAGGAATTAAATATACTGTTTAATCTCCGCCATGTTGGCCCGGCTGACGAACATCAGTAGCATCCCGTTCAGCAGCTCAAATTTAACGTGCCAACCGTTAAATTCCTGGAAGTCGCGACCGATATCGATTGAGTCGAAGGCGTCCTGGGCGATGACAAACACGTGGAGCAGCTCTTTGCTCGGTAAAAGAAAACAAGTTAAGGACAATATGTGGCCGTTCCACCGAAGCGTTTTGCATCCGGCTGTAGGAAGGCCAAGCAAAGCGGCGGGCGGCGAGGGGATGCATGGGGCCTGCATTTCAGCCAGATAATCCTGGGTGCGGGAGAAGCTGGCTGTCATCAGATCCAATTGCGGGGCTGGAACCGCTGCGAGCATCGACAGGTTTGCCTTTCGGTATTGGTTAACCAATTGGCGGCCGGAATTGCGTCGATTTAGCATTGGAACAACGACCACCGCGCTCAACGCAATCACGGCGGCTAAGGCGAGCAGGGGCCTGATCGAAAAGCGCCGCGGCGGCGGGCGATTTTCGATCCCGGCAAGAATCGCTGAGCGCAACGTGGCCGGGGGTTCAATCCCGGACAGCTTTTCCGCAATCATGGAGTCGAAGCCCCGCTGTTCCTTGAACCAAGCCCCCAACTCAGGATCGCGCGCAGCCTGTTCGAGTGCATCACGAAAGGCCGGGTCCTGGGCGTCTGCGCCGCTCGGCCGATAGGCGTTCAGCAGGAACTTCGCGGTTTGGTTCGTGATTTCAGTACGTGGCTTCTTCATCTCTATTCAAGGGAATGATTTTGTCGCTGTTTTCCGCAATGGCGGTGGCCAAAATTGCTTTCAGGTGCTCTTTACCTCTCGATAAACGGGACATCACGGTCCCGATCGGAATATCGAGGGTTTCCGCGATTTCCTTGTACGAGAGCTCGCTCAAGTAAAATAGCTCTACTGCCGTGCGGTAAGTGGGCTCAATTCGGTCTAGCGCGTCGATCACAGCCTTTGCATCCAGGGTCCGCAAGGCATCGGCAGAAATAGAAGGAGAATCATGGATCTCAGGCCGAAATTCGACGTGGGGGTGGTTCGTTTGCGTTCGGACGATACGGAGGAACTCACGCCGGAGCGTCGTAAAAAGCCAGCATTTGACCTTCGAAATATCGCGAATCTGATAAGACCGCTGGGCGAGAATAAAAAATGTTTGCTGCGTCAAATCACCAGCTTCTGCCTCGCTCTTGGTCAGGGAGAGTGCGAACCGGTACAGAGACGCGTAAAAGCGTCCGACAATTACCTCGAGATCTAATTCGCGAGCCACAAAAATTGTTGTTTACCATTTCTGAGAGATAAAAGACGCGGATTATTCCATTGGAACCGAAAGCTGGAGCTTTCTATAAGCTCCAAAAATCCGCGCTCAGCGTATAACTGTTTTGCCGCGATTCTGGCTTGATTGTTGCGCATAGTAGGTTGCAAACTAATACAAATTCTGTTTTTTTATACGAAGTGGGTGAAATTGTGATGGTCTGTTTAGCCGGCGGATCCTTGGCCGCGCTTGTCTGGTGCGTCTGGTCAGTAGCCTATTCCCCACTTACTCAACTTAAGTTGCAGTCGCGGAGAAAACGTTGGCAGTACGAAGTCGATCTGGATGGACTGTCGTACCGGATCCGCGGGACAACCGATAATCTATGTTGGGAAGCCAAATGGGACGGACATCTGCTTAATCCTGTCTTCGAACTAACTGCTTACGAAGGTTTGACCGCGGACCATTGGGTGTTTTTGCGGCTGCGGCGGGGTAGAGAGGTTTCGATTTCCACGCTCCTTGCCCACGCTTTCACCGGCCAGGTACAGCCCGCGTGGGTAATCGGCTTATCGCAGGCGAGAGAAGTCCAGACCAATCTGCCAGAGTTTGATCGAGAATTCCTGCTGGCCGCCGCCGGGCATGGCCAGGCCCTGCAGATAAGCATCTCCCCTGAGTATCTTGCTCGTCTGAAGAATCTGCCTAAGACGATTCTGGTAGGTTTGATGATTATTTGGGGGGAGGGCAAATTGCGCGTGCGGGTCGAGGGGTTTCGCGGCGGAGCCGGGTTCGCGCCGATCGAGCAGCTTTTGGAACTAGCGCGCCAGTCATTGCAACAGCTGCATTGCCCTGCTGAAAGGGAGAGTAGCGTGGAAACCCCCTCGACATGCCAAAATATATGAAAGCGAATTCCTCCTACAGCCCCCGCGAGTATTCAGGACCGGTGTTGGACGGCCCGGAAAGGGCTCCGAGCCGCGGAATGTTATATGCCGTTGGCTTCAAAAAGGAGGACTTCCAGAAGTCAATCGTCGGCGTGGCCTCCACCTGGAGCATGGTGACTCCGTGCAACATGCATATCGACCAGTTAGCCAGGGAGGCGGCCAAAGGTATCGATGGAGCGGGCGGGAAGTCGATCATCTTCAACACAATCACGGTTTCGGACGGCATTTCGATGGGGACCGAAGGTATGAAATATTCTCTGGTCTCCCGGGAGGTGATCGCAGACTCGATTGAGACGGTTGCCGGTTGCGAGGGGTTCGATGGGTTGGTTGCGATTGGGGGTTGCGACAAAAACATGCCGGCCTGCCTGATTGCGCTGGCACGTTTGAACCGGCCGGCGGTCTTTGTTTATGGAGGAACAATCCTGCCGGGTTGCATCAACGATCGGAACCTGGACATCGTATCAATCTTTGAAGCGGTCGGCGCGCATTCGACGGGTAAGCTTTCCGATCAAGAACTGGAACAAGTGGAATCGTGTGCGATCCCAGGACCGGGTTCTTGTGGAGGAATGTACACAGCTAACACCATGGCCTCCGCGATCGAGGCCCTCGGGATGAGTTTGCCCAATAGCTCCGCCCAGGCAGCGGTTTCCAAAGAAAAGCTGGCTGATTCGGCGTCTGCCGGCGCCGCCGTGCTGGATTTGATCAAACGAGGTATTCGCCCGTCAGACATCATGACAAAGGAAGCTTTTGAGAACGCTATGACTGTCGTCATCGCGCTCGGCGGTTCTACCAATGCTGTTCTGCACCTTCTCGCGATGGCTCATGCCGCCGGCATCAAGCTGAAGCTGGATGATTGGACACGGATTGGAAAAAAGGTTCCGGTGTTGGCCGACCTCAAGCCGAGCGGCAAACATGTCATGTGGGAACTCGTTCAGATCGGCGGAATCATGCCGCTCATGAAGACGCTTCTGGAGGCAGGTCTCCTGCGTGGCGACTGCCTGACCGTGAGCGGTAAAACGCTGAACGGAAATCTCGCGGGTGTGAAACCGTACCCGAAGGGTCAGTCCATTATCCGGAGTTTCGCAGATCCGATCAAACCGGATAGCCATCTGGTCGTTCTCTATGGCAATTTGGCTCCGGAAGGAGCTGTGGCCAAGATCTCGGGCAAGGAAGGGCTCCGGTTTGAGGGAAAGGCGCGCGTATTTGAATCTGAAGAGAAAGCGCTCCGAGCTATCCTCGACGATAAAATCAAGAAAGGGGATGTGATCGTCATTCGCTATGAAGGTCCGAAAGGGGGGCCGGGAATGCGCGAGATGCTGGCTCCGACATCCGCGATCATGGGTAAAGGTCTAGGGAAAGATGTCGCTTTGATCACCGATGGAAGATTTTCTGGGGGCAGTCACGGATTTGTTATTGGGCATGTGACTCCAGAAGCGTTCACTGGTGGGCCGATAGCGATCGTCAAGAATGGTGATCCGATCGAAATTGATGGTGAGAAGAAGACGATCACGCTCAATATTTCAAAAACCGAGCTCGCGGCGCGCCTTAAGCAATGGAAACAGCCAAAGCCGCGGTACGCTAAGGGCGTACTGGCAAAGTACGCTGAGCAGGTTAGCCCGGCCTCGCTGGGTGCGGTCACTGATTAGCCTGTAGGCTGGCGCCGAAAGCGCGGACTGATCTACTGACGAGATAGCAACGCGAGGACCATAGGAATGAACAAGATTATCTTCTGGAACGCCGAGCACTTGTCGCCTCGTGCCGCTGACATAGCGGAAGATGCCGCGGGTAAACTGGATTTGAGGATCAAGGCGGCTCAGACTCACGCGACTTCGTGGATCACTAGGCAAAAACCGACCCGGGCGACGACGCGAGCGTTGACCGCGAAAATCACGAAGCCCGGACTTCGCACCGAACGCACGGAGGTCAATCTCTATATACTCCTCGAGGAGACGCGCAAAAAAGCCGAGCGCCTGAGGAACAAGCTGCAACTGTCGGAAGATCTAGTGCATTCAGCGCAACACACGTTCTTCTGCGAGGTAAATGCCGACCATCCGGACGCCCGCAGCCCTTTGGTAGGGGGCGCCGCCGCTGGCGGTGCGACGCTGTGCTACGCGCACTACCAGGGTGGCGTCAGCACCGACTTCTCGAACTGCCCGATCACGGACGGGTGGTACGTGCCGGGTGGCGCCCCCATCCCCGCGATGTCTCGCGTGCCGCGGGGCGTCGTGATCAACGGCTCACGCGGTGCAGCCGCGGGGCAGGCGGTGCGGTTCTGTTTCTGGCATGCCCCGTCGGGTAACGACGGGACGATCGTGGCGCAGATGGCCAACGGCCTCGATGCCGGCGGACATCCTTTCGTCCTGTTTGGCGATCTCAACGCGGAGCCGTCCGACTACGAGGCCAACCTCGCCGTAGGTGTGTCCATCCTCAGGCCTCCAGGCTCCACGCGAATTTCGGGTCGGATGCTCGACTATGCGGTGACCAACAGCCCTAATCTCTTCCATGGGTGCCGCCCGCTCTATACCGGTGAGAAGAACTACGAGATCAAGCAAAAGACCGGATCCGACCACATGGTGATGATATTCGAGCTCAAATAGGGTGTGGATACCGCAAAACCCGGGGCTTTTCCTTCCTGTCCTCGTTGATTTTTCCCCAAAGGGAGGTCTGCCTGATTTCGCGAAGGACTGGCGTAACCGAAACCTCAAATCTTAACCCATCCAGCCGCGTCCAATATCCTGACCTCCGCCACGCAATCAAACGCAAGCCATTGTTCCCGAATCTCCCCTGCTTCGGACAGGTCGTCGGTCATAAACTCGAGGCCGGTTGATCGGTGCGAGGATTATGCACAAGTAACTTATAAAAAGCGCCTTGTGATACAAAATGGTGGTGGTGCAGATCCTGATAGGTCTT
>Ga0213872_10001943_pt1 | contig 12629 bp, 12 predicted proteins | sample VelepicomBERX_R2_FD_160071 | JGI IMG/M metagenome (GOLD analysis project Ga0213872, IMG submission 160071) | Rhizosphere microbial communities from Vellozia epidendroides in rupestrian grasslands, the National Park of Serra do Cipo, Brazil - RX_R2 | ecosystem: Host-associated > Plants > Roots >...
CTGATATTGCTAAACAGCAAGTCACGAGGAGGACAGCGATGAGGGGATCCATAACATTCAAATTCAGCGGCGACATCGACAATTACTGCGTTCGCACCCTTAGAGAAGGCGATCTGGACAGCAAAGATCTCGAGGCCATAGTTGCGCTGCTCGGCGAAGAAATCAGACTCAAGCGGCTGATCGCATTTGGTGAAATCATACCGACCGCCTCAGATCCCACAGGTCTGGGACAGCTCCACGTTCGTTGGAGTAACTGAACAGACAGGGCTGCCGAAAGGACCGGAGCGCAAGTGAGATCTACATGTACTATCCCGTTAACATATTGTATCTCACCTTATATGTCGCGGTGCTGTCGCCGACACGAAGAATCTGGTCAACGTCGCGAGCCTGCCTCAGAATTCAGAGATCTTGCCAGAATGGAGTGCCTTCCTAGGCTCCTTGGGCCGAATTGCAGGTTGCTGGGAGTGGTGTTCACTAAATGCTGACGGCAGCCCCGCAGTCGTATTCGGTGCAGGGGTTTCCGTGTTCGATGCAACTACGAATGAAACTCAGGCTGGCGCTTCTTCGCGTGTATGTGTTTACCAACCTCTCGCCAGGTTCCTGCATCTTCCGCGGCAACTGTGTTCTGGGGTTCTCAACATGAAAATGGCGGCGACGTCTGTACCTCTAGCTCTCTTAGTGGCTTTTTCGGTCGCCCGATCTGCGACTGCGCAGACTGATAATGCTTTCCTGACGACAGACGCGGTAGTTGGGAGAATGATGCAACAGGATGCCGTCCAAAGTGCGCAGGTTGGCGGCTACACCGCAACGCGTCATTACGTTGTGCTCAATGGCGAACGCAAGGCTGAAATGCTTGTCGAGGTGAAATGTGCAAATGACGGTGCGAAGGAGTTCAACATTATGTCTGAAGAGGGCTCCAGCATCATTCGAAAGGATGTCTTGCACAAAACGCTGGCAGAGGAGACTGAAGCATCCAGGCGAAGCCCCGCCGCAAACGTAGACATCTCACCAGCCAACTATGAATTTCGACTGATGGGGAAGGATCGCGTGAATGAGCGTCCCGCATATCTGTTGGAACTCACCCCGAAGGCAAGTAACAGATTTCTCATCGACGGCAAGATCTGGGTAGACGCAGTTGATTACTCCGTCATTCGCGCTGAGGGAAGACTGGCACGAAGTCCCTCTTTCTGGGTCCGCAGCGTTCAATTCGTGCAGGCCTACCAGAAAGTCGGCCCGATGTGGCTTGCAGCTTCGACTCACGCTGTAATCGAGACCCGCGTCTTCGGTGAAGCGAAGCTAACCATTGAAACGTCGGACTACAAATTGAGTCCTACCATCGACCGCACGGCGAAGGCCGAATATCTTGCGGGGCTACGCCGATGAGAAGAGGTTATCACCTCATCGTTGCTCTAATCGGGGCTGCGCTCTTCGTCTGGGTGATCGCGCGCGTTGGCTGTCCGGCGATTCTGCACCAAGCCAGGGCCATGCGCGTTACGTTGCCCATTGTACTCAGCCTAAGCTTATGCCGTCTTCTGCTCCAAACGGCGGCGTGGTCGGGGGCTCTGAATTGTGAGGGAATATCTGCGAAGCCGGGAAGGTTGATCGGAACTCGCTTGGCATCTGAGGGCATGGGCTATCTCACTTTTTTGGGAGCTGTCCTCTCCGAGCCGCTGAAGATCAAACTCCTTCGAACGCCGCTTGAGTCCACGATCACGGCCACATTTCTTGATAACGGAATCTACTGGTGCACGTGTGTGCTCGTCGCAATTGGCGGATGCATCTGCGCAGCCGTGGGTGTCAGTCACGGCGCACATTTCGTGGCGAATGTTGCAGCCCTTGCGCTGCTCACCCTCGGCCTTGTCCTCATCGTCCGTCGCAAGCCAATTCTGTCAGAGATCGTTCGAATTGCCGGACCACGCAGTCCATCCTGGCTTATTCGTGGCGAAGCGATCGAGAAGTCCATTCGCGACTCCCGCCTTAGCCAGCCTAAACTCGTTGGCCGAATGTTCTGGACCGGTGTTGCATGCCAGGCGCTCCTTGTCGCCGAAGTTGCGGTCGTTATGTGGTCTCTTCGTTTACCGATTCATGTTGTGACAGTTCTTGCCGTCGACGGCATAACACGCGCTCTAAGGATGGTGAGCGGCTGGGTTCCGGCGCGGCTTGGCGCCGATGAAGGGGGAGCCATGTCCGCTTTTATGATGGCGGGCTTTTCCCCGGTGTCTGGTCTGGCTTTAGCGCTCACGCGACGTCTGCGAGATCTTCTTTGGGCTTTCATCGGCCTCGCATGGCTCCTTTGGACTCGACATAAGAGTGGCGACGAAAACTGTAGCAAAGATGCACTGTCACCGATTGCATAGCTCACTCTCGGAGCGAGCAACCAGGGCAAATAAGCCCCCCGGCGTACAAACCCGGTAGGTAGGGCCGCTGGCCTCGCGCCATTCCAAGCACCGTCCATATCAGTGTGTCTATCCCGGCTGGTAGGGAATTGCCGGTCAACTCAAGCTTTGTTCGCTCCGGTCGTTAATATATCCGTCAATAAGGGCGAAGGCGTTGTCAATGGCAAAAACATCCTGATCGCTGCCTGAAGCAACGCTCCGAGCCGAGGTTTAGAGACCGGAGCTCGAGCGGAAACTCATAGAATCACTTTCGGTGGAATGTTCTCCACCAACCATCAATACGGCCTCGGACTGCGGCCATGATTCTCTATTCGGACACCCAGCCTTTGCTGGGTGCGAGAGCGCCTACTCAGCATCACGGTCCGGCTTGCGCTGACCAGAATACATTTCAGGCTACTCTCGATGAGAGAACTTTCGGATACGGTGTTTGCGTGCGAAGGATCCAGTACATTCGTATAGCAAGCTTGCGCGCCGCTGCCACCTTGGCCACAGTGAAGTGTTTCTGATGGCAGCGGTGTAGATATTCTTTGCGAAATACAGGATCAAAGCGTACGGCTATATTTGCAGCTTCGACAAGAAGGAATCGGAGTAGTCGGTTTCCCTGTTTGCTGATCCCGCCTGTCCGCTGCTTGCCTCCGGACGAGTACTCGCGAGGAATCAGGCCCAGATAGCTAGCGACCTGTTTGCCACGCGGAAATCGGCGAACATCTCCAACAATCAGGACAAAAGCGAGTGCTGTTATGGCACCCACTCCCGGTTGGCTCATCAGCAGATGCACGTCAGGGTATTGCCTGGCCACCTGCGTCACCGCATCGTTCAGCTTTTCCAGTTGATCATCCAGCATCCCGAGTAAGTTGAGGAGATCTTGTCTGCGTCGGTCTGCCCATGGTTCCAGAGGTAGAGAGGCAAGCGCAGCGCGGCCTTGCTCGCTCCACAGCTTCTGTTTTTTCTGCATTCCCTGGTTCAACATCAGGTGTTGGAGTTCATTCTTGACCCGCGTGCGTATCTGTACCAGCTTGTGTCGATGAATGAGTAACTCACGATGGTCACGCATCTCCAGGCCGGGTATCCAGATGCGCGGGAACCGTCCCTCCACCAGCAGTTGCAAAATATGTTTTGCATCTCGTCGATCTGTTTTCTGCTTCCGGACATAGCTGGCCCGGATCTGAGATGCATCTCCTATCCATACTTCATGGCCGAGCTTCTGCAGTAAGCATACAAACCACTGATCGTTGCCGACTGCTTCGATCCCCACCAAGGCAGGTAACGCGACTGCTCGATAGAATCGCTCTGCTTCTCCGGTCGTGTGCATCAACTTCTGCTCTTCGATTTTGCCAGTCTCTGTGTCGAGCATGGCGACTTGCTGATAGCTAGGATGAAAATCACAGCCTACAATGATCATCCGGGCTCCTTCCTTCCCGCCGACCCTGGTCTCTAAACCAACCGCAGTCTACCGGGATGCGTTGGAGCCTTCGCCCTTATCTAATCAGCCTCTGTTGGAGTAGCGATCTCCTAGCCTGAATGGAATGCGCTGCGCCCTCGTCCTACCTAGCTCGGGTATGCCCAGCCCGTCGGTTTTCTGGGGAAGCGACTACCCGGACTCCTTCCACAGATGCAAGAAAGTCAGATGCAAAAAAGTCCGCTCGTTTTCCGCTCGGCCCCTGATACCGATGTATGAACGACAATCGAGAATTTCCACCAACTAAGGCACGCGGTGAGGGATTCCGCCTCGTGCTTCTGGGTGACACCCACGGGCTTCACCGAAACATTCAGGTGCCAATCGGCGATTTGCTGATTCATGTTGGCGATTTCACAATCTTTTCTAAGACTCAAACGGAAATCGTTGACTTCAATGCCTGGCTCGGCGACTTGCCTCACCGCCATAAGATTCTCACGCTTGGGAATCATGAGTTTTGGGCCGAAGCAGACCCCTCAAAGTGCTCCCTGCTAAGCAATGCGACCGTCCTCCTCAACGAAGCCATTGAGATTGAGGGGCTTCGAATTTGGGGTTCGCCCGTTACTCCTTTGTACGGAGGGGCGTTCGGGATGAGCTCCGCTGCCGATAGGAAGCGGCTTTATGCGGCAATCCCCGATGACACTGACATTTTGATTACGCACGGGCCACCGTACGGCATCCTCGATGTCATGCCGAACTCCGCACTGCACGCGGGCTGCCACGAGCTCTTTGACGCAGTGATGCGTGTCAAGCCCAGACTGCACGTGTTCGGTCATATCCATGGGGCACACGGGATTTTCCACACCCATAGCACTACCTTCGTGAACGCCGCCGTCCTCGGTCCACATGGTGAGGTCGAGAAGGCGCCGATCGTGCTCTGGCTGTCGCGGAGGGCAACCAAGTGAAAAGGGCTGCTCTGTATCTGCGTGTTTCCACCATTGACCAAAATCCGGAGACTCAAGGCATCGAACTCCGGCAGTTTGCCCACCAACGAGGCTATGAAATTGTGCAGGAGTACACCGATCACGGCATCAGTGGCACGAAGGCTCGCCGTCCGGCGTTAGATCAAATGTTAAGGGATGCCCACCGTCGCAAGTTTGATGCTGTCCTAGTCTGGTCAAGTGACCGGCTGGCCCGATCAACGAAACACTTCCTCCAATTCCTCGACGAGCTTAACGAGCTTGGAATTCAGTTCCTGTCTCAACGTGAAGCGATCGACACTGAAGGGGTATTGGGCAGAGCCCTGGTGACGATCATCTCGGCGATAAGCGAGCTTGAGCGTTCGCTCATTGTGGAACGGGTGCGTGCCGGTATGCGTCGCGCCAAACTCGAAGGCCGCCGCATTGGCCGCGCACCACTTGACGTTGACCGTGTGGCCCTCGTGCGCGACCGCCTCCAAGGAATGTCCCTCACCAAAACTTCGCGCAAATATGGCGTCTCCCGCGCCTCTGTGGTTCGTCTGGTGCGCGAGGCGCGGACGAGCGGCGAGTCTGTGAGCACCAGGTGAAGCTCGAATCGAGTCGAACACTTTCGGAGCATGTCTTGGCTAGGCACAGAGGAGGAAGCGTGGAGTTGAACCTTGATGATGTGGATCTGGCTGTCGTGGTGAACGTGGAGATTCTACGGCAGGTCTTGAAGACCCTGAGCCGCAACGGCAGGAAGTGGTGGATCGCATGTGAACCCGCTTACGCGCTAGAGAGCGGCTTCGTAACAGTCGGCTATGGCGATCCTGGATGTGTTGACCGCCTCAACACTGTTTATTACAAGGTTCCCATTCTCAACCAGGACCTGCCGCTCGGCGGGCCGGACAAACTGGTCGTTCTGCTCGACTCCAGCCTAGTGGTCGCGGAGCAGTGCGGCCTTTATCGCGAAGGTGACCGCGTGCTTGAGGACGAGATTGCCGACTTCGAAGACTTTTTTACGCCGATCGTGCGAGCAATGGTGCCGGTGCTGGCGGAGTACCTCGGAGTGCGGTGACAGCGACCGCTCCATAAGTGAGATCATCAACGTGCCACAGCAGCTAAGATAGCTACCTCTAAACCTTTGATCACCCACGCGAAGGCGCTATATGACTCACCATGACGAGACCTGGGTTCCAGTCAGCGACAAGCCAGAAATGTGGTGGCGTGTCGTCTGCACTTACGACGGCAAACCTGGCTGCGTTTGTGCAGCCGTAGGCAGTACAGCGGATCAGGCCAAAACGAACTTCCTGGATTCGCTCGCGTATCCTGACCTCGCTCTGATTGAAGAGATTTCCCCGATCGGCATTTGCGACGTCATCGATGTCCTAGAAGACTTGTGGGGATAACTCGTTAGCTAATCCGAGGGCCTGGTTTCCCAGGATCGCTTCGATCGAGAGTTGCACGTCAGGTCCAGTGCCCAACAATGAGCGCCAGTTTCATGCCCACATACCATTTACTCCGTGCCTGGTATAACCTCAATATCACTCTGACGAGTCCGCCTCATTTCCCACACTGCTCACCGGCGGAAACGCCCGACGGGCCAGTCGTCCCAGAAGTTCACAGATATGGCGACTCAACGAGAGTTGGTTGAGCGGCTATTTGAGGCCGCGCTGGGCCTCAAGCCCGAAGAACGCGCTGCGTTCCTTGACGGTAAGTGCGACGGCAACGCGGAGTTGCGGCAGCAAGTCGAATCCCTACTCGCCGACGCGACCTCTTCCGAAGGGCCAACTGAAGACATTTCGGGTGCACGGCAGGAATCATCTACCACCGTCATAGGCCCCTATCACTTGCTTGAGTTGATCGGTGAAGGCGGCATGGGTGAGGTCTGGCTGGCCGAGCAGAAACAGCCCGTTCGCCGCCGCGTTGCCATCAAGCTCATCAAGGCCGGGATGGACACGCGGGAGGTCGTGGCGCGTTTTGAGTCAGAGCGTCAGGCCCTCGCCCTCATGGACCACCCCACCATCGCCAAGGTCTTCGACGCAGGTTCCACACCTGAAGGTCGGCCCTACTTCGTGATGGAGTACGTGCCCGGTATCCCCATCACCAACTTCTGCGACAAACACAAGCTCACCGTGCGCCAGCGCATGGAACTCTTCATCCACGTCTGCGAAGGCGTACAGCACGCGCATCAGAAAGCCATCATCCATCGCGACCTCAAGCCCTCGAACATTCTGGTCACCGAGATAGACGGCAAGCCCATGCCGCGCATCATCGACTTTGGGGTCGCGAAAGCTACGTCACAGAAACTCACCGCTGGAACGATGTACACCCGCGTCGGCATGCTTATCGGAACCCTCGGCTACATGAGCCCTGAACAGGCAGACCCAGTCGGTGAGGACATCGACACACGTACCGACGTTTATTCGCTCGGCGCGGTCCTCTACGAATTGCTTGCCGGTGCTCTGCCGCTTGATCTCCAGATGCTGCCGTATGATCAGGCCCTGCGACGCCTTCGCGAAGAAGACGCACCTCGTCCGAGCACAAAACTGAGCACACTCGGCAGCGACTCCACCATCGCTGCGAAAAACCGAGGCTCTGATCCCCCAACGCTGATCCGGCAGCTTCGCGGCGATCCGGATGCCATCGCCCTCAAGGCGCTCGACAAAGATCGAAATCGCCGCTATGCATCAGCTTCTGGCCTGGCGGCGGATATAGGCCGCTACCTCCGCAACGAGCCTGTCATCGCACACCCGCCCAGCACCGCGTACCGCATGCAAAAATACCTCCGCCGACATCGCCTCGGAGTAGCGGTCGCCATACTAGGCATCCTGCTGCTGGTCGGCTTTGCCGTCGTCCAGTCCATCGAGCTGCGACGTATCGCCCGCGAGCGTGACCGAGCGACCCGCGAGCGCGATCGCGCAGACCGCATCACGCAATTTATGACCGGCATGTTCAAGGTCTCGGATCCAAGCGAAGCCCGCGGCAGCACAGTGACTGCCCGCGAAATTCTCGATAGAGCCTCAAGCGAGATTGGCACCGGCCTGAAGAATGATCCTCGGTTACAGGCCCAGATGATGTACACCATGGCGGAAACTTATGGAGGTCTGGGTCTCTACTCCCGCGCTCAATCTCTGCTCGAAGGTGCGTTGGAGATTCAGCGAGGTGTTCTCGGCCCTCAGAATCGAGATACCCTGCGTTCCATGAGCCTTTTGGCAGGCACCATGGCGGGACAGGGTCATTACGTCGAAGCCGAGAAGCTGATTCGCGACACAATCGAGACGCAACGCCGCATCCTTGGACCGGAACACCCAGACACACTGGTTTCGATGTCCGTACTGGCTCTCAACCTGCTGCTTGAGGGTCGTTTTGCCGATGCGGAGAAGCTGCAACGCGAGACACTCGAGATCCAGAGACGCGTTCTCGGCCCGGACAACCCGGACACTCTGGGTTCAATGAATCGCCTGACAAGTATCCTGGCGATTGAAGGCCGCGTGGCCGAAGCGGAGAAGCTGCAACGCGAAGCTCTCGAGGTCCAGACTCGTGTTCTCGGCCCAGATAATGTAGACACTTTAGGTTCAATGAACCGGCTGGGTAACTTTCTGATGCTGGAGGGGCATTACGCCGAAGCGGAGAAACTATTCCGCCAAACGCTCGACGTCCAGAGCCGAGTTCTCGGCCCGGATAATGAGGAAACTCTGATCAGCCTCGACTCTTTAGCAGGTGCCATCAGTCACCAAGGACGGTATGGCGACGCAGAAAGGCTGTTCCGCGAAGTGATCGAGAGGGCTGGCAAAGCAAACAAGCCGAGCGAAGTTGCTCCGGCTTGGTACGAATTTGCCTGCGGTGCCGCTATCGCGGGACGCCGCGACGAGGCGCTCGAGTACCTGAGCCAGGCCATCGATCACGGATATTCTGCGTTTGGATGGATGGAAGCAGATACTGACCTGAAATCCCTGCATGGCGACCACCGCTTCGACGCTCTCGTCGCCAAAGCTCGCCAGAATGCCGCAACACAGACACATTGAGCCCGACGGCTCCCCGATCTTCACCCGCGACACCGGCTACCAGGAAATCTACGCCCTGAATATCCGCTGGCCGTGATCTCTCACTCACCCTGCTCAAGCCAATCTGCCGGAAACGCTCCTGTCCAGAACCATAGACTACACTCCAAAATCAGGAGCGCCTCATGGACCCGCGTGAGTTTCGAGAGGCTGGGCATCGAGTAGTGGATCTGTTGTCCGACTACTTCGAACACATTGAGGAGAAGCGTGTCTTTCCGGACGTAGAGCCAGTGTTCCTGAATAGCCTCTTTGACGAACCTTTGCCGGGGGATTCAATTCCCGCCGAGCAGGTCTTGAACGAAATTCAGGAAAAGCTTCTTCCGTATTGCACACACGTCGGACATCCAGGCTACATGGGATTGATTACCCCTTCACCGAACCCCGTGGGCGTCGTCGCAGATTTCATCTGTTCGGCGCTCAACCAGAACATCGGTGCTTATTCGATTGGTCCTGCCGGAGTCGCGATGGAACGCAGGACGATTCGCTGGCTCAGCGACCTTATCGGTTATGGTCCGCAAGCGGGCGGCAATCTCACGAGTGGCGGCATGATGGCAAATTTCATCGGGCTGAAGCTGGCCCGCGACTGGGCTTCAGGGGATCGCGCACAGCACGTCGGCGTTCAGGATCGCTGGGCCGTATACACCTCAGAGGAGCGGCATGTTTCCGTAGATAAAGGCGTGGATGCCGTGGGCCTGGGGCGAACGGCGCTGCGGGTTCTGCTCACCGATGCAGAGTTTCGCATGAGTCTGGCTGCACTCGAAGCAGCGATCGACGACGACCGAAAGCAGGGCATTCGCCCGATGTGCATCGTTGGCATCTTCGGCACCACAAACACGGGTGCCATCGATCCGATCCGCGAATTGCCTAGGATCGCGGACCAGGAATCAATGTGGCTCCATGCCGACGCAGCATACGGCGGAGGCCTGCTGCTGTCTAACGAGCATCCGCTTCGCGACCGTGGTCTGGAGTTAGCTGACTCGGTCACTCTTGATCCCCATAAGTGGTTCTATGCACCGTTGGATGCGGGTGCATTGCTGGTCAAGCATGAAGCGCGGCTTGCTGCATCCTTCGGCATGAAGCCCTCATACCTGACTGACGAGATGGATCAAACAAAGGAGCGCTACCAATACTATATCCACGGCTTCGAGCAATCGCGGCGGTTCCGCAGCCTGAAGGTCTGGATGAGTTTTAAGCGATATGGCGCTCGGCAGATCGGTCAGTGGATCGACAACAATGTGCGACAGGCAAAGCATCTGTATTCGCTGGTCGCGAGTCATCCCGAGTTCGAAGCGGCAAGCAACCCGCCAATGTCGGCGATCTGTATTCGCTACCGTAATGCCGATTTGACCGAAGCTGACTCGAAACGGCTGCACGCGATGGTGGTAGAGAGGACTGAGAAGAGTGGCAAGTTCTGGATCTCAACCACTGAATTGAAAGGCAAGACCTGGTTCCGGATCAATCCAGTAAATTTTCGCACCCGGATTGAGCACATGGACCAACTTTTGGCTCTACTGGAAGAGGAGTGCCGCTCGGCATATAACGATGTACGTGTGACAAGCAACTGAACGCTTTCCGAGGATATGCAAGGAGGTCACTTTCCAATGGCTGTGAATGCAGAACAGAACACCGCCACATTCTTCCTAGAGTTCTCCCGAAAAAAGCTTCTAGAGCAATACTGGCCGCGACTGCGGGCCTGTGTCGAGTCCCTTTCGGACGAGCAAGTGTGGTGGCGTCCGAATGAATCCAGCAACAGCATTGGAAATCTAATTCTGCATCTGAATGGCAATGTCGGGCAGTGGCTGGTCGCATCATTCAATCGGCTGGAAGATGCCCGTGATCGGCCTGCCGAGTTCAACGCACAGGGAGGGATTTCCGGCGCTGCGCTCCTTGCGAAACTTAGTACGACCATGAATCAAGCATCAGAGGTTCTTTCCCGCCTGACTGAAGAAGATTTGCTCACGCCATTTGAAATTCAGGGTTATCACGTCACCGGCCTGGATTCCGTGTATCAGGTGGTCGAGCATTTCGGTCTTCACTACGGCCAGATTCTCTACGTCACCAAAATGCTGCGCAGCGAAGATTTAGGGGTATAAGGACATGAGCCCATGAGCCAGACGGGGCGATCATTCAACGTGACCGACCACTGAACTCCTCAGTTCACCCGGGTGAGCGTTTACACCTGTTTCGGATCAGGCGGTGATAGGTCATCATCTTCTGCTTGTTCCGATTTCGATACAGCGAGTTCGGTAATCAGCCGCGCAGCGAAGTGCCTTATCCATTCAACCTCTTCCGGAGAAAGGTCAGGCGACTGCTCCACATGCCGAAGAGCGGCAAGGAGTGCCTGTTGGACGTTCGATGACGGCTGGCCCATGCGCATGGCTGCCTTAGATGCCGCATCACGGCAGTGAGTTGGTTTCCCCTCTTGGGCTGAAGCAATGCTGAATGCTGCGCAGTAAAGCCGGGCAGTCTCAGTTGCGTACATTCTTCAGGCCACCGACTTTCAAACGCTCTCTAGTTTCCAACTAGACAACCAGCCGGAACTCCAGCGGCATCCCCGGTGTGGCATCTCTAACCACAGTTGCCGATGAGGAGTATCGAACATGAAAAAGTGTATGGCGAAGTTCGGGCTAATTGTCGGATCATTTCTGGCCCTCTGTTCCGTGACGTTTGGCCAAAACTGGGCTCCGACGGCTACGAAGACGTATCCAATGGAGAACGCCACTTTGGTGGGCTCGGCTGATCCTGCTGCACCCATGCACATCGTGATTGGCTTACAAATGCAAAATGTTGGCCAGGTTCAACCCACATTGAAGAGGATGATCACACCAGGCGATTCCCTATATGGGACATCGCTAACTGTTTCTCAATTTGTTCAACAGTTCGGGCCTTCGGCGGCGCAAGTGCAGGCAGTCACGAATTACTTGTCCAGCCAGGGGTTCACGAATATTAACGTGGAGGCAAATCAACTCCTCATCGAAGCTGATGGTAAGGCTGGTCAGGTTGAAGCCGCCTTTAACACGAGTCTCGGACTCTTTTCTTTCAACGGCCAAACGGTATTCGCGAACACCTCCGACGCGCAGGTCCCAGCGTCGTTGGGTGGTACCGTGGCTGCTGTACTCGGTCTCAACAACGTCGCGACCGTCCACTCTGATCGGAGGGCGACCACTCCTTGCACGCCACCCAACTGTCCAACGCCCGATGTCGCCAACGAAACCTACACGCCGTGGCAATACCAGATTGCCTATGATGCTGCCTATCCAGGAGCTACACCGGATGCGACGGGACTGAAGCAGAAGGTCGCGACAGGATCAAAAACCGCAATAGGCATCATTGCTGAAGGCAATCTTGGCAGAGTATCGCCGAGCAGCCCAAACACCGGCACTCCCTCCGGCTCCTCCACTGGGGTCATCCATGACCTCTACCTCTTTGAACAGGCTTATCAATTGCCAGCAGTTCCGGTGACGATTGTGCAGGCCGGTATCCCGAGCCCCGATACAAGCGGTGCGGATGAATGGGATCTCGATTCCCAAAGCTCGACTGGAATCGCTCTTCAAGTCCAACATCTCTATTTCTACGTTGCCACCTCGCTCACTGATTCCGACGTCGCGGTTGCGATTCACCGGGCGGTAACCGACAACAAAGTTAAGGCCTTCAATATGTCATTCGGGGAATGTGAGTTCTCTCCATACATCGATGGCGCGATGCTGATCGATGACATGGCCTTCGCTGAAGCGGCCTTGCAGGGCATGACTCCGTTTGCTTCATCCGACGACCAAGGTTCGGCTTGCCCTGTCGTGGGAACAAATGGTGTGCC
>Ga0213872_10001944_pt1 | contig 12624 bp, 13 predicted proteins | sample VelepicomBERX_R2_FD_160071 | JGI IMG/M metagenome (GOLD analysis project Ga0213872, IMG submission 160071) | Rhizosphere microbial communities from Vellozia epidendroides in rupestrian grasslands, the National Park of Serra do Cipo, Brazil - RX_R2 | ecosystem: Host-associated > Plants > Roots >...
AAACGCCGTCGAGCGCTACCGAACCCTTGGCGGCGACGTACTTGGCCAGCGAAGCCGGCACCTCGAAGGTCAGGCGCACCGACTCATTTTCCGGACGCAGCCCGACCAGGGTGGCGATGCCGTCGACATGGCCGGAAACGATATGCCCGCCCAGCTCGTCCCCCACTTTCAGGGCCCGTTCGAGATTGATCTTCCGCCCCGGCGCCCACTCGCCCATGGTCGTCAGATTGAGCGTCTCGGCCGAAGCCTGCACGCTGTACCAGTCGGGTCCCAGCTCGACGACCGTCAGGCAGACGCCGTTATGGGCGATCGAGGCGCCGATCTCGATGGTCTTGGTATCGTAAGAGGTGGCGATGCGGTAGAGCAAGTCGCCCTGCCCGCTGACCTCGCGCACGGTGCCGAGGTCGGTAATGATTCCCGTGAACATGAGCGCCTCAGATCTTGACTAGATGCTCGACTATATCGGTGCCGAGCTTGGCCGCGGAAAGACGCCGCCAACGCGGCGCGGCGTCCAAACTGTCGATGCCGAAGGCCACCACCGAAGGCAGCCCGTCGCCGCCGATCAGCATCGGCGCCCTGAACCAGGCCAGGCGATCCACCAATTGACGGCGCAGCAGCGCCGCGGCGAGATGGCCACCGGCTTCCACCAGCAGCCGGGTCAGGCCGCGCTTGCCCAGTTCCCGCAACGCGGCATCGAGATCGACCGTGCCTTCGGAGGTCCGGTCGATTTCGATCACATCGACGCCGCAATCGATCAAGGCCGCCAGCCTTTCCGGCGGGTTGCCGGTGCGCGTGATCAGCCAGAGCGGCGTATCCTTGGCGCTCGCCACCAGCTTGCCGGTCAATGGCAGAGAAAGGCGGCCATCGACCACGATCCGAATGGGAGAGCGGTCCTCGAGACCCGGCAGGCGGCAGGTCAGCAAAGGGTCGTCGATCAGCGCGGTGCCGCTGCCGATCATCATGGCGTCGCTCTGAGCCCGCAAGAGGTGGCCCCGCGCTCGGGAATCCTCGCCGGTGATCCACTGGCTTTCGCCGCGATGGGTGGCGGTGCGGCCATCCAAAGTGGCGGCGATCTTCAGGGTCACCAGCGGCTTGCCGGTTTCGATCCGGCAGCGAAACCCGGCGATGACCTCGTCGGCCTCCTCCTGCAGCAGGCCCGTCTCGACTTTGATCCCGGCCTCGCGCAAGCGGGCCAGACCGCGTCCCGAGACGCGCGGATCAGGATCCTGGGTCGCGGCGACCACGCGCGAAACACCGGCCGCGATCAACGCTTCGGCACAGGGCGGCGTCTTCCCATGATGGGAGCAGGGTTCGAGGGTGACATAAGCGGTGGCGCCGCGCGCCAGATAGTCGGCTCCAGCCAGAGCTTCGGTTTCGGCATGGGGGCGTCCGCCTTGCCCCGTACGGCCGCGTCCGACCACTCTGCCCTGATTGACCAGGACGCAGCCGACCGAAGGGTTGGGCCAGACCGAGCCGAGGCCCCGCCGCGCCAGCCCGAGCGCGGCCGCCATGTGGCCGAAATCAGTCGTCAAAACCACCCAATTTTCCGACGAATTCCTCGAAATCCTTGGCCTCGCGGAAATTCCGATAGACCGAGGCGTACCGAACATAAGCAACCTGATCGAGCGCCGCCAGCGCCTCCATCACCAGCTCACCGACCGCTTGGCTGGCGATTTCGCTCTCGCCCGAGCTTTCCAGACGACGCTGAATGGAATTTACAACTCTCTCGACCCGCTCCGGATCCACCGGACGCTTTCTGACGGCGATCGAGATCGAGCGTGCCAGCTTGTCGCGGTCGAAAGGGGTGCGCTGGCCATTGCGTTTGACGATGGTCAGCTCGCGCAATTGAACCCGTTCGAATGTGGTGAAACGCGACCCGCAAGCCGTGCAGAAACGGCGGCGCCGGATGGCGGAATTATCCTCGGTGGGACGGGAATCCTTCACCTGAGTATCGTCGTGGCCGCAGAACGGACACCGCATGGCACATTACCCCCTAGTACAAAACGGATGACGGCCGCGCTCGCAAGTCTCGCTTGGCATTAATGCCTGCCGACGCCGTGCGTCGGCTCGCTGAAGCGACCGTCATTAATCTTTCCAGAATTTCGGCAGCTGCTCGGGCTGATTGAGCGGGATCGACATTTTCGCCACGCGCCGCGCGTGGCGGCCCCCTTCGAATGGCGTGTCGAGGAAGATCTTGAGACATTCCTTGGCTGTTTCGGCCGCGGTGGTCCGCCCGCCGAACACCACCACATTCGCGTCATTATGTTCGCGCGACAGGCGCGCCGTGGTGGCGTCATGAACCAGCGCGGCGCGGATATCGGGGTGGCGGTTGGCGGCGATCGAGATGCCGATGCCGGTACCGCACACCAGCACGCCGGACTCGGCCACCTTGGAGCGGATCGCCGCCGCCATGGCTTCGGCATAATCGGGATAATCGACCGAGGCCGGACCGTCCGTGCCGAGATCGAGCACGCCATACCCCCATTCCTCAAGCTGCTTCTTGAGCGTTTCCTTGAGTTCGTACCCGCCGTGATCGGCGGCCAGGGCTATAAGACGGGAGGACATGGAGCACAGGGTTCGGTCGTGAACAGATTGTTGCTCAATACCATATGTCGGTGCAGATTGCCAATGCACCACTATGGCTCGGCTTCGCCCTCGCACCTACAATCACCGCCAGTGCAAATATTGAAACATCCGCGTTATGATCCATATTGCTAAAGTTATTTCTGTAATCAGTTGCACTACAAAGTGCTCTATACTGAGTAACGCATAAATTAGTTTGACAGGGGATACATAACCCGCAAAAATAGAAGAATCATAACCATCTTCACCGGTGATCTTCACATGAGCGAAAGCGCAGCCGAGAAAAACTCCCGCGACAATATCCTTCGAATGGCGGTTGAGGTAGTAGCGGCTTATGTCGGCAAGAATGCGATTCAGGCTAATCAGATTCCGGACCTGATCCACACGGTCTATAATTCACTCAGCCAGGCCGATGGGCAGGTGCAAGAAGTAAAAGCCGAAGCACCGAGACCCGCTGTTTCGGTCAAGCGCTCGGTGACGCCGGAATATATTGTCTGTCTGGAAGACGGCAAGAAGCTGAAGATGCTGAAACGCCATTTGCGGACCACCTACAACATGACGCCCGATGAATATCGCGCGAAATGGAGTCTGCCGCCCGACTATCCGATGGTCGCTCCCAACTATGCCGCCCAGCGGTCTGAATTCGCCAAGAAGATCGGCCTGGGACGCGCCGCCGGCGCCAGCGCCGAGCGCAGGGGCCGCCGTCCGCGCGTCAAGTAATTTTCGTCGCAGGACGATGCAAATAAAGCGGGCCTTCTGGCCCGCTTTTTATTTTGCTATTGGATCGGCATCAGAGGCCTGTCCCACAGATCCCGGATCGGCCTTTGCAGATGGGGCGACGCGGCATTGTCGGCATGATCCACCAGCTCATGGCCCTTCGCCTCCAGACGCGCCATCAATTCCTCGAATCCGTAGCGGGACATGATTTCGGCGAATTCCTCGCGGCGGCGCTCCACCACGCTCATCCAGCCCTCATAGCGGACATCGACGATATGCCAACCGCCGGCGGAGTCGACGCGCAAGACATATTCCAGCCTGAGGACCGGTCCGGCCCCCGACAGAGCGACGCCAACCGTGGCGACGTCGTCATTGCGGATCACGACATCCTTCACCTGGAAGCTTTGCCCCGCATAGCTGTCGAACCAATCGGCGAACATCGCCGTCTCGAAGCGGGAAAAGGCCGTGACCAGCCGGCTCTGCTGCTCCGGCGCGAGCCGGCTCCATTGCATTCCGGCAATGTCCCGGGTCATGCCGGTGAAGTCGAAATCCTCCTTCATAACCGGTACCAGCCGGTCATAACGGCCCTGCGGCCCAAGCGAACGCGCGCTCTTCATGGTGTCCAGCAAAGCGGTGTCGAAGGAATCGGCCCTGGCGCCCGGCCCGGCCGCGGTCGCGAAGACCGGCGCGGCCGCCAGCAGGCCCAGGCATGCCAGGGCACGCGGTAAAATGGAAAAGATCGGCATCGCTCTGGTCTCCGCTCCGGGGACGATCCTCCGGCACGCACCAACCTTAGCGCTATCGCCGGCGCGCGTTTTGATCTCGATCAGATTGCCTCACCGCCCGGCGCGCCCCTGCTCGATGCGGTAGGCCCGGTTCTGCCGGTAGGCGTCGCGCAGGGTGACATAGAAATCGAATGACTCGGCGCGCATCTGGTCCAGGGCGCGGCCCCGGTTCGCGCGGCGGTCGATGGCACCGGTCGCCAACTCGCCGCCGACCATCATCGCCGCGTCGTTGCCACCCAGCAACATGGCCGGGTTGGTGGCGATGCCGAGCGCGACTCCGATCGCGTCGCGCGGATTGGACGGGCCGAAAAAGGGCAGGAAGAGATAGGGCCCCTCGCCTATCCCCCAGACGCCGAAGGTCTGGCCGAAATCGGCTTCATGCGCGGGAAGACCGGCGTCGGCCGCCACATCGAACAGGCCGCCGAGCCCGGCGGTCGTATTGATCGCCAGCCGGCCCAGCGCGCCGGCCGAACGCAGCGGATTGCCCTGCAGTAGATCGTTGACGATCACCGTCGGTAGACCGAGATTGGCCAGCGCGTTATGGATCGCGCGGCGCAGGCCGGTCGGAAACCCTTCGACATAAGCATCCGCCACCGGATGCAAAAGGTGATCGTCGAGCCAGAGAAAACCTCCCTGCGTATGGCGGTTGAGCGGCTCCAGAGGGTCGTTGGGATCCTCCTCGGAAGTGACGCACCCGTTCAGCAGCAGCGCCAGCAGACAGGCGGAAAGCAGCCGCTTCATCGAAAATGTCGGGCGAACAGCTCGGCATAGCTGCCGTCTTGCTTCATGCCCTTCAGCGCGCCCCCGCGAATGTGGTCGGGCTGAGGAAGCCTTTGGCCGACACCGCGGCGACGCCAAAAGTCCAATCATCGATCACCCAATCTCTGAGCACGATCTGATGGTCGAGATTGAAGCGCTGTCCCTGCCAGACCGGCTGGTCGGTCGGTCGCCAGCGCACCCAATAGCCGGCGGCCCCCGGCGTATCGTTCCAGATCAGGGTGGTATCGTCGGAGACCGCCCCGTCGATCTTCACCTCGGGCGGCGGCGCCGGCGCCCAGGCCATATCGGCCAGAGCGACGATGTTCACCTTGGTCATCTGGGCGAGATAGGGAATGTTCACGCCGGCCGCGACATCCCCATAGCGAACGCCATTCTCGATCCTGAGATCCTGATGCTGGCGATTGTAATTCTCCGCCGCCTCGGTCAGGCGGATGGCCGGATAGCCCGCTTCCTGCAACGGCGCCTGATCGCCGCCGCGGCCGAACCGGTCGGCGCGGTAGATCATTTTGGGGTGGAAATCGGGCAGCACCGCCCCGGTCAGTTCCGACACCAGACGGGCGAGATTACGCGACGGGCTGTCATCCTCGCCGCCGACCGAGCGCCGCCGCTTGGCGTCGGTCTCGGACTCATTGGCCCGCGTCCCCTCGGAGAACAGGCGGAAATGATCCTTGTCGACCTTGCCGTTCTGCCCCTCGATGTTGCCGATGATGTCGTTATTGAGCTGGGCCTCGACCTGCCAATTCTGCTCCTTGGCGGTCTTGGCCAGCAGTTTGCCGCCATAGAGCCCCTGTTCCTCGCCCGTCAGCACGGCATAGACGATGGTGGCGGGAAATTTGTAGCGCGACAGAACATGCGCCGCTTCGATCACCGCCGCCGTGCCCGAGCCGTCATCGTCGGCGCCCGGCGCGTCGGCTTGGGCGTTCATCACGTCGCTGACGCGGCTATCGATATGGCCGGAGATGATCACCACCCGGTTCGGATCGCTCTCGCCCTTCTGGATGGCCAACACATTGACGATCTCGACCGGCTGAGGGATGCGGTTGCCGGAAACCGTATCCGACGGCGTGCTGACGGCGAGGCAGCCGCCGCATTCGCGCCCGATCGCCTCGAACTCGCCTTTGACCCAGGCCCGCGCGGCGCCGATGCCGCGCTTGGGGTCGGTCGCGGAAGAAAGCGTGTGACGGGTGCCGAAGCCGACCAGCCTTTCGATATCAGCCTTGAGCCGCTCGGGTTTGACGCCGGCGGCGACTTGCCGCAACTCATCCACCGGCAATTGGGGTTCCGCGGCCCAGACCGGAGCGGCGCAGAGGATATAGCCGAGCAACAGACTCTTCTTCATGGCGACTCGCCTCTTTTCTTGGCCAGGACGTAGCGGAGTTTCTGGAGGGCGGTATTCTGCAAAGCGGCCTGCGGCGCGTTGAGCGGCCCGGCGATGACCACTTCGGTATTGCTGCCGACATGGATGGCGGTGACCCGCATGAAGTTGCCGACACGGGAGAACTCGAACAGGACTTCATCGCCTCCCGCCCGCCTGGATCGTGACGAATCCCGATTCGTCACGATCCAGGCCCATATGACGTGGGGGCCGGCCCCCACACCCGCGAGGTCGTCGCGTTGCTCCTCCGAGCGGGATGAGTCTTCGTACCGGAATCTAAGGTCATCCCGCTCTAGCACTCCAGATTTGCGCAATCTTGATTGGCGCCCGGGAATCGGGCGCGGTATGTAAGTGTGATCCATGACAAAGAGTGACGCAATATCGTGAGCATCTCCGACAGCTTCGCCCCTTTTCCCCGCACCCGCCTCCGCCGCAACCGCCGCCATCCCTGGCTGCGCGAGCTGGTCGCCGAGAATGTCCTCACCGTCAAAGACCTGATCTGGCCGCTTTTCGTGGTCGAGGGCGAAAACGTCACCCAGCCGATCGCCTCGATGCCGGGGGTCTCCCGCCACTCGATCGACAGGCTGATCGAGGCCGTGACCGAAGCGCGCGATCTCGGCATTCCTGCCATCGCCTTGTTCCCCTCGATCGACCCGGCGCTGAAAACCCCTGACGCGCGCGAGGCCTACAATCCCGAAAATATGGTCTGCCGCGCCGTCCGCGCCGTGAAAAAAGCCGTACCGGACATCGGCATCGTCTGCGATGTGGCCCTCGATCCCTTCAACAGCGACGGTCATGACGGCATCGTCGTGGACGATTACGTGCAGAACGATTTGTCGGTCGAGGCGCTTATCAAGCAGACGCTGGTCCAGGCAGAGGCCGGATGCGATGTCATCGCGCCGTCGGACATGATGGATGGCCGCATCGGACTCTTGCGCGATGCACTGGACCAAGCCGGTTTCGAGCATGTCGCGCTGATGTCCTACGCCGCCAAATACGCCTCCTGCTTCTATGGCCCGTTCCGCGACGCGGTGGGCTCGAAGGGGGCCTTGAAGGGCGGCGACAAGAAGACCTATCAGATGAACCCCGCCAATAGCGACGAGGCCTTGCGCGAAGTGGCGATCGATTTGACCGAAGGCGCCGACATGGTGATGGTCAAGCCGGGCATGCCCTATCTCGACATCGTGCGCCGGGTGAAGAACCAGTTCGGCGTGCCGACCTTCGCCTATCAGGTGTCGGGCGAATACGCCATGCTGAAAGGCGCCATCGAGCATGGGTGGCTGGACAATGACAAAACCATCCTTGAGAGCCTGACCTGCTTCAAGCGAGCCGGGGCGGACGGCGTGTTAACCTATTTTGCACTGGAAGCTGCCAAGTTATTGTTGAAGAACGGTGGGTAACCGATTGACCCGAGACAAGTTGCTGAAAATATAGCATTGTGTCCCGGGCAGGTTAGGTGGGGAGCGGCATGTTCGTATTGATCGGGGCGGGTGTGGTTATTGTCTCGGTGCTGGGCGGCTATGTGGCCGGCGGCGGCGAGATCGGCGTTCTGATCCAGCCTTTCGAATGGCTGATCATCATCGGCGCCGCGGCCGGCAGTTTCATCATCGGCAATCCCAAGGAAGTGGTCTTGAGCTTCGGCAAGGCGATGGGCACCCTGATCAAGGGCTCGCGCCACAAGAAATCCACTTATATGGAAACGCTGAGCCTGCTTTACTCCCTGTTCAAGCTGGCCAAAACCAAGGGCGACCTGGCTTTGGAAAGCCATGTCGAACGTCCCGACGAAAGCTCGATCTTCTCGCGCTTCCCCGGCTTCAACGCCGACCATCACACGCGCGAATTCCTTTGCGACTATTTGCGGCTCCTCACCTTGGGCACCAATAATGCCCATGAGGTGGAAAGCATCATCGATGCCGAGATCGAGGCGCATCACCATGAAGAGGGCGCCATCGCCCATGCGGTGACCAATATGGGCGACGCCATGCCGGCGCTCGGCATCGTCGCCGCCGTGCTGGGCGTCATTCACACCATGGGCTCGATCACCGAACCCCCGGAAGTTCTGGGCCATCTGATCGGCGGCGCGCTGTGCGGCACTTTCATGGGCGTGCTGCTGTCCTACGGATTCGTGGCCCCCATCGGCGCCGCCCTGGCCGGCATCTACAAGACCGAAAGCGATTATCTCAACTGCATCAAAGCGTGCCTTCTGGCCCATATGATGGGCTACGCGCCGCAGGTCTCGATCGAGTTCGGCCGCAAGACTCTGCCGCCCCATGTGCGGCCCAGCTTCGCCGAGCTGGAGGAGACGGTCACCAACCTCTCGCCCGAATAAAGCGGAACGCCGATCATGGCCGAAGGCAAAGCGATCATCATAAAGCGGGTCAAGAAGTATGGCGGCGGCCATCACGGCGGCGCCTGGAAGGTGGCTTACGCCGACTTCGTGACCGCGATGATGGCCTTCTTCCTGCTGCTGTGGCTGCTGAACGCGGTGACGGAAGAACAATTGACCGGCATCGCCGACTATTTCGCCCCCACTACCGTTTCGAAATCGGCCTCCGGCGCCGGCGGCATGCTGGGAGGCCAGACGGTCGGCCAAGGCGCCATGTCTTCGCAAGGCACCACCCCGAGCTTCACCCTCGCTTTGCCCCCGCCCACCATCGGCTCGGGGGGCGACGCCCTGACCGACCCCAAGGAGGGCGGCGACGAGGGAAACGGTCCCGGTCAGGGCGGCGAGGCACCCGGTACGGGCGGCAGCTCTTCAGGTCAGAAATTCGACAAGGATAAGGCGAGCAGCAAGTCCAACTCGCCCGGCGAGTTCGACAAGGCGCAGAGCCTGTCGGAGCAGCAGATCGTGCAGGCCGAACAGGCCCGCGAAGAACAACAGTTCCAGAAGGCCCAGGCCGCCCTGAAGCAGGCGATCAATTCGATTCCCGAACTCAAGAAACTGGCCGACAGCCTGATGGTCGACAATACTCCGGAAGGCTTGCGCATCCAGATCGTCGATCAGGACGGGCTGGCCATGTTCCCCTCGGGCTCGCCCGACATGTATGGCCATACCCGCGCCTTGATCGACATGGTGGCGCGCGTGGTGAAGCAACTGCCGGAAAAGATCTCGATCGCCGGCTATACCGACAGCACACCCTTCGCCGGTTCCGGCCAGTCGGGCTACGGCAATTGGGAGCTGTCAGCCGACCGCGCGCTCGCCACCCGCCGCGCCCTCCTGCTGTCCGGCGTTCCCGCCGAGCGCGTCGACCGGGTGGTCGGCAAGGCCGATACCGATCCGGCCGACCCCAAGAACCCGAATGCGCCGCGCAACCGCCGCATCACTGTGGTGCTGCTGCGCGATGCGCCCGCCGGCGCCAGCGTCGACCTCAAAGCCAATGGCCCCCTCCCCGACAGCTTGGCACCCTCCCCCCGCTGAAATCCGTGTTAAAGTTTGTCGGGAATATTTACAAATGTAAAAACCGGCACACAGCTAAGTTCTTGACTTCATTAGCGGAGCGTGCTTGGCCTCGAAATTGCAATTGTCGCAAAATGGTGACCAATCTCGGTTCCAGAAGCCTGGAGAGTCATTTTGGACAAACAGCAATTCCCGGCCGTTCCGGCCTCCGGTAGCCGACCCAGTTACGGGTTGGCCAGGATAGGGCTCTGCGCCCTGTTGATCACCTTCGCCACGACGGCGCGTGCGACGCCGCTGAATTTTGTCGACGGCGTCGACGGGACACTGACGGAAGGTGCGCCATTTCCGGTGTTATCCCTGGGAACCGGCGCCAATACGGTCTCGGGTACCGGCTTCGCTCAATTCGCAACACCGCCGTTCGCGGCTGATTTCGATAGTTTTGAGTTCACCGTGCCGGTCGGCACGATGCTCGATTACATAGGTTACTCATCCACGGTTACGGGTGAGACGAATGAGAGCCTTAATTCGCTGCGGATGGAAGCCTTCATCGATGGCGAGCCCAGCGGCACCGCCCTTGCCTGCCAGGAATTCTATATCGTCAACAAGGGCGGGGCCGGGCCGACCTGCTTTGTTCCCCCGGGCAATACCTTCGGCGCGGTTCTGCCCCTCTATTCGGGTACATACCTCCTTTATGAGGGGCAATATGAGGCCTCGGACTACAGCGACACGACCTGGAACTATACATGGACGCTGAATGTGGATCCGGTCCCCGAGCCCGGGACGCTGGCACTTGTCGGTACGGGACTGGCCATGGGCCTCGGCCTGCGGCGCCGCAAGCGCGCTCAGTGATATCCTTCTTTGCCGACCGGGTGGGCAGCTCGCCCGCCCGGTGGAGTGGCAGTAGCCCCGCCCCGACAGCCTGACACCCGCCATTCCGCCATCTGTGTCTCGGTGCCGCTTTGCTGCGACGGCCGACGCCAGCGGCTTCCGTCGGCGCCTCCTCCGTGCGATAAACACTCCAGAGTGCGCAAATGAGGAGTGGCGATTATTTTTTCGCCCGAAGCCGTAACAAACTTCCGGTCGCCGTCGAAGGACTCAGAGAATGGATGCGCGTGAACAGTCCTGGGCCGAGGCCATGCGGGCCGAACGCCGCGGAGACCGCGCAGCCTATGAGCGGCTGCTCAAGGAAATAGCGGAGCTTTTGCGCCGCCTGGTCCGAAGCCGATTGGCCCAATTCGGGCTGCGTGCGGACGAGGCAGAGGATCTGGTCCAGGAAATCCTGATCGGCTTGCACACCAAACGCCACACTTGGGATCCGGACCGACCTTTCATGCCTTGGCTTTTCGCCGTTACCCGCTACAAGTTCGTAGACGCCGCCCGCCGCATGCGGCGCGAAGCAGCGCGGCGCTTCGAGCTCACCATCGACGAGCTGGCGGACGTGATGGCGGCTCCGCAGGAAGATCCCGATCGCGGCCTCGATCTCGACCGCCACCTCGCCGCCTTGCCGCAAGGCCAGCGGAACGTGGTGCGTTCGATCGCCATCGATGGCGACAGCGTGAAGGACACCGCGCGAAAACTCGATACGAGCGAAGGCGCGGTGAGGGTGACCTTCCATCGCGCCTTGCAGCGTCTACGGGCCCTGGCAGCAGGCGACTCCGGCAAGGGAGGCGCCAAATGAACGGCACCGATGATCTGATCGGCCGGCTGTCCGCTCAAGCCGGCGCCGAGGCCGGCCGCTCCCCCGGCTCCTTTACCCGCGCCTTCCTGTTCAGTTCCTTGCTTTCGCTGGCGATCGCCTTGGTCCTGTCGGGGGCCGGCTTCGGGCTGCGCGACACTTTGCCAAAGCTATTCGGCTACGAGCCGTTCCTGCTGAAGATCGCCGGCGCCCTCCTGCTGGCCTGCGGAGCCTTTCTTCTGGCGCGCCGCGCGGCCCTGCCGGGGCGCGGCGAAGCAAGTTGGCTGCTGCTTTTACCCGGCATCCTGCCTTTCGTCTGGCACGCTTTCGTCGATCCTTCGGCGTCCTCGGCGCGCAGCGGCGACGACGCCGTGAATTGCACAATCGAAATCGTCCTGCTTTCCGTGCCCGCTTTGTTGCTGTGCCTCAGGATCCTGAAAAGCGCGGCCCCCACGCGACCGACCCTGGCCGGCGCGCTTGCCGGCCTGCTGGCGGGTTCGATCGGCACCGCCGCCCATGCCCTCGCCTGCTACAATGATGACGGCGTTCAAGTCGCCATATGGTATGGGATGGGCTTGGCGACCGCGACCGCGCTCGGCGCCCTGATCGGCCGAAAAACGTTGCGCTGGTAAACAAACAAAAACGCTGCGGTCGAAACATCGGGGAACGGCATGGAGGCCATGCCGGCGGAACCTCTTGCCGCCCTTTGACATTCTTCCAAAAGCAACCGAAAGGGCCGGCGTTTGAAAATTTTTCTGGCTGGAAGCGCCCCCTCATCCGTATCATCGGCATAAGGCTCCTTTACACGGATGGCCCATGGAACATCTTCCCCTCAAGCGCCCGCATTTCTTCTTCACGACGGCTCCCTTGCCTTGCCCCTATCTGCCGGGCCGCTTGGAACGCAAGATCGTGACGGAGCTGTCGGGGCTCGATGCGGAAGACCTCCACGAAAGCCTGTCCCGCGCCGGCTTCCGCCGCAGCCATTCGATCGCCTATTCGCCCTCCTGCCCCGGATGCAATTCCTGCGTCGCGGTGCGCATCGTGGTCGACGAATTCGTCGAGAAGCGCACCTTCCGCCGCATCAGCAAGCAAAACGCCCATCTGATCGCCGAAAAAGTGCCGGCCAAGGCCACCGCCGAACAATACCGCCTGTTCTCCGCCTATCAGGAATCCCGTCATGCCGGCGGCGATATGGCGCTGATGGGGTTCTACGATTACCGCTCCATGGTCGAGGACAGCCCGATCAACACTTTCCTGGTCGAGTTCCGCCGCGACGACGGCATCCTGGACGCCGCCTGCCTGACCGATCTGA
>Ga0213872_10001945_pt1 | contig 12615 bp, 9 predicted proteins | sample VelepicomBERX_R2_FD_160071 | JGI IMG/M metagenome (GOLD analysis project Ga0213872, IMG submission 160071) | Rhizosphere microbial communities from Vellozia epidendroides in rupestrian grasslands, the National Park of Serra do Cipo, Brazil - RX_R2 | ecosystem: Host-associated > Plants > Roots >...
CCCTGCTCGCTCTGCCGATGCTGGGCTTTCGCCTCGCCGATACCGCCACCGGCCTGGAATTGGAAACCCGCCTGTCCTGGGTGCCGATCGCCGCCGCCGCCGTCTTTGCCGGCCGATTGCTGCTCAATCTGGCCGGACCGCTGTTGGCGCGCTGGGCCGACAAATCTCTGGCCGGCAAGCCCAAACTCGCCACCGGCTCGAAACGCCGGCCGCTGATCATCGGGCTGGTCCTGGCGGGAGCCGCGATCCTGCTGCCCCTTTCCCCGTTCGGCGACCGCAACATCCTCGACAAGGCCACCCTGGTGCTGATCTATGTCATGCTGGGCTGGGGCCTCAATATCGTGGTCGGGCTGGCGGGCCTGCTGGTGCTGGGCTATGTCGCCTTCTATGCGGTCGGCGCCTATTCCTATGCCCTGCTGTCCCAGGCGTTCGGCCTGTCTTTCTGGGAATGCCTGCCTATCGCGGGCGTCATGGCGGCCTTGTTCGGCCTGCTGGTCGGCTTTCCGGTGCTGCGCTTGCGGGGCGACTATCTGGCCATCGTCACTTTGGGCTTCGGCGAGATCGTGCGCGTCATATTGCTGAACTGGGCCAGCATCACCGGCGGCCCCAACGGCATTTCCGGCATTCCGCGCCCGACCTTCTTCGGCCTGCCGATGGCGGCCAATTCGCCCGGACATACCACCTTCGCGCAGTTCTTCGGCATCCCCTTCTCGCCGGTCCAGCGCATCACCTTCCTCTATTACGTCATTCTGGCGCTGGCCCTGCTGACCAATCTGATCTCTTTACGCATCCGCCGCCTGCCGGTCGGACGGGCCTGGGAGGCGCTGCGCGAGGATGAGATCGCCTGCCGCTCCTTGGGCATCAACCCGACCACCACCAAGCTCTCCGCCTTCGCGCTCGGCACCCTGTTCGCCGGCTTCGCCGGCTGCTTCTTCGCCACCCGGCAGGGCTTCATCAGCCCGGAAAGCTTCACCTTCCTGGAATCGGCCCTGATCCTGGCGATCGTCGTGCTGGGAGGCCTGGGCAGCCAGACCGGCGTGGTCCTGGCCGCCGTGCTGCTGGTCGGCCTGCCGGAATGGTTCCGCGATCTGCAGCAATACCGCATGGTGGCCTTCGGCGGCGCCATGGTGCTGATCATGCTGTGGCGGCCCAAGGGCCTGTTGGCGGAGCGCGCCCCGACCATCTCTCTGAACAAGGGGCGCGGCTGATGGGCAATGCCCCTCTTCTCTCGGTCGAGAACCTCACCATGCGCTTCGGCGGGCTGGTGGCGATCAATGACCTGTCCATGACCGCCCGTCAAAGCGAGATCACCGCCATCATCGGCCCCAACGGCGCCGGCAAGACCACGTTTTTCAACTGCCTGACCGGGTTCTACAAACCCACCCACGGCAGGATCACCATGACCCCTCCCGAGGGCGGAAGCTTGCCCTTGCATGCGATGCAGGGCTTCCGCATCGCCAAGCAGGCCCGCGTCGCCCGCACCTTCCAGAATATCCGCCTGTTCGCCGGCATGACCGTGCTGGAAAATCTGATGGTGGCGCAGCATAACAAGCTGATGAAGGCGTCGGCCTTCTCGCTGGCCGGCCTGCTGGGACTGAAATCATACCGGCGCGCCGAAGATGACGCGGTGGAGAAGGCGCGCCAATGGCTGGCGCGCATCGGGTTGGAAAGCCAGGCCGACCTGCCGGCGGGTTCGCTGCCTTATGGCGCGCAGCGCCGTCTGGAAATCGCCCGCGCCATGTGCACAGATCCGGTGCTCTTGTGCCTCGACGAGCCGGCGGCCGGCCTCAACCCAAGGGAATCCCAGGAACTCAACGATCTGCTGCTCGATATACGCCGCCAGAACGGCATCGGGCTCTTGCTGATCGAACATGACATGAGCGTGGTGATGCGTATTTCCGATCATGTGGTGGTGCTGGATTATGGCGCCCGCATCGCCGATGGCCGGCCGGAGCAGGTTCGCCAGGACCCCGCCGTGATCCGCGCCTATCTCGGCGCCGACGAGGACGAGCCGCTGCCGGCCGTCATTGCCCGGGATCTGGGAGAGGCCTGATGCTGAAAGTTCAAGGCCTCTGCTCGGGCTACGGCCGCATCCGGGTGCTGGAAGACATCTCTCTCGAGGTCGGACAGGGCGAGATCGTCACCCTGATCGGCGCCAATGGCGCCGGCAAGACCACTCTCTTGATGACCTTGTGCGGCAAGCCGGCCGCAACCGCCGGCTCGATCACCTTCCAAGGGCGGGAGCTGACCGGCCTGCCGACCTTTCAGATCATTCGCCGCGGCATCGCCCATTCGCCGGAAGGGCGTCATATCTTTCCGCGCATGAGTGTGCTGGAAAATCTGCAGATGGGCGCCGAAGTGACCGACAAGGTTCATTTCAAGCAGGACCTCGACCGTATACTCGACCTGTTCCCGCGCGTTCGCGAGCGCCTGAAGCAGCGGGCCGGCACCCTGTCGGGCGGCGAGCAGCAGATGCTGGCGATCGGCCGCGCTTTAATGGGCCGCCCCAAGCTGCTGCTGCTCGACGAGCCCTCCCTGGGGCTGGCCCCCATGATCGTCCGGCAGATCTTCGAAATCATCAAGGAGATCAACCGGCGCGACGGCATGACCGTGCTGCTGGTCGAACAGAACGCCTTCCATGCACTGAAACTGGCCCATCGCGGCTATGTCATGGTGCAGGGCCGGATCACCATGGCGGGCACTGGCGCCGAATTGCTGGCGGATCCCGGCGTTCGCGCGGCCTATCTGGAAGGCGGAGCGTAGCTGGCTCATTCAACTCAGGCAACCGCGCCAAGCAGACGGTGCAACAGCACTGAGGAAATTAATCGTCTTTGATCTAGATCAGACTTCGCTGCAGCGCAGCATGGTACCTCAAAGCGCCGGCCTATCTCCGGGCCGGATAGCAGAGAGGGTATTATGGGCGAGTCGCAGATCAATCTCGGCAGCACGATCATCGATTTCTTCGATCGGAGCCGCACCGCCGGACTGATCGGCAGGGCGGAGGATGTGGAGAGGGTCGGCTCGGCGCTGAACGCTACCGCCGGCTACGCCAAGCTCGTCTCCGACATCTCGGTCAATAATGGCGGCTTTGCCCGCGCCTCCACCGAGAAGTATTTTAAGGCGCTGGCCGAGACCCTGTCCGAGGCCGGCTCGCTTCTCTCCCCCGCCGCATTGCAGCAGTTCGGCGACTATGCCGTCGACGCGGCCCAGCGCGGCGCGATCTTCCTCGACATCATGAGAAGGCGCGGCAACAACTTCAACGAGATCGAGCGCAAGGGCGTCGATAACATGCTGGCCTTCGATTACGAGCTGATCGTCGACGGCCGCACCCTCCCCGAACCGATCAATTACTCGCTGGTCAAGATCAGGCCGCCCGAAGGTGTGGCGGTGCGAGACGATCTCAGGCCCTATGTGATCATCGATCCGCGCGCCGGCCACGGCTCGGGTATCGGCGGCTTCAAGAATGAGAGCGAGGTCGGCGTGGCGATCTCGGCCGGTCATCCGGTCTATTTCGCCATCTTTTCGCAGCATCCCGAGCAGGGCCAGACCCTGGCCCATGTCTGCCGCGGCGAGGCCGAGTTCGTGCGCGAGGTGCGCCGCCGCCATCCCGCCAGCCCGAAACCGGTGGTGATCGGCAATTGCCAGGGCGGCTGGGCCAGCATGCTGCTGGCCGCCACCAACCCGGATCTGACCGGCCCGATCGTCGCCAACGGTTCGCCGCTCTCCTACTGGTCGGGCGTGCGGGGCAAGAACCCGATGCGCTATCTCGGCGGCCTGACGGGGGGCGTATTTGCGGCGCTGTTGATGTCCGACCTCGGCAATGGCGAGTTCGACGGCGCCAATCTGGTGCTCAATTTCGAGCAGCTGAGCCCCGGCAACACCTGGTGGAAGAAATATTACGAGATCTTCGCCAAGGGCGATTCCGAGGCAGAACGCTTCCTCGGCTTCGAGCGCTGGTGGTCGGCCTTCTATCTTCTGACCAAGGACGAGATCCGCTGGATCGTCGAGACCCTGTTCGTCGGCAATCAGTTGGCGCGCGGCGGGGCCTATCTCGATAGCGGCCAACATGTCGATCTGCGCAATATCCGCGCCCCGATCATCCTGTTCGCCTCGCATGGCGACAATATCACTCCGGTGCCGCAGGCGGTGAATTGGGTGACGGACCTCTACAAGAGCGTCCGCGAGATCCAGGCCCATGGCCAGCGCATCATCTATACGGTGCATGACAGCATCGGCCATCTCGGCATCTTCGTCTCATCCTCGGTGGCGATGAAGGAGCATAAGGAGATCGACAATACGCTGGAACTCATCGAGGCGCTGGCGCCCGGCCTCTATGAGATGAAGATCGTCGAGGTCACCGGCGAAGGCCACGACCGCCATTACAAGGTGGCCTTCGAGGAACGGCAGATCGAGGATCTGGCCGCTTTCGACGACGACCACGGCGACGAGACTCCCTTCGCCGCCGTCTCCAAGCTGTCCGAATTCAATGCCATTCTCTATCAGATGACGGCCGAGCCCTTCGTCAAGGCCCTGAGCAACGAGACCACCGCCAAGACGCTGCGCGCCCTCAACCCGCCGCGACTGCAGCGCAGCCTGATCAGCGATCTCAACCCCTGGATCAGACCCGTCGAGGCGATGGCCGCGGAGGCGCGCGCCAACCGGCGCGAAGCCGCGCCCGACAATCCCTTCCTGGCTTTCGAACAGCATTGGGCCGGGCTGGTGGAGGAAAGCTGGAACCTGTTCCGCGACTGGCGGGACGCCGCCGTCGAGACTTTGTTCTACAGCGCCTACACCACCCCGCTGGCCCGTGTCCTGGCCGAAGGCGTCCGGCCCAGAATGAGCGAGAGCGCGAGCGAGGATCTGCATTCGATCCCCGATGTCAGCCGCGCGCTCGATTCGATCATGCTGGGCGGCTATCCGAACGCTCTGGTGCGCATGCTGATCCTGTTGGCGCACTCCCGCCACGAGGTCCGCCGCGACCGGCTGGAACGCTCCAACGAAGTGCTTTCCACCCATGCGCCGTTCGACACTCTGCCGGAGGTGGTGCGCAACCGCATGATCCGCCAGCAGACGCTGATCGTCGAATTCGAGCCGGAACTGGCCTTGAAGACCTTGCCCCATCTGGTTCCCGACGCCGAGGGGCGCGAGCGGGCGCTGGCCGAAGTGCTTTATGTGTTGGGGGCGCCCGAAGAGATGAGCGAAGAGACCGCGAAGATGCTGGACCGGATCCGGCAGGTGCTGTCGCCGCCTGCCGAACCCGTCCGCCGCAAGGCGCGTCAGGCGACGTGATGCAGCCCGCCATCGACATAAATGGTCTCGCCGGTCATGCCGGACGAGGCGCCGCTGATCAGGAAGGCCACCATGCGGCCGATCTCGGCAATGTCGATCAGCCGCTTGGCCGGGGCACGGCGGACCGCATCTTCGACCAACTCATCGAAGGCGGCGATGCCGCTGGCCGCCCGGGTCTTCAGAGGCCCGGGCGAAACGGCGAAGGTGCGGATGCCCTTCGGCGCCAGCTCGGCGGCGGCGTAGCGCACCGACGCTTCCAGCGCCGCCTTGACCGGCCCCATCATATTGTAGTGCCCCACCACCTTGTCGGCGCCGTAATAGGACATGGCGATCAGGCAGCCGCCCTTGTCCATCAGCGGCTCGGCCAGATGCGCCATCCGAAGGAAGGAATGGCAGGATACCGCCATCGAGCGGGAGAAGCCTTCGGCCGAGCAATCGATCACACGCCCATGGAGATCCGCCCCGGGCGCGAAGGCGATCGAATGGATGACGAAATCGAGCCGGCCCCATTCACGTTCGATCCGTTCGAAGACGGCTTCGAGCTGGCCCTCCTTCTCGACATCGAGCGGCAGGAACAAGGAGGCGTCCAGGGCGGTCGCCAGCGGCTCCACCACCTGCCGCGCCTTGTCGTTGAAATAGGTGACGGCGATCTCGGCGCCGAAGGCGCGCAACTTGTCGGCGCATCCATAGGCGATGCTGTGCTCGTTGGCGATGCCGACGACGAGGCCCTTCATGCCGGCCAGCATGTCGCCGATCCGCGTGTCGGGATTCCAGATGGTGTCCAGCGCATCGGTAAACGCGCGTTGTTCGCTCATAACACGACTCCAAAAATAAAAAACGACAAAACATAATCGTTTTTGGTCAGAAATACTAGGAGAAAAAAATGATCATCGTCGAAAACAAAATATTCGATGAGATTAACATTGGACAAACACAGTCGTTAAAAAGAACTTTGACGAATGACGACATTGTTTTATTTGGCACAATGTCGGGCGACACCAACCCGACCCACTTCGAGGGCGAGGACGGTTCGGGCCGGAAACATCGGGTGGTCGGCCATGGCATGTGGAGCGCGTCGCTGATTTCCGCCCTGCTGGGCAATTACCTTCCCGGCGCCGGTACGGTCTACCGCTCGCAGCAGCTCGATTTCCATCGGCCGGTTGAACTGGGGGACGAGCTGACCGTCAGCGTCACCGTCACCGCCAAACATCCGGCCGACCATTCGGTGGAGCTGGCCTGCCTCGCGGTCAATCAGCGCGCGGAGGTCGTGCTGACCGGCACCGCCACGGTGATCGCCCCCACCGAGAAGCAGCGCTATGAACAACGGGCCTTGCCCGAGCTCAAGCCGCACCGCTCGCACCAGATTTTCGAAACCCTGATCGAACGCTGCAAGGGCCTGGAGCCGGTCTCGATGGCGGTCTGCCATCCCTGCGACGAGATCTCGCTGGCGGGTCCCATCGCGGCGGCCGAGGAAGGCTTGATCGAGCCGGTGCTGGTCGGGCCGAGGGCCAAGATGGAGGCAATCGCCGCCGGGCTCGGCATCGATATCGGCAAATATCGCATCGTCGAGTCCGAGCACAGCGCCGATTCGGCGACCAAGGCGGTGGCTCTGTGCCGCAATGGCGAGACCGCCGGCCTGATGAAGGGCAGCCTGCACACCGACGAGATGATGCATGCGGTGGCCCAACGTGAGCTCGGCCTGCGCACGGAGCGCCGCATCAGCCATGTCTTCGTGATGGATGTGCCGGCCTATCCGCGCATGCTGATGGTGACGGACGCCGCCATCAACATCTATCCGACCCTGGAAGACAAGGTCGACATCCTGCAGAACGCCATCGACCTTGCCCATGTGCTGGGGGTCGAGCAGCCCAAGGTGGCGATCCTTTCGGCGGTCGAGACGGTCTATCCGAAAATCACCTCGACCCTGGAGGCGGCGGCGCTCTGCAAGATGGCCGACCGCGGCCAGATAACCGGCGCGCTGCTGGAAGGCCCGCTGGCCTTCGACAACGCCATCAGCGAGGAGGCGGCGCGCATCAAGAAGATCGTCTCGCCCGTCGCCGGCAAGGCCGACATCCTGCTGGTGCCCGACCTCGAGGCCGGCAACATGCTGGCCAAGCAACTCTCTTATCTGGCCGATGCGGAAGCGGCCGGCATCGTGCTCGGCGCCCGCGTGCCGATCGTGCTGACCAGCCGCGCCGACAGCGCCCGCGCCCGCCTCGCCTCCTGCGCGGTGGCGGTGCTGCATGCGCGCGGACGGGTGCAAAAGACCAAGATCGCGGCGGAGTAAGAACAATGAGCGACGGCATTCTTGTTCTCAATGCGGGCTCCTCGAGCATCAAATTTTCTCTCTATACGCTGGCGGCCGGCTCTCCTCGCCTCTCCTCGAAGGGGCAGATCGAGGGGATTGGGGTCGCCCCCCATTTCGTCGCCAAATCGCCGGACGGCCAGTTGCTGGAGGAGCGGCGCTGGGGCAAGGAGGCGGATTTCCACACCCTGCTGGAGACGCTGCTCGACTGGATCGAGCATCATCTCGGCGACGCCGAACTGCGGGTGATCGGCCACCGCGTCGTGCATGGCGGGGTGCGCTATCGCCACCCGGTTCTGATCGATGACGCCGTGCGGGCCGAACTCCGGCATCTGATCCCGCTGGCGCCCTTGCACCAGCCGCACAATATCGAGGTGATCGACACCATCGCCGCCCTCGAACCGGACGTGCCGCAGGTCGCCTGTTTCGACACCGCCTTCCACCGCGACAATGATCCGCTGGCCACCCTGTTCGCCCTGCCCCGCCCGCTGATCGAGGAAGGAGTGCGGCGCTACGGCTTCCACGGCCTCTCCTACGAATTCATCTCGCGCCGGCTGCGCGCCCTCGCCCCCGCGGCGGCGCAAGGGAAGGTCGTCGTCTGCCATCTCGGCAGCGGCGCCAGCATGTGCGCCATCGACGATGGGCGCAGCGTCGCCTCGACAATGGGTTTCACCGCACTGGACGGGCTGCCGATGGGAACGCGGACCGGACAGCTCGATTGCGGCGTCGTGCTCTATCTGCTTCAGGAAAAAGGGATGTCGGCCGAGCAGATCGAGCATCTGCTCTATAAGGAATCCGGCCTGCTCGGCCTTTCCGGCATCAGCAACGACATGCGGATCCTGACAGAGAGCGACGATCCCAACGCGCAGGAGGCGGTCGATTACTTCATCTACCGCATCACCCGCGAGCTGGGTTCGCTGGCGGCGGCGATGGGCGGGCTCGACGCCGTGGTCTTCACCGCCGGCATCGGTGAACATTCGCCGAAGGTGCGGGCCCGCGTGCTGCGGGCGGCGGAATGGCTCGGGCTGGCCGTCGATGACGAGGCCAACAGCCTCGTCGAGGAGGGCTGCATCTCGCCCGGGGGGGCCCGCTGTTCCGCCTGGGTCATCCCCACCGACGAAGAACTGATGATCGCCCTGCACACCGAAGGGATCCTGGCCTCGCTCCGGCAGAAGGAAACGGTCCCGGGTTGACCGCCTCCGCGGCCTATGCTGCTCTGACGACAGCATGGAGAAGCGGAGGAAGGATGCTGAACAGCGTCTGGGCCACTCGCGGCATGGTGGTGGCGCCCCATTCCCTCGCGGCGGAATCGGGCTGCGCGGTGCTGCGCGAAGGCGGCAACGCCATCGAGGCGATGGTGGCGGCTGCCGCGACCATTGCCATGGTCTATCCGCATATGAACGGCATTGGCGGCGACGGATTCTGGGTGGTGCTGCCGCCCGGCGGCGCGCCGTTCGCCATCGAGGCCTGTGGGCCGGCGGCGGGGTTGGCCGGCATCGGCTGGTACAAAGGGCGCGGGCTGGATGCCATTCCGTTCCGAGGCCCCGCCGCAGCCAACACCGTGGCCGGCACTATCGGCGGCTGGAAGCTGGCTTTGGAGCAGGCGCAGAAGCTCGGCGGCAGAATGCCGCTGCACCGATTGCTGGCGGATTCGATCCATTACGGCCGCGAGGGCTTCCCGGTCACGCCCAGCCAGACCCTGTGCACCGCCCACAAGCGGGAGGAACTGGCGCCGCAGCCGGGATTCGCCGCAACCTTCCTGGACCAGGGCAGCCGAATGCGCCGGCCCAAGCTGGCGGCGGTGATGGAACAGTTGGCCGCCGGAGGGCTGGACGGTTTCTATCGCGGCGATCTGGCCCGTTCGATGGCGGCGGATCTGGAAAAACTCGGCTCGCCTTTGCGTCTGGCCGATTTCGAGCTCTATTGGGCCCGGCTGGTCGAGCCGGCTACGCTGGCGCATGGGAGCGGCCAGCTTTTCAACATGACCTTGCCGACCCAGGGACCGGTGTCGCTGGCCATCCTCGGCATCGCGGAACGGGCCGGGTTGGCGGATTTCGCCTGCGACACGGCCGATCACGTGCATTGCCTGGTCGAAGCCACCAAACAGGCTTTCGCGCTTCGCGACGCCTATATCACCGATCCCGCCTTCGCCCCCCTGGCGGTCGAGGAAATATTGGCGCCGGCACGGCTCGACGAAGCGGCTTCACGGATCGACCAGTTCAAGGCGGCGCCCTGGGGCGCCGGCCATGTCCCCGCCGATACGGTCTGGCTGGGCGCCATCGACAAGGATGGGCTGGCCGTCAGCTTCATCCAGAGCATCTATCACGAATATGGCAGCGGCATCGTGCTGGAGGAGAGCGGCGTCAATTGGCAAAACAGGGGAGCCTCCTTCAAGCTCGACCCCGCCCATCTGTGGGCGCTGGCGCCGGGCAAGAAGCCGTTTCACACGCTGAACCCGGCGGCGGCCAAGCTCAAGAGCGGCGGCACCCTGATTTATGGCACCATGGGCGGCGACGGGCAGCCGCAAACCCAGGCCGCCGTCTATTCCCGCCATGCCTTGTTCGGCCAGCCATTGCAGCAGGCGGTCAGCGGGCCGCGCTGGCTGCTCGGCCGCACCTGGGGGCAAAATACCGACACGTTGAAGATCGAAGACCGTTTCGCGCCTGGCGTGATCGAGGATCTGCTGGCGCGCGGCCATGTGGTGGAAGTCTATCCCGCCTTCAGCGAGACCATGGGGCATGCCGGTGGCATTCACCGTCATCCCGGCGGGGTCCTGGAGGGTGCCGCGGATCCGAGAGGCAACGGAGCCGCCGCAGGATTTTAAAAAAAGGGCGGCGCGCCTGAGGCGCACCGCCCTCTCCCCCTCTCCCTTGAGGCTCGCACCGAAGATAGTCCGGCGCCGGCCCGGCTCATAGCCAAGAAAAGTTTGTTTTTGTAAGAACGCCCTTACAGATCGGCCAGACCCGAGCGGCCGATCAGCCCCATACCGTCGGCGATATCCTGATAAATGGCGGCGGCCAGCGCCTCTTCGTCCAGCTTTTCGATGGCCTGCAGCGCCAGCACATGCTGATCGACCAGGTTGGAGGTGCCGAAGCGGCCATAGACCACGCGCATGAAGGGGCCGAACTGCAGCCACAGCGTTTCGATCAGCCGGTTCTGTAAGGTGCCGGGATGGGCGGCATAAAGGGTGAAATGGAAGTTGTAATTGCCTTCCATATAGTCGTTGACGTCCCCGCCCTTGAGCGCCGCCTCCATGCGGTTGTCCCAGTGGCGCAGGCGCGCCATCCGTTCCTTGTCGATATAGGGAAGCGCCAGGCGGGCCGAGACCGGCTCGAGCAGCAGGCGGCAGCGCAAGAGATCGTCGAATCGCTGGGGCGACATCGGCGTCACCTGAACGCGCTTTTTCGAGCGGATTTCCACCGCGCCATCGGCGGCCAGACGGGAGAGGGCTTCGCGCACCGGCATCTGGCTGACACCGAGTTCCTCGGCCAGCCCGCGGGTCGACAGGCCGACACCGGGAACGATCCGGCCGGTGATCAGCCGGCGGCGCAGCTCGGCATAGACTTCCTCATGGAGCGGGACCGACTCCGTCATAGGAACCCCAGATAGGTCTCATACTCGACATCGGTGACGCGGCGTTCCAGCACCTCCCGCTCCTGCCGCTTGCAGGCGGCGAAGGCGCGGCGGAACAGGGGGCCGAGATAGGGTTCGAGGATCGAACCCTGCTCGAAGGCTTCGATGGCGGCCAGCCAGTCGCCCGGCAAAGCCGGCTGGGTGGCGTCGTCATAACCATTGCCGGCGATCGGCGGCGGCGCGGACAATTTGCCGCGCAGACCATGCAGCATGGCGGCCAGAAGGGCGGCGGTGACCAGATAGGGGTTGGCGTCGGCGCCGGCAAGGCGGTGCTCGAATCGGCGGGGGGCGGGCGCGCCCATCGGAATGCGCACCGCCGTAGTGCGGTTCTCATATCCCCAGCTGGCGCTGACCGGCGCGTGGGCGCCGGCAATAAAGCGGCGATAGGAGTTCGAATTGGGTGCGAAGATCAGGAAGGATTCCGGCGCCGCCGCCAGCAGGCCGGCCACGGCGTGGCGCAGTTCGTCCGTCCCCTGCTCACCGCCATCGTCGAACAGATTGCGGCCCGATTTGTCGAGCAGGCTGCAATGGATATGCAGGCCGCTGCCGGCGGAATCGCCATAGGGCTTGGCCATGAAGGTGCCGTGCAGGCCGGAATCGCGCGCCACGCCCCTGACGGCGCGTTTGAGCAGGATGGCATGATCGGCGGCCAGCAAGGGATCGGGCTGGTGCGAGAGCGTGATCTCGAACTGGCCGCGGCCATTCTCGACCATGATGCTTTCGGTCGGCAGCCCCAACCCTTCGCAGGCGCGGCGCATGGCGGTGAGCGCTTCGGAGAATTCCGACAGCTCGTCCATCGCATAGACGCGCGGGGAGTCGAGATCGTAGCCGCTGACCGGCCCTTTAGGCGGCGCCGGCCGGCCATTGGCCACCGACTCGCCGCCCATGAGATAGAATTCCAGTTCGAGCGCCACCACCGGCGTATAGCCGTCGGCCTTGCATTGCTCGACCACCGCTTTGAGGATCTGCCGCGGGTCGCCCATGAAAGGAGATCCGTCTGGGTCGAACATGGTGGTGAGGATCTGTTTCCTCGGCTGCTCGCCCCACAGCATCGGCAGCAGCGGCCCGCAGGGCAGACAGACCCCGTCGCCGTCGCCGCCTTCCCACACCAGCCCGTTGGCATGCACATCCTCGCCCCAGATATCGAGGGCGAGGATCGAGCGGGGGAACTTCATCCCCTCTTTATGCACCTTGTCCAAGGAAGCCAGCGGCACCCGCTTACCGCGCAGGATGCCGTTCAGGTCACAGGCCAATAACTCTAATTCTTCCATCAATTGCTGTCCCGACAAACACTTTGGCAGCACCACCATCCATTGACCGCCTTGGCGGTTGACCTGTTTTCCATTTAGAACTTGGCCGATGCGGAGAGGCCAACCGTCAGCGGACGC
>Ga0213872_10001946_pt1 | contig 12599 bp, 12 predicted proteins | sample VelepicomBERX_R2_FD_160071 | JGI IMG/M metagenome (GOLD analysis project Ga0213872, IMG submission 160071) | Rhizosphere microbial communities from Vellozia epidendroides in rupestrian grasslands, the National Park of Serra do Cipo, Brazil - RX_R2 | ecosystem: Host-associated > Plants > Roots >...
TTTATATTATGTAAAATAACGTCGCAGCCGTAATCGCCTCTCACGCGCCGTGCGTGCGCGCTGGCTGTATAGCGCGCACGCAGCCGAGCTGCAATGACTGGCATTTATGCGGAAGACGCCGACGTCACGCTCAGAGCGGCAACGGGGCCTCCTCCGCAATCAGCTTCTGCTCCCTCATCTCGCTCCAGAACGCAGCGGGAATCACCTCCGCCATAGCCGCGGCGTCCTCCGTAATGCGCTCCGGGCGGCTGGCGCCGGGGATCACTGCTGCCACGGCTGGATTGGCCAGCGCGAACTGCAAGGCCGCAGCCTTGACGCTCACACCATGGCCCGCTGCGATGGCCTTGATGCGTTCCACCTTGGCCACCACTTCCGGCGCGGCCTTCTGGTACTCGAAGTGCGCGCCGCCCGCCAGAATGCCGGAGCTGTAAGGACCGCCGACCACGATATCGACCTGGCGTTGCGCTGCCGCCGGCATCAGGCGCTGCAAGGCGCGGCTGTGGTCCAGCAAAGTGTAGCGGCCGGCCAGCAGGAACACATCCGGCTTCGGCTCGTTCAGATCCAAGGTCAGTTCCAGCGCTTCCACGCGGTTCACGCCAAGGCCCCAGCCCTTGATCACGCCCTCGTCGCGCAGGCGGTCCAGCACACGGAAGGCGCCGGTGCGGGCGATCTCGAACTGCGCCAGCCATTCGTCGCCGTAAAAGTCCTGGGCGACATCATGTACAAAGACCAAGTCCAGGTGGTCGGTCTTCAGGCGCTTCAAGCTGTCTTCGATCGAACGCAGGGTGGCGTCGGCGCTGTAGTCATTGACAATCTTGTTGGGCAGGCCATGTTCGAACACACCGCCCTTCTCGCCCATGTCGCGCGCTGCCGGATCTTCCACTTCATCCAGGATGATGCGGCCAACCTTAGTACTCAGCACGTACTCATCGCGCTTGCGGCTGGCCAGCATCTGCCCCAGGCGTTGTTCGGCCAGCCCGGCGCCGTACAGCGGCGCGGTATCGAAATAGCGGATGCCTTGCGCCCAGGCGGCATCGACCGTGGCCTGTGCCTCGGCCTCCGGAATATTGCGGAACATATTGCCCAGCGGCGCAGTGCCGAAACCCAGCTTGCCCTTCAAGATGTTGCGAATGCCCATGTTTGACTCCAAGTGAGAAGAAGATAACGCCAGTGTAGGTTGACCAGTTCGGACTGTCCAAGACATAATTTGCACAAGTTAAGTCGCCGGAGGTCTGGCATGTTGGATATCCGTCAGTTGCAATATTTTGTCACCGTGGCCGAAGAGGAGCACGTCGGCCGCGCTGCGGAACGGCTGCACATCTCGCAGTCGCCGTTGAGCCGCCAGATTGCCCAGCTGGAGGAAAAGCTGGGGCTGACGCTGTTCGAGCGCAGCCAGCAGCGCCTGCGGCTGACGCGCGACGGGCGCACCTTCCTGGCCGAGACCCAGGCCTTTCTGACCCATGCCAAGCGCCTGGAAGCGATGGCCAAGCGGCTGGGCCGGGGCGACGAGGGCGGCCTGTGTATCGGCTACATCGAGAACGCCATGCACAACGGCGTGCTCTCCAGCGGACTACGCACCTTGCGGGCGGCCCGGCCGGCGGTGCACGTGGCCTTGTATAGCCTGCGCTCGCCCGAGCAGTTGATCGGGGTGCGCCAGCGCAGCCTGGATATCGCGCTGGTCTGCGATCCGCCCGCCGGCGACGATCCAGAACTGGCTTCAGCCCAGATACAAAGCGACCGCATGATGCTGCTGCTGCCGGATGCGCATCCGCTGGCGGCGCTGCCCGAGATCGGGCCGTCCGACCTGGCCAACCACGACTGGATCGCCGTGCGCCACGGCGATGAGAGCAGCATGTACAAGGAACAGTTCATCGGCGCCTGCTCCAAGGCCGGCTTCACGCCCAGAATCACCATGGAAGCCAGCGAGCCGATGACGGCATTGGGACTGGTGGCGGCGGGCCTGGGCATCGCAGTGGTCCAACAGGGCATGCAGCATCATATCCCGCCCGGGGTGCAATGGCGCGAACTGCCCTGGTTCGACTACCGCGCTGCACTCTGGGTGGTTTGGCACCGGGTTAACTTGCGCCCATTGGTAGCGGACTTTCGCCAGACCTTGCTGTCTCTGGCACAGAGCTAGCCGCGAACGGTACTCCTTCGGCAGATACAAACGGACATAATTCTTCGCTAGACTGCCGCTATAAAGTCATCTTTACCTGACCATTTGTGGGAGTACTGCATGTCCACCGAGCGCCCCGATCACATTCTGATCGTCGACGACGACCGCGAGATCCGCGAGCTGCTGGGCAGCTATCTGCGCAAGAACGGCATGCTTGCCTCGCTGGCCGCCAATGGCCGCCAGATGCGCGCGGTGCTCGACGAAGAGGCGATCGACCTGGTGGTGCTGGACGTGATGATGCCCGGCGAGGATGGCCTGACCCTGTGCCGCGAGCTGCGCGCCGGTAAATGGCGCGCCGTGCCGGTGCTGATGCTGACGGCCCTGAATGAGGAGACCGAACGCATCGTCGGCCTCGAAATGGGCGCCGACGATTACATGGCCAAGCCCTTCTCCTCGCGCGAGTTGCTGGCCCGCATCCGCTCGGTGCTGCGCCGCGCGCGCATGCTGCCGCCTAACCTTCAGCCGGAAGAAACCGTGCCGCTGCTGGCCTTTGGCGAGTGGAAGCTGGATACCACCTCGCGCCAGCTGTTCGACGCGGAAGGCACTCTGGTGGCGCTGAGCGGCGCGGAATACCGCCTGCTGCGGGTCTTCCTCGACCATCCGCAGCGCGTGCTGAATCGCGACCAGCTGCTCAACCTGACCCAGGGCCGCGACGCCGACCAGTTCGACCGCTCGATCGACCTGCTGGTGAGCCGCCTGCGCCAGCGCCTGCGCGACGATCCGCGCGAGCCGCGCTACATCCGCACCCTGCGCAGTGAAGGCTATGTCTTCGTCGCCAGCGTCGACAAGGCGGCAGCGGCATCATGACGCATTGGCTGCCCCGCACCCTGTTTGCCCGCCTGACCCTGATCCTGTTTGCCAGCCTGGTACTGGCGCATGGCCTGAGCTACTGGCTGTTCACCTCCGAGCGTGGCAGCGCGGCGCGTACCTACATGATCGGCTACATGGAACTGGACGTGGCCAGCTCGGTGGCCCTGCTGGACCGCCTGCCCGCCGCCGAACGCCCGCAGTGGCTGGAACGCTTGCGCCGTCCCACCTACTCCTTCGTACTGGGCCACGGCACGCCGGGCACGGACGCCAGCAGCCTGCTGTCGATACAGCTGCGCCAGGCCATGCAGCAAGCGATCGGTGCGGAGCGTCCGCTGATGGTGGAGACGCTGCCCGATTCCACTTCGCTGCGCGAACACCTGCAGATGCACACCAAGCTGAGTGACGGTTCGCTGCTCACCATCGACCTGCATCCCAAGGGCATTCCGCTCTCGTCCTGGATCACCGGTGTATTGGGCCTGCAACTGGCGCTGCTGGCGGGGCTGTCCTGGCTGTGCGTACGCCTCGCCACCCGGCCGCTGGAAGACCTGGCCAAGGCCGCCGATGCGCTCGGCCCTGATCTGAAGCCCAGCCGCGTGGCCGAGAATGGCCCCGCCGAAGTGGCGCGCGCCGCCATCGCCTTCAACGCCATGCAGGAGCGTATCGCCAATTACACCGCGGAGCGCATGCAGATCCTGGCGGCGATTTCGCACGACCTGCAAACGCCCATCACGCGCATGCGCCTGCGCGCGGACCTGATGGACGACGAGGAGCAGCGCGCCGCCCAGCTGCGCGGCCTGAAAGAGATGGAAGACCTGGTGCGCGAAGGCGTGACCTTCGCCCGTACCCTGCACGGCGCCAGCGAGACGCCGCGCCAGCTCGACCTGGACGCCCTGCTGGACAGCCTGGTGTGCGACTATACCGACGCCGGCCAGGACGTCAGCCTGCGTGGCAGCGTCGGCGAAAAGCTGCTGCTGCGCCCCGTGGCGCTGCGCCGCATCCTGGCCAACCTGACCGATAACGCGCTCAAGTTCGGCGGCAGCGCGCAGCTTGAAGTGGCCGCCAGTCCGCATGACATCAGCATCTCGGTGCTGGACCGTGGCCCCGGCATTCCGCCGGACCAGCTGGAGCGCGTGTTCCTGCCCTTCTACCGGCTGGAAGGCTCGCGCAATCGCGCCAGCGGCGGCACCGGGCTTGGCCTGGCCATCGCCCGCCAACTGGCCCAGGCGCTGGAAGGAACGCTGGAGCTGAGCAACCGCGATGGCGGCGGTTTGAGGGCAAAACTCACCCTGCCACGGCAGTCAAGGGGTTACTAGTAAAAAATAACCGTACCAATTCGGCAAATACGTATCGAATTTTCATAGAATTTCGGCAACAATAGAGCCTTTCCCCGGCCACCCAAATATTGCCTACTATGAACATTACTAATCGTTTGATACTCACCCTGTCGGTGGCCCTGCTGGCACTTGTCTTTGTTGGTGCGGACGGCCTGTTGCAGCTGTCGCGCGCGCAGCAGCGCCTTGACCTGGTGCAGACCCGTCTGATCCCCAGCGTGGCCGGTCTGAACGCGGCCAAGAGCGCGCTGGGCGATACCCGCCTGGCCGGTTACCGCTTGTCGGTATTCTCCAATCTGCCGGATAAGACGGCGCTGGACAAGGCCTTCAAGGACGCCCACGCCAAGTTCGACGACATCATCGCCGCCTACGAAAAGCACGGCGTCTACGACGACACCGACCGCAAGATGCTGGATGCCGACAAGGCCGCCATGGAAGCCTACCGCAAGGCCCTGGTACCCTTCGTCGATGCCTCCCATGCGGGCGATATGGATGGCGTGCGCGCCACCCTGCAGGCCGGCACGCCGCTGGCGCTGACCGCCGCCGGCGTCAAGAAAAGCCTGGACGACCACATCGAATACAACAACAAGCTGATCGAACAGGTGCGCGAGGACAGCCTGTCGTCGTATAACTTCGCCTTCCGCCTGATGGTCATCGTCATCATCGCCGCGCTGGCCGTCACCGGCGTACTGGCGCTGGCCCTGTACCGCATCATCAGCGGCAGCCTGAGCACCATCCAGGGCACGCTGGAAGACGTCAGCCGCACGCTGGACCTGACCATTACCGTGCCGGTCGAGCGCCACGATGAAATCGGCCGCACCGCCACCGCCTTCAACCACCTGCTGGCCGATATCGCGCGCGTGGTCAGCGCGGTGCGCGAATCGACCGAGTCGGTCAGCTCGGTGTCGCAGCAGATCGCCGCCGGCACCGCCGACCTGGCGCAGCGCACCTCGCAGCAGGCGGCCGCGCTGGAAAAGACCGCCGCCAGCATGGAGCAGCTGACCTCCACCGTCAGCCAGAACGCCGACAACGCGCGCCAGGCCAACCAGCTGGCCCGCTCCGCGTCGGAAGTGGCGATCCAGGGCGGCAGCGTGGTGGAGGAAGTCATTGTCACCATGAGTTCGATCAACGAGTCCTCGCGCAAGATCGTCGACATCATCAGCGTGATCGATGGTATCGCCTTCCAGACCAACATCCTGGCGCTGAACGCCGCCGTGGAAGCGGCCCGCGCGGGTGAACAGGGCCGCGGCTTTGCCGTGGTCGCGACCGAGGTGCGCAACCTGGCGCAGCGCTCCGCCGCCGCCGCCAAGGAGATCAAGGAACTGATCACCGACTCGGTCGAGAAAGTCGGCTCCGGCACGCGCCTGGTCGAACAGGCCGGCGCCACCATGCACGAAGTGGTGAGCAGCGTGCGCCAGGTGACCGATATCGTCGGCGAGATCAGCGCCGCCACCACCGAGCAGAACGCCGGCATCGCCCAGGTCCACCAGGCCATTTCGCAAATGGACCAGGTGACCCAGCAGAATGCCGCGCTGGTGGAAGAAACCGCCGCCGCCTCGCAATCGCTGCAGGACCAGGCGGGCAACCAGGCCCAGGTCGTGGGCGCGTTCAAGATCGAAGGCCGGCGCCTGCGCTAGCCTATGTTCCCCAGGAACTCATCCTGATCCTACAGTGAGAATGCCTGCGCACCTATAGTTGCCAAGGCCGGGCGCAAGCATGATGTCAGTGTTCCACTCACCTAAGGAGACAGCGATGAGCTACCTGGACCGCGATACTTATGGCATCTACCGTGACACCGGCAACGACAACGACGGCCCCGGCCCCCGCCTGATGGGCGCCGATACGCTGATCGGCGAGGATGTCAGCAACGCTCAGGATGAAAACCTGGGCGACATCAAGGAAATCATGATCGACATGCGCACTGGCCAGGTGGCCTACGCCGTGCTGTCGTTTGGCGGCGTGTTCGGCATCGGCGACAAGCTGTTTGCCGTGCCTTGGCAAAGCCTGCAACTGGATACCGCCAACAAGCGCTTCCTGCTCGACGTCAGCAAGGAGCATCTGAAAAACGCGCCCGGCTTCGACAAGGACCACTGGCCCGACATGGCCAGCGCGGAATTCAGCAGCCGTATCCATGGCTTCTACGGCAGCCCGAGCGCCAGCCCCGGCAGCCGCACCAGCAGCGGCAGCGTGATGGGCAGCGGCAGCGCCAACCTGCAGAGCGGCGGCAGCGGCAGCTACAGCGGCACCCGCGACGATGATCTGCGCAGCGACGACAGCAGCCTGGATAAATATTAAGCAGGGCGACAGCGCAGCTTCCGCTGCCCTGTCGCAAGACTCCCACACCCGGCCTTGGCGCGCGCAGATTGGCTCGCCAAGGCTAGCGATTGTCGCGCCGGATGCTTGCGCATCTGCTTAAATGTTGATGTTTATTTTTTCGCATCACCTTACATGTCCAAAAAGTTCGCGTTCACCCTTCTCTATCTTCTGCTGTGCGCCACCACCCAAGCCTTTGAGCCCCTGCCTCCTGAAAATATGGAGGACACGCGCACCTTCCGCGTCGAAGTGCTGCAAGTGACCGACATCGAGCCTTATCAGGAAGCGATGAATGGTTTTCTCGCTTCGCTGCAGGCCAATGGGCTGACGGCGGCGCAGAACCTCAGCATCCACCACGTCAAGATCGACTTCGATGTCGAGAACGGCGGCTTCTGGAGCAAGCTGGGTGTGCTGCTGCGCATCCGCCAGGAAGCGGCGCGCATCGTCAACGCCCATCCGGACCTGGTGCTGACCATCGGCACCCCGGCCACCAAGTACGCACGCGGCATCCTGGCCGACGCGCATATCCCGCTGGTGTTCACGGCGGTGGCCAATCCCCTGGATGCGGGCTGCGTCTCGCTGGTCGATGCGGGCGAAGGCGCCACCGGCTCGACCCTGTACACGGACATGGGCGACTCGCTCAAGCTGGTCCAGAGCGTATTCCCCGCCGCGCACAAGATCGGCATGGTGCACACCGACGACGAGAACGGCGTCGCCAACGTGGCGGCCGCCAGTTCGACCGGCGGCCAGCTGGGCCTGAGCGTGAGCGCGCGCGAGGTCAGGAAGACCGACAGCATCATCCCGGTGCTGAAAGAGCTGTACCAGCAAGGCCAGGGCGTGGACCTGTTCGCCGTGCCGCTGGACACCTACTACGGCCTGCACCGCTATGAGGCAGCGATGGACCTGGGCGACTTTGGCGCCGAACACAAGGTGCCGGTAGTGTCGCTGGCGATGGCGCGGGTGCCGGGGGCGGCGCTGTACGTGGGCGCGGACTTTACCAAGGTGGGCCAGCTGGCCGGCGTGCAGGCCGCCAAGATCCTCAAACGCCACATCAAGCCGGACATCCTGCCGATCCTGCGCCAGGAACAGCCTACCGTGCTGGTCGATCCGGCCCGCCTGGCGGCGTTGAACGTCACCCTGCCCGCCCCGCTCGCGGCACTCAAGACCGAGGCCAGGAACGGCTTCTGGCAGATCGATATGGCGAAATAATCTGGCAAAAATTGCACCAAAATCGCGCATTTTCTCTGGCACGTTTCTTGATAGAAGGAAAACGTGGACAACAGGAAAGTGCGATATGGCAAAGTATTTCAATGAAATGACCATCGACGGCCTGGGCATGGAGTCCAGCGCCTCGATCCGGGAACACTACCGCGAGTTCTGCCACTGGCTGCAACGCTTGCCGGCCGGCTCGATGGAGCACAAGCGCGCCGAGGCCGACCTGGCCTTCCGCCGCGTCGGCATCACCTTTGCGGTGTATGGCGACGACGCCGGCACGGAGCGCCTGATCCCCTTCGACACCATCCCCCGCATCATCCCGGCCAGCGAATGGGCCCAGCTCAAGGCCGGCCTGGCGCAGCGCGTGCAAGCGCTGAACATGTTCATCCACGACATCTACCACGACCAGAACATCATCAAGGCGGGCATCATCCCGGCCGAGCAGATCTACCGCAACGCCCAGTACCGCCCGGAGATGCAGGGGATTGATGTGGTCTCGGACATTTACGCGCACATCGCCGGCGTCGACATCGTGCGCGCCGGCCAGGGCGAGTTCTATGTGCTGGAGGACAATCTGCGGGTGCCTTCCGGCGTGTCCTACATGCTGGAAGACCGCAAAATGATGATGCGGCTGTTCCCCGAACTGTTCAGCCGTAACAAGATCGCCCCGGTCGACCATTATCCCGACCTGCTGCTGGATAATCTGCGCTCGGTGGCGCCGATGGGCGTGAACGATCCCACCGTGGTGGTCATGACGCCGGGGATGTACAACTCGGCCTACTTCGAGCACGCCTTCCTGGCGCAGCAGATGGGCGTGGAGCTGGTCGAGGGCAAGGACCTGTTCGTCAACGATAACGCGGTCTACATGCGCACCACCTGCGGCCCCAAGCGGGTGGACGTGATCTACCGCCGCCTGGACGACGACTTCCTCGACCCGCTGGCCTTCCGCGCCGATTCCTCGCTGGGCGTGCCGGGACTGCTGTCGGTCTACCGCGCCGGCCGCGTGACGCTGGCCAACGCCATCGGCACCGGCGTGGCGGACGACAAATCGATCTATCCCTACGTGCCGGACATGATCCGCTTCTACCTGTCGCAGGAGCCCATCCTCAACAACGTGCCGACCTACCAGTGCCGCCGCAAGGAAGACCTGGACTACACCCTGGCCAACCTGCCCAACCTGGTGGTCAAGGAAGTGCATGGCGCCGGCGGCTACGGCATGCTGGTCGGCCCGGCCTCGAGCAAGCAGCAGATCGAGGACTTCCGCCAGCGCCTGCTGGCGCGGCCGGACGGCTACATCGCCCAGCCCACGCTGGCCCTGTCGGCCTGCCCGACCTACGTCGAAAACGGCATCGCGCCGCGCCATATCGACCTGCGGCCCTTCGTCCTGTCCGGCAAGACCATCTCGATGGTGCCGGGCGGCCTGACCCGGGTCGCGCTGCAGGAAGGTTCGCTGGTGGTCAACTCCTCGCAAGGCGGGGGCACCAAGGACACCTGGGTGCTGGAAAACTGAAGAAAAAAAGGAGACTGCTATGCTGAGCCGCACCGCCGACCATCTGTTCTGGATGGCGCGCTACACCGAACGCGCCGAAAACACCGCCCGCATGCTGGACGTGAACATCCAGACCTCCATGCTGCCCCAATCCGCCGAAGACGCCGAGCAAGGCTGGCGCGCCATGCTGGGCATCTCGGAACTGCAGTACGCCTTCGACCACAAGCACAGTAGCCTGGATGCGGCCAAGGTGCTGGACTTCATGGTGCGCGACCGTTCCAATCCGTCCTCGATCGCCTCCTGCCTGACCGAGGCGCGCGAGAACGCCCGCGCCGTGCGCGGCACGCTGACCACGGAAGTGTGGGAAATCCAGAACCAGACCTGGCTGGACATGCAGAAGCGCCTCAACAGCGACCTGCTGGACACCGACCCGGCCAAGTTCTTCGAGTGGGTCAAGTACCGTTCGCACCTGTCGCGCGGCGTCACGCTGGGCACCATGCTGCGCGACGAGGCGGTGCACTTCATCCGCCTCGGCACCTTCCTGGAGCGGGCCGACAACACGGCGCGCATCCTGGACGTCAAATACCACGGCGCCAAGGAGCCGGGCGGGGATGAAATGTCGCAGCGCGACTTCTACTACTGGGGCGCGCTGCTGCGTTCCGTGTCCGGCTTTGAGATCTACCGCAAGGTCTACCGCGACGTCATCACCCCGGCCCGCATTGCCGAGCTGCTGATGCTGCGCGGCGACATGCCGCGCTCCCTGCTGGCCTGCATGGAGGAAGTGGTGACCAATCTGCGTGAAGTGCGCAACGATGTCTCGGCCGACACCGAACGTTTTGCGGGACGCATGCACGCGCAGTTGAAGTTTGGCCGCATCGACGATATCCTCAAACAGGGCCTGCATGACACCCTGACCGCCTTCCTGGCCGATGTCTACGAGCTGGGCAACCGTGTCAGCCGGGACTTCCTGGTGCCGCTGGCCGCCTGAGGACGGAGCTTAGCCATGCAATTGTCGATCCGCCACGAGACGCGCTACAGCTATTCGGCGCCGCTCGCCTACACCATCCAGCAGCTGCACCTGACGCCGCGCATCGAGCCGCAGCAGCACGTGCTGTCCTGGCACCTGGCCATGCCCGGCCATGTGCATGCCTACACGGACTGCTACGGCAACCTGTCGCACATGCTGACCCTGGATACGCCGCATCAGAGCCTGTCCATCATCGCCACCGGCATGGTGGAGACCACGGCGCCGCGCAGTGGCCGCATTCCCAATGGCGAGAGCCTGTCGCCGCTGATCTTCACCGTGCCGACCGGGCTGACAGCGGCCACCCCGGCGATCCTGGAGCTGGCGGCATCCTGCCTGCCCGACCGCCAGGCCCGTACCGGCCACTTCATAGCTTTGGCCGAGCACATCTTTGGTGCGGTCCGGTATCAAAGCGGTGCAACCGGCGTCGCCACCACCGCCAGCGACGCGCTGGAGCTGGGCCAGGGCGTGTGCCAGGACCATGCCCACCTGTTCCTGGCCTGCTGCCATGCGCATGGCATTCCGGCGCGCTACGTGTCCGGCTACATCGACCCGGAAAACAGCGACCACGCCGCCAGCCACGCCTGGGTCGACGCCTGGGCCGAGGACAAGGACTATACCGGCTGGATCAGCATCGACGTCACCCACGCGCGCCTGATGACGGACGCCTACTGCCGCCTGGCCGTGGGCCGTGACTACGAGGCGGCGGCGCCGGTGCGCGGGGTGCGGCGCGGCGGCGGCACCGAGTCGCTGGAAGTGGCGGTACAGATCGTGCCGCAGTAAAATCGAGTTTTCTTTCAAAGCGAGCCGCGATGACTTATTGCGTAGGCCTGCGGCTGGACGCCGGGCTGGTATTTCTGTCGGATAGCCGTACCAATGCGGGGGTGGACCAGGTCGGCACCTTCCGCAAGATGACAGTGTTTGAAAAGGCCGGCGATCGCGTCATGGTGCTGATGACGGCGGGAAACCTGTCGATTTCGCAATCGATCCGCCAGCTGGCCAGCGACTATGTCAGCCCCGACGGCGCCAGCATCTGGAACGCGCCCAACCTGTACGAGGCGGCGCGCATCCTGGGCGAATGCGTGCGCATCGTGCACACGCGCGAAGCCAAGGCGCTGCAGGAATTCGGCATCGAGTTCAATGTCAGCATCATTTTCGGCGGCCAGATCAAGGGCGAGCGCTGCCGCCTGTTCCAGGTCTACTCGGCCGGCAACTTCATCGAGTCGCACAACGAAAACACCTACTTCCAGATCGGCGAGGCCAAGTACGGCAAGCCCATCCTGGACCGCGTGATCACGCCCGCCAGCTCGCTGGACGAGGCCGCCAAGTGCGCGTTGATTTCGATGGACTCGACCCTGCGCTCCAATATTTCCGTCGGTCTGCCGCTGGACCTGCTGGTGTACCGGGCCGATGCGCTGGCCGTCACCCGCTTTGCCACCATCGACGAAAGCAACCAGTACTTCCAGATGATCCGCAGCACCTGGGGCCGCCAGCTGAAAACGGTGTTCGACGGCCTCGACAATCCCGCCTGGAATACCGCCAGCAATGGCGCCACGCCGGTGCGCATCGCGCCGCCGCATGCGGACACCCCGGCGCAAAGCAGCGCGCCTTTGCAGACAGTCGCCCAACAATTTGGGGACGGGCAACAATAAACCCGTCATCCACGCCAAAGGGGTATGATTCGATAAATTTACTTTGGATGGAGTTCTGCATGTCCGACATCGTCCCGCCCGAAGCCGGTGTCACGACCTTCACGGTCGACACCCTGCTGAAATACATGGGGAATGACGACAAGGCGCTGGCTGTGGTCAGCAAGATCGTACGCGACGCTATCACGCCCGGGATGGAGCCGCTGGAGCGGGCCAAGGCTGCCCTGGACGAACAGCGCTATCATGACGCCGGCCGGATTTTCCACAGCTTGCGCGGGTCTGTGGGCACCCTAGGCGCCAAGCGCATGGTGGCGGCCGCGCTGGCGCTGGAACAGGCCCTGGTGGAGCAGCGCACGGGCGAGATTCCCGCCTTGTTTGCCGCCCTGCAAGGCGAATACCAGGCCGTGCTGGACCAGGCTGGGGCATGGTTAAAACACCACCTGCCCCAATAGCCGCTTGCTTGTTGCAATGCACGCTGAGCCCGCTTGCTAACGATTCGTTACACCTTTTACAGCCGGCAGGCAGGGGCGTGAAAAGGTAACCATGCTACTATGATCAGGCTAAAGCGTTAAACAATTATCAATGTATAACA
>Ga0213872_10001947_pt1 | contig 12595 bp, 4 predicted proteins | sample VelepicomBERX_R2_FD_160071 | JGI IMG/M metagenome (GOLD analysis project Ga0213872, IMG submission 160071) | Rhizosphere microbial communities from Vellozia epidendroides in rupestrian grasslands, the National Park of Serra do Cipo, Brazil - RX_R2 | ecosystem: Host-associated > Plants > Roots >...
CGGCGCCTCCTGCTCCGGCATCGCTGGCACCGGCCCGACGGACCTCCAGGCCAACCCCAGTGCAGCCATCACCTTCCTGGGCGTCGGGGGCAGCAGCACCATCGCATTGAGCCTTTTCGGCATACAGAACCCGCCGACCATCCCATCCATCCCCACACTGCGCCCCGAGGGACTGGCATTGACGGCCTTGCTGCTGGGATGCCTCCGCCTTGGGCGCAGACGCCGCCGGAACTGAACCCGCCGCCCTCGGCGGGAAGGGCCGAGCCCCAGATACATTCAGCCTTGCAGTTTGCAAAACGCCACAATAAATAACAAATGAATCATTTATTTTGATCAAAATGATCCATCCTCACGGATATTGATGAAATCAGGATGGATCCTTCGCCCTCTCAGCCCTGGCCCACGGCAGGCGCTGCCCCCCCTCTTGCCCCGATCCTCAAGCGCTTTCCGCGCTGGGGGCGCCATCTTGCCTGGGCGCTGTCTGCCGTCTTCCTGGCGATCGACGCGGCGCCGAAAGCCCATGCGCAGATCACCCCCGTCATCCGCTACCCGGTGGCCGCCGGCGTGGTGCCCCTGCAGATCGTGGCCGGCCCCGATCAGCACATGTGGTACAGCGAACGCACGACCTCCCCTGCCCAATCCGGCGTGGTCCGTCTGAACCTCGACGGCACCCTGTCTGAACAGCACCGCCTCAGCCCTTGGGCCGTCCCGACCTCACTCGGTGCAGGGCCGGACGGCAATGTCTGGGCGTCCCCCTGGGGCGACACCATCACCCGCATCCAGCCGGACGGGGGCCTGACCACGTTCACTGCCCCCGCCAGCCTCGGCAGCTACTCCTCCGGCATCGCTGCCGGCCCTGACGGCCATGTCTGGATGGTGATGCGCAACGGCCTGGCCCGGATCACCCCCGACGGCACGGTCACCGCCGTGCCCATCGACGCAGGAAACCCCGCCCTCGGGCTGGCGGGCGCAGTCGTGACCGGCCCCGACGGCCATCTGTGGGTCGGCAGCACCTTTCCCATGTACCGCCTCTACCGCGTGGATGCGGCCACCGGCGCCTACCAGACCTACGACTACAGCGCCATCGAGTACACGGGCATTTCCAGCCTGGCGGCCGGCCCCGACGGGCAGGTCTGGTTCATCCCGACCGGCAGCCAGATCATCGGCAAGATCGATCCCGCAACCGGGCAGATCACCACCTACAGGAACCAGAGCGCCTGGGTGAATTCGATCACTGCCGGCCCCGACGGCAATATGTGGTACGTGACCGGCTCCTACTGGGGCAGCAGCGTCATCGGTCGCATCACCCCGGACGGCCAGGCCGTCGAATACCCCCTGCCACCGAACACCAAGGCCTCCAGCATCACGACAGGTCCGGACGGCAAGCTCTGGTACCTGGAAACCGTCGAATATCCCGGTGGGGCGGGTCTGTCTTACAACGTCGCCACCTTTGGCATCCCTGTGACGGTGCGCAGCACGGGAACCGGCGTCGGTGGTTCGATCACGCCAGCCGTCCAGGGGAGCCGCATCGGTGCGACCGCCCAACTGAGCCTGGCGTTGGAACCCGGCGCCCTGATCGACTCGCTGCAGGCCGACCGATGCGGCCCGCTCATCACCGATGCCTCCGGCACCCTCAGCACCGCAACGCTCACCAGCGACTGCCAGGTCAGTGCCCGCTTCACGGTGCCCCAATGCGATGCCACCCCCACAGAGGGCTTTGCAGACACGCTCTTCAGCTATTCATGCACCGGTCTGCCCAGGCTCGGCCAGTTGTCACTCGATGGCGGCCGCTGCGAGCCGGTCGCCGACGGGCAGGCGAGTTGCAGCGCCACGCTGGGGGCCTCCGACGGCACGCTCGGCATCAGCGACGGGTACGGCAACCAGCTGACCATGGCCTCGTCGCTGACCCTGCTGTCGCCCGCTGCCTGCAACGCAAGCCCGGCAACGGCCTTTGCCGGCACGCAAATTGTGTTGATTTGCAACGGCCTGCCCCCCGGAGCCCGGCTGGATGTCCAGGGCGCCGCCTGTGATCCGCCCGACGACGCCGGCACGCTGACCTGCCGAGGCACGCTGGGCAGCGATGCGGCCGCCCTGGGCGACAACCCCCAGGCCGTCACCCGGCTGGCAGACGGCAGCAGCGCAGCCACCCTTGTCACCTTGAACACGTTGGCCGTCCCGCCATGCCTGGCCTCTCCCAACCCGGTGCGCAGTGGCGAGCCGGTCCGCATCCAATGCCCCACGGCACCGGCAGGCAGTGTGGTGCAGGTCCTGGGTGCCCGTTGCCAAGAGGTCAAGCGCTCCGGGACATCCTGCGTCGGGACCGCCGGCCACGGCCCCTCCGACATCGGACCCGACCCTGCCGTCAGGATCCTTTACGCGGGCGGCCAGGCCACCGGCCAGGTGGCACTGACCATCGACAAAATGCTGGAACCCGAGACACCGGGCACCGACCCGGGCGCACCACCCGACGGCAGCCTGCAGGCGATCCCGGCCCTGCACCCCGCCGCCCTGGTGCTGCTGGCGCTCGGTCTGGGCGGCCTCTTCAGGCTAGGACGCCGCCCCGCCTGATCCGGTGGCCGGCTGACGCGCGACCGACCGCACCCCTGCCCCCCGGACCTCGAAACGGACCTCGTCGAGCACCTCGCCCTGGGCATTGCACAGGCGCATCTGGTGCCGCCCCGGCCAAGGCAGCCACGACCACTGCGCCCCCCGGGCCACCTCGCGACCGTCCAATTGCCAGCGCAGGCCGGTCTGGGCCGCCTCGGGCGGCGACATGGCGCCGGCCCGGAACTGCAGGCGCTGGCTGCGCGGCGGAATGTCGGGGTCCAGGGCCAGCACCGTGCCGGCAGCGGGTTCGGCGATGCGGGCCGCCGCCACCTTCAGGCCCGCCAGCGCGCCGCCTCGCCCGACCGCCGACGGGCGGCCCTCTGCGGACTCGCGCAGGCCGAACTGGCGCTGCCCGGTGCCGGCCAGGAACCACTCGCGGCGTGGCGCCTCGATCCAGGCCCCGGCGGCCGATCCGGCGCCCGGGGGCGGATCGAAGCGCACCGCCTGGGCCTGCAGCCCGGGCGGCGGCGGGGCCTGCCGGCTGGGCAGGCGGGCATGCAGAAAGCCCATGAGCTCGGCCCACACCGGCGCGGCACCCGAGGTGCCGCTGACCTCGTGCATGGGCTGCCCGCTGGCATTGCCCACCCAGACCCCCACGGTGTAGCGCTGCGACCAGCCGACGGCCCAGTTGTCGCGCATGTCCTTGCTGGTGCCGGTCTTGACCGCAGTCCAGAAGCGGGTGGCCAGCACGCTGTCGGTGCCGAAGGTGCGGGCCCGGGCATTGGCATCGCTGAGGATGTCGCCCACCAGCCAGGCGGCGGCAGGATCGAACACGGGCTGACCGGCCTTCGCCGGGGTCCCCAATCGCATCTGCACCTCGCTGTAGCGTCCGCCATTGGCCAGGGTGCGGTAGGCATTGGTCAAGCTCAGCAGCGACACCTCGGGACTGCCCAGGGCCAGGCTGTAACCGTAGTAGTCGCCGGTTTCACGCAGCGGCAGGCCGACTGCCTGGAGCTGGCGCTGCAGCGCATCGGGCGAAACCATGACCAGGGTGCGCACCGCCGGCACATTGAGCGAGGCGGCCAGCGCGGTGCGTGCCGAGACCCAGCCCTTGAAGTGGTGGTCGTAGTTCTGCGGAATGTAGAGCCCGCCCGCCGTGGGGATGTGGGTGGGCGAATCCTCGATCAGCGAGGCCGCTGTGAGACGCCGCTCGGCCAGGGCCTCGCCGTAGAGAAAGGGCTTGAGGGTGGAGCCCGCCTGCCGCCGCGCCAGCACGCCGTCGACCTCGCCGGCCCGGCTCAGCGCCCCGGATGAGCCGACCCAGGCCAGCACCTCGCCGCTGGCGTTGTCGAGCACCAGCACCGCCCCGTCCTCGACATGGCGCCCCGACAGTTCACGCAGATGGCGTTGCAGCGTCTGCACCGCGAAACGCTGCAGCGGCGCGCTGACCGTGCTGCGCAGCTGGGCCAGGCCGCGCCCGCCGGCCGCCTGCTGGCGCAGCACCTGGCGCGCCCAATGCGGGGCGTCGCCCCGGCTGCTGTCCAGGGCGCGGCGCTGCAGGGCGCCGCTGACCTGCAGGCCCAGGGCATCGCAGTCCGGACGGGCCGGCTTCTGCAGCTCGGCCAGCACGCCACAGGCCCGGCGCGCCACCTGGGCCTCGCGGGCATTCGGGGCACGCAGCAGGGCCACCGCGATCGCGGCCTCGGACTCGTCCAGGCCCTGGGGCGCCTTGCCGAACAGGGTCTGCGACAGCGCATCGACCCCCACCAGCTCGCCGCGGAAGGGCACCAGGTTCAGATAGGCCTCGAGGATCTGGTCCTTGCGCCAGCGCCGGTCCAGCACCTGGGCGGCCACGCCCTGGCCCAGCTTCTGGGCCAGGCTGCGCCCGCCCGAGGCCTGGCGCCAGTCCTCGTCGAGCAGGCCGGCGAGTTGCATGGTCAGGGTGGAGGCGCCGCGCGTGCGGGTGGCCCAGAGATTGCCCCAGGCCGCCGCGCTCACCGCCTGCCAGTCGACGCCACTGTGCTCATAGAAGCGCCGGTCTTCGCTGAGCACCAGGGCGCGGCGCAGCGCCGGCGACACATCGGCCAGCGCGATCCAGCCGCCCCGGCGCACCGTGGCATCGGTGCGCAGCGTCTGCAGCCACTCGCCCTGGCGGTCCAATACCTGGGTGTCGCTGGGGCGCCAGGCGCCGCGCACCGCCTCGAAGTCGGGCAGGGCCCAGGCCGGCGTCAATGACAGCGCCAGTCCGAGGACGGGCAGGGTCCGGCGCCAGCGCGGCCAGGCGCTCATGGCGCGGCTTCCACCTTGACCCGGGCGTTCGGCGCCTCGCCGAACATCTCGGGCACATAGAGGGCTTCGACCCGGCTCGGCGGCAGGGCAAAGTCGCCCACATTGTTGAGGCGCAGCGTGTACTCCATCTTCATCGGGCCCCGGGGCAGGTATTCGTAATAGCTGCGGAAGGCCTCGAAGCTGCGCTCCTCGAAGGCCGGCCAGGCCCAGCCCTCACGCTTCTCGCCCTGGGTGGCGATCTCGGAGTCACGGCCCAGGCCGCTGCCCAGGATGGTCGCGCCCGCCGGCACCGGATCGGTGATGGCCACCCAGGTCATGTCGGCACTGGCCTCGACCTCCAGGCTGATGCGCAGCACATCGCCGCGCGAATAGCGGCCCTTGACCGCCTGTTCCAGCGGTGTGATGGTCTTGCGGATCTGGTAGCCAGCGCTGAAGGGGGCCTTGAGTTCGACCGCCGCCAGCGACTGCAGGGTGGCCCACGGGTGGCCGTTGCCCTGGTGCTGGACCGTCACCGTGCCCTTGCCGGCCCCGGCCGGCCAGGGCAGGACCAGGCTGTTGTTGCGCAGTTGGCCGGCGGCGGCCGGCGCGCCGAACCAGGTGGTCTGGTGGGCCACGCCTGCGGCGTCGCCGGGCTGGATGCGCTGCACCTTGGCCCAGTCGATGCTGGCCGAGGCCTCGCCGAGGCCGGCGCGGGTGAGGCCGGTGACGGGCGTGGACTCGAAGCGGGCCGAGAACTTCTCCAGCGCCAGACCGCCCCACAGATTGGCGGTGGTGGTGTGCCAGGCGCCGTTCTGCTGCCGGGCGATGAAGCCATTGGCCAGGCGGGGCAGATCCTCCTTCCAGGCCGGGTCGTCCATGACCGCCAGCATCAGGCGGGCGGCGTTGGCGTCCCCGTTCTGCATGAGCCACCACCAGTAGTCGTCCTGCTCGGTGCTGAAGACCAGACGCGTGCCCTGGTAGGACAGGCGCGCACGCAGCACCTGGCTGGCCTCGGCCAGGCGCTGTTCGCGCTGCGCAATGTCCGGCACCCGGCGCAGGATGTTGATCCAGTCGATCACGGTGTGGGTGGGCCACTGGTTGGGCGCCACCGTGATGCTGCCGAGCATGCGGCCCTGGGCCTTGCCATAGCGCGACAGGGCCTCGAGCGCACCGATCTTGCGCATGTCCAGGTCCTTGCGCGGGCTCCAGACGCTGCGGCTGATACGACCTTCGACAAAGGCGATCAGGCCGCGCTCCATCGGCGCCCGGACCTCGTCGGACAGGGCGAAGCCGGGGTTCAGGGCCGAGGCCTCGTGGGTGGCCGACAGCAGGTAGGCGGTGAGCACGTCGCTGCCATGGTTGCTGTCGCCGGCGCGCGGCGGGAAGTAGTTGGCCAGGCCGTCGCCATCGAGGTAGCTGGGGATCTGCGCGACCACGGTCTGCCACAGCTTGGCATCGCGCAGGCCCACGGCCTTGCTGGTCTTCTGCTCGAGGCAGGCGAAGGGGTAGTGGCTGAACCAGTCGCGCACCCCGGGCAGGCCTTCGGCCAGGCGGGGCTGCAGCGAGAGCTTCAGGCCGCCACGGCCTGGCACGGCGTCGGCGGGCGGGGCCACCTCCAGGCTGAAAGGGCCGTCGAGCTGGGTCAGGGTGGCCTGCTGCACCTTCAGGGGCAGCGCCGGGATCAGGCGCTGGCTGGCCTTGAGGGCATCGCGGGCGCCGCCGAGGCTGTCGCGGGCCTCGATCTCCCACAGCAGGGCCTCGGCCCGGGTCTGGGCCAACTGGGCCGGGGCGCTCACGCTCCAGGCCAGTTCGCGGGCCTCGCCCGCGGGCAGCTCGACGGTCTGGGTCGGCAGGTCCAGCAGGGTGGCGCGGGCCTTGACCTCGACCTTCATCGGCCGGGCGGTGGTGTTGCGCAGGGTGAACTGGGCCCGGAACTGGTCGTTCTCGCGCACCAGCAGGGGCAGGCCGCTGAGAATCTGCAGGTCCTGCGTGACCCGCAGTTCAGTCTGCCCGGTTCCGAACTGGCCGGTGCCCGCGTCGGCCACCGCCACCACCTGGAAGGTGGTCAGGGCGTCATTGAGCGGCACGGTCAGCGTGGCCTGTCCCTGGGCATCCAGGGCTACGTTCGGCTTCCACAGCAGCAGGGTGTCGAGCAGTTCGCGGGTGCTGCTGTGGCCGCCGCCGCCACCGGCCGGCACGGCCTTGAGGCCGTAGTGCCGGCGGCCGATGATCTCCATCTGGGCCGTCGCGGTCTCGACCCCCCAGGCGCGCCGCTGTAGCATCGCATCGAGCAGGTTCCAACTGCTGTTGGGCATCAGCTCGAGCAGGGCCTGATCGACCGCCGCGACCGCCACCTCGGCATGGGCCGCGGGCTGGCCGTTCGGCAGGGTGGCCCGGATGCGGACCTGGGCCTGGCCGCGCACCGGGTAGCTTTGCTTGTCGGCGCTGACCTGGACCTCGATGCGGTGCGCCGCCGTGCCCACGCGCAGCTCGGCCAGGCCGAGGCGGAAGGCCGGCTTGCTGAGGTCCACCAGGGCCGAAGGCGCCACATACTCGCGCCCTTCCACCCAGAAGGCCCGCCACCATTCGCGCGGGGCCTTGTAGCCCCAGGTGAAGAAGCTGTACCAGGGCACCTCGCGCAGGCGCCCTCGCAGGGCCAGCACGCTGACATAGACATTGGGGCCCCAGCCGTCCTGGATCTTGAGGTGGACCGTGGGGTCTTCGCCATTGAGCTGCACCACCTCGGAGTGCAGGATGCCCTCGCGCTCGACCGACACCAGGGCGGTGGCGAAGCGGAAGGGCATGCGCACCTGCAGGTGCGCGGTCTCGCCGGGCTGGTAGGCCTTCTTCTCGGGCAGCACATCGATGCGGTCGTGGTTCTCGCCGCCGAACCACAGCTCGCCCTGGCGCGTGATCCAGACCGAGGCGGCGGCCTGCGCGGTCTGGCCCTGCGCGTCCTTGGCATTGACCACCAGCTCGACCTCGCCGGCCTGGTCCAGGCGGGTCTCACACAGCAGCAAGCCCCGGTTGTCGCTGCGGCCGCTGCAGACCGTGCCCAGGTCCTTGGTCTCGGTCTTGTTGTCGTAGGTGTAGAAGCCGCCCACCATGCGCTTGCGGCTGCTGGTGGTGACGCGGGCCTGGGCCCGCACCTCGAGCGGCACGCCGGCCTGGGCCTGGCCCCGGGTGTCGAGTGCCAGCGCCTGGAAGCGCAGGGTCTGGCCGCTGGACACCCAGCCCTCGGTCTTGAGGCCCGCCACCACCGCCGCCGGCCACAGCACGGAATGGCTGCGCAGGGTCTGGATCTCGCCGTTCGGATCGGCGAACGTGGCCTCCATCAGCAGGTCCTGGGCCTGGGCGGACGCCGGCACCTCCGGCAGCGTGAGGCGGCCGCTGCCCTGGCGGTCGAGTGTGAGCGGCAGCTTGTCGGCAATGACGCGCTGGTCCTGCGCCGCCTGCGGCTGCTCCTCGTCGGCTTCGTCGCTGGCCGCCCGGGCCACGCGCGGCGGGCTGAAGCTGAACCCGTCGTAGTCGCTGAAGGACAGGCCGTGCGGGCGCAGCAGGGCCGATACCCGCACCGGCAGATTGACCGCCGGGCCGCCGGACACATAGCTGACCTGCACCTGGGCCGGCAGGCTGCGGGGCGCCACCAGCGGCGCCTTGGCCACCGGGCCGACCTGCCCCTGCAACACCGGCAGGCGGAATTCCTCGACCCGGAACTGGCCGGTCTGCTGGTCGCCCAGGTTGACGCTGTAGACCCCCAGCTTGGCGGCCGGCGGGATGGCGAATTCGCTCTCGGCGCTGAAGCCGCCGCTGGCGGTCTTGCGCCACTGCAGCGGCAGGCTGAATTGCTGGCCGCTGCCTTCATGGGTGATCACCACGGTCGCCGGGCCCGCGTCGGGCAGGCCGAAGCCCTGCCGCGTCTCGGTGCGCAGGAAGTGCTTCATCGACACCGTCTCGCCCGCGCGCAGCAGCATGCGGTCGAACACCGTGTGGGCGCGCAGATCTGCCTGGGCCTCGTGGTTGGTCGGCACATTGAAACGCCAGGGCTCGATGCCCCGGTTCCAGTCGCTCCAGGTGAAGGCCAGGTCTTCCACGCCGTCGGCGCCCTGGGCCCGGGCGCTGATGAAATAGGCCTGGCGGTCGTCGCCGTCGCGGGCATCGTCGCCGGCATCGTTGTCGCCCTCGGCACCGCTCAGCACCCGGTCGCCACGGCAGGTCGGGGCCACCGGCGGGACCCGGTCGAAATCGACCAGGCCCTGCGCATTGCTGCGGCCGCTGGCCACCTCGCGCCCGGCGCAGTCCGAGATGCGCACCAGGGCCCCGGGCACCACCGCCCCCTTGTCGAGCGTGGTCACCCAGGCCTGGGCGTTCTCGCGGCCCAGTTTGAAATGCACCCCGAGGTTGGTGACCAGGACCGAGGTGCGCACCACCATGCGCCTCTCCGGCCCGTAGCCCTCGGCCAGCAGGGCGCCACCCAGCAGCCGGGAACCGATCTCGACCACATGGAAGCCCGGTGCCAGCGGAATGCCCACCACCTCGAAGGGACGCGGATCGGCGCCATCGGTCTTGGGCAGGTCGAGCTGGCGCACACCGGACTGGCCGTCGATCAAGGAGACCATGCGCGACTCGACATCGCTGTTGTTCTTGTCGAGCTGCCTGGGCAGAGGGCCTTTGACATCGCGTTGCGCGTTCTTGCGCGGCACCCAGTAGGCGTCGTAGGCCTGCACCTTGCGGTACCAGGCGATGATCTCGGCGTCGCCACGCGGCTGCAGATCGCTGACCCGGCCTGGGCTCAGGCCGCTGACCTGCAGCTTCTGCTCGACATGCCGCACGGTGACCGGCAGCAGGGCCGGGCTGCCGGGTTCGGCCAGCCGCTCGACGATGCCGAAGGGGGCTGCGGCGAACTTGGCCAGCGGCGGCACCGGTCCGGTGGCCACCTTCTGCGGAAAGTTGGCGGCATTCGCGAGACTGCGGCCCGAGCTGTCCGTGAAACCGGCGGGCAGCACCAACTGGAAGCGGGCCCGCTCGGCAAAGGGGCTGTTGAAGCTCAGCGACCTGACGGTGGATTCATCGTCCTCACCCTCCTCCTTGTCGAAGCTCGGCGACAGGCTGGTGCCGTTGTCGGCCTGCAGGCGGATCGCCTGCGCCAGCTTGCGCGCCACCGGGGCGTTGAAGCCCAGCCGCATCGGCCGGATCGGCAGGCAGGCCTCCTGGGCACTGGTGCGCTCGCAGCTGAAACTGGCGCTGAAGGCCTCGCGCACCTGAAAACGCCAGCGCTTGGCCACGGTGCTGACCACCCCGGCGGGCGTCGCCACACCGGCGCCATAGACCAGATCCACCTGGCCGCCAGGGGTCAGGCGGCGCTGGCAGGCCAGGGTCAGGTAGCGCATCGGGTCGGCCTTGGCCGCCTTCTCCCGCCCCAGGGCCTTGAGCAGGGCGGCCCGTTCATTGCCCTCGATCAGGCGCACCGGCACCCGCTCGCCCAGGCCCTCGGGCTCGCACCAGACATGCTGCTGCACGCTGGCCGGCGTCGCCGCGCCGTTGAGCTGGAACATGAAGTACTGGCCTTCGTCGACGGCCACATAGGGCTTGGGCTCGATGTCCTGCACTGAAGGCCCGCCGGTGTTGAAGCTGAAATGCAGGCTGGTGCTCAGGGCCGCGCCCTTGGGCGACTGGAAACCGCTCTGGGCACGCAGCTCGCAGCGCACACCGGGTGGCAATTCGCGCTGGAAGTCATAGGCCCATTCGTGGTCATTGAGCCAGCGCCCGGTGCCCTGGGTGGCCTGGGCATCGCTGCAACTCAGGGTCAACGGGCTCATCGCCTTGGGGTCCCCGAACTTGACCGCGGCCTCATCGAAGCGGGCCACCACCTGCCTGACCTGGGCGACCTCGCCTTGGGGCGAAAGGCTGCTGATCGTCAAGGCCTGGACCCCGACGGCGGCCAGACCCAGGCCGATGGACGCGACTGTTTTGAATATGCGCACGCTTCACTCCTCCGAACGGATCAGCCTAGCGCATCGCGCCAGCCCGGCAAGCCCCAGGCGCGAGAGTATTTGAAACAAAACGCATCCGATAGCCCCCGATAGCCGTTTTTTCTCAAAAAAAAAGACACCCGCAGGTGTCTTGAAAAGCCGGCTCCATCAGACCGGCTGGGGCTTAGAGAGGTATCAGCCCAGGCGCACCGGCACGAAGATGCGTTCGTCGCCGCGCTGGATCAGCAGGGCCACCGATTTGTCGGACTTGGCCACCACTGCGCGGACCTGCTCGACCGAGCTCACCGGCGTGCCGTTGACGGCCAGCAGCACGTCGCCGTTCTGCACCCCGGCTGCGGCGGCCGGTCCACGGGCCCCTTCGACCAGCAGGCCGCCGGCCACGCCGACCTGGTTGCGCTCCTGGGCCTGCAGGGGCCGCAAGGCCAGGCCCAGCTTGCCCTTCTGGAGCGGACCGCTGTCGTCGGCCTTGGCCACCTTCTCGCCGTCGCGGCCGAGGCGGGCGCTGATGTTCTCGACCCCGCCCTTGCGCCAGACCTCGAGCTGGACCTTGTCGCCGGGTTGCGCCAGGGCGATGAGGGCCGGCAGATCGCCGGAGGACACGAGGCGCTGGCCATTCACCTGGCGGATCACGTCGCCAGGCTGCAATCCGGCCTGATCGGCCGGTCCGCCCTTCTCGACCTTGGACACCAGCGCCCCTTCGGGCCGGTCGAGCTTGAAGGAGTCGGCCAGGGTCTGGTTGACCTCCTGCACCACCACCCCCAGCCGGGCATGCTCGACCTTGCCGGTGGCCACGATCTGCTCACGGATGCGGTTGGCCAGATCGATCGGGATCGCGAACGACACCCCCTGGTAACCGCCGGTGCGGCTGTAGATCTGCGAATTGATGCCCACCACCTCGCCGCGCGAGTTGAACAGCGGCCCGCCCGAATTGCCGGGGTTGATCGCCACATCGGTCTGGATGAAGGGCACGGCGCTGTCGTCGGGCAGCGAGCGCCCCTTGGCGCTGACCACGCCGGCGGTGACGGTGTTCTCGAAACCGAATGGCGAGCCGATGGCCAGCACCCATTCACCCACCTTCAGATCGGCCATGCGGCCCATCCTGACTACCGGCAGGTTGTGCGCCTCGACCTTGATCACCGCCACATCGGTCTTGGGGTCGGCCCCGAGCACCTTGGCACGCAACTCGCGCCGGTCGGTGAGCTTGACGGTGACCTCCTTGGCGCCTTTCACGACGTGGGCATTGGTCAGGATGATGCCGTCCTCGCTGACGATGAAACCCGAGCCCTCGGCCCGCATCGGCGCCTCCTGCATGCGCGGGCGACCCGGCATCTGGCCGCCGAAGCGGCGGAAGAACTCCTGGAAGGGGTCGATCATGCCGGGCGGCAGGGCCTGGCCGGGCGCGGCCTGGGCGTCGTCATCGTCCCCCTCGTCATTGCTGACCTTGGTGGTGCCAACCACGCTGATGTTGACCACGGCCGGGCCGTAGCGCTCGGTGATCTGGGTGAAATCGGGCGGTGTGACGGGGGCCGCCAGAGGCGCGACAGGGGCCTGAGGCTGGGCCTGTGCCACGGCAGTGGCCACCTGGGCATGGGCCGTCGCGCTCTGCAATTGCACGCCGGCCACGCCCGCACCGCCGATGGCGCCTGCGGCCAGCAGGGCCAGCACCAGGCGGGCGGGGGACAGATTGAGCTGCTTTGTCATGGTTCACTCCTGAAGTGGGATGGAATGAACCGACTGTGGCGCGGCTGCCTTAGGCCGGGCTTAAGGGCTGCGGCGTCTGCCTCGGG
>Ga0213872_10001948_pt1 | contig 12589 bp, 6 predicted proteins | sample VelepicomBERX_R2_FD_160071 | JGI IMG/M metagenome (GOLD analysis project Ga0213872, IMG submission 160071) | Rhizosphere microbial communities from Vellozia epidendroides in rupestrian grasslands, the National Park of Serra do Cipo, Brazil - RX_R2 | ecosystem: Host-associated > Plants > Roots >...
AAGAAGAGCAGAATGCCTGCAATACCAGCTATACGGCACCGACGCTGATTGATGTGCAAACGATTCAACCCAAGCAATATGTAGCAGCCACTGCCGAGCCTGTTGCAACGCCGGTGGTCGCACCTGCGCCGGCTGAGCCGGTCAAGGCCGCGCCACAGAAAAAGACCAAGAAGAGCAAGAAGCTTGATGCTTCTGCGGCAGGCTAAGCCTGGCTTGCAGCACCGGACCAGCTGCCCGCTCCGCCCATAGGCGGCAGGGCAGGGCGACCGGGAGGCAGCCGTCTCTTTATGAAAAAAACGGGGTAACCATACCCCGTTTTTTTTATGGGTGTGCCGCTGTCGTTCCGAGCAACGGGCTATTTATCGATGCAGGTCGTGGGAGCGAAATACGGACAACAAGAAGGGGACACGCAGGGGCAGCGGGAGGGATGCCGACATGAGAACGGGATTGCAGTTTTCCGGCACAGACTGCCGGCACTGCAATGCCGTTCTCTTATCTGGTATTACACAATGCGGTCGCCAAGCGGGGCATCCGGCAAGGGCTGGCAGGATGCCTCTTTTGCTCAGGACAGTTTCATGATTTTGCTGACGAGCTCATCGCTGGCGGCGTCAGACAGTTTTACTGCTTCCACCGTGATGGTCGCATCAGCGGACTGCTGCGGATTGAAAGACGATTCTTGCGGATCATTGCGCAGGCGATGTTCCAGTTGTTGTACCGTTTCTTCCAGTACGCTCACTTTTTCCTGTGCGCTGACTGCCTTGGTGCCAAACTCGTGCAGTTTGGGCAGTACCTGGTTCAGCTTGGCTTCATTGACGGTATTGATGCCGAGTTGATGCGATAGCTGCTTCTGGGTTGCGATCAGCTCCTGGGTTTGCCGGTCGTAGGCCAGGGACAGTTCCAGACGCAGGCGTTCCAGTTCGTCGCGTTCCTGTTCCCACGCTTTTTGGGCCGCGTACAGGTTCTGGTTGGCAATCTTCTTGGCGCATTCCCAAACGCTGGTCAGCATTTCATTGTAAATCTTCGACAGTTCATCAGGCGTATTGCCGCTCAGCTGGGCTGCAGAAGCCGGCAGCACTTTGCGCCATTCTTTCAACACCTGGCTGGCGGTAACCATGTCGATGCCAGCGAGCTCCCGGACTTTATCAAGCGCCGGCATTTCGCTTCTCCCTGATTGCTCGTACAACAGATTTGCAATAGAAAAAATCCGATCCCTGACTTCAGTCGGCACTTGCATCCGATTATCCATTTTAACTCTCCTGTCTAATTGCACTCCACCCTGGCTTATCAGAATACCATTGTCGGAAATGCTAAAATTGCTTACTTACAGTTTACTATCCAAAGTGCCACAGTAAGCCAACGCCGTAGATAATACAAAAAACATTAAAACCAAGAAACCGAAAAACCTTGCTTGATCAAGGCGAGTCAGCATGTTTACCTGGCAAGGTGTGGCGAATAGAGTAGTTCTTATTCACCTGCTACGCTTTGGTAATATGCTTGCCGCAATAAAAATGTTGTTTGCTTAATTATTTTTGATTTGTTCTTGCAAGCGCTCAATGCGTTTATTCAAACCATCCATTTTGGTCAGTGCATGATCGATGGAGTGTAACTTCTTCTCCAGCTCTTGAATGCGCAGATCATGAACGGCACTGTTCTTAGGAACGACTGGTTTGTGGTCAGGCGCTGCCTTGTGTGCTTGGGCCGGTTTGCTATTGTCCGCGGGTGTGCTACTGGATGGTGCCGGTTTTTTGGTACTGGCAGCCAGTCGCTCGGTATGCAGGATTTTATCGATCTGCCCTTTGGATACGGCCTTGATTCTGGTACTCGCCGGCAGCTGCAGTATGGCGCCCAGCTTCAGCTTGCCGGGATCTCCGCCAACGAATGCATGTTTGTTGGCCAAAAAAAGCGCGGTCATGGTCTGGTTGAGACTGCCCTGTGCTGGCTTGATCTTGCGTGCCAGCTTCCACAGGCTGGTACCACGAGTGGCACGGAGCTGCTGGGGTGCTGTCGCCGCCTTCTGGGTCGGCTTGTTCTGGGCAGGGGCCATATTGCCAGCTTCTGCTTGTGGCACTTTGCTGGCGGGGGCCAACTCAACGGCAGGGGCCGGGCCGGCAATGGCAAGCGATGTTGCTTGTGGTGCAGGAGCGGTTTGCGGGCTTGCGATCAAGGCAGGTGCCGCTGCCACTACAGGAGTCTGAACCGGTGCGGGAGCTTGCGGTACCGGGACCGGTACGGCACTCATGGCCGGCACCGGAGCTTGCGTGAGGGCGACCTTGGTGAGCGCAGGCTGTGCCTCTGCGGCCACTTTATTGACCGGCTGATTCATGGCCGGATCCAGAACGGCGTTGTATTCCCGCACTTGCCATTTTGACAAGGCTTCGATCTTGATGGCAAACCGCAGCGATGGCTCATCAATGGGCAGACTGGAGCTGATGTGAATCATGCCGCCATGATCGGAAGACAGCAGGGTAAATCGCAGGGACGATAAATAGCGGGCCGAATAGACATCGGGGTCTCTGACTTCCGTATCACTGGCCAGTGCTATTCGGGCATTGTCCAGTTCTTCTGCAGAAAAGCCGACCAGATTAATGTCGGCTTGAAATGGTTCCCCCTGGTGCGACTTGACATTGATATCACCCAAACCGGCCATTGCATTGGCCGAAATAATGGAAGATACAATCATGCCCCCCAGCTTGATTTTATCGCAACCTGACATAATCTTGCTCCGAAAATGATTTCCATGCCTTCGCATGGAAGCGGTCATTGCACCGTGGCTGGCCGCTGTATACTTTGTTGTATTGGTTTTGTACTGCCAGTATTTTATTGCGTATTAGCCGCCCGGGAATGCCCGTAAAATATTCCATCACCATTAATTTGGTAGGGTGATTTTTGCAGCTTTATTTCTTTATTTATTACGTTCAGTGCGCTATGCTGTTTTCGTTCTATTGGTTTAGAACCAACGGGACATCATGCTGCCAAGCCCCCCGATTATTCTGACCGCCCAAAACATCCCCCTGCATGATGACGGGTGCGCATCCTTGCCAGGGCAGGTCGTGCGTCAAGGGCAGTAGCAGGCGGGAATCTGGGTCAATGTGCCGCACCCCGGCATCCGGCTTCACGCTACCTACCTGACAGCAGCCTTGTCCGTTGTCCGATATGGCATGACTACCGGTTTGCTTCCCTGCTGCAACAAGCCTTCCCTTGCTTCACTTTGCTGCGTTTGATGATGCCCAAGACAATAAAGCAGTTTTATTGCGCCTATGTCTTCTGCAACAACTTTTGCAAAGCCGGTATGGCTAGTTTCGGATATGCAGCAACGATTTTTCCCTAATTCTGCTTAGAAATCTGTTGAGTTTGTCGGCATTGTACAGTCCTGTCAATCGCAGATGCGCTTGTCTCTTCCTGCCCCATCATATTGCTTGAAAACCATGTCCTGACACCTGGAGTGGGGCCGGTGCGGTTTATGGATTCTTGTTTAAAATCCTGTTGCAATGACTGTGCTACTGCTTGTTTCTGCAAAGGGAGCAATGGGCGTGCAGGGTGGGACGCGGACTGGCTTGAACGCTGTCTGCGGTGGGTGGGTTTCGCGGGGAATCTGACGGTAGCAGGGCAGGACAGCTTGGTCAGGCCTGTCCTGCGCATCGCCATTGGGTGGGTCGGTGTCAGGCGCGGAAGCGGTTCAGGCTGTCATCCAGTGCGGCGGACAAATCCTTGAGCTGCTGTGCCAACTGATGGGATTCCTGCACCGAGCGGTTGGTGTTGTCATTCATCTGGGCAATCATTTCCACATTCCGTGCCACATCCTGGCTGGCCTGGCTCTGCTCCTTGATGGCACCGGCAACATCGGCAATCTTGTCGACCGAACCCTGTGACAGCTGGCGAATCAATTGCAGCGAGTTGGCCACCTGTTGCGTGCTGCTGACTCCCGCCTCGATGCGGGCATTGGCTTGCTGCATGCTGTCGAAGGCCTGGCGGGTATCCGTCTGCACACTGGAAATGCGGGAAGAGATTTCTGCGGTGGCCTGACTGGTGCGTTCGGCCAGCTTGCGCACTTCGTCGGCAACAACGGCAAAACCGCGCCCGGTTTCCCCGGCACGGGCGGCTTCGATGGCCGCATTCAAGGCCAGCAGATTGGTTTGGTCGGCGATATCGTGAATCACCTTGACGATGTCGCCAATCTCGCCGGAGCGCTGATTCAGCAGATCGATGACGTGCGAGGTTTCGGTAATGCTGCTGGCAATCTGGCGGATTTCTTCAGCCGCCTGGCTTGCCAGCTGACTGCTGCGCGTGGCTTCGCTGGTGGCATGGCGCACTTGTTTTTCCACGCCCAGGGTGTTGTCGGACACCGTGTGGAAGCTGACGGTCATCTCTTCAATGCTGGCCGCGCTGGCCGATGCGGCTTCGGATTGCTTTTGCGAGGCTTGCGCCACGTAATTGCTGACCTGGCCTAGATGCTCGGCCGCGCCGACCAGTTTGGCCGAGTAGCCGTGAGACTCCTGAATCAGCGTACGCACCGTAGCCACCAGCTCGGCCACCGAATGGCCCATGCTACCCAGTTCATTGCGGCCCAGGTCCGGCAGCTGCCGGGTCAGGTCGCGGCTGTGTGCCAGCTGCTGGCTATTGTCGCGCAGGATGTTGAGCGGTTGACGGATGGAGCGGACGATCAGCCAGGACGAGGTAATACCCAGCAGCATGGCGATGGTCAGCAAGATCAACACGGCATGGCGCACCGAAGAGGCGGTGGCGTGAATCTGGCTGCCCAGGGCACTGACGGCCTCCTCGGCGGATTTGCTGATGCTCTGCAGCATGTCCTCCATCTGGTGTACGTTTTCCTTGTACTTGCTGATGGCGGCATTACCGTCGGCCGGGCTGGCAATGGCGCCGGACTCCACCTGGATGCTGACCGTATGGAAGCCATCGGCATAGGCTGTCAGCAGTTCCCCTTGCTTGCTGACCTGTCCGCTCAAGCTGTTGCTCAGGCTGTTGTTACTGCTGGCCAGCTCGTGCTGCATCACTTTTACCGTGTCCTGGGCCTTGGCATAGCTGTCTTTCCATTTGCCCAGGTATTCGTTGCGCTTGTCCGTGTTGGCAATATTGAGGAAATAGTCTTTCTCAAAGCGGCGCAGATTACCCATGTGCACCCGCAATTGGGAGACGTCCTGGAAAAAGACCAGCTCATTGCTGGAGACTTCCTCCACCCGGTTGTCGATACGGCCCAGGCCCTGCATGGTAATGCCGCCAATAATGGCCAGGGCCAGCAGCAGCACGCTGAAGCCGGCGCTGATGCGCACGGCGATAGACAGATTCTTCATGGACTTCCCCGTCCTGGTTGCAATGCGGCCTTGGGCATCTCGTGGTGCTGTCTGCACCCTCTATTATTTGCCGGCCGACTCGGTTGATTATGGTATGAAAAGGTAGCGCCTGCCGGGTGCCTGCCTTGAAGGCGCCGCGGATGGGTTTGGTGCGCATCAGACAACTGGCAGCCCGGCGTGTGACGGCGACTTCAGCGTGATGGCAACCTGTCCCTGGCCGGCAGGTCCAGTCCCAGTGCCTGATAGGTATTGCTCCACAGTGCAGTGACTAATGTATCCAATTCGATCGAGCGTAATTCTGCCAGAATCTGGACAAATTTTTGCAAATTGTCTGGTGTATTGGGTTTTTCTTGCGCCCATTCCGGGCGGATATCCGGGGCATCGGTTTCCAGCACCAGCGCGCTCAAGGGCAGGGTGGCTGCCAGCGCCCGGATACGGCGCGAGCCGCTATAACTCATGGCACCGCCAAAACCGAGCTTGAAGCCCAGCCGGATAAAAGCCTCGGCCTGCTGCGGGCTGCCGTTAAAAGCATGGGCAATGCCCCCGGGCACCGGGATCTGGCGCAGATATTTCAGCACGCGGTCCTGCGAGCGGCGTATATGTAGCAGTACCGGCAGATTGTACTTGCGCGCCAGTTTCAGTTGCTCCACCAGCAGGGTTTCCTGGCGGCTGGCATCCAGCCCTGGCAGGTAGAAATCCAGCCCGATTTCCCCCACCGCCTGTGGTGCATCGCGTTGCAGATGTGTTTCCAGGAGGTGCAGGTGATCGTCCAGATGGCGCTGCAGATAAACCGGATGCAGGCCAAAGGCAATCCAGCAACCATAGCGTTCGCGCATGAGCAGGGTGTCGGCAAAGCTATCGCTGTGGATGGAGGGCAGCAGCAACTGGCCAACGCCGGCTGCCTGCGCCTGCGCCACCACGGCATCGCGCTGGCCGTGGAATTCTGGCGCATCCAGATGGCAGTGGCTATCGATCAGACAAATGTCGGGTCTGGCTTGAAACGGCATGGTGGGCTGGGTAGACATCGGCGCATGCACTCAGGACTGGCTGCCTGCGTCCAAGGTAGGGCTGGGGTCCGACCGGCTTTCCACCTGGAGCATGAATGCCCTGATCGGCACCGGCTTGCCAAACAGATAGCCCTGGAAGGCGCGGCAATGCTGTTGCAACAGGAACTGGCGCTGTGGCGCGGTTTCCACCCCTTCGGCAATCACCTGCAATTGCATGCTGCCGGCCAGGGCCACAATGGTGCGGATGATGGACACATCGCTGGCATTGTTGTCGATATCGCGTACGAAGGACTGATCGATCTTGAGCTGATCCAGTGGCAGCCGCTTGATATAGGCCAGCGAGGAGTAACCGGTTCCAAAGTCATCCAGCGAGAAACACACGCCATCCTGTTTCAGCAACTGCATCTTGGCAATGGTGTCATCCACATCCTGCAGCAGCATGCTTTCGGTCAGCTCCAGTTTCAGCTGCTGTGCCGGTGCGCCGGTTTGTTGCAGCGTACGGCGTACCATCTCGACAAAATCGGGCTGGTGGAACTGGCGGGCACTGACATTGACCGACAAGGACAGCCCCGCCGTGGACGGCTGACTGGCCCAGTTCGCCAGCTGGCGGCAGGCGGTTTGCAAGACCCATTCGCCCAGCGGCACGATCAGGCCGGACTCTTCTGCCAGCGGAATAAAATGGGCCGGTGCCACCAGCCCATATTGCGGGCGCTGCCAGCGCAGCAGGGCTTCGGCACCAGTAATATGGCCGTTGGCATCGACCTGGGCCTGGTAGTAAAGCTGGAATTCCTGCTGCTGCAGACCCTGGCGCAGATCGTTTTCCATCGCGGCACGGGCACTGACGGCCTGCTGCATCTGCGGATCGAAGAAGCGCAGGGTATTGCGGCCGGCACCCTTGGCCTGATACATGGCCAGATCGGCATGTTTCAGCAACTCTTCCACGCTGGTGGCATTGCCCATGAACAGCACGGCACCCAGGCTGCTGGTGCTGTGGTGCCAGCCATTATGCAGGGGGTAGGGCTGGGCCAGTGCGTCCAGAATGTGCTGGCCGACGATACGGGTCTGCTCGGCAGCCTGCGGCAGTTGGGCATTCAGCCCTTCCAGCATGACGACGAATTCATCCCCGCCCAGCCGTGCCACGGTGTCGGTTTCGCGCAGGCAGCCGTTCAGCCTTTCGGCGACGGCCTGCAGCAGCTGGTCGCCCATATCGTGGCCCAGCGTGTCGTTAAGCGTCTTGAAGTTGTCCAGATCGATAAACAGCAGTGCACCAGCCTGTTGGTGTTTGGCGCTGTTATCCAGCGCCTGCTGCAAGCGGTCCAGTAACAGGCGACGGTTGGGCAACTGGGTGAGCGGGTCATAGAAAGCCAGATGCTTGATCTTGTCTTCAGCCGCCTTGCGCTGGGTGATGTCGCTCATGGTGGCCACATAGTGGCTGACGCTGCCTTCTTCACTTAGCACGGCGCTGATGCTGAGCCATTCCGGATAGACCTCGCCATTCTTGCGGCGATTCCAGATCTCCCCCTGCCAGGCGCCCAGTTGTTGCAGGCTATGCCACATGCGGTGATAAAAGCCGGCATCGTGGCGACCGGATTGCAGCAGGCTGATCTTATGACCGACCACTTCCTCGGCGCTATAACCGGTCAGGCGGCTGAATGCCCCGTTCACCCGCAGGATGACGGTATGGCAATCCGTAACCACCATGCCCTCCTGCGATTCGAATGCGGTGGCGGCGATGCGCAACAACTGCTCGGCCTGTTTGCGTTCGGTGATATTGCGCGATGACGCATACAGATAGCGCTGCCCGCCAATGCTCGCTCCGCGGGCATTGATTTCCACATCGATCAAGGAATGATCCTTGCAGCGATGACGGGTTTCGAAGCGATATTCACGGTCCATGGCCAGGCTGATGACTTGCGGCAAGGTTTCCACCGGAATTTCCGGCTCCCAGTCGCTCAGATGCATGCTGCGCATTTCTTCCGGCTCATACCCCAGCATGGTGGCAAACGAGGGGCTGAATTCCGTGAGATTACCTGCTTCGTCCAGAATATGTACCCCATCGGAAGCCGTCTGCAGCAAGGCCGCCTGGCGCAGGGTTTCTGCCATGGCGGTGGACTCGGCGGCCTGCCGTTCCGTGGTTTCCTGCTCCAGTGCCCGGGTGCGCAGCGCCACCAGTATGGCCAGCTCGGCACGGTGGCGGCGCAATTCCATCATCTGCCAGGCCAGCCAGCCCAGCAGCACGCTGATGCCGATGGCCAGCAGGCTGTTGATTGCCATCCGTTGTTGATTGCCCCAGCCATCCACCGGCTGTACATCCAGTGTCCAGATGCCATTGGGCATGGTGATCGGATAGTGTACCGGATCGCTCAACGCCCCTTTCATCACGCCGGAACTGGCAATGACCTGGACCCGATGGGTATCGGGATGCTGACGCCAGAGCTGATACTGGTATCCGCGCTTGGGCAGCCAGTCCAGACCGGCGTTGTGCAACACATCGGGAAAGCGGATCAGGGCAATGGCAAAGCCCCAGAATACCGGGGAAGGTGCATCACGCGTGTTCAGGAAAATGGGTAGGCGTCCCACCGCCCCCACACCGCCTTGCAGTAGCGGAAAAGGGCCGGCCAGTGTCATCTGGCCGCTATCGCGTGCCATGAAGGCTTCTTTATTGCGTGCCGGATCGGCCAGCAGATTATGGCCGAGGGCTTTTTCATTCCCCTGCAAAGGATAGATCTGCTTGACCACCCCGTCCGGTGCCAGCTGCAAATTCATCACCCCGGGATAGTAAACGATCAGTTGGCGGGCAAAGGCATCAAACTCGTCGATCTGGCCATGGCCCTGCCGCACGATGGCGCCCAGGGCAAAGGTGGAAGACAGGGCACGGTTAATGGCCACCTGTACCGTATTGGCACGGTCGCTGGCATCCGCCAGCGCCTGGGCGCGGGCAAGGCTTTCGTCCTGACGCGCAGCATAAAACACCACGCCCATACCAATCAGGCTGGCAAGCAGTGTCACGATCAGGCTGATCAGCCAGGAGCGTCGGTTGTTGTTCAGGATGGCCATCAATAGTCGGGGACGTCGCGTATACGGCTAGTGGGTCATGGCATGCTGCCATAGCTGGACCGGCCAATCATGATGCAACTCAACAGATGAATTCTTAAGTAGTAGCTTCAATGTCTACCGGGTGCATTTGATTATATCTGTGCTGCATGGACGGCGTGGATGAATGATAGATAGCACAGTGCCGACAGTCGCAATTTTATGCAAATTGTTTTTGTTTACCCGGAATTTTTACATTTCATTTAAGCCGCCTGCACTAGGCTTGTAGCAAGACGCGGGAACTGCACCCTGCGGCTGGTGAGCTGCCTGCTGCATATCAGGCTTTTTCCGGGATGGGCGGAGGTGACGCGTGTCAGGCTATCTGTTGTTGCATGCTGCATTGTTCCTGCTGCTGCTGTCATTGCTGGTCAAACCGTGTGGGCGTTACATGAGCCAGGTCATGGTGGGCAACCCGCCCTGGCCGGTGCGTTGGCTATTGCCGGTGGAAAGTTTGTGTTACCGGCTGGCCGGCATTGATGCCAAAGCGGGGATGGATTGGCGAAGCTATGCCGTCTCCATGCTGATGTTCAATGGCCTAGGTCTGGTTTTTCTTTACGCCTTGCTCAGGCTGCAATTCTACTTGCCGCTTAATCCCCAGCATCTACCCGGCCTGCCTGCGGATACGGCCTTCAATACCGCCATCAGCTTCGTCAGCAATACCAGCTGGCAGTCCTATGCTGGAGAAACATCACTGAGTTATCTGAGCCAGATGCTGGGTGTCTCGGTGCAGGGTTTTCTGTCTGCTGCTTGCGGGATTGGCGTCTTGATGGCCTTCATTCGCGCCCTGGCACGGCATCAATGCATGGAAGTCGGTAATTTCTGGGTCGATATCTGCCGTGCCACACTGTATATCCTGCTGCCATTGTCCATGCTGCTTTCCCTGCTGCTGGTATCGCAAGGCGTGTTGCAGAACCTGCATCCCTACCAGACCGTGCAAGGGTTTCCGACCAGTACTTATGCCGCAGCCAGTCGGGATACCCGTGGCAACCCGGTCCTGCCTGCGCAGGGGAGTGCGATCCTGCAGCCCAAGTCGACGGCCACGCAGCAGTTACCGATGGGGCCGGTCGCATCGGAAAAAGCCATCAATCTGCTCAGTGGCGATGGCGGCGGCTTTTTCAATGCCAATTCTGCGCATCCGTTTGAGAACCCCACCCCGCTGAGCAATTTCCTGCAAATGCTGGCCATGCTGCTGATTCCGGCCGGGCTGTGTTACAGCTATGGCGATCTGCTGGGCGACCGCAAACAAGGCTGGACCTTGTTTTCGGCCATGCTGCTGGTTTTCCTGTGTGCCAGTCTTGCCGTCATGCATGAAGAGCAGGGCGGCAATCCCTTGCTCACCCCGCTGGGGGTCAATCAGCAGCATGATGGCTGGCAGGCGGGGGGCAATATGGAAGGCAAGGAAGTGCGTTTCGGCATTGCCGGATCGGCCTTGTTTGCCACGGTCAGCACCAGCAGTGGCGATGGCACGGTCAATGCCATGCATGATTCCTTTACCCCGCTGGGTGGGGCGGTGTTGATGGGGCTGATGCAAACCGGTGAAGTGATTTTCGGCGGGCCGGGAACGGGCCTGCTCAGCTTGATCATGCATGCGCTGCTGGCCATTTTTGTCGCCGGCCTGATGATAGGACGGGCACCGGAATATCTGGGCAAGAAGATCGATGTTTACGAGGTCAAGCTACTGGCCATCATTATCCTGCTCACCCCATTGCTGGTACTGGGCGGCAGCGCACTATCCCTCATGCTGCCTGCCGGGCTGGCCGGCCTTGGTAACCCGGCGGCGCATGGCTTCAGCGAAGTTCTCTATGCCTTCAGCTCTGCGGCCAATAATAATGGCAGTGCTTTTGCCGGCCTGTCTGCCAATACGCCTTATTACAATACCGTTCTGGCCGGTGTGATGTGGTTTGGCCGTTTTGGGGTCTTGATTCCCATTCTGGCCATGGCCGGCTCGCTGGCCAACAAACAGGCCCGGCCAGCCGGGCCGGGCACACTGCCCTGTCATGGCGGACTGTTTCTGTTGCTATTGCTCGGTGCAGTGGTGTTGGTAGCTGCACTCAGCTACCTGCCAGCACTGGTGTTGGGGCCGGTCATTGAGGCCTTCCAGATGGTGTCCGGTTGACAGAGTTGGCAGGCAATCACGCTCAGAACAAGGGAGACAGGCCGCCATATAGCCCCAGCGCACAAGTGGCTACCGAGGCGGCAATCAGCAGCCACAGATAGACGCCGCGCAGACGTTGCGCTTCCGGCAGCGCCTTGGTGGCCAGTGCCACCAGAAAGCCGATGACCATGGGCAACATCAGGGCATTGACCACCTGGGTGCCCACATTGAGCCAGACCAGATCAGGCACCAGCCATACTGCACCGGCACTGGCGATGATGCACAGGGCATAGGCACCGTAAAACCAGGGCGCTTGTGCCGGGCGGAATTCCAGCGAGCGGCGATAGCCCGCCACCTCGCCCACTCCCCAGGCCATGGCCAGGGAAGACACAATGGCCGCCACCATGGCGGCGCCCAGTACGCCAATGCTGAAAATCAACCGGCCGGCCTCTCCTCCAAGATAAGGGGTCAGGGCCTTGCTGATATCGCCGACCGTATTCAAGGTAGAGGCGTCGGCCTTGCCGGCCAGCGTGGCAGCTGCCGCAACCAGAACCGCAGCAGTCAGCAATTGGGTGAGAACCGCCCCGAAGGCCGTATCCCAGCGGGCGGCACGATGGTGTTCCGGACGCAGTTTTTTGTCCGCCACGGCCGATTGCTGATAAAAAATCATCCAGGGATTGAACACGGCACCAATCAGGGCGGCAGCCAGAAACAGGAAGTCATGATTGCCCAGCGGCAGGTCCAGCGCATGATGCGCCATGACGACAGGGTCCGGATGCGCCACCCAGGCCACAAAGAAAAAAGCCAGCTCGAACATGCCAATCAGGATGGCGGCTCTTTCCATGCGCCGGTAAGAGCCGGTTGCCACCACGGCAAACAGCATGATGGCGGCAATGGGCAGGCTGATGGCACGCGACAGGCCATACATCTCGCCAATGCCGGCAACGCCGGTAAACTCCGTCACCATGGAGCCCACCGTCGCCACGATCAAGCCCAGCGCCGCCAGCCAGGACCAGTGGCGGCCAAAGCGATCGCGTATCAGCTCGCCATGGCCCTGGCCGGTATAAATACCCAGCCGAACCGTG
>Ga0213872_10001949_pt1 | contig 12585 bp, 13 predicted proteins | sample VelepicomBERX_R2_FD_160071 | JGI IMG/M metagenome (GOLD analysis project Ga0213872, IMG submission 160071) | Rhizosphere microbial communities from Vellozia epidendroides in rupestrian grasslands, the National Park of Serra do Cipo, Brazil - RX_R2 | ecosystem: Host-associated > Plants > Roots >...
TTGTGGGCCGGCCCAACGGGCCTGGAAGCATTAACATCCGTAAGTCTCCTCCAGGCAACACTTGTCCTAGACCGCTCCACAAACGATCCCTATGTTCTGCTTTGGCGAAACGTCCCAATTGGAGTGCTTATTAGCGTAAGCTTTCTTATCGGGGTGGCAGCCTGCATTTTTGATAAAAGAATATCAGAACAAGTCATGATTGGGCTCTTAGCCCTTGGCACCGGAGTCACGCTTTTCGCCGTCAATTGCGTCTGCGTATACTACATGCCCAGATACAGTTTGCCGGTTTTGATCACCGCTGTATTTGCACTTCTGACCTGTTGTGCGGCTTTGGTTGCGATTGACCCAAATCGAATTGGAGCGCTAGACCGCCTTTTGCAACGACTGACGCCCCGTCGCCCGGGAAATCATGCAACACCTGGTAGGGACAGATAGATTTAGTCTACTTGGTCTCCCGGATCCCGCCGTCTCTGGAGGGCTACGCTCCGTCGTAGCAGCCGCCGCGCTACCGGCCGGCTTCACACATTGGTTGGAGGGGCGTTGCTTGCAACGCCTTCGGCCGATAGGTCGAACGGACTCGACTACCCATCGACGACAACCCCGCGAAGGAGCTGCAAGCAGCTCCTCTCCAAGTCCAATTGTTTTAGCCCAGCTTTATCGCTGTTCCGGCCGGTTGCGCGGTGGCTGCTACGACGGAGCGTAGCCCTCCAAAGACGGCGTGCGGCACTTGTCAACTTGCGCATCCAATCTGATATTAGTAATTCTTGATCAACAGATTATATGTCATTTTATGTATTATCCGTAATTGGTTGGGTCGCGCTTCCGCACGGTAGATCGGTAGGGCGAGGCTCCGCCCGAGCCGTGGCGCGTGACCCCAACCTTCGTTCACCTCGAGGCGGCTGCGCGGCGAACCCGATTCATGATGGCCTTGCCTAGTCCAATTTCTGGCACCGGCTCTACAAAAATGCGCTCCACATTCAACTGATCCAACTCTCTTAGCAGACCAAACAGGCGCTGAGCCGCTATGCGCAAGTCACGTGTTTCGCTCAGGGATCTGACAACGGAAAATTGCGTTGCATGGTGAACCGGTCCCCAACAGATGAGCGCAGCGTTTCTCGATTGAGATATTACGTCCTCTGGATCAAACAGATATACGAGTTTGTCCGGAGCGTAATGACTAGCCGTCTGACCCGGGGCAAGGATCTTTTGCGACTGGGGCAACTCTTGCGTGGGCGCAATCTCAGCCAGAGATTCTTCACTGACCGCCCCTTGGCGCAAAATCACAATCCTGTTCGCATCGATGCGAACGATGGTGGATTCAAGACCGACAGCGGTTGGGCCGGCGTCCACGATCAACGGAATCCGCCCGCTTAACTCCTCGAAAACGTGCTCTGACCGGGTCGGGCTCACTCTGCCAAAACGGTTGGCACTCGGAGCGGCTAATGGCCTTCCAAAAGCCTTAAGGACCTCCACGGCAACGGGGTGACTCGGCATCCGGATAGCTACGTTATCCAGGCCGGCCGTTACTAAATCCGATACCATGTCCGTTTTGGGGAACAGGATCGTGAGTGGCCCTGGCCAAAACCGCGCCATGAGCTTTTCCAAGAGAGGTTTTGTGTCGTCTGACGGGCGCGCCAGCCTAGCGAGCCATTCCTTGCTCGCGAGATGAACAATCAGAGGATCAAACGTGGGGCGTTCCTTTGCTTCAAAAATCTTTGCCACCGCTTCCAACTCGAGAGCGTCCCCGGCGAGACCGTAGACTGTTTCCGTAGGAAGAGCGACAAGGTCCTTGGCTTTAAGGATTTCCACCGCCGCAGCGACGGCTTTGCGCACATCGGCGCGCGCGTTAACAACAACCGTCTTCATCCTGGTGTAGACTTGCGCCGTTTATTCCAGGCTGGCATTTAACACCTGCTCGGTTTGCTTGCGGCGAAACTCGATTAGCCTCTCACGCAATTCGGCGTCTCGCAGGGCTAAGATCGCGACGGCAGCCAGGGCGGCGTTCTTGGCGCCAGCCTCGCCAATCGCCAATGTCGGAACCGGAACACCGGCGGGCATTTGAACGATTGAAAGCAGGGAATCGACTCCCTTCAGCACCCTGCTTTCGATGGGAACACCCAACACCGGAAGATGAGTGTGCGCCGCCAACATCCCAGGTAGATGCGCGGCGCCGCCGGCCCCCGCGATGATCACCTGCAAACCTCGATTTGCAGCGTCCCGGGCAAACTCTGCCAAGAGATCCGGCGTACGGTGCGCGGAGATAACCTTCGATTCAGTCTCGACCCCGAACTCACGGAGCATTTCTACGGCGAGGCGCATCGTAGCCCAATCGGATTTGCTCCCCATCACAACGGCGACCATTGACAAATCGAGCATACCAAAAAAGAAAGCTATCCGAGAAGAAGAACGCAAGACGTATCCTACTGGAAATAAAAGTGTTGCTATCTTCTTGACGTTTTTGACGTGACCTCGATATGCTTGGGGCCTTTTCGAGCCGGACGCTTAGTTTTGGGAGATCTTCAGCCGTTCCAGCTGACGTTCGAATCCAGGTGGCTGGCTCGGTCTGTCGATTGTATGGCTAAAGGCACAGTCAAGTGGTTTAACGAGAAGAAAGGCTTTGGGTTCATTGTTGACCCCGAAGTTCCTACCGACATCTTTGTTCATTTCTCCGTCATCCAAGCGGATGGATTTAAGACCCTGAACGAAGGCGAGACAGTAGAGTACGAATTGTATCAGGACGAAAAAGGAGCAAAGGCGAGAAACGTAATGAGGGTTTAAGCAGTAAAATAAATCATTGCCCGTCACCGCCGGTTGCGGCGAAGCTGTCGCGGCTATGCATCTCCCAGGGTCCGTCCATAATATAGTCCTGGTCGGGTTCATGGGTTCCGGAAAGTCTTCGGTCGGAAGGGAGATTGCCCGCCGCTGTGAACTTCGCTTCCTCGACACCGACTCCATTATTCGTCAGAAGTACAGAAAATCGATCGCGGACATATTCGCATCATTCGGGGAACCAATATTCCGGGATGAGGAATACAGGGCCCTGCAAGAGCTGCAGAACGCCCGTCGAGTGGTGCTCGCTACCGGAGGAGGTGTCGTCCTGCAACCTCGCAACCATCCGCTGCTGCGCTCACTCGGTGTGGTTGTCTGGCTGACTGCAAACGAAGAGGTCATTTGGGAACGGGTATCCCGGAACCAGTCCCGGCCCTTGTTGCACACCGAGGATCCGCGGACAACCATGCGAAATCTGATGTCAATGCGCTACCCATTGTACAGCTCAGTCGCAGATGTTACCGTAGAAACGTCCGGACTGACACATCAGGAAGTCGCGGACCGCGTGCTCGCGGCGATCCGCGCCCTTTCAGTCGGGCGCCATGAAAAGTGAAATTAGAGCCCTTGCAACAAATTGCGGATTCGATGATTGCCGCTTTGCGCGTGCCGGGCAGGCTCCTCATTCGCTCGAGTACTTTTCTTGGCTGAGAGCCGGTAGCCATGCCAGTATGACTTGGCTCGGTCGCGACCCCGCAAGACGTGCCGATCCATCCCGCGTGCTTTTAAACGCGAAGACCTTGCTGGTCCTGGCAAAGAACTATTTTCAAGGCCCAAATCCTCGCTCTCAGGCCGGAAAAATCGCCCGGTACGCTTGGGGAACTGACTACCACGAAATCATGTTAAAAGATATGGCACCAATCGAAGCTCTTTTGCGCGAAAAAGGTGGACGCCAAAAGTGCTATGTCGATACCGGGCCGATTCTGGAGCGCGACTTCGCGGCGGTGGCAGGCCTCTCTTGGCAAGGTAAAAGCACGATGTGTTTAAATGAGCGCCTGGGCACTTGGTTTTTCATCGGCGTTATTCTGACCACGCTCGAATTTGAAGCCGATCTACCGGCGAAAAACCGGTGCGGCAAGTGTACTCGCTGCATCGACGCATGCCCGACTCGTGCTATCACCCAACCTTATCAATTGGATGCGCGCCGCTGTATTTCGTACCTCACGATTGAGCATAAGGGGCCAATTCCAATCGAATTTCGATCTGCCATGGGCGATCGAATTTACGGTTGTGACGACTGCCTGGATGTTTGCCCGTGGAACCGTTTCGCTGCGCTAACCCGTGAGACCAGATTCACGCTTCCGGACCGGCTCAAAGCTTTAACATTGCGTCACCTCGCGGTTCTTAGTGATAATGATTTCCGTGCTCTTTTCCGCAACTCTCCTATCAAGAGAATTGGGAGGGTTCGTTTTGTCAGGAACGTCTGCATCGCTCTCGGCAACGCGGGGACAACCGAGGACATGGCCATATTGCACGGTCTGGCGAAGGACCACGATCCGTTAATAGCTGAACATGCCTCCTGGGCAGTGGAGCAGATCCGGAACCGGTGTGACCGGCAGGTGTCGAACACGGTCGCGCCTGCAGAAATGTAGCGCTCCGTCTCGCCTATCATAGAGCTTGCCGGCGGGGATCCGCTGGCTGTTTTTCAGTGCGCGATTCGCAGGTCGTCGGCGCTTGCGTTTCCTTCCAAACGGATTACTAGTTCTCTCTTCACCTGAAGCCGACGTGGCGGAATTGGCAGACGCGCTGGACTCAAAATCCAGTACTGGCAACAGTGTGTGGGTTCGATCCCCTCCGTCGGCAGGGGCTTTCGAATTCTTCGACGGGGAGGTTCCGCGCCTCTCGCGCTAACTCACTTACCGAGTTTGTCTGACCACTCAGCTCTTGTTATGGGAGCAACCGTTGAGCGCTTCTCTCCAGTCACCTGCCAGCGAAACATTTTCTTGGCTTTATAGTGGCGAGGTTTGCTCGGAAATGTAGGAGGGCCTCCTTGTCGGATGAACTTCTTTCCAGTCATAGAAGGCTCAAAATTTGCCGGCATATCTTTAGGGTCTTTCTTCGGATGCGCGACGGAAACAAAACAATCCCAGCCCGCCACCTTAAGATCACGAGGATCTTCCAGCGATTCCGCATAGCAGCAGCAAAATTGTGAAATGAAGGACAACTCTTCAACGTCGAGCCCGTGCACCCATCGGCCGGGTTCAGCTTCATCCTCGTCACTTGCTAAGCGTATATCTCGCATCACAGGATTGTCGTGCGCCTCCTGATCGAAATTAGCCGCATGACATGCGATAAACTCTATTTTGCGCAGGGGAGGCAAAGCCTTTATTGAGGATAGCTTTTGCGCAAGTGAGAAGGCATTTATACCGGCGACTTGGCATTGGGCTGCATGCGCGACAATGTATGCGCCTGCCCCTCCAGCATCTGGCTTTCTTTCTTTCGCGGCCGGTGCTTGGTCCGCATCCCTTAGCAGTCCACGATCTCGGAGCGCTTGATGGTCCTCGGTATTGGCTCTTTCCCATTTAGCACGTACTTGGGCCTTTTGGTCCCAGCCAACGTGATACCATGTCACCGAGTCTATACCCGGCATGTCACAGTACTTGTAGAAAAGCCCTTTTGCGCTTTTTTTTGGCGGTTTGTGCTCGCCGCCCGATCCCTGGGAAAAGGAAATAATGAATAAATGCTGAACCTGCATGGTTTCTCCTAAATTCAACAATTTTAGTTGCCAGCCAGCCGTAGGACTTCAGCTCGGTCACCGCGTTGCCTTGAACAGCTTCGCTGAGTCGCTACGCGATCCGACGGCCTTGCCGAATTGCGAATTACGCAATTGTAATGCCACAGCGCAATAAAAGTGCAATCTTAGGCGCGCGCATTTCTAGGCATTCGACCAAGCAAGCAGCCGTAGCGGGTCCAACTATCGCAAACCCAATGAGATAAGAATTATTTGCTGACCTGCCTCAAATGTGCGCTTTGAGATTCAAGCCTGGATAGAGTTGCCTTCCAGACTGTAATCGCGAAGGACAGCAATCCCAACATCGAGAAAAAGTCATCCCACTAACGAGAATCCGCCAAGGCAAAGCCTGCACCCCTGGCCAACGGGGCTAAGCACCAACCCCCAAAATCCAGTACCGGATACAGTGTGTAGGCTCGATCCTCTCCGTCGCCAGAGGCCTAACGAAGCCCGAACCATCCCCGGTTTGTCGCTGACTGGGCTTCATTCAGATGAACGTCTGGGATGAATTGTTTCATGAAGGCGAGAGGATCGGTCAGCGTTCGGTTCTGAGCGCTGTCAGTTCGCTGCTTCTCGGCTATTTCGATGCCTAACCTTTCCAGTAAGGCGCATCTCAAGAGATCCTCTCTCTCAGCCCCAGTCAGATTTGGGTATCGCTTTGCAATCTTCACGCTGGCTTCTTTGTGACTGATTTTTCGTTCGAGCATCAGACTTGCGATTGGACCGGCAGTCAGTCGTTTGTCGTAATCCTCCCTGTCGAGGGCTCGAAAAGTCTCGGAAGCCAAGTCGGCGTAAAGTTCATCGTCTGGCTTGTGAAACTGCGGAATCTTCATACGCTCCAGTGCCCAGTTCACCATGATGGCGCCTCTGGCGATTTCATGGGCGACCCTGTTGAGGAGGTTTAGGTAACTGCTGGTTCCACTGATTCTGTAGGGGAAAAGATTGTAAGCATCGCCTCGCAGGATCTCGGCCATGCCCATGGCCGCCTGGTGGGTGTTCTGTGCTTCGGGGACATACACCGAATAGGTTAAATCGCGCTCCAGCCACAGGAACAATTCGGTATTGATGGCTTTGTCCGCATCTGTGACGCGGATAGAAAGCTTTCCGGAATCGAGCGGTTCGATTTGGAAACTCGTTGTCTCAAAATGAAAGGTTTCCATGTTCGTTGCGTTGTGCGGTCCGGCTACTATTGCCCAACTATACGAGACGATTCGGAGAATCCAATCAGGTCTGAAAGAATGTTTAGGGCTTCTCTTTTGGCAGCGCCACTCTCGTCCAGATTCTCTTCTTCGCCTTCCCCAAGCGCGGCGTCGCCTGGATTATAGCTCCTGGGAGCAGGCTTGCCCGTAGCAAACGTTTTCTCTAGCAGCAGCAAGTGTGGTTTGTTTACAGAGGCGAGATTCAACTCGTAGGTCTTACTCTGATCGGCGCGCTCCGCGTTTCTGCGCTCAGCCTTCTCCTTTTCCCTCTGTTTGGTGACTTTAACGCTCTCAGTCCGGCGAGTCGTCTCATTAAGGGACAGCCGATTGTTCTTGAGCCTTTCATTAAGCTGCTGAACATCTTTAGTGATATCCTGGAACTGTGGATCATTACGGACACGGGCTGCGGAGCGCTGGCGCAGTTCGTTCTTAAAGAGCTTTTTGCGGTTTCCCGCCAAATCGATTGGCACCGGTCCGATGTGGTCGTACCCGAGCGGAAAGTTCAAGCCGCTTTCGCCGTACTCGGCGTTGTCCGTAACCGAGGGGAGTTTCACATCCGAGACGACCCCTTTTATTTGCGTCGATTCACCTGTAACCCGATAAAACTTCTGCACGGTCAGTTTCAGGGCTCCTGCAGACGACGATGAGCCAAAGAAGGGTGTAGGTCGCCCAAGTCCGACTATCGTCTGGACGGTCCCTTTGCCGAAAGTACTTGAGTCCCCAACAATTAGGGCCCGGCTATAATCCTGCATCGTCGCAGCAAAAATCTCGCTCGCAGATGCGGTGAGTTTGTCGATCAAGACAATCATGGGCCCCGTATAAAGAGCTTTGCCTTCTTGATCTCTAAGCACATCGATGTTTCCGTCAACGTCCTTGACCTGAACAACCGGCCCCTGGTTGATAAACAGCCCACTCATTTTGACAGCCTCATCAAGTGAACCCCCGCCGTTTGAACGAAGGTCGACAATCAATCCTTGAACTTTTTCCCGATTCAAACGCTTTAGCAGTGTGGCCACGTCTCGAGAAGCACTCCTGCCCATTCCAAATATTCCCGTGCCTTCGTAAAATAATGGCAAGGTGATCCATCCGAGACGCCGGACAGATCCGTCCGGGAGCGTTCTATCGATTATTTCGGCCCTGGCCTCTTCATCGGTCAGTTTGACAGTGTCGCGGACAAGCGCGACGACCCGTCGCTTGGATGGATCGGCTGCGCCCGCGGGTAGCACCTGAAGACGGATAACCGTCCCCTTTTTACCGCGCACCAGCTCAACGACTCTGTCGAGCGCCATATTGCTGGTATCGACAAACGGGTTGTCCCCCTGAGCTATGGCGACAACTCTGTCGCCTACACTCATTTTGCCGCTTCTGGCCGCAGGTCCACCCGGTACGAGTCGCTGAATCTTCACGTATCCATCTTCGGAACGCATCTCGGCGCCTATCCCTATTAATGAAAGCCGCATATCGATCTCAAAACTCTCAAGATTCGAATGTCCCATGTATTCGGAGTGGGGATCGTAGGATTCAGCAACCGCGTTTAGGAAGATCTCGTCAATGTCCTCCTCTCCTCTGTCTTCCACGTCTTTAAGCAGCTGATTGTATCTCCGAGCTACGACCTTTGGTCCTGAGCCCGGTGCCGCGAGTTTATTGAGCTTCTCCTGTAAAAGTTCGCCCTCAATCCTGTCATTCCAAAGGGAATCGGCCTCATAGATATTCGCCGGCCAACGCTTCTTTCGTCGGTCCAGATCCACAAAGCGGTTGCTCGTGAAATTATAGGCGTTCGATAGAACAGGGTAAACTTTCGCGATCCGCTCTTCGACTCGTGCCTTGAAAACGTCGTAGATTGCTTTGGCCGGGCCAAGATCCCCAAGCAGAACTGCCTTGCCGAGGTCGGTCCCGTATCGCGCGCTGAGTCGGTTCACGTCCTCTCGAGTTAAAAAAGCTTTATCGGAATCCAGGTCCCCGAGATAAGTCTCCAGTATTCGTTCTGACATTTCAGGCCCGAGTTCCCATCCGCCGTAGTGGCCGAGTTCCAACAGGCGGCCCACCCTGGCAGCAGCCTGCCGGAATTCAGCAGTGCTTGGCTTGTCCCCGGCAAAGAGCGAAACGGTGTTCAGAAGCGACGCGGCCACGAAAAAACCAATTTTGAGGTTCATAAGAAAACTCTCCGCCGGTAGAACACCCTCTTTAACTCTCATTTGTTTCCGACCGCTGCAAACGGGAGAATCGACGAGCTCATTGCGGGCTAAACTCTTCTCTGCAAAAAGCAGCGGAATTTTGCCAGCGTAGCTGGAGATTCCGCTGCCATAGCCTGCATCGCTCAAAAATCTCTAAAGATTTGTGAGCGATGCAGGCTCGTCACACGGAAAAGAGAACTTGTGAATGCTGTTCAACCAATCCGACCTTGTAATTGACTCTCTTTATGGCGTCACGAAGGTGAAGCTCTATGTCCAATCCAATTCTAAATTGGCTCGAAAAGCGTAAATTGCACCGGGAGTTACTGGCTCGGTGGGACGCACTAGAGAAGCAAGCTCATGCCGGAATGGTGTTTTACGAATTGTCGGAGGGGCACCGTGAGGCCGTGACGGAAAAGCTTAAATCAGATATCGAAAAGCTGAGGGACGATTTTGCTAAGGCCAACATCAAACCGCCGGACGACATGGTAGAGTTTTTCGAATTACTGCGGGACGCAAAATAGGCTATCGCAGCGATCGCCAGTGCTCATCCGGTTACCCGAAACGGATATGCGAGACGGTGCACTAGACACCAAACTTGTGCAAAAATCGCGTGAGATGCGCCAGAATCGGAAGCAGAGTCGCCATCAGTATCAGTAATAAAATGATCCAGGCCGTAGGACGCGCAAAGTTCAGGCTATACCCAAGTCCGAACCGTTTCTCGACTAGCACGGCTGAGTCATCTGGATTGAAGTAGAATATGCCCAGCTTCCAATAACGATCCGGGATGCGGTCTCCTACCGGCACGGCAGAGTTGGCTACCCGCACGCCATCACCGGCCGGCATGCGGCTACCGCCCTGTCCAAGCCGCGCCAGCACAACAATCGTCACTAGAATAAAAACAAAAGCCAATAGCAGTAAGCCAACCGCCGCTAGACCACCACGACGCGGGACAAGCACAATCCATGAAGCCTGTATAGTTATGTAATATTCCGCCCCTAGGAGTGTCGCCGAGACCGTGCGGCGGAACTTCAGTTCGCGTGCACGCTCAGGGCCACCGGCATTCACCGGCCGCACCCAATGGGCTAAACCATAAAGCATGAGGGTGAGCGCTACCAGGATTCCGGCGATACTGATGAGATACACACTTAAGCTGTAAACGCCCGAGCTATTGCGTTGCCCGGCGGCACCCCAAGGCGCGGAGGTTTCTCTCCCGTGGAACCACAGGTACGCAGCGCATGCGATCAGCAAAATGAACGGTCCTAAGGCGGCCATCCAGCCACCAGGAATGATCCGATTATGGCCATGGAGCTCAGCCTCACGGATCATGGTCGGCTGGACCGCATACGGGAGTACCAGCAGTCTTGCACGATAGAATGCGATAAATGAGACCGCCACCTGGACGAGTAAACCGGCGGAGACGAAGCCAACACCGAACCAAGCGATACCGGTAACGAACGCGACGAGTGCTAACACACAAAGAGGGATCAACTCCATCCGATAACGGCGCAGTATCGATATTCCTTGCGACTGATCCCGGAACCCAGGAGGCACCGTAACCGCAAAATACAGATCGCGGCGGGTCAGGCAGGGCATGAACCAAAAAAGCGCCGCGTTGAGCATAGCGATCCCACCGATCGTGACAGCGATAATGAGATGTATCATGGCAGTGGTTCTCCTTCGAGTCTCCGGGCGGCCTCGATCATCTCGCGAGCTAACGATCCTGGTGACAACCCGTCCGCTAGCCCTTTGGCAACCAGCTCCCGTAATGGGCGGCTAAACCGCTCCATCGCATCCGGTCCCGCTTGGGGCCAATCACGTTCGCGCACGAGCGCGCCATGATGCCGCTTGAGCTCCAGCCAACCTTCATTAGCCAGTTGACGATAGGCTTCCGCCACCGTGTTATGGTGAACCCCCAGGTTGATTGCCAGGGTTCGGACCGTGGGTAGCTTAGCGCCGGGACTGAACTTTCCGGAAACAAGCTCGGTCCGAAGACCGTTGGCGATCTGCTCATAGACCGGCACACGCGATGCCAAATCGATTCTTAGCATAGTCTGGCGCTATCCCGTTTCCAGTTTGTACATCTAAGATATACAAATGTCAAGTAGGCAAAGCACCCTGCTTTCCACTCTTCAGCCCAGCCTTTCCTGCCTCCCCGCTGCGCCCCTGTTCTGTCGCACGCCCTCCCTGACTCAGTAGGTCACTACGCGAGGCAATGCTTTGGCTTCCTGGATCCAGTGTTCGATCGCACTGAGGCCAGGAAGTTCGTGAACGTGTTTCTTCTCTTGGTTGATAGCCGCGAGTTTTTCGTGGAGATGATCCGCCTTCCGCTGCGCCAGTTCCTTGACCGAATCTACGCCTGCGGCTCGGAGAAGCTCCGTGTATTGCCTCCCAATCCCTTTGACCCGAAACAGATCAGCTTCATCGACCCATTTTAGAATTAAATGATGCGAGATTCCGGTTTTCTTGACCAGTTCCTCGCGGCCATTTGGAGTCGCACCGAACTTCAAAAGATCCTCCACCGTTTTGATTCCGTGAGACTCAAGGTTCTCGGCGTGCGATGGTCCGATTCCTTCGATTTCGTTGATGTGTGTCATTGTGTCTTGGGGGTTTATCCGTCCATATAGATAGGACAGAGCGGCCCGCAAGCCTATTTATTTTTCCTCTACTAGTTGAGTTTACGAGACTTGCGCCTTAAGATCGAAGGCCGTGAAGCTGTCTAAGAGGGGCGAATATGCCCTGCGCGCTTTGATTGACTTTGGTTTGACCCAGGAGTTGGGCCGTCCTTTGCTTCAGGTAAGCGAACTCGCGGCGAAGGAAGGTCTACCGATCAAGTTTCTGGAGCAGATTTTAATGCAATTAAAGGCTGCCGGTTACCTCGAAAGCCGGCGCGGTAAGCATGGCGGCTATCTGTTGGCGCGGCCGCCCGAAAACATTTCGGTCGGCCAGGTCGTTCGGTTGATCGACGGGCCACTCGCGCCGATTGCCTGTGTCAGCCAGACAGCCTACGAACGGTGCAGCTGCCCAGATGAGGAACATTGCGGCCTGCGCTTCCTGATGTTGGATGTCCGCAACGCCATCTCGAACATTCTTGATCGCTACACCCTGGCCGACGTCGTCGAGGTCACGATGCGCAAGCTCCGCAAAGATAAGATGCCCCTGCCGTTTGCGTTAGCACCGTTGCTGGCTCAGCGGTCGTCCCGAGCGAAGTCCTCGAAGCGACCCAAGAAGCTTAACGGCCAGACTCCGACCGAAAAGGTTTCCACCTGAATTTCTGCGGCTCGCTCAGGGCGCCTTAATGGTGGCCTCAAAAAATCCCTTTACTCTACCGATTTTGTGTGGTTTAAAACCCTACAATTTTAATAGGATATGCCGCCTCACCGCCCGAACAGATCGGTACTCCCGTGGAGGTTTGCTGTGAGCCGGCCACCCCTTTCGTGGGTGAGTTCCTACAAGACCACGCGCTCGCGTAGCCTTTTATTTCGTTGGCGCGCGGTAGGGCGAGGCTCCGCCCGAGCCGCGGCGCGGGAATCCCGGATGAAATCCTCGCCAGGAAAACAAAATGTGAGTTCTCTCTATTTTCGGATCTTGATCGGTTCGGCTTGCGGGTCGACTTGTGGAGACCGTGATGGTCAATTCCATCCTGATCTCCCGCCGG
>Ga0213872_10001950_pt1 | contig 12581 bp, 7 predicted proteins | sample VelepicomBERX_R2_FD_160071 | JGI IMG/M metagenome (GOLD analysis project Ga0213872, IMG submission 160071) | Rhizosphere microbial communities from Vellozia epidendroides in rupestrian grasslands, the National Park of Serra do Cipo, Brazil - RX_R2 | ecosystem: Host-associated > Plants > Roots >...
ACATGGTTCGCTCCTTCAAGGGAGTATCATGATGCACTGCACAATAAAGTGCCGTGATCTCGATCACGCGGCAAGTAAAATCCGGTTCTTCATCCTCATAATCGCCTTCCCGAACCACGCCAAAAGCGGGAATTATAGGATAAAACAGGCCTGCCTCCGCCGGGGGGGGGGGTGCAGTCTGGAGGGGGGAGGGATGCGGACAGCTGGATGGGTCCGGGCGGGGGTCGGGAGTCTTGTCTTCCTGCTAGCCTTGCTGATGGCGGGGGAACCGGCCGCTGCCTCATTCCGTGCCGAACTCGATGCCTATGGAGTGAGGGTGGTCGAGCGGACCGAACTCGGTCCGGTCCCCGCGCTCGAAATCGACCGTCATGGCTTGCGTCTGTTCCGTCTGCCCCTGGTGTCGGGTCTCGATTCGGCGGACGGGCATGAGCATCTGAGCGATATCCGTTTCAGGATAGCAGCCGGTCCGGGCGGATCCGCCCCTCTTTACGAGATCGTGGCCATGGCGGCCAGTTCCCTCTGGAGGGAGCGCGAATTCCACTGGCGGCTCTATGCCGATCATATCGAATTCGACCAGTCCGCGGCGGGACGAGGCGCAATCGGCCGCTGTCATTTCTTCTCGAACGGCCGCCCGGGCCGGTGGGACGCCGGCGAGAGCGACGGCAGTGGCTGGAACTCGCTTTTGCTGACGGATCGCTATTGGACCCCCTCGCCCAACCACGCCAACCGCTTCGAATTCGGCATCGCCGAGCCGCAGACTCTGGGCTTTGGCGCCGCGGCGGCGCAAGAGTCCGAAGACAATTATCACCCGGACCAGATGACCGGTCTGTTCGCCCCGCCGCCTCTGATGATGGCTTTTCACCGGGAGGGCGAGTGGGCCAGCGTCGGAATCGGCACCAAACCGGGCCTGTACCGGTTCCCGGCGCTCGACTATTCCGGGTCGCGCTATGCCGGCGTCGCCTGGTGGGTCGACTATCTGGGATATCAGCGCATGGAGGACCTGCCCCAGGGCCGGTTCCAGTCTCCGGTCGCGGCGCTTCACTTTGCCTATAGCGCGGCCGATTCTCTGAAAGCCTACAGCGACTGGATGCGGCAAAGCGGATTCGCCGCCGAGCCCCGCTCTCCCGACGTCCATTGGCACCATCTGCCGATCTTCTGCGGTTGGGCGGAACAGACTTCGCTGGCGGTCCCCTACGGCAGACCCGCCAATGCGGAGGCGACCCAGAAGAATTACGAGGCGTGGCTCGCCGAACTGGACGAGCGCGGCTTGCCCATCGGCACCATCGTCATCGATGACAAATGGCAGAAAGGCTACGGCTCCTTCGATGTCGATCCGGCAAAATGGCCCGACCTGAAAGGCTTCGTGGCGGCCCAGCACGCGCGCGGCCGCCACGTTCTGCTGTGGGTGCCGGATGCGCACAAGGACGGCTTGCCCGATGATTTGTGCGCTCATGGCCCAAACGGGGAATGCCTGGCGCCCGATTTGGGCAATCCGGCCTACGAAACCTATCTGCGCGGCCGCATCCGGACCCTGGTCGAATCGATTGGCATCGACGGGTTCAAACTCGACTGGATGTGGGCGCCGGTCGTGCCGGGTTTGCCGGTTCCGCCCGAACTGGCCGGACTGGAGGCGATCCGCCGGTTCCAGGACATCCTCTACAGCGAAACCCATCGCTGGCGGCCCGACGCGATGATCGAAACCCAGACCCCCAACGCCGCCTTCAGGGACTCGTCCGACGTCCTTCGTCTGAACGATGTGTGGTACGCGACCCGCGACGTCGTCGAGACCATGCGCGAGCGTGCCCGCATTGCCAGGATTTCGGGGTGGAATGTGGTGGATACCGACAATGCCAGTTCGACGAATTTGGAAAGCTGGTGGCGCTACATGGAAACGCAGCCCTCGATCGGAATCCCGGCGCTTTATTTCGTCCACCGCACGGAGACGACCCTCGAAGAGCCGAGTGCGGCGGAATGGAATGCTTTGGCGGCGATCTGGCGGGGTTACGTGGCCGGGCTCTAGGGTCTGTACGACACCTCGCTCATTCTCAAACCAGTGCCGCATCCTCAGTCGGGTTTCTGCCCGACAATTGCTCGACGCCGCCGCGATTGAACAGGAAATTCATGAGGGCGGCCACGGCGCGCCGGTCATATTGACTGTCGGCCTCCTCGAGCAGGACTTCGCAGGCCCGTTCATTGGTCATCGCTTCGCGGAAGGCCCGGGCGCTGGTGAGGCTGACGAAGCCATTGGCCAGCGTTACAACCCGCGCCGGCAGGATGATCTCCTCGGCCTTGAGGCCTTTCGGGTAACCGGCGCCGTCGAATCGCTCCTGGGTTTCAGCCAGCGCTTGCGCGACCGGTATGTCAAATTCCACGTTTTTGAGAAGTTCGGCGGTGTCGAGCAGGGATCGGCGGACGATCTCGCGTTCCTCCTCGGACAGGGCGCTCGTCTTGGTCAAGAGGTCCTGCGGCACCAGCAGTTTGCCGAGATTGATCAGATTGCCGGTCACTTCCGCGGTGCGCACTTCCAAGGGGGTCGCCCCCATTTCCTCGGCGATGCCTTTGGACACCAGGGCAACGCGCGCCGAGTGATTGGAAGAATAGGGAACGCGGCTATCGAGCAAGGCAACCAGCGCCTTCACCAGTCCTTCAAGGGTCTTCTCGGCGCGGTCGCGTTCGCGAAACAGCTCCGTGACGTCCTCCAGGATCATCAAGACGCCGGTTTCCCGGTTTTCTTCCGTCAACGGGATATGGGTGGACCGAACGGTCCGCGGCGGCTGCTCGTCGAATCGATGAATCTGCGACACCGCCTGTCCCTGTTTCAGGGCCATCTTGTTCATCTCGCCATAAAGCTGCGCGCGATAGGGGCCCAGCACATCGGGCATGGTCTTACCAAGGATGGCGGCCGGCTCGGAACCGGCCTCCACCGCCGTCATCTTGTTGGCAAAGCTGTAATGGCCGGCCAGATCGACCGTTGCGATAGCGGTAGGCTGGGCGTCGCTGACCAGCTGAAGGAATTCGCTGGTTCGCCGCATAGTCTCGAGGATGGCGCGGTTCCGCGACATCGCTTTTTCCAGTCGCACCGAGGTACCTTGCTTCCAGAGGGCCAGCGACAGGGCGATCGCCCCGGCGACGGCGACGATCAGCACGGCCAGAATGATTCCCAGACGCCGCTCCGCTTCGCCGAGAGCTTCGGTCCGGTCGATCTTGCGGATCAGGACCCAGGGCGTGGTGCCGATCTTGCGGCTGACGAACAAGACGTCGTGCCCACGATAATCGCGGGCCTGGCCGAACCCGCCCGGGTGATCGAGCGCGATGGCGTCCGCGAGACCGGGAGTGGCATAGGCCAACTGCCGGCGCAAGGGCTCGCTGCCGTCGGCCAACGGCGACAGGAAGGTAATTTCTTCGCCGTCGCGGCGTATCAGGTAAGTCTCGGCGCTTTCCGATGTATCGCCTGGCTGGTCAAGGCGCGAAAATAGATCGCGGTCGACTTCTTTCATGCCGGCCACGAAGCCGATGCTGGGCGTGACGCCAGGGTCGCCTTGTATTGAATAGATCGGCTGAACGAAACCAATGACCGGCAGGCCGGCGGCGCTGATGTTGATATCGACCAGACCGGGTTTTCCCTGCTTCGCTTCGGCCATGGCTTGTTGGAACTGGGGCGGCAACGCCGGCATGCCTGACGTGGCGACCAGGATCCGCCCGCCAGGATCGGTAATGGCCAGGCCTGATGTGCCCGAGCTTTCGACGTTGGCGTTGATTTGTTCCTTTGGTCTGCTGGCGACGAACCCGTCACGCTGGGCCGTAGCCGTCAGCAGATTGCGCAGATAGCCGCCTTCGACCGCCTCGCTGTCTTTGGCACCGGCGGCTTGGGCCAGTCCGCCGACATAGAGTTGCAGCGAGGCGTTCTGGGCCAGGCTGCGCAAAGTGGCAAATGGCTGGTTGAGCCATAGCGATACGTCGCCGGTGCGGCTGTCGGCGACGACGCCGAGCCGGACTTGCCATTGCTGCAAGGCGCGTTCCCGCTCGCCGGAGACGAATTCGACAGCGAGCGATACGCCGACCGCGGCGAAGAGCGCCAGCGTCCCGGCCACCCCCAGCATGATCCGCCGGGCCCGGCGATCAGCCGCTCTTTCGGCGTCGCTGAAGGAGTCGTCTTCGATTATGCCGGGAGTTGGCAAGACCGCACCTCGCTCTCGAAAAAGACTTTGCCAAAGCTAGCCTGATGCCGTCAGGATGGCAATGACATGGGACGATCTATTGTGATCCGCATTATCGCTCTGGTTGCAAGGACCGCCATCTTTCTGCTGATTGTGTCGCCAGTTGTTTCTGAACTGGCGCAAGCGCAAATCCAGGCGCCACAAGTATTTGGATTCACGCCGGTACCGGTGCCCCCTCAATCCGACCTGACACCCTATACCAAGTGGCGCGACATGGAGCGGCGCATGCAAGAGAACCCCGATTGGGCTGATGAGGACTGCACTTCCGCCGTCAAGACCTGCCCTCAGCGCGAATGGCGCAAGATGTTGGGCCGCGCCAGGAGTCGATCGGAGGAAGAGCAGCTTGACGACGTCAATCGCTTCCTGAACAAGATTGATTATGTCCCGGATGCCATCAACTGGAACGGTATCGACTATTGGGAGACGCCGCGGGAGTTTTTCCTCAAGGGTGGCGAATGCAAGGATTATTCGATCTCTAAATATTTCTCGCTCAAGATTCTCGGCTGGCCGGCGGAACGCTTGTGGATCGTGATCTTGCAAGATCTCAATCTGAGAGTAACCCATGCCGTACTGGCGGCTGAACTGCCCGACAAGACCCTGATTCTTGACAATCAAGTTGCCGATTTAGTCGATCAGAGCAGAATTCACCATTATCGCCCGATCTTCGCGCTGAGCGAAGCCGGCTGGGTCATCTATCGGCCTTTAGCGCCCTAAAGGTTCAACTCCAGACGGCGCCAGCCCTCCCAGGAGGTCTCCTTTGCGGAGAGGTTGACGCTCCGCTTCTCGCCGGCCGGCAGCAGCAGAATCAGGCTGCTGGCGCCTTCGGGCTTTTCGACATCGATCTCGATGGTCTTGGCCCCGGCCGAGACCGACAGGCGCCACTGATCGAGGCGAGCGTCCGTCTCGCCGTCATCCTCATGGCAGTTCGCCACGAAACGGCCGGTCCCGGCGAACAGCGCGAAGCCGCGCCGGTCGGCGGGCCGGTTGAAATGCTGTTCGGCGAGATTGAGCGGGATGGCACTGTTTTCCCGGGCGAAAAGCGGTGTCTGGGCGTCGAGCGGGGCGGGAACGGTGACGGTCTGGCCGCCCTCATGGCGGGTGCCGCGCCAGAAATCGAACCAGGCCGTTCCTTTCGGCAGGGTGACGCGACGCTCGCTCTGGTTGGGCTCGACCACGCCGGCAACCAGAAGGTTCGGACCCAACATCATCTCGTCATTCTCGGCGAAGCAGGTCGGGTCTTCCGGAAAATCGTAATAGGTCGGGCGGATCATCGGCTCATAGGATGAATGCGAGCGCCACAAGAGATCGTAAAGATAGGGCGTGAGGCGCGCGCGAAACTTGATCAGCTCGGCGATGGTTGTGGTGATCTCGGGATACATCCAGGGTTCATTGACGCTTTTGTCGTCATTCCAGGAATGGATCGAGAAGCGCGGCAGGAAAATACCGAACTGCACCCAGCGCAGCAGCAGTTCCGCATCGGGGGCAGGGCCGGCGAACCCGCCGATATCGTGGCCGGTATTGGAAACACCCGACATGGCGAGACCCGTTCCCATGCGGATATTGAATTTCAGCGTGTCCCAGCTGGTGTAATTGTCGCCCGACCAGGTCTGCACATAACGCTGCATGCCGACGGCGCCGGCGCGCGAGATCAGGAACGGCCGGCGGCCGGGGGCAAAGGCCTGCTGCGCCTGTTTCGAGGCCTGGATCATCAGCAATGTGTGCAGTGGCCGTTTTTCGATTGCTCGACTATTATCGGCCAAGACTGCGCGGTCGTTCCATAGCTCGAACTCGTTATTGTCGTTCCAGGTCGCTTCGACGCCATGCTCCAGCAAAGCGTCGGTTACCCGCGCCCGCCACCAGGCGCGGGTCTTGGGATTGGTGAAATCGAGATAGGCCCCGGTTTCGTCCCAGAATTGCGCCAGCGCCGGCGACCCGTCCGCTTCGCGGATGAACAGTCCTTCGCGCTCGGCTTCGGCGAAGCGTGGATGATCGCGCAACAGGCAGGGTTTGATATTGGCGCACAGCCTCACCCCATGCTCGCGAAAATGCCGCGCGAAGCCGGCGGGGTCGGGGAATTTGTCGTAGTTCCAATTGAACACATAGCGTTTCGGCCCGATCGATGTATAGCCGGACGAGAGATGGAAAGACTCGCAGAGAATGTCGTGTTCGGCGCATTTCTCCAGGAACTGGTTCATCTGCTTTTGCGCGTCGGGCGCGTCGGTATAGCTCATGGTCGAACCGGAATAGCCGAGGCTCCATTTCGGCATCATGGCCGGCCGGCCGGTCAGCCAGGTGAAACGGCGGGTGATGTCGGCGGGCGTGCGGCCGGCGATGAAATAGACATCGAGATCGCCGCCGTCGGCGCGGAACATGCGGTAGTGGCCGTGATAATTATCCATCTCGCGGCCCATATCGAACCGGCAATCGGACAAGGTGTCGTAGAACAGGCCGAAGGCGAGGGAACTGCTTTTCTTCCAGGTGATATAGAAGGGGGTGTGCTTGTAAAGGGGATCGCTCGACCGCGCGTCATAGCCCATCGCGTCGAGATTGGTCATGCGATAGAGCTGGCCGGCGCGGTTGGCCGGACCGGCCTTCTCGCCCAGACCGAAATACATCTCGTCGGCGGCCCGCGCCAGATAGTGATAGACGCCCTGATCCCACCAGCCGAAATTATAAGCCTGGGTCGGGCGGTCGGCCGCAGCCGCCTTCCAGACGCCGTCTTTCATCGTCTCCCAGCGGCAGAAGAAGCCGTTCAAAATAATGGTCAGGCGGATCGCCTTTGTGGTGATGACGAGGTCGCTTTTCGACTGCGCCAGCTTGAAGGCGGGCCGCGAAAAGCCGGACAGATCGAAGCGGTCGCGGCCCTCCGCCGGCGCATCCTCGCCGCCCGGACAGATCGCCCAGCTGTTCGGCTCCCTCAGCTTGCCGTCCGGCAGCAGCATGACCCGGACGACGTCTTCTTCGAGGATGAAAAGATGCGCGACCGCTCCCTCGGCCGAGCGCAAGGTCAGGTGATTATTATTGGTCTCGGCGAGAGCGAAGACAGGCGGTTGGCTAAGTTTCATCGGACGGTCCTCTTTTCGCGCAGCAGGAAGACGGCGACGGCGGCGCCGATCAGATCGAAGAAGGAAAGAGAGGCGAAGACGGGCGTATAGCCGATATGATCGACCAATTGTCCGACGATCAGCGAGAAGGCCAGCCCGCCCAGCCAGCCGGCCATTCCGGCCAAGCCGCTGGCGGTGGCCACTTCATGGGCGCCGAATTTGTCGGTGGCCAAAGTGTTGATCAACCCCGACAGGATCTGGTGTGCGAAGCCGCCGATACACAGCAGGGCCACCGCCGCAACCGCGGTCGGAGCCAGACCGACGCATCCCGGCGCGATCATGATCAAGGCTCCCAGCACCACCCCGGCGAGACGAGATTGCACCAGCCCAACCCCGAAATATTTCATCAGGAAAGGCGAGATGAAGCCGCCCGCCAGACTGCCCATATCGGCGGCCAGGAAAGGCAGCCAGGCGAACATGCCGATTTCCCTGATATCCATGCCGCGCGCCGTGGAGAAATAGAGCGGCACCCAGAAGACGAAGGTCTGCCAAGCCGGCTCGAACAGGAAACGCGGCAGGCCGATCCCCCAGAAAGCGCGGCTTTTCAGGATCGGCAGCACCGCCGGCCGCGGCGGTTTGGGCTCCGCGGCGTCGCGCTTCGGCGACCGATAGACCAAGCGCCACAGAATCGCGAAGGCGAAACCCATCCCACCGGTTACGAGGAAAGCCGAACGCCAGCCATAATGGATCTGCAGGTACGCCACCATCGGCGGGGCCAGCATGGCGCCGATCGAGGTGCCGATATTGAACAGCCCCATGCCGACCGAGCGCTCCTTGGCCGGGAACCATTCGGCGATGGCCTTCACGCCTGCCGGAATCGCCGCCGCCTCGGTCAGGCCGAGCCAGCCGCGGAAGGCGGCCAGCGACAGCCAGCCGCCGGCGAAGATATGGGCGCAGCTCGCCGCCGACCACAGCACGGCGAACAAGGCGAAGCCGGAGCGCAGCCCGAGATTGTCGAGGATGAAGCCGCACACCGGCTGCATCACCGTATAGGCGGCCTGGAAGGCGCCGACCACATAGGAATATTGCTCTGTGGTAAGGCCGAGCTCGCTTTTCAGCACCGGGGCCAGAATGCCCAGCGTATTGCGCGACAGATAATTGACGATGGTGCCGAGCGAGACGAGGGCGACGATCCACCAGCGCATCACAGATGCTTTTCCAGCAAGGCGAGCTCGGCCTGCCTCGCCGCCTCGTCCCAGCCGAGTTCGCCGGCCATCAGCTCGATCACCTTCGGCGCCGCGCTCCGCGCCGCCTCGCGGTCGACCAGTGCCAGCGTCAGGCGCCGGGTCAGCACATCGACGGCATGGACCGCGTCCTCCCGGCGCACCGCGTTCAGCACATCGGCTTCGCTATAGGGGTGATCGGGATGCAGCTTCTTGTCCCATCCCTGCGCGCCCAGGGCGGCCACTTCATCGGCCGGATCGAACAGCTTCAGGGTCTCGGTGCGGCACGGGGCGGCGGACAGGCCGGCCTGCGTCACCGCATGATCGACGGTCTCTTCGCTCATCAGGCGATAGGTCGTCCATTTTCCGCCGGTGATGGTGATCAGACCCGACGCACTGGTCAGCAGCACATGGTCGCGGGCCAGTTCGGCGGAATTCTTGGCCTTGGGATCGAAGGCCAGCGGGCGCAATCCGCTCCAGCTCGATTTCACCGCGTCCGGGCCGATTTCGACGCCGAAGATCTGCCGCACATAATCCAGCAGATAGGCGGTTTCGGCGCTGGTCGGGCGCGGATGCTCCTCGATCGCCGCCTGGGCGTCGGTGGTGCCGACCAGGGCGTGACCCTGCCATGGCAGAACGAACAGCACGCGGCCGTCATGGGTCTTGGGGATCAGGAGGCCGGTATCGTCGGGCACGAATTTCTTGTCGAGCACGATATGGGCGCCCGAACTCACGGTGAGGATCGGCTTGGCCCGCCGGTCATCCAGCTTGGCCACCCCGTCGGCGAAGGGGCCGGTGGCGTTGATCACGGCGCGGGCCTTGACCGTCCAGCACGCGCCGCTCAGCTTATCGTGCAATTGGGCGCCATCGATCTTGCCGGCCGCATGGGTCAGCCCGACCGCCTCCACCTGATTGAGCAGCAGCGCGCCATGCTCCCGCGCCGTGCGCATCAGGGCGATCACCAGCCGGCTATCGACGAACTGCCCGTCATAATAAAGCACGCCGGCTTTCAGCCCGTCGGCCTTCAGACCGGGAAAACGGGCAAGCGCCTGCTTGCGCGTCAGAAACCGGCTGGAGCCGATCGAGCGGCGGCCCGACAGCAGATCGTAAAGCTTGAGGCCGGCATAGACGTAAGGAACCTCCCACCAGCTATAGAGCGGGGTGATCAGCGCCAGCTTGCGTGACAGATGCGGCGCATTGGCCAGCAGCGCGCCGCGCTCGCGCAGCGCCTCCAGCACAAGCTTCAAATGGGTGCGGTCGAGCTTCTTCACCGCCGCTTCCAGATAGCGCACCCCGCCATGCAGCAATTTTGTGCTGCGGCTGCTGGTGCCCTCGGCGAAATCATTGCGCTCGACCAGGGCGACTGACAGGCCGCGCGTGGCGGCGTCGACGGCGATGCCGCAACCGGTGGCGCCGCCGCCGATCACCAGCAGGTCGAATACCCGCCCGCTTCGCAGCGCGGCGAGGCGGTCCTGGCGGTCAGCTGCGGACACGGTCCACCGCTTTGCGCCAGCCGCTCAGCAATCTGCCTCGTTCCGCCTCGGCAAAGCTCGGGGTGAAGGCGGCGTCGCGCTGCCAGCATTCCGCGATCTGGCCGAGATCCGCGAACAGCCCGGCCTGCAGCCCCGCCAGGAAGGCGGCGCCGAGCGCGGTGGTCTCGGTGACCTTGGGACGGGCCACGGGCGTGACCAGGATATCGGCCAGGAACTGCATGACCCAGCCATTGGCCGCCATGCCGCCATCGACGCGGATTTCGGAAATCTCGCCGGCCCCGTCGGCCTTCATCGCCGACAACAGATCGCTGGTCTGGTAGCAGACGGCCTCCAGCGCGGCGCGGACGATCTCGGCGATGCCGGTGGCCCGGGTCAGACCGAAAATGGCGCCGCGCGCATCCGGGTCCCAATAGGGGGCGCCAAGGCCCGTGAAGGCCGGCACCAGATAGACGCCGGCATTGTGGCCGAGGCCGGCCGCCAGCTTTTCCGTTTCCCCCGCGCTCTCGATCAGCCGCAGCCCGTCGCGCAGCCATTGCACCGCGGCGCCCGCGACGAAGATGCTGCCTTCCAGCGCGAAGCACGTCTTTCCGCCCAGCCGGTAGGCCGGTGTGGTCAGCAGCGCATTTTTCGACGCGACCGCATTGGCGCCGGTATTCATCAGCATGAAACAGCCGGTGCCATAGGTGCTTTTGACCATGCCCGGCGTGAAACAGGCCTGTCCGATGGCGGCGGCCTGCTGGTCGCCCGCCATGCCGCCGATGGCGATCGGCCCTTCCAGTATTCCCGGGGCGGTCACGCCGAAATCGGCGGCATTGTCCTTGACCTCGGGCAGCATCGAGACCGGCACGCCGAACAGCGCGCACAGGTCCGGGTCCCATTGCTGCTTGTGAATATCGAACAGCAAGGTACGGCTGGCATTGGTGACGTCGGTGGCGTGGACCTTGCCGCCGGTCAGGCGCCACAACAGGAAGCTGTCGATCGTTCCGAAAGCGAGTTCCCGATTCCGCGCCTGCGGAACATTGTGCAGGATCCACGCGATCTTGGTGGCCGAGAAATAGCTGTCCAGCAGCAGGCCGGTCTTTTGCTGCACCGTCCGATGATGGCCCGCTTTCACCAGTTCGCGGCAATGACCGGCGGTGCGGCGGTCCTGCCAGACGATGGCGCGATGGATGGGGCGGCCGGTGGCGCGGTCCCACACGACGGTGGTTTCGCGCTGGTTGGTGATGCCGATACTGGCGATGCGCCAGTTTTGCTGCGCAGCATGGGCGGAAATGCTGCGCAGCAATTCGAGGGTCGAGTCCCAGATCTCCTCGGCGTCATGCTCGACCCAGCCATCGTCGGGGAAATGCTGGGTCAGTTCCTTCTGGACGGATTTCAGCGCCTGCCCCTTGCGGTCGAACAGTATGCAGCGGGTGCTCGTCGTACCCTGGTCGATCGCTAACAGGCAGTCCATGGCTCACCAGTTCCACATGGTTCCGTCTTCAAGCCGCGCGATGGGCAAATAGGCGGGCTTGTAAGGATATTTCGCCGCCAGCTGTTCGTCGATGTCGACGCCGTGGCCGATGGCGTCGCCGGGGAACAGCAGCCCGTCCTTGAAATGATAGGCGTGCGGGAAGACGGCGTCGGTCTCCTCGGTGTGGCGCATATATTCCTGGATGCCGAAATTGGGGATCCAGCTGTCGAAATGCAGCGCGGCCCCCATGCAGGCCGGCGACAGATCGGTGGCGCCGTGGCTGCCGGTACGCACCTGATACATCGCCGCCAGATCGGCGATCCGGCGCAGATGGGTGATGCCGCCGGCCCGCACCACGGTGGTGCGGATATAGTCGATCAGCTGGTTCTGGATCAGATCCTTGCAGTCCCAGATGGTGTTGAAGATCTCGCCCACGGCCAGCGGGGTGGTGGTGTGTTGGCGGATCAGCCTGAAGCTTTCCTGATTTTCGGCCGGCGTCGCATCTTCGAGCCAGAACAGGCGGTAGGGTTCGAGATCCTTGCCCAGCCTTCCCGCTTCGATCGGGGTCAAGCGGTGATGGGCATCATGCAGCAGATGATGGTCGAAGCCGTAAGTGTCGCGCAGCTTCTGGAACAGCGAGGGGGCGAATTTCAAATATTTCGCCGTGTCCCACACCGTCTCGGATGGCAGCGCCGCGTCGGCCGGCTCGTAGAACAGCTTGCCGCGGCCCACCCCATAGGCGTCCTTGATGCCGGGGATGCCGGATTGCGCCCGGATCGCCTTGTAGCCCATATCGATATAGCGCCCGACCGCCTCGACGGTCTCGGAGAGATCCGCGCCATTGGCATGGCCATAGACCATCACGCCTTCGCGGCTCTTGCCGCCCAACAGGTCGTAGAGCGGCATATTGGCCATCTTGGCCTTGATGTCCCAAAGCGCGGTGTCGACCGCGGCGATGGCCGACATGGTCACCGGACCCCGGCGCCAATAGGCGCCGCGATAGAGATATTGCCAGATGTCCTCGATCTGGCGCGGATCGCGGCCGATCAGGCAGGGAATGACGTGATCTTCCAGATAGGAGACGACCGAGAGCTCGCGCCCGTTCAAGGTGGCGTCGCCGATGCCATGCACGCCCTGATCGGTGACGATCT
>Ga0213872_10001951_pt1 | contig 12580 bp, 6 predicted proteins | sample VelepicomBERX_R2_FD_160071 | JGI IMG/M metagenome (GOLD analysis project Ga0213872, IMG submission 160071) | Rhizosphere microbial communities from Vellozia epidendroides in rupestrian grasslands, the National Park of Serra do Cipo, Brazil - RX_R2 | ecosystem: Host-associated > Plants > Roots >...
AGGAAGATCTGCATGCGCGACATCGACAGCGATTGCGCCGCCTCGATCTGTCCGCGCGGAATGGCCTGCACGCCGGCACGGATGATCTCGGTGCTGTAGGCGCCCAGGTTGATCACCATGGCCAGGATGGCCGCGGTGATTTCGCTGATGTGGATGTCCAGCGACGGCAGCCCGAAGAAGATGAAGAACAGCTGCACCAGGAAGGGCGTATTGCGGATGATCTCCACATAGCCGCTGACGATGGGCTTGAGCCAGGCCGGCCCCTGCGAGCGCGCCCAGGCGCCGAAGATGCCCACGGCCACGCCGAGCACGCCGCCGATGGCGATGAGCTCGACGGTCGTCAGTACGCCCTTGACGATGACGTCGCCGTAGTCGAAGGTGGAGAGGAAATCGAATTGATAAGCCATGATGTCGTGTGTGCCCTGCCTTGTGCTCCCGGGTTGTCCGCCTGCCCCTGCTATTGCTGCTGCGATGTTGCGTTGCTGCGGTCTTGCCTGCTGCGCATCCCCGGCACCGGGCGGAATCGCGCCGGGAATGCGTTCAAACGTCTTGCCTGGTTCCTGCCACCGCATCCCGCGCTGGCGGGGATGCGGTGTTATAGCAAATTACAGGCCAGCTGGCAGCGGCAAGCCCAGCCATTTTTGCGAAATGCCGTTCAGGCTGCCGTCCTTCTTGGACTCGGCCAGGATGGCGTCGACCTTGTCCTGCAGCTTCTTCTCGCCCTTGTTCAGGCCGATGAAGCAGGGCGAATCCTTGATCAGGAACTTGGTTTCCGGCTTCTTGGGCGGGTTCTTGGCGATGATGGCGGCTGCCACCACGTTGCCGGTGGCCACCAGTTGCACTTGGCCCGAGAGGAAGGAGCTGATGGTGCTGTTGTTGTCTTCGTAGCGCTTCACGGTGGCGCTGGCCGGCACGATCTTGGTCAGTTCCAGGTCTTCCACCGAGCCACGGGTGACCGCAATGCTCTTGCCGGCCAGGTCGGCGGCGCTCTTGACGGCCAGGTCGGCCGGGCCGAACACACCATTGAAGAAGGGTGCATAGGCGGCGGTGAAGTCGATGACCTTCTCACGCTCCGGGTTCTTGCCCATGCTGGAGATGACCAGGTCCACCTTCTTGGTGGTCAGGTAGGGAATGCGGTTGGCGCTGGAGACGGGGATCAGTTCCACCTTCACGCCCAGCTTCTTGGCGATCAGGGTGGCGACATCGATATCCAGACCCTGCGGCTTCAAGTCGGCATCGACCGAGCCGAACGGCGGGAAATCGGCCGGCACCGCCACGCGCAGCGTGCCGTGCTTCTGGATATCGTCCAGGGCGTCGGCACGGGCAGCCGAAGCGGAGAACATCATGGCGCCGGCCATCAGGCCGAGCAGGAGTTTGGTCAGTTTCATAGCGGTTTCCCTCAGGTTGACGACGTTGATGAGTGGCCTCTTGCTTGCGCCTACAGCGGCCTTTTTCCTGGCGGGCGGGCACTGCCGGCATCGCCTGCCACAGTCGGGCGCGATACCGATGCCAGTGCCTGCCGCAGCGGTTCCAGCGGATCGCTGCTGCGCACCTGGTTGAGCCCTGATTCCACGTGTTGCAGGTGGGTGTGCATCAGTTGCTCAGCCTGTTCCAGATCGCCGCGTTCCAGCGCCTCGACGATCAGTACATGTTCCGAACACGAATCCTCGGCCTGCTCCGACGACTGGTGCAGCATGGCTGTCAGCGTCGTGCGGGCGGTCAGGTCGCGCAGTGTCTCCGAGAGCAGCGAGTTGCCCAGGCATTCGCACAGGCAGACGTGGAAATCCCCCAGCAGGTAGCTGCGGGCGCCCACATCGGCGCCGGCGATGGCGGCTTCTTCGCGGGCGATGTGCGCGTGCAGCTGGCCGATCGCGTCTGCGGTGATGGGCCGCGTACGCGCCTGGCGCAGCAGGCCCAGCTCGATCACCCGACGTGCCTCGAAGGCTTCGCGCGCCTCGTCGACGGTGGGCTCGATGACGAACCAGCCGCGTCGCGCGCTGACGGTAACGATGCCGCGCGCCATCAGCCGCGTCAGCGCTTCGCGTACCTGGGTGCGCGAGACGTTGAAGAGATCGGCCAGTTGCTGTTCGCCCAGCCGCGTACCCGGTGCCAGTTGCTTGGCCAGGATCGCCTCGGTGATGCGCATGGCAATCTGCGACGACGACTTGATGGAAGGATTGGTGCTCATGACCCCTCATCAGCAAGTTGTGTGCCACGCTGATATACAAGATTGGCATACAACATCCGGCGACGATTATTGGCGGCGAGATCCCGCCGTGGCAAGGGTTTTCAAGCGAACAGGAGGGCCGGCAGGCCGATGGCGCCCGGGATGCTGCGTTGCGCTGGCGCCCGCCGCACCATGGTGGTGGGCTGCGCCATGCCTTTTTCGTGCGCATGGTAGCGCCGCGCCTGCACTTTTTTTGTGCGCCGCCATGCTGTTCGGTGGTGGATGATGGCGGAATATTTATTCCGCTTATCCTGGCTGGATTGGACCTCTAAAATTGTTTAAATTACAATTTTGTGTAAAAGAAATATAAATTCTCATTGAATGAAATTAAAATTTGATACAAATTTTTGACATTCCTCAAGAATAAACAGGGAGCTTGCGTGGGCCGAGATGGCGCAACACAACCAGATCAATCAGTTCGGCAAGGCTGGCAGGGGGGGCATGCGTGGCGTACGGTCCGCGGGGTGATGGGGGCCGTGCTGGCCACCATCGCGCTGCTGCTGCCTGCCGTGGCGTCGGCTCAGACCGCGTCCGCTCCGACCCAGGTCGAGGCGGCACCGGCTTCGGCGGCGTTCTATTACGGCACCAATCCACCGCTGGCCGACCTGCAGGCCTTCGACGTGGCGGTGGTGGAACCGGAGTACGTCAGCAACCCCGCCACCCGTACCCGGGCAGCGGCCGATGGCGCGCACCAGTTGTTTGCCTATGTATCGCTGGGCGAGGTACAGCCTTCGCGTCCCTATTACAGGCAGTTGCCGCCTGGCGTGCTCAAGGGCAGCAATGCCGCCTGGGGCAGCCGGGTGATCGACCAGGCGGCGCCGGGCTGGCGCGACTTCTTCCTGGACCAGATCGTCGCGCCCCTGTGGGCCCAGGGCTGGCGCGGCTTCTTCCTCGATACGCTGGATTCCTACCAGCTCTTTGCCAAGACCGATGCCGAACGGGCCGTCCAGACCCAGGCCATGGTCGCCACCCTGCGCGAATTCAAGCGCCGCTATCCCGAGGCCAGGCTGATCCTCAATCGCGGCTTCGAGCTCTTGCCCGAGATCGCCCCGCTGACCTATGCGGTGGCGGCCGAATCGCTCTATCGCGGCTATGACGCCGGGCGCCGCACCTATGGCGCGGTGCCCGACAATGACCGTGCCTGGCTGCAGGGCCAGATGCAGACGGTGCGTGAGCGTTACCACTTGCCGGTCATCGCCATCGACTACGTCGACCCGGCGCAGCGCGGCGCGCGTGACCTGGCGCGCGAGACCGCCCGCAAGATCGTCGCCGATGGTTTCATCCCCTGGGTGGCCGATGGCGCACTCATGTCGATTGGTGTCTCCAGCGTCGAGCTGGTGCCGCGCAATGTGCTGGTGCTGCTGGACCTGGCGCCGGGCGAGGACTTGCATACCAGCGAAGCGCAGCGCTTCCTGGGCATCCAGTTGAATCATCTCGGCTTGCGCTACGAGTTCCGCGATGTCGGCCGCGAGGGCTTGCCCACCGAACCGCTGGCGGGGCGCTATGCCGGCGTGGTGACCTGGTTCCGCTCGGGCGCCATCCATCAGTCATTGGGGCCATGGCTGGACAAGCGCATCAAGGAGAGCGTGCCGGTGGCGATCTTCAATGCCTTCGGCTTCCAGATGACCAAGCTCACCGCCGACATGCTGGGTCTGGCCAGCTTCGCCGCGCCCACCCCGGAGCAGTTGAACGTGGTCCAGGCCGATCCCGCATTGATGGGCTTCGAGACCAAGCCACGGGTGGACCGCGGCCAGCTGGAGAACGTGCGCCTGGCCGACCCGGCCGCCAGGTCGCTGCTGCGCATGAGGGACAACCGCAACAATGTCTATGACGCCGCCGCCATCACCCCCTGGGGCGGTTTCGCGCTGGCGCCCTTTGCCACCACCACGGCACCGGTGCTGGACCCGCCGCGCTGGGTGCTGCAGCCCATGCTGTTCCTCAAGCAGGCGCTGCGCCTGCCGGACATCCCGGTTCCCGATGTCACCACCGAGGGGGGACGCCGCATCCAGACCAGTCACCTGGATGGCGACGGCTTCCCCTCCAAGGCCGAGTATCCCGGCTCGCCCTTCGCGGTCGAAGTCCTGCAACGCGAGATCTGGGATCGCTACCGCTTCCCGGTGACGGTCTCGGTGGTGGAGGGCGAGTTGAGTCCGCAGGGCGTCTATCCCCAGCTGTCGGCGCAGACCACGGCGCTGGCGCGCAAGATGTTTACGCTGCCCTACATCGAGCCGGCCAGCCATTCCTTCTCGCATCCCTTCAGCTGGGCCGATGCGATGAACGACACCCACCATGCCGACATCACCCAGATGGATGGCGACGCCTCGCATACCCTGGAGGTGCCCAACTACAAGTTCAACCTGCAGCGCGAGATCAAGGGGTCGATGGACTACATCAACCAGACCCTGCTGCCGCCGGGCAAGAAGGCCGAGGTCTTCCTGTGGACCGGCAATTGCGTACCGCCGCCAGAGGCCATCGCCCAGACCTACCTGGACGGCTACCTCAACATGAACGGCGGCGATACCATGATCACCCGCAGCCGCAACACCTGGACCGACATCGCTGCGCAAGGCATCCGCAAGCAGGGCTGGTACCAGGTGTTCGCTCCCAACCAGGACGAGAATGTCTATACCGGCAACTGGACCGGCCCCTTCTACGGCTTCGAGCGCGCCATCGAAAGCTATGAGCTGACCGGCGAGCCGGTGCGATTCAAGGCCGTCGACATCTACTACCACTTCTATGCCGGCACCAAGCCGGCCTCGGTGGCGGCGCTGCACAAGATCCACCGCTGGGCGCAGGCGCAGCCTTTTACACGGCTGTATGTGTCGCAGTACATCCGCAAGGTCATCGATTTCGAAAACACCAGCATCGCCCGCACCAGCGATGGCACGCTGGTCTACCGCACCGGCGCCCATCTGCGCACGCTGCGCATTCCCGAGGGCGCGCCCGGGCCTGACCTGGCGGCCGCGGGTGTGGCCGGCATCGCACCGGGGCCGGAGGGACGCTACCTGATCACCTCGGCCGCGCAGGTGCGCCTGGCGCCGCGCATGGCCGAGACCCGGCCCTTGCCGATGCTGCTGGAGGCGGGCGGCCAGGTCAGCGATTTCCGTCGCAGCGTGAGCGGCGACAAGGCCGAGCTGCGTTTCACGCTCAGCGCCAACGGCGCGTCGACCTTCAGCATCCAAGGTGCACGCGCCTGCAGCGCCAGCGCCGATGGTGTCGCGCTCACTCCTGGCAAGTCGCCCAGCATTCGCAGCCAGGCCTGGTTCAAGGATTTCTCCGGAAAGTCAGCAGTCCATCAATATGACATCGGCTCCACAAACGCCCAACTCGCGACAACACGGCACCTGGTACTCGTTCAATGCACCTTATGAACGACTGAGGCTGTTCTCGCCCTGGACGATCGCCGGTTTCGCGCTGGCGGTCGGGACCGTGTTCGCCCTGGTCTATCCCAAGGTCTCCCTGCAGCAGCGTCTGGAGGTGGCCAATGCCAGCGGCCGTCCGGACCAGTTGACGGTCGAATACCTGAAGGTCTTCCTCAAGGCCCAGCCGGGCAATGCCGTCTTGCGCGCCGAGCTGGTCAGGCAACTGATCGACCTGGGCCAGCTGGCCGAAGCCCGCCAGCAACTGGCCTTGCTGGAGATGGGCAATGACCCCGCTGCGCAATTGTCGGCCGCTTGGCTGCAATACCGCATCGGCCAGCAGGAAGTCTTTGCCCTGCCCGAGAGCTCGCCCGAGCGTGCCCGCGGGGTGCTGCGCCTGCGCCAGCAGTTGCAGGCGCTGATGAGTTATCCGCTGACCTCGCAGCAATGGCTGAACCTGTCGCAGGATGCGCTGGCGCTGGGCGACGTGGAGGCCGCACGTGTGGCCTTCGCTCGCTTGCTGGCTGATCGCGCCACGGCCGAGATGCCCTATGCGGAGGTGGTGCGGCTGGGCCAGCAAAGCCTGGGCATGGGCGACTATCGCAGCAGCGCCGCCTTTTCTTTGCTGGCGATGAAGCATGCCGGCTCGCTGGAGTCGCGCCGCGAGAATTTCATCACGGCCTTGCGTACCTTGCAGGCCGGTGGCCTTTACCAGGAAGCACTGGAGGCGGCCGACGCCAACCTGGCGCCGCTGGCCAATGACAAGCAGACCCTGCTGTTCCTGACCCGGCTGGCGCAGGCGGCCAACCGTCCCGATGCCGCCGAGCGCTACGTGCGGCAATTGCTGCAATTGTCCATGGGCCGCGCCACCGCGCCGCTGGCGGCGGCCGGGCAGGGCGGCTATGGCCAGGTGCAGTACCGGCAGATGCGCGACTTCACCCGCTCGCTGCGCCTGGCGCAGGGCTTGCTGCACGCTCCGCACCTGCTGCAACTGCGCCTGCACGCGGCCATGCGCGAGGGCCGCATCCTGCGCGTGGCCGATGCCGGTCCCGATCTCTCCCAACCGAGCGCGGCCGACCAGGCCGCCAGCGGCGCCCTGGCGCGCCTGCCCTTCGATGACGAGATCTATACGCTGGCCTACAACGTCTTCCTGGGCAATCGCAACCTGGTCGATGCGCGCCTGCTGGCGCAATCGGCGGTGCGGCAGAAGCCCGACAGCGCCGCCTGGCGCAAGCGCCTGGCCGAGGTGTCGGAGTGGAGCGGGGTGCCAGAGCAGGCCACGCCGCAATGGCTGGCCTATGCCCGCCTCTCCAACGACGAGGCGGCCTGGGACAATGTCTTGCGCATCGCTACCGGTACCTTCGAACAGGACATCCTGGTAGAAGCCCTGCAGCACAAGATGCAGGTCGAGCCGGGCGATCCCAAATGGGTCAACCAGCTGGTGGCCCAGTACGAGAACATCGGCCAGCCCGAGCGCGCCGCCGCCTTGTTGCAGACGCGCCTGAACCCGGGCCGCGGGCCGCGCTTGGCGCCCGCCGAGCGCAATGCCGAGATGGACGCCCTGGTCAGGCTCTACCTGCGCATGGGCCGTGATGCCGATGCCCTGGCCCTGCTGGAGCAGCAGCGCAAGGAGTTCGGGCCGTCGGCCGGCAATGCCTTGCTGGCAGCCAACCAGCTCTATCTGCAGGGGCGCCTGGAAGAAGCCATGGGCGTGCTGCGCGAAGCTGCACCGATGGCGCCGGTGGACAATGCCGATTTCTGGCGTACCTACGCCGAAGTGGCGCGCTATCTCGATCACAACGACGAGGCGCGCCAGGGCTATGACAAATTGCTGGCCGGCGACCAGGCGCTGGAAGGCGACATGAGCAACATGATGGGCGTGATCCAGGAACGCCAGCCGCGCGCCGCCGCCGAGCTGGCCGAGTTCGCCTTCCAGCGCACCGGCGTGGCCAACTTCGCGGTGCAGGCGCTGACCTATCGCCAGCGCATCAATGACCTCGATGGCGCCCAGGCCTTCCTCGACCGCATCACCGCACAGCAGAACGCGGCGCTGGAACAGAACGTCCCCTACCTGACCGTGCGCGCCTCGGTGAAGCAGTTGCGGCGCGACTTGCCGGGCGCACGTGCCGACATGCTCAAGGCCCTCGCCATCAACCCTCGCGCCGCCGAGGTGCGGGCCGAGATGATCTGGATCCTCATTGCCACCCGCGATGCCGCCACGCTCGAACGCGCGCTCACCCTGTGGGCGGCCGATGCCGAGACCACGCCGCAATTGTGGGGCCCGTTCGCCGCCGCCAACATGGCGCTGAACCGGCAGAACCTGGCCTTGCACTGGTTCCGCAAGTCGGGCTTCCCGCAGAACGACTATCTCTGGCTGATGAGTTATGCCGAGGCCCTGGATGCCACCGGCCAGCCCGACCTGGCGTGGCGCATCCGCCGTCGCGCCTGGATCGAGTTGCGCGATCCCCAGCAGTTACGCAATATCCCGCCCAACCAGTTGCGCGAATGGCGTGACCGCCTGGCCGCACTGGCTCCGCTGTTCCTGCCGGCCGATGCCGGTGCGCGCGTCATGCGCGCCCTGCTCGATAGCGACGTGACCAGCCTGGTACCACCCGAAAAAGCGGTGCTGCCGGCCGATGGCCCGGCCCTGCTGAAGGACATGCAAGCCGCCGCCGGCAGCGATGGCCGGCAGCGTGACCAGGAAGAAGCGCTGGCGGCCCGGCTGGCGCAGGGGCCGGATGCCCTGTTCGCCCGCACGGGCGAGGGCCAGCGTCCGCGTGACGATGCACGCCTGTCGGCCAGCGTGCGCGAACTGGCGCTGGCCTATGCGATGAACCAGGGCCAGTCCGACCTGGCTCGTGCGTGGCTGGCCACCCGCTTTGCCAGCCAGCTGGACAAGCCGCTCTGGGGCGACCTGGCCATGGCCCTGGCCGCCGACGATCGCCAGGGTTTGAATACGCTGCTGGACAACCTGGCCGACTGGCTGCCCATGTATGACCGCGTCGAAGCGGCGCGCGTAGCCGGCCGCATCGGGCTGGCGCAGACGCTGGCCTTCGACCAGCTGGAACGCCTGCCGGCCGACGATGAACTGCATGCCCGCCTGACCAGCCTGGTGACCGATGACCCCGCCAGGTTCTGGGCCGGCTACACCATGAGCCGGGCGTTTCCGCTGGTCACCAAGCTGTACCTGGTGCGTACCGGTTTTTCGCTCACACCGGGTACGCGCCTGGATTTCGGCTACACCGAGCGACACCAGAGCGTGGATGACCTGACCCAGCTGGGTGCAGTACCCGGCGTGGACCGCTTGTTCGAATGGACGCTGCGCCGGCGCATCGAGAACGGCTTCGTCAGCGTGGCGATGCAGCATCGCGATGCGATGACGGCCTTCAATGGCCTGCGCCTGGAGTTCTCGCAGCAATTGAGCCCCAAGCTGACCCTCAGCGGCAACGGCGGCCTGAACCAGGCCGCTACCGAATCGGCGCTCATGCAGGTGGGAGGACGGCGCAATGGCGGCGAACTCAACTTGAACCTGCTGCTCAGCCGTACCGAGTACCTGCGCCTGGGGGGCGGCCTGCAGCAGTACCAGAGCCAGGCCGGCACCTCGCTGGGCCGGGGCCGCATGCTCAATGCCGAAGTGGGCAGCCACCTGCGCGTGGAATATCCCAACCTGACCCTGCGCGCCTTCGTCACCGATGCCAAGTTCAGCGACTACGGCGCCAGCGACGACCAGATCGCGCGCCTGGCGCCGGTGGGAACGGACCCCACGGGTTTGCGCTACATGCCGCTGGATTCGCGTGTCTGGGGCGTGGCGCTGGGGACCGGCACGGTGGTGGAGAACACCTATACCCGCGCCTGGCGGCCCTATGCGGAATTCGGCATGACCCGCACCTCCGATATCGGCTGGGGGCGCAACCTGCGCGCCGGGCTGGCCGGCAGCGTGGTGGGGCAGGACCAGCTCTCCATCGCCGTCGAGAGCACCAGTGCCACGCCCAACACGCCGCAGCGCGGCTTTGAATTGAACGTGCTGTACAAATGGTTTTACTGACACATTGTTGCTTCAACGGATTGATCTGTTTTATCGATAAGCAAGCCCGTATTGATCTATCAAGAAATTATTGCCCTCATTGCACTCAACGGTGACCAAGATGAAAACACTAGCCTTTTCCCGCCTGCTGCGCCTGGGCGCCGCAACTGTCCTGGCCCTGGGCCTGGTGGCATGCTCCACCACCGATATCGGCGATGCGCCGGCCTTGCCGGCCAATGCGCGCTGGGGCTTGCTGCCCTTCGCCAACCACACCGAGACGCCGCAGGCCGGCCTGCGCGCCGAGGCCATCTCCGAGACCATCCTGCGGACCAATGGCATTGCCGACCTGCGTCGCTACCCGGCCTCGCTGAACAATGAAACCCTGTTCGAGCCGATGGACCGCAAGCAGCTCGATGCCGCCCTGGACTGGGCGCGCAGCGAGAACATCGGCTATGCCTTGTCGGGGACCGTCGATGAATGGCGCTACAAGGTGGGTGTGGATGGCGAACCGGCCGTGGGCCTGACGCTGCAGCTCATCGATGTCTCCAGCGGCAAGGTGGTGTGGGCCGCGGCTGGCGGCAAGAGCGGCTGGAGCCGCGAAGCGCTTTCGGCCGTGGCCCAGAAGCTCACCCGCACGCTGCTCTCGCCGCTGACCTCGGCGGTGCCGGCGGCCAGCACGGTTGACCAGGCCAGCAGCGCCGGCGGCCAGCCCTGAATGTCGCCCGCAAGGATGAAACCGTGAGCCAGTTCGAACGCAAGCCCGGGCCCTCCGCCCCCGACCGGGACAAGCCCCGGCGCGCGGCCGGCACGCCCCGTCCGCTCAAAGCCGTGACCCAGCGCCGCCAGAAATTCTGGTCGCGCTTCTTTACGCGCTTCGATACCGATAGCGGTTCGCCCCGCAAGGCCGCCCTGCGCATCCTTGAGACGGTGCTGCTGGTGGTGCTGGCATTGGTGTTTTCACATTGGGTGGCGCCGGACGACCCGCTGGGGGTGGACGCCCAGTTCCCCTGGCTGTGGCTGGTCCCGGCGATCCTGGCCATGCGTTACGGCAGTACCTTGGGTGTGGTCGCGGTGGCCACCATGCTGGGCGGCTGGTATGTGCTTACGCATGGGCGGCAGGGCGATGAAGCGGCGGCCATGGTATCGGCCGCGCAAGCGTTTCCGCAATCGTATTTCCTGGGCGGGCTCATCCTGACCCTGCTGTGCGGCCAGTTTGCCGAGGTCTGGAATGCGCGCAGCCGTCGCCTGCGCGCCATCAATGCCTACCTCGACGAGCGGCTGACCATGCTCACCAAGAGCCATTTCCTGCTGCGCCTGTCGCACGAGCGGCTGGAGCAGGACCTGCTGTCCAAGCCCTTGACCCTGCGCGAATCGCTGGACCGCATGCGTTCCCTGACCCTCACGCAGATCCTGCTGGACCCGCAGCAGATGCCCGCGCCGGAGGCCTTCCTGCAGATCCTGGCGCAGAGCTGCCAGGTGGCGGCGGCCTCGGTCTATACCTGCGACGGCGCCGGTCGCGTCAACCCGCAGGCCGTGGGCAGCATCGGCAAGGTCAGCGAACTGGTGGCCGACGATCCGCTGGTGAAATACTGCCTGGCCCAGCGCAAGCTGGGACATGTGCAGACCGAAAGCCTGAACCAGAACCTGCGCAACCAGAGCCGCTACCTGGTCTGCGCGCCCTTGAACAATTTCGATGGCCAGTTGTTCGGCCTGCTGGTGGTGGAGCAGTTGCCTTTCGTGGCGCTCAATGAAGATACGCTGCAGCTCATGTCGGTGCTCATCGACTACTATGCCGACGGCATCGAGATGGGCGACACCGCCCGTGCCATCCTGCAGCAATTGCCGACCTGCCCGCCCGAGCTGGCGGTGGACCTGGTGCGCCTGCACCGGCTCAAGCGCGCCACCGATATCGATTCATCGCTGGTGGCGCTGGTGTTTGGCGACGACGAACTCTCGCGTGACATGTACAACCAGATCCGGCGCCTCAAGCGTGCCGCCGACGTGGTCTGGGCCTACAAGACGGGGGATCACAATGTCCTGATGACGCTGCTGCCGCTGGCCGGCGCCGCCGCCGTGGATGGCTACCTGATGCGGGTGGAAGTGGCGTCGCAGGCGCAGTTCGGCAGCCAGTCGCTGGCCAGCTACGCCGCCACCCACACCGCCGCCATCGGCAGCGACGAGCCCGCCCGCCTGCTGCCCAACCTGGTAGAACGCTGTGCTGCTTAAGTCCTCCTTCACCGGCCTCGCCTTCGAGACGGCCTCGATCGCCCTGCTGCTGCGCGGCGGCAATGGCCTGGCCGTGCTGGGCGGCTACCTGGCGCTGCACATGGTGTCCTCGGCCCTGTTCGCACTGGCCATTGCTGCGGTGGCGCCGCAGCGTTATCGCCAGCCGCGCACCTGGCTGCTGGTGTACCTGTTCTTCTTCAATTTCTTCATTCCGGTGGGCGGCGTGCTATGCGCGCTGGTGGCGCTGCTGGTGGCGGTGTTCTGGCCCAAGCACCGTGTCGAGGACTACTTCGATACTTCGCAGGCGCCAGCCTTCGTCACCGCCCGGCGCCGCGAGGGAAGCGGCTTCTCGGGCAACCGCGTGCGCGCCCAGCTGGGCAGCGTGGCCACGCCCCTGGACAAGCGCCTCAATGCCCTGGTGGCCATCCAGAGCACGCCCACGCGCGCCAGCGGTGCCTCGCTGCGCAACCTGCTGGCTGACCCGGCCGACGACGTGCGCCTGCTGGCCTACGGCATCCTCGATGGCAAGGAAAAGAAGATCACCCAGCGCATCGTCGATGCCCGCCACCAGTTGAAGAGCACCACCGACACGCCGACCCTGCTGGTGCTGCACCAGCAGGTGGCCGAGCTCTACCAGGAACTGATCTACCAGAACCTGGTGCAGGGCGACCTGCTGCAGTATTCCTGCACGCAGATGCGCGAACACGCCCACGCGGCGCTGGCCATCGACGAGGCGCAACCAGC
>Ga0213872_10001952_pt1 | contig 12577 bp, 11 predicted proteins | sample VelepicomBERX_R2_FD_160071 | JGI IMG/M metagenome (GOLD analysis project Ga0213872, IMG submission 160071) | Rhizosphere microbial communities from Vellozia epidendroides in rupestrian grasslands, the National Park of Serra do Cipo, Brazil - RX_R2 | ecosystem: Host-associated > Plants > Roots >...
CGCAAAGCCAGATGGACCACTCCATCCGGCATGCGCTTTATCTGCGTGGATATTCGGTTTGCGCGATAGGTGAGATAGCCCCCAAAGATCTCATCGGCTCCTTCTCCGCTCAGGGCTACGGTGGTGTGCGCTTTACACAGTTTGGAAAGAAACCACACGGGCAAGGCTCCCGAGTCTGCACTTGGCTCATCCGAGTAATACGCGAAGTTCTCGATGGCGCCTTCCAGATCGCTCTCAGGGCTCAGATCTAACTGTTCGTGGTCTGTACCGTAGTGTTTTACAACTTGGTGGATATATCGCGTCTCATCGAAGCTGCGGCCGGCAAAGGAAATTGAAAAAGTTCGAAGCAGTTTTCCTGATGCCTGCGCAGCGTAATGCAGGATGGTCGAGGAATCCACTCCGCCACTGAGCCAGACACCTAAGGGAACGTCCGACATAAGGTGTTCGCGAACAGCTTGGTCAAGGAGGTAGTCGAGTTCAGCCTTTGCGTCCTCAAGCGAGATTGATCGCGGCACAATTGCAGGCACTCGCCAGTACTCGTGCTGGCTAGTCCGGCCGTTTCGCCATTCAAGCCATCGTCCGGGCGGCAGTTTCTCAATGCCGTCAACGAGCGTCCATGGAGACGGAACATAGTTCATCGAGAGGTAACAGTCCAATCCCTCAAGGCACAGCTGTCGCTCGATCTCGGGATGGATGAGAATACCTTTCAATTCCGACCCAAAATACAGGTCGTCTCCGCGTTCCGCGATATAGAGCGGCTTAATGCCAAGCCGGTCGCGGGCCAGTATGAGGCGCTGCTCCGCATTGCTCCAGATTGCCAGAGCGAACATGCCTCGCAATCGGGCAAAGCATTCCGTATCCCATTCAAGAAAGGCCTGCAGGACGGTTTCTGTATCACACTGAGTCCGAAAGCGGCGGCCCAATGATTCGAGCTCGCGGCGGATCGCAAGGTGGTTGTAAATTTCTCCATTGAAAACGATCACAGCCTCGTGATCTTCCGAAAAAATAGGCTGATCGCCGGAGGTCATATCAACAATCTTCAGCCGGGTTGCTCCAAGAGAGCAGAGCCTGGATCGAAATACGCCTTGTTGATCCGGTCCGCGATGGTAAAGCGTCTGCGTCGCATTCTGGATGCGATCGTGATCAGGAAACCAGGTCTTACTCGTAAATCCAACGATGCCGCACACGCCGTTCTTGACCTCTTTGGATATCAGACTCGCGCCGGATCCTTTGCCTCGTCTGTTCTTTATACTCCATCAACTGTTCTTGAAGGTCAAAACAGAGACCCAGCGTCAACATCCAAGTAGCACCAGTCACGCCAATTTGACGAACTCGATCAAGAAGGAGCCGATCAGCAGGAAGGATCTTTGAAAGCCTCACTTATGGCATCGTCGCACTGCCTAGCAGTATCGATCGTGTTGCCTATGCGAGTATGATCAAAACATAGGGCGAGAGAAGCTTTTTCAAGGCCCGGCCCACTATTCCCGCGGCGGTCAATGCCGCAAGGAGCGGATGACGCTGCGCAGAACCTTTCATCTGAAGACCTATTTGCTGATTGCCGTGATGATCATCGCGGGTCCGCTGGGCAATGTTCTCCTGGGCAAGGGGATGAAGCACATCGGAGAACTTGCGGTCTGGCCTCCCCATCAGCTGCTTCATGCTGGGCTGAAAATCTTCACAACGGGAGCAGTCTGGTTAGGAATTGTTTCGCTGATCACGTTTTTCGTGGCGTACATGCTGGCGCTCTCCTGGGCAGACTACAGCTTCGTGCAGCCCGCCTCTTCACTTGCGTATGGCGTAGTTGCGCTCCTCGCGTACTGGATGCTGGGGGAACAAATCTCACCCCTGCGCTGGGCTGGAATTGCCGTGATTTGCTTCGGTGTTTTTGTGGTCAGTCGGACCAATCCTCGAACGACAGGGGCACCTCTAGCTTGAAACAAATAATCATCTTTGCCCTGATTGTGATTGCGGGCACAGGCGGTGAACTCTGCGTTTCCCGCGCGATGAAGAAAGTCGGCGAGGCCCGGAGCTTCCGGCCGGGGGCCGTCGCCCAGGTCATCCTGAGAGCCTTGCGCGTGCCCTGGATGTGGGTTGGAGTTGGAATGATGGCAACTGCGTTTTTTGCTTTGCTGGGCGCTCTCTCAATGTTCAACGTAAGCTTTGTTGTACCTGTAACGGCATTAAGCTATGTCGCGGGCGCCTTTGGCGGCGCCGCTTTCCTGGGCGAACAGGTGAACCGGCAACGATGGCTAGGGGTGCTGCTGGTTGCTATCGGAGTCACTTTGGTATTCCTGGGTAACCGCTGATGCTAAACGCGCGACTCCGCGAGGCGCTGCGCACAGTCGAGTTTACGGAGAAGGTTAAGTGGCCTCGATGATGGGCCTTCCCCCACCTTCCGAAGCAAGTGAATTACCGCTTTTGCGTCTCGTTGTTGCTATCGCCGTCACACTGGTATGCTTGTCAGCCAAAGACGTGGTTATAGCACGATGATCAAACTGTATGAGCTTTCAAGGGAACGCCAGATCTTTGGCGATATCCTGCACCTGGTCATCGATACCTTCCGCGTTAATCGTTCGCGTTTCCTCCTGACATCGCTCGGCATGGTCCTGGGTACCGGATCGCTGATCTGGGTCGTAACTATCGGCCTCACAGGACAGAACTATGTTCTGAACTCGATCCAGAATATCGGTGCCAATCTGATATGGGCAGAGTATTCGGGCCTTGCCGACCCCGCGGTTGGCGCAGAAAGCGACTTTCTGACCGTGAGGGACATGCATGCGGTTCAGCAAGATGTGCCCGGAATCGTCTCGGCCACGCCCGTTGTGAATCTGCAGCTGCAATATTCAACCGGTTCGGGCGGAGAGATTTCCCTGCTGGTACTGGGGGTCTACCCTCAATACGAGCAGATACGCCGCCTGCAACTGCTTTCCGGCAGGTTCTTCGATGAGCAGGATGCCGCCCTAGCCAGTAAGGCTGCCGTCGTGACTGAACAGTTTGCTCTGACCCAGTACGGAAGTGTCCGCGATGCTCTCGGACGAAGTCTCACCATTTCTGGAATTCCCTTCGAGATTATCGGAACCTTTACCGAACGAACTAACACTTATGGTCAGTCAGAAATCACTGATTACACCGTACTCATCCCTTATCAGGTAGCACGCTATTTTAAAGGCAGTGACGATCTCAATCAGATCTATTTCTCCACGTCAGATATGAGCAACGTGCCGCAGGTGACAAAAAACATTTTGCGTGTCATCAAGTCAAGGCATCGAGCCGAAGCTGTTTACGACGTCGGCAATCTGACCGAGGTCCTGGCGACGGCGCAAAAAACCCTGTTTGCAATGAACATGATCTTGCTCTTGTTCTCAGCGGTGACGCTGTTGGTCGGCGGGACGGGAATCATGAACATCATGCTCGCGACGGTGACTTCGCGGATTCACGAAATCGGAATCCGGAAAGCTTTAGGAGCAACCCGGCGTGCGATCCGTCTCCAATTCCTTCTGGAGTCTACGCTGATATCGTTAGCCGGGGGAATCCTCGGAACTCTTCTTGGTTTCTCGCTGCCCCTTACGATTCACCTGCTCAGCGGCGTCGAATTGCAGTTTTCCTGGATTTCGGTAGCCGTGGCTCTCGCTGTTTCCGCGGCGATCGGCATTGCATTCGGCACAGCGCCAGCGACGCGCGCCGCTCACCTGGATCCAGTCGAATGTTTGAGAGTCGAGTTCTGACGGGAATCAGAAGATCGACCCTGGCGAGCTAGGCCTCGCGGTAATCCAGAAGCACAATTCCGACCAGCATAAGGCAGACCGGCCAGACATACGACATGATCTTTGAATCCTGCTCTTGCGGGAGACGAAGTTCCATCCAGCGGCTCCAGCCCGCCGTCACGCCCAGCAGGGCAATCGGCGTATGACTCATCTCGATCAGCATCGAGTCCTTCAGGTTCGCCTGCGGATGCGAGTGAGTCATCATCAGGGCGCCTCCCGCAGCACATAAAAGCGGAAAGACATAGGAGGCTGACTGCGACTTAAGCCGCCCTGTCTCCACGGCCCATTCGAAGATCGCGAAGGCGGTGATCAGTAACGCGTATATCCGATGCTCCAGCACATCTGGAGCGGCGAAGCTGGCCCAGAACGATCGCGGACCGAGGGGCCAGTTTTCCGAATCGGCGCGTAACACGATGAACACAGCCAGCCCTATAAATAACAATGGCCAGGACTGCGCCCACTTGAACCGCCGCGCCAACAGCGCCAGCGATCCTGCGGCAAGCACAATCAATCCAGCCCAGTGGTGGTTATATTCGCTCCACGCCCGGTCATTTGCGTCGTTCTGCCAACCAACGTATAGGGTTTGCTGCAGCGCGACCTTAAGCGTTGTTACGGGGGCAAGCGCCTCGAAAGGCGGGCTCGTCAAGCGCGGCCGCTCCCATCGCATGCGCTCGATTATCTCGTGAGTCGTCAGGCGATCATGCACCAGGTCGACCGCAGGCGGCTGCGAAGTCAGAGACGCCGCCACGAGAATCGCCGTGAAGCCAAGACCTATCTCCGCTTCGCTGAAGCGCCGCAGCCTCATCAGAAGAGGAGCCGGCGAGTGCTCCATCCGCCGAACGAGAAAGAAATTCCCAGCGCCCATTCCAACAACCACGAGGAACAGATAGACCTTTGCCAGCAGCATGACACCATACGTCGTTCCGTACAGACCCTGCCAGGAGCCGACATAGAACAGCGACATCCCAATGCCGCCAAGCAGCAGCAGGGAGACAGAACAGACTGCCATGGCCGAAAAGCGACTCGTATATCGTCTCGCGGCTGCAAGGTCTTCTTCGCGGCGCAACGCGATTAACAGAAACGGCATGGCTCCGATCCATGCCGCAGAACCGATGTGATGAAAGCCCGTTAACAATAGCAGAATTGCGCGATGGTCGAGTCGTGATGCAGCGTGGCTCATCCCCATCGACGAGAGCATAACAAGCACCGCGAACGGAGCGGACATAAACAACGTCCGCCTCCACGACGTCCGCATCAACAGAAACACCGTGAACGCGCTCACCGATAACAGCGTTCCCCACAAAAAGAAATCCGCGGTAACAACATCGGAGAAGCTAAAGCCGGAACCGCCAATGAGAATGGCGGAACTGACAGCTACGGCCAAAATCTGTACCACGGTGAGAGCGAGTGCAGCCCAACTCGTTAAGGTGCGAAGCCGCCGTATGGCCTCAGATGCGATCTGCGACGGCACCGCCGCGACCAGAAGAAACGCCACACCACCAACGGTCAGCGCTTCCAAAGCCAGCGAAGCCGCTCGCAGCATCACCGAAAACAGATCGAAGTCTTTGAGAAGCCAAAACAAGATAAGCCATTGAATCACAAATAGCAGCCGACGTGTCCATCGCGATGGCTCCCATGATGACTACCACCGAGTTGATGCAGGAGTTGCTTCGCCACTCTTCACGGCGATCGACGCTGGACGTCCGAGTTCTCCAGAACCTCGATGAGCGCGTTGGCGATTTTTCGCTCATCGAGCAATCGCGTTGTGCGCCGGCGTCGTGCCCATCTCGTCCTGGATCAGTTATCGCCAAATCCAGGCTAGTCACCGCCGCTAGGATGATATGAGCGACTCTCCTTGAATGCCACGTTGACAATATTTGTCGTCAAATCCCACACTACGTTTAGACCCTATAGGGGTCGCGTTCTCCTTTACGGAGTGGCGTTAGGAAAGGAGAGCTGACGGTGTCGATCGACCAATCCCATGCACATCTGATGTCGAGCGACAGACAGACCCAGAATCAGACCGGCCTGTTTTCCTCCGAATCGGTGCTCAAGATTCTGCGGTTGATTCTCGCTGGAGCTCCTTTGGAGGAAGTGCTCACCATCATTGCGCATCTGGTGGAATCACGCGGCGACGGGACATTGTGCACCATCTGGCTTCCCAGCGATTACGAGCGGCAGCTGTACTGCGCGGCGGCTCCCAGTCTTCCCGGATTCATCACGCAGGTAGGGTCCATGATGATTGGTCCGAAAGGCGGCTCATGCGGCACGGCGGTCTATCGGCGGGAGCCGGTGTATGTCACCGACATCCTCAACGATCCGGTCTGGGATCATTATCGTCATCTGCTTTTGCCTTTCGGAATTCGCGCAGTGTGGTCGCGGCCCTTGTTCACGAGCGACGGCAAGGTGCTAGGAACTTTTGCCATCCACTATCGTGAGGTGCGCAGCCCCTCCCCTATCGACCTGCAGCTAATTGAAAATGCCAGCCAAATTGCAGGAATCGCAATTGAGCGCCATCGGAGCGAAGAGCGGTTGCGGCTGGAGCGCGACCGGCTGCGCCTGCTGCTGGAGATCACAAACAGTATTACGTCAAAGCTGGACTTGCGCCACTTGGTGGAGACGCTGTCTACTGATCTGCTGAGAGTTACGCGATGTGATTTCTGCACGCTGCTTCTGCCGGATGCCGATAGCACTCAGCTTCGCGTAACGATTCTCCACAACCCCGAAGGGCGTGGCGTCATCCGCGACGGCGCGCTGGTTCCGCTCAAGGGCTCAACCTGCGGAAGAGCCTTCTTGACGGCGAAGAATCAACACATCGATCGACTCGAAGACCTCCGAGACGACCCAGAAACGTTTGGCAGCAGCGAGGGGCGGCCATTCTTTGAGCAGGTGATGGCAGAGGGTCTGAAATCTGCGTGTGAAGTTCCGTTGATCGGCCGCAAAGGGGTTGTCGGAGTGCTGGGAGCGTTCAGCCGCTCGGAGAGCGCCTTCTCTGCCGAAGAGTTCGCTTTTCTGGACCAGGTTTCCCGCGAGGTCGCGATCGCGGTCGAGAATGCTCTGGATTTTGAGAGGGCGATGGAAGAACGTGTCCACGAAAAGAAACAGAGACTGTATCTCGAAGAGGAGATCCGCGCCGAGTTTGGGGAAATCGTCGGTGAAAGTCCAGCTCTAGAGACCGCCTTGCACCTGGTGTCGGTAGTGGCGCCTACGGATTCGACCGTGCTAATCCTGGGTGAGACAGGAACAGGGAAGGAACTGATTGCACGCGCCATCCACAATCTGAGCAGCCGCCGTGATCGGGCTTTTGTCAAATTGAATTGCGCCGCCATCCCGCTGGGACTCCTCGAAAGTGAGCTGTTCGGGCATGAAAGAGGCGCGTTCACCGGGGCCGTAGCGCAGAAGACGGGACGCTTCGAGCTTGCGAATGAAGGCACGCTCTTCCTGGATGAGGTTGGCGACATTCCTCTGGAGCTTCAGGCGAAGCTACTGCGCGTTCTGCACGAGCAGGAGTTTGAGAGGCTCGGCAGCAACCGGACTCGCAAGGTGGATGTCCGGCTTATCGCAGCTACTCACCGTGATCTGTCAGCGATGGTGAAGCAGGGGGCATTTCGTGACGACCTCTACTATCGGCTCAAGATGTTTCCGATAAATATTCCCGCCTTGCGGAAACGCGCGGAGGACATTCCGAAACTGGTCCGTCACTTCACTGGATTGTACGCACAGCGAATGAACAAGAAGATCGACACGATTCCCTCCGAAACGATGGAAGCGCTTGTGGGATATCGCTGGCCGGGAAATGTTCGAGAGCTGCGGAACTTTATCGAGCGAGCGGTGATTCTGTCTCCTGATACGTCGTTGCAGGCGCCTACTGCCGAACTTGAGCCCTTCAGCGCTCCAGGTAAATCAAATCTGCCCATGACAGCTCTTGACGAAGTAGAACGGGATCACATTGTCCGCGCTCTCGAATTGAGCAACTGGGTTGTGGGAGGACGGAATGGCGCGGCCCAGCGCCTGAGGATGAAACGCACCTCTCTAGTTTACAAGATGCAGAAGCATGGAATCGTCCGTCCTGCCTCCTCCCGAGAGACAAGCGCGGTCAACGGCCGGTTACCCGGCGTCTAAGGTCTCGCTTCCAACCTCGGCCTCAATCCTTCAACAGTAATCGAACGGCAACGGACATGCTCTTGTCACTCCACATGCGAGTGCTGTTTTCTGCGACGGGGTTCGTGACCGATTCCCGTCAGTGTCGGATGTTCGTCACGTACCTGCCAGTGCCTGGTTGAGAGGCGCTTCGTTCCGGCGTGAATTTATTGTGCAGATAGAGAACAACTTGTCTCTGGACCCAACCTCGAAAAGGCAAGCGGTGCTTCTGGTATCGCGCTGTGACATTCATCGCGTTTTATGAAAACGCGCCGCAATGCAAAAACGAAATTGCCCGCAGTTGCCGTGCTGTATCGGCAAATCGCGCACACACGCAACCAGATCGTCAGAATGAGGAGAAGTTGTCATGAGCCCGGTCCTGTCAGGACATGCAAACAGTGCAGCGAAAACCCAGTCCCAAGTGCCCGTGACGTCGATACGCAGAGTTGTGGCGGACGGAGTCCAAGTGTTCTACCGCGAGGCTGGCGATGCAGGAGCACCTGTGTTGCTTTTGCTTCACGGATTCCCAACCTCATCCTTCATGTTCCGGGATCTCATTCCACGCCTCGCCGAGCAGTACCGCGTGATCGCGCCGGATCTCCCCGGATTCGGATTCACCGAGGTCCCGCAAGAACGGAAGTATGTATATACGTTCGATGGATTGGCCGGCACGCTCGAGTCCTTCGCGGAAGCGCTCGGCCTTAGCCGTTACGCAATTTACATTTTCGACTACGGTGCTCCTACCGGCTTGCGCCTGGCGATGCGCCATCCGGAACGGGTGACAGCCATCGTTTCGCAGAATGGCAACGCCTATGAAGAAGGCCTCGGCGACGCGTGGGGACCGATTCGCAAATATTGGTCCGAGCCTACAGAAGAAAACAGAGACGTGCTCGCTGATCAGCTGGCATTTTAAATTGTTCGGACCTTATATCGGCTCGGATCTAATCGGTGTTACCGAGATCATTGCCGCCGTATTGATTGCTGCAGGCTATTTGAGACCTAAAGCAGGTATCATAGGCGGACTTATCACCTCGGTCATGTTCTTTATAACCGGCTCTATGGTAATAACTACCCCCGGCGCGATTATTGCCGTTCATGGGATACGGTACATGAGATACATGAGTTTTGTGGGCCTGTTCCTTTTTAAGGACGTCATATCACTAGGAGCGTCCTGTTACCTGATCAGCTATTTCGGCAGGAAAGCGATCATTTTCGAAAATGAACGCAAATAACTGATAGATGGTACTCCGTAATGCTTCGCTTACCTCGACGCGTACGGGCGCTTTCTTACTCACCGAGAACGAAATTAGGTACGCCAAGGCACGTTCTCTGATATCTATCCGTTAGATTCCTGCATCGCCCGCGCTATATCTGGCCGCCTCTTTCGCAGCAGGTTCACGAAGCCATCGCGGATCGCGTCGGGGTCACTCTGGCGCCACGCCAGCACCACATCCACGCGGCATTTGTTGTCGCGCAAAGGTCTGAACGATACACCGTTCGAGCGAAGGTGCTGAACACACGCGGGTACAAGCGCAATACCTTCGTCCGCCTCCACCATCGTAAGGACAGATTGCCAAAGGCGCGGGGTATCCACGATGCTCGGCGAGAATTTCGCTCTCCTGCACATGGCAATGATTGCATCAAATAGCTCGGGAGCGCCCTCGCGCGCGTAAAGAATGATTCTTTCTGCGGATAGTTGCGCAAGCTGAATGGCTTCGGTATCTTCCAGCACATGACCGCGTGGCAGCACCGCTACGATGGGCTCGCTGAAATATATCTCGCTGCGCAGTGTCTTGCGAAACTCTGCTGGAACGCTGCGGGTAAACCCGACGTCGATCTCCCGGTTTGCAAGCGCGGACGGTTGCTGCGCGGGCTCGAGGTCCTTGAGAGACAACCTCACTCCCGGCTGCCGTTTCCTGAATTCGCGGATGAGGCGGGGCAGAAATGTTGACGTCGCTGGTCCACAAAGGCCGATCGTGAGTTTCCCGTACTGGCCGTGGGAAGCGCGCGTGACTATCTCCACTGCCCGCTGCGCGTGCGCCAGGATCTCCTGCGCCTCGCGCAGAAACACCGCGCCCTCCAGGGTCAGCATAACTTCACGCTGATTTCGTCGGAGCAGAGTTACGCCCAGTTCTCTTTCCAGATCCCTCACTTGCCCGCTCACTCCCGACTGCGAAACATGCAGGCGCCGCGCCGCAGAGGTAAAGCTCTGCTCCTCGGCAACTGCACAGAAATATCGCAAATGACGCAGTTCCATGAACTGCTACTTTATCACTATTTCTGATAACAGCAAGCAAAACAAACGTTGTTACTTCTTACTGATGGAGCGCTTCCAATGTGGCGTGGAGAGCAGTTCGTGACGCGGAGCGATCAGCAATCGTTCCGGACCAACCACTCCTTAACAAAGGAAAACCTATGACGAAGAACTACACACCCGCGATCGAAACCACCACGGTTATGTATAAGACTCTGACCGTCGACGGACTCAACGTTGCCTATCGTGAAGCTGGGAGGGTCGGCAGCCCGAAGCTGGTTCTGCTGCACGGCTTTCCTTCCTCGTCGCATCAGTACCGCAACCTCATGCCAGCGCTTGCCGATCGCTTTCACGTCATCTCGCCAGACTATCCGGGCTTTGGCGGCAGCGATGCTCCCAACCCTGCGAAGTTCGCCTATACCTTCGACAACCTGGCAGAAGTCATTGAGCACTTCCTAGTGCAAAAGGGCTTTGACCGCTTCGGTCTCTACGCGCAGGACTACGGAGGGCCGGTCGGCTTTCGCATCGTGACGCGCAAGCCGGGGGCGCTCGAGTGGCTGATTGTCCAGAACACCAATGCTTACGAGATCGGATTCACCGAGGCCTGGGGCGGTTTGCGTAACGCTCTCTGGCACAACCGTACTCCTGAAAACGAAGCAGGAGTCGCGGGTCTACTGGAATATGACACGGTGAAGACGGTATATCTGCACGGAGCGAAACTGCCCGAGCTGATCAGTCCAGACAACTGGAACTCCGATTACTACACCACGCTGCAGAAGCCAAATGGGCGGCAGATCCAGCTTGATCTCTTCTACGACTACCGCAATAACGTCATGCTGTATCCAAAGTGGCAAGAGTTTCTCAGAAAGCATCAGCCTCCGACGATCATCTTCTGGGGACAGGACGACATCTTTTTCACTCGCGAGGGCGGAGAGGCATACCTGGCTGATCTTCCGAGGGCCGAGATGCATCGGCTCGAAGCCGGGCATTTTGCCGTAGAAGATTGCCTCGCATATATCTCAGACCACATCCATCGCTTTTATGACGACGTAGTCGCACGGAAACGTTAAACCATCTACGTCAATCGAAGCCTCGCGCTCAATCGCGCTCAATCACACTTGAAAGGAAGAACCACCATGAATCGTCTTCGGAAACTCAGCTGCATCGCTGTTCTATCACTTGCTGCGACTGTGACCGCCGCATTTGCTCAAAGCTCCACGCCCGTCCAAACGGGGGTCTTCCATGGCCAGGTGCATTCCACCAGTGGACGCGCGTCAGTCTACAAGGGAGCTGACGGCAAAATGACCCTTCGCCTTACTGACTTCAAAACATCCAACGGTCCTGACGTGCATGTGCTGCTCATTGCTGCAAATGATGCACAGGACAACGACAACTTTCTGAAGAGCAACGTCGAGCGTATCGAACTTGGCAAGCTTAAGGGCAATGAGGGAGATCAGAATTACGACATCCCTGCGGGTGCTGACCTCGCTAAGTTTCATACAGTAGCGATCTATTGCGAGCGCTTCAATGCAAACTTCGGCACGGCTCCTTTGGAGAAATTCTGAGGAATTGCTCGGCCCAGTCGTTAGGGCCGGTCATCCGATGCACTGATGTCCGGCCGCAAAATTTCAAGCTGCGTACAAATCCAAGTGAATTTCATGATTTCCTTCCTTCTTAAACACAAACTGCTCTCCACAGTGGCTTTCCTGATCGTGGTCGGGGCACTCTGGTATCTCTTCCGACCTGAAAAGTTGTTCATCAACCAGCGCGTAAACGAGGCCGCTCCTTTTGCTGTAGATCGTGACGCCCAGCCTATCTATACTGGCAGGCTGAGCCGAAAGTTGCATGAGACGAGCGGTCGTGCAACGGTCTACCGCCAGCCCGATGGCACGTTGATTCTGCGCCTAACCGATTTTCATACGTCGAATGGTCCTGATGTGCACGTTGTCCTTGCCACAGGCGACGACCCGGCCCTACAAAACACTGCGCCAGGGAAGGCTTTAGCCTCGGTTGAGGTTGGCGGGCTGAAGGGCAACGAAGGCGATCAGTTCTATAAGCTTCCGGCAAACACCGACTTCACACGCTACAGCACAGTGGCTATTTATTGTGAGCGATTCCACGCCGTTTTCGGAACAGCAACCCTGCAGCCGTTCTGAATCCACGTGACTCACGCTATAAGTGCCAAGTTAACCGGGAGCAAATAGACTTGACTAACCCGATCGTCCGCGAGCCGCATCTTGCACCTGGCAGCTTCTGATTCAATTGTTGCCAACAAGACCGGACGGAACTCACCGCAGGTGCGTTTAGCGACGTCATTCAAGGCAGCGCTCCCGTCGCACCATAATGCTCTCAGATCTCCAGTGTGGCTCTCGTTTACTGCCGCAAGTCACACTGTCCGGTCCAATTTGGATGTCAGCTT